>Ga0310690_10003340_pt1 | contig 24261 bp, 22 predicted proteins | sample AusTroGonzalo_MG_2_FD_207661 | JGI IMG/M metagenome (GOLD analysis project Ga0310690, IMG submission 207661) | Bovine rumen microbial communities from tropical cattle in Woodstock, Queensland, Australia - Gonzalo_04 (v2) (version 2) | ecosystem: Host-associated > Mammals > Digestive system >... | reverse complement strand
TCAGGACAGTTGAGCTACCAGAATTGAAAATGCACGCTCAAATCGAATTTGATTTGATAATCAGCAGGTTACAACTATGTATTGAACCATAAAAACGTATATATTGAAAACTCGACATAGCAAAACGGAGTCTTTTTGGACGTTTTATGGCATAGAATCTCAGTCATATCAGCACGGTGAAAATGCAAACGCAACGTGCTGTGTTGGTCATCGCAGCGTGCTGTGTTGGAAAACATGCTATGTGAAGTATGCTGTAGCCCCATGTTTTGCAATTTTTCATGTAATGGAATTTCGGAAACCACAGATTATGTTGTAATTAGATCCAGCTCCTAAAGATAATTCAATATACAGTAAAGGCGCACCATTGCGGTGCACCTTTATGTGGAATATGATTAAGAATGATATGTGGTGATAAATCCCCGTTTTTACCAGATGTCCTCTTGTTTTTCGGGATTGTCGTAAACCTCCTTGGAGCAATATTCCATATAGTCCATGTAGAAGAAGAGAAGACGACTGTCGAGCACGGTCTTGAATCTGATGTAATATGTCACGTCGGGGTCCATTGTCTCGCGGATAATGATGCGGCGGATGCAGCGGTCTGATGCACGCATCGAGTTGGCTGTTCCTGGACCACCGGCGCAGTACTGGTTGCATCCCTTCATGTATCCGTTGTTGCGCAAGCGCTTGTCAATCTCGGCATTGTAGTCGTCGTCATTTCTGACGTCATCCTCGTATCCGATATCGCTTGCCACATCGCCTCCCAGGGTGTGCAGCTTGTTGTCTGCTCCCTGTCTCAAATCCATAGGAATACCCATTGCAGCCAGTTTGTCCTTGTTGCTGCCCCAGTAGAATTGGACCATGCCACGCTTGTTACCACCGCTTTGGATGGCGAATCGCAATTCGTAGGTGCCGCGCATGGGAACAGGCGGCAGTCGCATGATGCAGTCCGTGAGTCCGCGTATGGTCATCTCGTCTCCCTGCATGTTCATCCAGCCCTTGCCGCGTCCGGTCCAGTAGTAGAACTCTGTATCCTTGGAGATTTCCACATCGTCGAGGTACTTGTACTGTTCGTCTGTGGGGATATAAACACCGGTATGCTTGTCGTCCGTTATGTCCGAGCAGCGGATGTCATTGTTCATGAACTCTGGCCACATGCTTGGCACAGCCCAGCGTATGCGCTGCTTCTGCAGGTTGGCGCGTGTCTCGCTGCTGTAGTATAGCAGTTTGTCGATGGGATAGATGATGCCGTTGCGTATGTTGTTGTCTCCGGTCATGTTGGGCTTGCCGATGCGGATACCTTCCTTGTCGGGGTCGCACGAGAGTTCGTGATAGGTGCCATGACGCTCGTCATCCAGATTTGGGAAGCGGTTGAGATATACGCCGTTGCTTTCGCGACTCTCGTAAATCTTGAGCAGGCGACGCTTGCCCATCGTCGTGTAGTACTCCATGACTGCCACGGTGGGAGTCTTGGTACTGGTATTGTAGTCTTTTTCGTTGTAGTGGATGACCAGCTTGTCGGCACTCAGACGTTCGGGCAACAGGTGGTAGGTGATGAACTGATAGAGGATATTGTCCTCGGACTTATAGTCGTTGTCGCGTTTTGCATCGGGATATACGCCTTGTGCATCCAGGTATGCCACTACGTCTTCCAGGGTGATGTCCATGATGTTTTTCCCGGGAATAGCCTGTCTCCAGAAATCATCGGTCTCGGCAAAGAAGGTGAAGCCGATGTAGCGATGCTCGGGTGTGTAGAAGTACTGCGGATTGTTGTCCTCGTAGCTCGTCATCTTGGTAGGTATCTTTTCCTGTTTCTGGAAGAGTTCTTCGTAATCATCGTCGCGCCACCGGGAAAGTACGTTATATAGGCCGCAGGCTTCGACCAACTTTGATGCGATGACGAAGCCGGAGTTTTCGTCCTGGGCGTATTTCCTCATCAGGTTGTCCATCGTGTTGTTGCTGGGTGCAATGACGTTGTGCATGGCATGTATGACGCCGTTGATGCATAGGATGTCGCAGTTGTTCGGGTCTATGACGCAGTCGTTGATGCGTATTTCACCCTGTTGTTCTACATGCTGCACGACGAGCTTGCGGTCGTTCATGTTCGGCAGGGGAATTTCTATGCTTGGTGAAGCTGTTGTCGGTGTCGGAAATGCATTCGTTTCGTAATAGTCATAGTCGTCACCGCTGTCGATTATGCTGTTGAAGACGATGACACGGCGGATGGAGTCGAGCTTGTGCTCGTTGGGGAATGTCTCCCAGTTCGGTTCGGTGATGAGACCTTGGGTCACGAGTGTATTCAGGTAGTCTTGAATGGCCTCGTTTGTCGGGGCAAAGACAGTGAAGTGGCCGCGTGCCGACAGGAGCTGTGATACGGTCGTGTTGCTGTAATCGCTGACCATCATTTCATTCAGCAGCCGGCAATATTCACTGTATTGCTCGTGTTTGTTCAGATAGCTGGTTACGGTCTCTTCGTTGAAGACATAACGCGATGAGGTGTCGATTTCTTCTGAACATCCGGTAATGGCCAAACTTACGATGGTCAGTGCATATAATAATTGTTTCTTCATGGTAGATAATTAAGACAAATTCGTTAAATAATTGTTAGTTACTGCGCACAAATTTACAATTAATTATTCAAGTTTCAAAGGATTATCTTCCATTTTTATGCTTTATACAGTTTTTTTGTCTCTTTTCTTTCTGATTTTAGTGCTGTAATCTGTTTCGTCCGGCATCTATTCGGAGAAAAACGAACAATAGGATGGTGAATCCCCATAGCGACGAACCTCCATAGCTAAAGAAAGGCAGGGGGATACCTATGACGGGTGTCAGTCCAAGCACCATTCCGACGTTGATGAAGACATGGAAGAGGAAGATGCTCAGCACGCAGTATCCATACACTCGACCAAATGTGTAGGGCTGTCGCTCGGCCAGATGAAGCAGCCGAAGGATGAGCGACAGGAAGAGCAGCAGCACCACGGCACAGCCGATGAACCCCTCTTCCTCTCCAACAGTGCAGAAGATGAAATCGGTGTCCTGCTCTGGAACGTATTTGAGCTTAGTCTGTGTGCCGTTGAGGAAACCTTTGCCTTCGAGCCCGCCCGAACCGATGGCTATCTTGGCCTGTATGACGTTGTAGCCCACGCCACGGGGGTCGTCTTTCAGCCCCAGCAGGACCTGTATGCGTGTCTGCTGATGTGGCTCTAATACCTTGTTCATGACAAAGTCCGTGGAATAATAGAATGCCATGCTGCCCAGGGTGAAAAGTGCAATAAGGCAATAGGGTAGGGCACGGTCGCGCAGCGATATGTAGAGCAGATAGAGTGCTGAGGCTCCGCATGCCAGTACCATTGCCCAAACAGCATTGCACGGATAGACGAAATGGGCAAAGAGGATGGCTGCTACGGATCCCAATAGACCTCCCCACAAGGGGAAGCTTTGCTTCTTCCCTTTGGGGAAATAGGGGCGAGCAAGCCCGATGGTGAAGACCTGTATGAGCAGCATGACAAGTCCTTGTCCGAGGCTCATTTCCTCTACGCCCCAGAGCGGCTCGTCGGCAAAGCGAACGCCAACGACGAAATACACCACAGCAGCCAGGGCTGCAAAGAGGAAGTAGCCCGACATACCTTCGCGGTAGAGCATCAGGAACAATGCGCTATAAACCAGAGCCGTGCCCGTTTCCTTCTGCATGACAATCAGCCCCATAGGGATGAGAATCAATGCGATGCAGATGATGTAGTCGCGCCATTTCCTGACGTCGAAGCCGTAGGTGCCCATTACTTTTGCCAGACAAAGTGCCACGCCGAATTTGGCAAACTCAGCCGGTTGCACGCTGAAGTTCCCCACCTTAATCCACGACATGGAGCCCTTGATATCGTGTGCCAGGAAGGGTGTGGCAAAGAGCAGAGCGAGGAAACCTATGTATATAAAGTAGGAAAATGATTCTATTGCAAGGTCGTCAATCATGAGAATAAGGAAGGCGAGAATCATGGAGCTGCCTATCCAAACGATTTGCATGCCGCTTCGCGTGGAGAAATCCAGGATGCTTCCCCCCTGCTCGAAGTCATAGCAGGCTCCGCAGACACTCATCCATCCCAAGGCCAGCAGCACCAGATAGATGAATATGGTGAGCCAGTCGATTGACTTCCAAGGGAATGTCCCTGTTTTCTTCTTTTGTCTTGTCCTCATTTTTCTAATCCCTAATCCTTAATCTCTCATCCCTCACCTGCTTTCAGAGAGGCTATACAAATGCCTGTTCTCAAACTCCGAGGCTCGGACTTTGCTCGTTTCGGAGAGTTCGCCGTTGATGTATTGCTCCATCATGAGCGCACCGATAGGAACGCCGTACGTGGCTCCCCACGTACCGTTTTCCACATATACGCAAATAGCAATCTTCGGGTCTTCGCGAGGGGCAAATCCCATGAAGACGCTATGGTCCTGGCCGTGAGGATTCTGTGCCGTCCCTGTTTTGCCACATACTTCGTAATAGGATGTGTTGGCTATGCGGCAGGTTCCGCCCAGCACGGCTTGGCGCATGCCGGCAACCACGGTTTCGTAGTGCTCGCGACTGACGCGAGTGTAGTGCTTCCTGGTGTAGAGCGTGTCGAGGGGCAAGCCCTGCACCTCCTTGACGACGTGGGGGATGATGTAATATCCGCGGTTGGCAATGGTTGCCCCGAGATTGGCTATCTGCAAGGGTGTGAGGTTGACTTCGCCCTGTCCGATACTGATGCTGATGACGGTCAGGCCGCTCCAGCTGCCGCGATAGGCCTTGTCGTAGTAGGGGGCATTGGGAATCATACCTCGCTTCTCGCCTGGCAGGTCGATGCCGAGCTTGTAGCCGAAGCCCATACTGACCATATAGTCTTTCCAGGTGGTCATGGCGTCCTGAACAGTCTTGTACTTCTTCCTGTTGCCGAACATATGATAGAGTCCCCAGCAGAAGTATCCGTTGCAGGATGTTGCGATAGCGGGGATGAGGGGCAGCGGCGAACCGTGTCCGTGACAACCTACGGTAAGTCCCTTGAAATGGAAGCCGTGACTGCACGGGAAGGGGGTGGAAGGCGTGATGATGCCCTCCTGCAGGAATGTGAGTGCCTGGCCAGTCTTGAAGGTGGAGCCGGGTGGATATTGTCCCATGATAGCGCGATTGAGCAGCGGCTTGTGTGGATCTCCTGCCAATTGCTTTTGGCTTTTCCCCCGCTGGCGTCCTATCATGATGCGTGGGTCGTAGGTGGGACTTGACACCATGCATAGCACCTCCCCCGTGCCCGGCTCGATGGCGACGATGCTGCCCAGCTTGCCTTTCATCAGACGTTCGCCGAGGGCTTGCAGTTCGATGTCAATACTCATTTTCAGGTTGCGTCCCGGGATGGGAGCGATGTCGAACTTCCCGTTCTGGTAGCGCCCCTTGATGCGTCCCCTGGCATCGCGCAGCAGAATCTCCATTCCCTTTTCGCCTCTCAGGACTGTTTCGTAGGAACGCTCCACGCCGAGCTTTCCGATATAGTCGCCGCTGCGGTAATAGTTGTCGGCCTCGATGTCTTCGGGATTCACTTCGCCGATGTCTCCGAGCAGCTGGGCTGCATTCATGTAGTTGTATTGCCGGATGCTTCTCTTCTGAATGTAGAAGCCCTGGAAGCGGAACAGCTTCTCCTGGAAGCGGCTGAACTCCTCGGTGGATAGCTGGCTCATGAAGACTTGCTGCGTGTAGGAGCTGTAGCCGGGATTGCGTCGTGGGTCCCGGATTTCCTCCATTCGGCGTTCGTACCATTCACGTGTGATACCGAGGCTTTCGCAGAGGTCGATTGTGTCTACGCCCACTTGCTCCCGCATGATGACCATCACGTCGTAGGCCGGCTGGTTATAGACGAGCAATTTGCCGTTGCGGTCGGAGATGGCTCCGCGGGCTGGATACTGTATGCGCTTGAGGAAGGCGTTGCTGTCGGCACTTATCTTGAAGTCCTCGCTCAGGAGTTGCAGGGCGAAGAGGCGAAGCAGATAGACCATTATGATGACTGTCGCTGCACCGCCTATGACGTATTTACGCTTCTCTAACTCGTAGTTTTTATCAACTTTCATTGAATATTAACCATTGGACATTGACTTTCCCTTCGGCCGTCGGGCTCTGCTTGACCATCGACGGCCGTGGCAAAAGCATTACTTCTTAGGGCTGCGTACGTGTTCGATTATTACTATTAGGAGCAGAGATGCTGCATAGCTCACGCCCATGCTGATGGCGATGTCAGTGAGGAAGAAGTAGGAAAAGCCTTCAAGGGTGAAGTAGATGACGTGATGGATGAGCAGGAGCAGGATGATGAATCGAAGGTAGTTCCATCTTCCCATCGTGGAGAAGGAGGGATGCAGCTCTTCCTCGCTGTCGCGCGGAGCCGTCAGTTCCAGCAGGGGCGGCTGGAGGAGTGCTATGAGGGTTAGGGCTGCGCTGCTGATGCCCGCTGTTCCGGCGAAGATGTCGGCTATGATGCCTGTGCCGAAGCCCCAGAGCAAGGCTGCCGAGCGCGATGTCCCCTTCGGGAGTGTGATGACAATGAGGGGGCAGAGCAAGGGAGCTCCGTAGCCCCAGGGATGAACCTGGTCCATGACAAGCACTTGCACCAGTAGCAGTAGCAATGCCCATGCCATTCGCTTTAGTATTGGGAGTATCATTGTCGGTGAAGGGAGTCGAGTTCTGCTTTGCTGTGATTGTTGATGACGGCTACGTGGCGGATGTTGGCGAGGTCGGTGCTCAGCAGGATTTCAAGCTCGTAGGCCATGCCGTCGCCGCTGTTCTTGACTTCTGCGACCTTGCCCAGGAAGATGCCTGGAGGGAAGACTGCCGAGAATCCGCTGGTCTCTACGATGTCGCCTTTTCGGATATGAGCATGTCGCGGCACATCGTCCATGGATGCTCTCAAGGGGGAGCCGCCCTTCCATTTCAGGTAGCCGAAGTATTCCGTGCCTCGCAACCGGCAGCTGATGCTGCTGTGGCTGTTGAGGATGGACATGACGAGGGCATAATGCGGCGTGACGGCACTGATGATGCCCACAACGCCGGTTCCGCTCACAACTCCCATCTCGGGCTCAACGCCATCGTTGCTGCCTATGTCGATGACCAGCATGTTATCCTTCTTGCGGACGCTGTTGTCGATGATGCGGGCGGGGATGAGATACCCCTCTAAATCTCCCATTAAAGGGGAGGCTGCCTGTCCGTGGGACTCCCTCCCCTTAAGGGTGGGTTGGGATGGGGCTGTGTGCCTTAACAAGTCGTTTTGATGCTGCAGGATGATGTTCCTCTCCACGAGAGCTGCGTTCTCGGCTGGCATCCTCAGATACGAGAGTACATCAGCTTCCCACTCATGCACCTGGGCGGCAACGATATTGGCCTGGGTGAACCAGACGCTGCCCTGATAATGGTTGTATTGGAAAAGCAGGAATCCACTGAGCGCTTCCAGCAGGAGGAAGAGGGCCCAGTGGACGTAGGCTGTTATGCGTTCGATGAAATCGTGCATATTGGGGTTTGAGGTGTCAGGTCGCTACGCTTTTAGGCCTTAAGGTATTAACCTCACAATCTTAAAGCCTCACAACCTTACAACCGTTCTTACATCAGAAATGCGAAATTGCCGATGTTCTTCAGTGCCACGCCAGTTCCCTTCGCTACGCTGTGCAAGGGGTCTTCTGCTACGTGGAACTCGATGTTGATCTTGTCCGTCAGACGCTTGGCAAGACCTCTGAGCAGGGCACCGCCGCCGGTGAGCCAGATGCCGTTCTTCACGATGTCGGCATAGAGTTCGGGCGGTGTCTCTTCGAGGGCGCTGAGCACGGCGGCCTCTATCTTGGCGATGGTCTTTTCCAGACAGTGTGCAATCTCCTGATAGCAGACGGGAACTTCCATCGGGAGGGCGGTGATGCGGTTGGGGCCGTGCACGATGTAGTCCTCTGGAGCATCCTCGCCCAGGTCGGTCAGGGCTGCCCCAACATGTATCTTGATGCGCTCGGCCATGCGTTCGCTGACCTTCACGTTGTGCTGACGACTCATGTACTCCTGGATGTCGGATGTCAGTTCGTCGCCTGCCACGCGCAGGCTCTTGTCGGCCACGATGCCGCCCAGCGAGATGACGGCTATCTCGGTGCTGCCGCCGCCTATATCGACTATCATGTTGCCTTCGGGGGCCAGCACGTCCAGCCCGATGCCGATGGCTGCTGCCATGGGCTCGAAGATGAGATAGACCTCGCGGCCGCCAGCATGTTCAGCACTGTCGCGTACAGCGCGCAACTCTACTTCTGTGCTGCCGCTGGGTACGCCGATGACCATCTTCAGCGAGGGCGAGAAGAGGCGGTTGCCCGAGTGGACCATCTTGATGAGGCCGCGCATCATCTGCTCGCAGGCGTTGAAGTCGGCAATCACACCGTCGCGCAGCGGGCGGATGGTGCGAATCTCCGGGTTGGTCTTTTCGTACATCATCTTGGCCCTGTCGCCCACGGCAATCATGCGCTCCGTGCGGCGGTCGAGGGCAACGACGCTGGGCTCATCCACCACAATCTTTCCATCGCAGATGATGATGGTGTTGGCCGTGCCCAGGTCCATCGCTATTTCTTTGTTAAGGGAAAACCAGTTCATCTTGTCATTTGCTATTTGACAATTTTCATTTTACTATTTATTGACTATCATTTGCTGAACCATCCGTGTATTGCCGTGTCGTAGTGGCTGCTGACGCCGAAGGCTTGGGTGGCGAACCACTTGCGGTCGGAGAGCTCACTCTGTGCGCCCTGCTTCTCCAGCAAGTCGAGCAGGGCACTGTATTCTGCCTTCGAGGGCACGATGATGACATCGCGGAAATTCTTGGCTGCAGCGCGGATGAGGCTGATGCCGCCTATGTCGATTTTCTCGATGATGTCGGCCGCGCCGGCACCTGATGCCACGGTTGCCTCAAAGGGATAGAGATCGACGATGACGAGGTCGATGGCCGGGATGTCGTACTGCTGCATCTGCGCGATGTCGCCTTCGTTCTCCCTGCGGCCCAAGATGCCGCCGAACACCTTCGGGTGAAGTGTCTTGACGCGTCCGCCCAGAATGCTGGGATAGGTTGTCACGTCCTCCACCTTCTTGCAGGGGATGCCGAGACTCTCGATGAATGCCTGAGTGCCTCCAGTGGAGAGCAGTTCCACACCCTCAGCATGGAGTTTGCGGAGTATTCCCTCCAGTCCGTCCTTGTGGAAAACCGACACCAGGGCACGCTTGATTTTTCTTGTTTCCATATTGTTGGTCGTTTAGTGAATTAGGCGTTTAGGTTATTTTGCGCGTGCAAAGGTACAAATAAGCGAGCACAATACAAAAGGGAAACGGAAGTTTTTCTTTTTATTGTCGAGCGGAAGTACTTTTTTCTGCCTCAGGCGGAGTCAGTTTCCCTTGGGATAGCCGACAGGATTGTTCATGACAGGGATTTGCTTCTCCGTAAGACCCAACAAGGAGCGAATGCCCTCGATGTCCATCGTGGCGCGGGGAACGGTGCAAAGTCCCACCGACTGGCAGTAGAGGTTGACGTTTTCACTCACATTGCCGGCATCCACGCACCCCATCATCTTGGTGCGCTCGTCCTCGCCGCCAAGCTTTTCCAAATCCACAACCATAACAAGCGAGACGGGAGCCTCCAGCACGAAATCCTGCGAGAACGTCTTGCCGCCAGCTACGAGCTTGCGGTGGTCTCCCTTCGTGATTTCCTTCAGGACGTTTTCAACGGGCTGGTACTCATATACCCCCTTCTTCGTGAAGACATAGAGGCGTATCTCCTTGCGATTCCGAGCCGAGGGAGCGGTTCGGAAATCGTTGTTCCTGCTCACACCGCAGGCTGCCCAACACAGGTTGCTCAGTTCCTGGTTGGTGAGATCCTTGGAGCTGTAGGTGCGGACAGAATGGCGTGTCGCCAACGTCTCCACCATGCTGAGTGACTTCTGCTTCACATCAACAGCCGGCAGCTTGATGTCCTGCGCCGGAGAGGAGCTTGCGACCACAGTCGCCATAGCAATGGATAGTAACTTCTTCATGATGACAATAATATTTAATTTATGATATTCTTGTTTGTCCAAAACCTCTGCAAAGGTACAACAAATAATCCGTATTTTGCACGTCGAAGTCTAAAATTCAGATAATTTAAGTTTCCCAGCCCTGCCTGTCGAGGCATTTTAGCCTGTCGCCCTGCTCGGGTAGGCACGCCTGGTAGTTTGTTCCCGAAGTCAGGAGCGTTTTGCCATTAATTTATCAACGTCACAAGTGAAGAATGTAGCTACATTGATGATGGCAAGATAGATAATTACTATTTTCTGAATATCTGTCATTTCATTCTCTTTTCAAACTTAAATAGTCCGTCCTCATCGTCGAACTGCTCAGGTATGTTGGGGGCTGGATGGTGCTCACTGATAAATTCAACCGCATGGAATCCGCAGCGATTGATGTGGAAATGGATGTTGCTACGGTTAAAATACGGGATGCAGGTTTCCCACTCTTCTATCTCTGGGTGCGTGGTCGCTATGGCTTTCCAAATAGCCTGGCCGATGTCCTTGCTCTGAACACCTACTTTCCCTTATCTGGCAATACCTGCCACTGATTCTTGTAGTCACGTTCCTCTTCGTTCTTCTGAGAATAGGACAGGAAGCCGTATTGGAAGGCCTCTTGCATTTCCTCTTTTGAGGGCGATTGTATGTTCCTCAGATAATCTTACGAGTTTATGCTGCTCATATTCCTCCCAATTCCTGCAAGTTGATGTCGTCGCTTCTAATGAGCTTCTCTGGCTCTGCTTTTTGGCCTTCCCAAGTGGAAGGTATTGTGCCATCGATTTGTCCAAGTACGGAGGTGGCACGTCGCTCCAGCACAAGCTGTAGCGTCTGCTTGGCTTTGTTGAACTGCTCGTTGCTATAGAAGGCATTGGCTTCCGTTCCTGCAATTTCGCCAATCTCGTTTTCGATGGTGGAAAGTGTCTTGGCAAACTCGCCGCCCTTGATGTATTCATTGCACAGAACGTCCAGGTAATGGTAGTATCGCGCTTTATACTTTTCGTTGGCAAGCAGCTTCATAAAGAAAGTGCGATTAGAAACGTCCGCTAAGAAAGGAGTGTCAATGGGGAAATTAACGACCTTGCTTGTTTCCTCCTTGCTTCGTTTACCGGCATCTGCAGGCAGAGCCATTTCCTGTGACTGCTCCAGCATGTTTTCGCCTTCCATGTGCTCATCATCCTCTGGATAACCGCCCCATGCCAGGTTATAGTCCCAGGGGATAAGGCTGATCTTTCCGTCGGCTTCGCGCAGATAGTAGTTCTGCTCGTTAAGGCCCGTCATACAGTCGTAATTGACTACTATGGTCTGCAACGCCATGTATTTCATCATGTTCTCAATATCGATATGCTCGTCGATGTCCTTTCCTTCGTCCACGCTTTTGAGTGCTGCTATCACTCGTTGCATGGAGGCCTCGCCGCCCTTCACCTTGGCATAGTCGGCAATCTCGGTATAATCCTTCATCTTTTCACCCGTATATGCTAGATTATGATAGGGCTTGTAGATGTTGCTGACCTCATCAGGCCAGTTGCGGCGGGCGAAAATCTTATCCACAGGCTCCACCATCAGGTAGCATCCGAAGAACTTGCCGTTCAGCGAAACCCTTGCATAGTTTGTCAGCGGAGCAGGAAGCCCGATGAAGCGGCACATGTCATAGACGATTGCATCCTTCATCTGCGTAGCATCCCAGATGTTATTGTTCAGCAGGAGTTTCGAGAGTCCGTGATAGTCCTGACCTTTCTCATATTTATTCAGCTTCAGCGTAAGGCTGTAACGGTCGGACTTCATCAGTGCCACATCATCCAGGCTACTGGCTCCCTTTGTGCGGATGGCTACATTGTCAAACCGCTCCCTATTGATGGTGACGACGCACTCGTAATAGTTCTTGTCCGATGCTTTCTTGACGATGCTCTGCCACGTTGCTTCTGGCATTTCGAGTTCAACATCGGCAAGTTCTCCCAATGTAAAAAGCGCCTCCGGATATTCCTTCTCCTCTTCTACAGCCATTGGCATGGTGGTGCAAGCCACCATTGCCAGCAACGCTGCCATTGCCAAAACATTTTTCTTCATTATTAACTTATATCTTTTTGTGTTCCGCAACAAAATGACTGTAGTTGGTCTCCCATCACCGTTTTGAGAGTAGCAAAGACCTTATCACCCGTGCAATGGCTGGTGTAGAACAGAAAGCCATGGTTGATAAGACGTTGGGCCAAGGCTGTGAGTTCTTCCACTGATTCCATTCCGTCAAGCAGATGGAAGCCCCCTATGACAACTTTCACGTGATAAGGGCAAGCCGCCAGAATATTCTCAAGGCCGCTATGGGCACAACCTGTAAATAGCAGGCCATCTACATACAGCGCCAGCTCGTGACTGAAATCGTCGTGTATAAAATCGCCTTCAGTATTCACCACATAGAGGTTTTGATTCCCTTTGGGCATCGGATGATTCTGAGGAATGTGGGCTATGGCATAGAAGCCCTCTGCTATTGCGCAGGATTGGTCTGTCAGGACGATTCTGCCATTGTCAATCTTTGGCCACTCCGTCGTGATGCTATGCAAGTTACCACGTTTGGAATAGAATTTGCCACTGACGGCATCGGGCGATACGATGACTTGTGCCTTGTCGTTTATCTTCGTCAGATGTTTCAATCCTCCCGCATGGTCGCTGTGTCCGTGAGAGATAAAAACATAGTCCACCGTACTGAGGTCGATACCCATCTTCTCTGCATTACGGATAAACACATCGCTTGCACCCGTATCCAGCAAGATACGGTGTTTATCTGTCTCTAACAGGATAGACAACCCATGCTCCGTCTGGAGTTGGTTGTCATTTGTGCGATTGTCTGATAGTACTGTCCACTTCATAACATTCTTTGATAGGCATGCCTTTCATCTCCATTGGCAAGGTAGATGATGCCGCAATAGGTGAAACCACGCTTCTCGATGTTGTGCTGCATAATCCTATTCATTTTACTCCTCTACTTCACAATAATCAGGTCTATCATAATGCGACACTGTTTATTTCATTTGTCTATTTCTGTGAATCTCGAAAACTTCCTCCCGTCGCGCTCTATGGTCTCAAAGAACATCTTTTCAGGACGAACCCAATACTGCTTGTCGCCGTAAAGGGCTTGATAGATGACCATACGCTCCTTGGTCTCGGAGTCGAAAGCTGTACGGATGTAGCGATACTGTCCGCCCTTGAAATGCAGGAAAAACCGTATGCCGTCTTCTGGCATAGGATATTCCATCAGCATCTTCTCTGCTAATGGTACATACCATGTGCGGACTTCTTCTGCCGTCGGGGTATGTCCTCCCGGGAAATGGAATGCCTGGTTGTAGTGCTCCAAGAACAACGGCTCAAAGTGTGCCAGGGTATCTTGTTCGCCAAATAGTCCCCATACTCTGCCTTTGTAATAAGGATTACAGTAGTTAAATTGTATGGATTCAAACTCTGCAAACTCCTGTATCAAGGCATCGTCGATGAAGAACTGCTGATTGCCGTCCTTCCTTGGTGACTTGTATTCGTGCCTCCCTATGCGCTGCCTCAGAAATGATGTCATCTGAAAATGTGGATTACCGAGCAATGCAGGAATACCGACTATCGGAGCCAGCATCTGGGCATAGAACGCGCCACAGCTATTGCCAAGCAACAGGTCGGGCTTCTCCATGTCTATCAAACCACGGATAAAGCTGACGGCTTCTTTGGGATGCATTGGCAAATCGGGAGTTATCACCTTTGCTTGTCCATCGAAAGCATCTCTTAGTGCCATTGCCGGTACACATTGGCCGCTGGCAAAAAAGCCGTGGAGAAATAATACCTTCTTCATGTCTATTTAAATTTCTATGCAAAGGTAGGTCTTTTATACCGAGCTTATCAAATCATGCTTGATATTCTGTCTTTTCCCATGTCGTTTTGTGTCCGTACCTTTGCAGAAAACTTAGCTATTTAACTTTCGGGAGTTTTTATAAAATACCACAGATTTAATGGATTATTCCTGCGAATGCAAATTCTTACGGATTTATCGGATTAGCGGCGATGAACAATCTGTTAAATCCGCAGAAATAAAGTTCAGTTAATCCGTTTAATCTGCGTAATCTGTGGTTTGTTTATACATCCAAAACATCAATACTTTATATAATTGTTGTATTCGGGGAAAACACTCACTCACTACTTTTATATCAGTACATCTTTTCGTAAAGAATAAAACCCCAGCCTGTGGGCCGAGGTTTTATTCGCCATGAATTTTGTACTTTTTAGCGGTGCGGACGAGGCTCGAACTCGCGACCCCTAGCGTGACAGGCTAGTATTCTAACCATCTGAACTACCGCACCTCTTGCGATTTGCGGATGCAAAGGTAGTACATTCCCCCGACATACGCAAATTTTTTGGACATTATTTTCAAATATGCCTGCTTTTTTTGGACTTATTCGGTTTTGTGTGATATTATTCGATGACGACGCGCGTCCAGCCGTGCACGTCGGGCTCGATGCCGTACTGAATGTTGCGAAGCTTCTCATAGAGCTTGCGGCAGACGGGACCTGGCTGTCCGTCCTTCGAGATGATGAAGCTCTGCTTGGTGTCGAGGTCGTCAATGCGCTCGATTGGGCTGATGACAGCAGCCGTTCCGCAGGCACCTGCCTCCTCGAAGGTGGCAAGCTCCTCCTCGGGAATCTGGCGGCGCTCCACCTTCATGCCGAGGTCCATTGCCAGCTGCATCAGGCTCTTGTTGGTGATGCTGGGCAGGATGCTGGAACTCTTCGGCGTGACATAGGTGTTATTCTTGATACCGAAGAAATTGGCAGCACCGCATTCGTCCATATACTTCTTCTCCTTCGCATCAAGATAGAACTCGCAGCTGTAGCCGAGGTCGTGCGCCATCTTGTTGGCACGGAGGCTGGCTGCATAGTTGCCGCCCACCTTGTAGATGCCAGTGCCGAGCGGTGCGGAGCGGTCGTACTCGCGGATGATGACGTAGGGGTTGGTGGCAAAGCCGCCCTTGAAGTATGGACCTACGGGTGTGACAAAGATGAGGAAGAGGTATTCGCTGGCGGGATGTACGCCCACCTGAGCGCTGGTGCCGATGAGCAATGGACGGATATAGAGCGTTGCACCGCTTTCGTATGGCGGGATGAAGCGTTCGTTGAGTCGCACCACCTTATCCACCATCTCGTTGAACTTCTCCGTGGAGAGTTCGGGCATCAGTATGCCGCGACATGTGCTTTGCAGGCGTGCAGCATTCTCATCGCTTCGAAAGACGCGTACCTTTCCGTCGGGACAGCGATAGGCTTTCAGTCCCTCGAAGGCTTCCTGTCCGTAGTGCAGGCAGGTGGCTGCCATGTGGAGAGGGATGGTCTCCTCGCTGCAAGTTTCAATTTCGCCCCATGCACCGTTGCGATAGTAGCAGCGCACGTTGTAGTCTGTCTTCATGTAACCGAATGAGAGGTTACTCCAATCTATTTCTTTCATACTTGTCTATATTTTCAGTAGTTAGACGAAGATAGATGAAGATATGTGGCTTTCAGTCACGACGATAGATGACAATACGTTTTTGCACCAAACGCTAATGTCATCCACCCCCTTCTGTCTCTATCTGTCTTCATTTATCTTCTTCTATCTCCTATTATCTTTTCGCCTACAAAATTACTGTTTTTCCTCGACATTGAGCAAGAATTTGCAGTTTTTTTCTGCTTCGTAGAGCTTTTCGTGACAATATTTCATCAACTTTTGTGCTTCGCGAAGTCGTTCTGCCATCTCATCGATGCCTATTTCGCTTCGTTCCATCTGTGCAGCCAGCTCTTCGAGTCGCTGCATGGCCTGTTCGTAAGTTAGTTCTTTTTGCATATTACTACCTTTGAATAGATTTCTCCGTGTTCCACATTTGTTATCAGTACCTCGCCCTCCAACAGTCCCTCTGTGCCGCGGACGATTTTGCCTCCGCAGGTTGTGATGCTGTAGCCGCGCTTCAAGAGTTGTTTAGGGTCGAGCATATCAAACCTTTGCTTAAAAATCTGATGCCGATGTCGTTCGCTTTCAATGCGTTGAGATGTGGAAGAGTATAGTCTTTGCTGCAGCAGAAGCAGTTTGCCGGGCTCGCGCTCCAGACGCTGACGGACTGAGCCGCCAAGTCTTTGAGCCAGCAGCTGGAGTCGGTTATGCTTGCCTTGGATGAAGTTCGTGAAGAGCAGAGGTAGGACGGACTTCTGACGTTCCATCCGTTGCTTCTCGCGAAAGATTCTCTCTTCGGCACTGCGGGTAATGCGCAGATAGAGGTTGTCCAGCAAGGCGGCTTCCTCGGCCTGATGCTCGATGATGAAGGCCGCCGCAGCTGTAGGTGTTTTGACGTGGGTGTGCGCCACGAAGTCAAGCACTGTCTCGTCGCGCTCGTGACCGATGCCCGTCAGGACAGGCAAAGGATAGAGTGCGATGCAGGCCGCCAGCTCGTAGCTGTCGAAGTCGCTCAGGTCGCTGCTTGCTCCGCCGCCTCGGATGATGACGACCAGGTCAACCCCTCCGTCATCCGAAGAGGAGGAGAGGATTGCATCAAGGGCAGCGATGATGCTCTCCGGCACCTGTTCGCCCTGCATGACTGCGGGGAAGAGCTGCACGTCGAAATGGAAGCCGTATTCATTGTTCTCGAGCTGGTGGCAGAAGTCCCCATAACCTGCTGCCGTTGCGCTGCTGATGACAGCGATGCGCCTCAACAGTCGTGGCAGATGCAGGCTCTGGTTGTCGTGCAGGATGCCGTCCTTTTCCAATTGCAGGAGTATCTCGCGCCTGCGCTTGGCGAGGTCGCCCAGCGTGAACGTGCTGTCTATATCGATGATGTTGAGCGAGTAGCCGTATTGCTCGTGGAAGTTGACCTTGACCAACAACTTCACCTGCAAGCCTTTGCGAAGCGTCTCGCCTGCTTCCTTCTGGAAGCGCAGCCGCAGCATTCCGTAAGTCCTTGCCCAGCAAGTTATGCGGGCTCGGGCAACGATGCGGTCGCAGCCTTCATCCTTTTGCACAAGCTCGCCGTAGAAGTGTCCGCCATAGGCCGGAGTACTGACGTCGCTCAGTTCGCCCGTCACCCAGTATGACCTGTCGAAGCTCGTTTCGATGACCTCGTGCACCAGATTGTTCAGCTCGAAAAGTGTCAGGACTTCGTTCATCTGCGTCGCGTCGGGGTGGGGGATGAAAACTTACAAATCAATCAGCAGTGCGTCTTCGCCCTCGTTGCGAAGGCTGCGCAGGGCATCCCATTCAGGGGTGCCCATTTGCCATACGAGCGAAGGGGTCTCTATGCCGTGAGTTTCGATTCGGCGGATGACCATCCTGACGGAAATTCGGTGGATGTCGATTGCCGGCAGGTAGTGAGGCTCGTCGGACGGTTCGTTGCGCGCCTCGACGAGCAGTTGCACGCGCGTCAGTTCGTAGAGCAGGATGCTCACGAGGCTGTCTGGCAGGTGGGTATCGACGGCCAGGCGATGTGCCGTAAAGGGTTTCAGGCCGGATGCAAAATGCTTGCAGATGCGGCTCATGAGCAGCAGGATGAGCGTGTCGCGATATCGTCGGCTCAGCTCATCGCTGATGCGCTCGAAAGCATAGGTCTGCAGGCGCTGGTTGGCATAGCAAAGCTGCGCTCCGAACAGGCAGATATACCATGAAATCTGCATCCATAGCATGAAGAGCGGTATGGCTGCGAAAGAGCCGTAGATGGCGTTGTAGGCACTCAGCTTAATCTGGTAATGGACGTATCCCCATTCTACGGCCATGAAGACGATTCCCGTCAGGATGCTGGGCAGGAAGGTGTGTCGCCACTTGACGCGCGTGTTGGGCATCAGCTTGAAGAGCAGCATGAAGATGATTATAGCCAGGATGATGGGCGAGACGTGAAGGATGAACGACATCGTCTTGCCAATCAGCAGCATGTCTGGCATCAGGGTGGAGAACGTCTGCAGGAAGAGGCTGAGACCACTCGTGATGACCACCACAAACGGGAGAAGCAGGAAGATGCCGATGTAGTCGATAATCTGGCGGTGGATGGTGCGCGAGCGTTTCACGAACCAGATGGTATTGAACGCCTGTTCGATGTTCGAAGTCAGCGAAAGCAGCGTGTAGAGCAGGAAAACCAGACCGATGCCGATGAAGACGCCGCCCTTGGTGTGCTGCAGGTAAGACTCCACAAAGTAGAGAATCGTGTCGGCAATGTCCTCGTTGCCTTCGAGCGAGTTTCTCAGCTTGGTCTCGATGATGGTGTCGAATCCGAAGCCCCGGGCGATGGCAAAGATGATGGCCAGCACCGGCACGACAGCCAGCATGCTGCTGTACGTGAGGGACGAAGCATAGTTCATGATATTGTTCTTTGTGAGGCATTCCCATGTGATGACCACCCGCTTCAGCACAGCCAGCCCCATTTGCTCCATCCAGTTGAGTCGCTTTTCATTGACGCTCCATATATGTTCTAGACTAACCATAAGGCAAAAAATAAAAACAGTGAACCTGTAAGCCGGGTTCTGTCCTTCCCTTGCGGGAATGCTTGTCATTTATCTACGGTCAGCGTCGCCGCTGGCCTCTATCGTTCTACCCTCCGGCTCGGACGGGCCGCCCTCTCTTTGAATGCGCCGGTTTACATGAACTTTCAACTCCCGGAGTGCACAGCACCGACATCGCTGCCGACCTGGTGGGCTCTTGCCCCACCTTCTCACCCTTACTCCGCCCCGTGGAGGGCGAAGCGGTTCTTTTCTTCTGCACGATCTGACCCTCGCGGACCTCTTCCCGTTAGGAAGCGGGATGCCCTGTGTTGCCCGGACTTTCCTCTCCTCTTGCAAGCAGCGACAAGCCGGTTCACTGTCTGTTTGGGCACAAAGATACGACAAAAAAGTGAAAAGTGAAGAGGGAAAGGTGAAAAAAAATATGTAATGGTTTGGCATCGGATTTGTATAATCTGTTTTTGGAGAGTTGATTGCAGCAGAAGGACGTGCAAAGGAATGTGAAAAACATTTTTGTCCTGTTTAAGAACCGTTAATTAGAAGTCGAAAAGGTAAAAAGGTGAAAAGGCAGGAGACAATAGTCGGGAATTCTTCATATATTTGCAGCAGAAATCGATAAAACAGTTGTTGTTTACAAACGAGACAGAACATAAAAACAAACAAAACCAAACAAATAGCATTATGAAACAGACAACGATGAATTGGCTTGGTGCCGTTGCCCTTGTGCTGGGCAGCAGCGCGGTCACAGGTGCAGTCGTAAGAGGCACTTCACAGAGCAGTACACCCGCGATGGAACAACCCGCAGCAGCTATGCCAGCCTCTGCGACGGCGGTTCCGGGCGGACTGGTGGATTTGACCACAGCGGCAGAGACGGCCGTGGGGTCCGTAGTATATATTAAGGTAACGCAGACGGGCAAGACGCAACGCGTGCAGGTTCAGGACCCCTTCAGCGACTTCTTCGGCGACTTCTTCGGTTTCGGTGGCAGGGGTGGTCAGCCTCAGCAGCGCGAGTACAAGCAGCCTGACCGTCATGCAGCAGGCAGCGGCGTAATCATTTCGACGGACGGATATATCGTGACGAACAACCATGTCGTGGGCGAAGCCGATGAGATAGAGGTGAAGCTCAACGACAACCGCGAGTTCAAGGGGCGCATCATCGGTTGCGACGCCACGACGGACTTGGCGCTCATCAAGATTGATGCAAAGGACCTGCCCGCCATTCGCATCGGCAATAGCGACGATTTGAAGCTGGGCCAGTGGGTTCTGGCCGTGGGCAATCCCTTCAACCTGACCAGCACCGTCACTGCCGGTATCGTCAGCGCCAAGGCGCGCTCGCTTGGAGCCAACGGCATCGAGAGCTTCATCCAGACGGATGCGGCCATCAATAGCGGCAATTCGGGCGGAGCGCTTGTCAACGAACGCGGCGAGCTGGTGGGCATCAACGCGATGCTCTACAGCCAGACGGGCAGCTACAGCGGCTACGGCTTTGCCATCCCCACAAGTATTATGAACAAGGTGGTGGCCGACCTCAAGGTCTATGGAACAGTCCAGAGGGCTATCCTCGGAGTGCAGGGCATGGACGTCACCAACTGGATAGACAGCGAGAAGGCCAAGGGCAACGAGCCCGACCTGGATGTCGTGGACGGTGTCTATGTCAGCGAGGTGACAGGAGCCAGTGCCGCAGAGGAGGCAGGACTGCAGAAGGGTGATGTCGTGACCGAATTTGACGGAAAACATGTCACCAAGATGTCCGAATTGCAGGAAGCCATTGCCCAGCACCGTCCGGGCGACAAGGTGGGCATCACGTACAAGCGCGGCAAGAAGGAACACAAAATCAGCGTCACGCTCCGCAACACTCAGGGCACGACGAAGGTGATGGAGGAAGTGGACCTCGACCAGATGGGCGTATCCATGAAGCCCCTCAGCGAGGAAGAGCAGAAGTCGCTGGGCATCAACTACGGCCTTGCCATCAGTGCCATCCGCAACGGCAAGATGAAGCAGGTGGGTGCCGTCAAGGGCACGATTATCCTGCAGGTCAACGACCAGAAGATGAAGACGGTGGATGACTGGGAGGAAGCCGTGAAGAGTGCCAACCAGAGCACCGACCGCGTCCTCTGGATAAAAGCCATCACGCCCAGCGGCCGCAAGGTAAGCTATGTGATAGAGCTTGACGAATAGGAAACATACCTAAACCCCTCTATAATTACTATATCATGAAAAGAAGCGAAATCAATCAAATTCTGCGCGAGGCCAAGGGATTCTTGGCTTCGCGTCAGTTCCTGCTGCCCGAATGGTCAGAATGGAGCCTTCAGGACTGGAAGGCAAACCGCGACAGAGTGGATTACATCGTGGAGCGTATGCTCGGATGGGACATCACCGACTTCGGCTCGGGCGACTTCCTGCATCGGGGCCTGTTCCTCTTCACCATCCGCAATGGCAAGTACGGCTCTGACAAGAAGCCATACGCCGAGAAGATTATGATCGTGGAGGATAATCAGGAGACACCCATGCACTTCCACTGGTCTAAGATGGAGGACATCATCAATCGCGGCGGCGGCAACCTGGTCATCGAACTCTACAATGCTGATGAAAAGGAACAGTTTGCCGACACGCCCGTCCACTACCGGATTGACGGCATAGAGCACGTAATGGAGCCTGGCGGCAAGGTCATCCTGCACCCGGGACAGAGCATTTGCATGGAGCAATACCTCTACCACCGCTTCTACGGCGAACCCGGCAAGGGAAAGGTCATGGTGGGCGAGGTGAGCCAGTGCAACGACGACACCACCGACAACCGTTTCTACGAACCCATCGGCCGCTTCCCCGAAATCATCGAGGACGAGGAACCCCTGCACCTCCTCTGCTCCGATTATGGGAAGTTCCTGACATAATTCATAATTCATAATTATGGCTGTTCGAATATCAGGTGTCGGGTGCTGTCTTATGGACCGCATCTACGACCATATTGACTTCCGTTCCGAGGCGTTCGGCAAGTATCTGAGTCAGGCGTCGGGCGACGGCGGCCTGGAGCCGGGCAAGCTGACTCTGGAGGAGGAGTTGGAGCGATTCTCGGGCCAGTCGTTCGCGTCGGACATACTGCCTCGCCTTACCCTCGGACACGAACCCCAGAAGGAGAACATCGGGGGACCGTGTGTCGTCGCACTCATCAATGCCGCACAGCTTGGGCACGACGAGAGCACTGTCCGCTTCTATGGCTGCAGGGGCGACGATGGGGTGGGCGAGAGCCTCCAGCAGATGCTGGAACGCACGAACCTCGACCTTAGCCATTACCGCGTGCAGGCGAGCCGCGAGACCGCCTCTACGGTCGTTCTTTCTGACCCGCACTATGCCGACGGACATGGCGAGCGAACCTTCGTGAACACCATCGGAGCCTCGTGGCACTACCTGCCCGAAGACATCGATGAGAGTTTCTACGATGCTGAAATCTGCCTCTTTGGCGGTACAGCCCTCGTGCCTCGCATACATCAGGGGCTGAGCTCTATGCTGCAACGCGCCAAGTCTAGAGGGTGCATCACCGTCGTGGGCACTGTCTATGACTTCCTCAACGAGAAGGAACACCCCGGACAGCGCTGGCCCATGGGCGACGGCGACGTGAGCTATGCCAGCATCGACCTGCTCATTGTCGATCACGAGGAGGCACTCCGCCTGAGCGGATGCCCCGACGTGCCGTCGGCTATTGACTTCTTCCGCGAGAAGGGGACGGGGGCCGTGATTGTCACGTGCGGTGCCAGCCACGTCACGCTTTGGGCAGACAGTCCGCTCTTCGGAAAGGTCGTGGTGCAGACGATGCCTGTCTCACAGGCCGTCGGCATGGCCCTGAAGCAGGGAAGAAAGGGTGACAGCACCGGATGTGGTGACAATTTTGCCGGAGGCGTCATCGCCTCCCTGGCAATGCAGAAGGCCCTCGCAGCCCCCCCTGTAGGTGGGGGGCGGGTAGGGGCTTTTGATTTGCGCGAGGCATGCCGATGGGGCATCGTCTCGGGCGGCTTTGCCTGTTTCTACTACGGCGGCACCTATCTGGAGCAGCGAGCTGGAGAAAAGCGCGCCCTGTTGCAGCAGCTCTACGACCAGTATCGCGAACAAGAGAGCGCCAGCCGGGAGTAAACAGCGTTTCGTAAATAAAAACGCTGTCTGTATCATCAGGAGCAACAATTCCCTTAGGACGAGTCACGAAAAATCCTAACAAGAAAATTCATCGCAAAAGGCTGTCCTGTTGAAGTCATTGTGCCTTGCCGGTCAACACAGCACGTTGTGTTTGCCAACACAACACGTTATGTTGATCGGCAAGGCACGTTCTTTTTGCCCTCACAGCACGCTGTCTTTCTGTCAGAGTTTTGCTTTTCTTGATTCCGGTGCTTCTGGAAGCTGTACTTTGTTGATTTCAGGAGGTAAAAGTACTCCACCGAAACATGCTGATTATCAGGGTGAATTCAATTTAAGCCATTCTTTCCCAATTCTGATGATAAACGCCGTCCGACGGAAAATCTGCCGTCAGGAGCAATCCCAATACGAATTCTTCTGACAAAACGAAAAAGGGAATGCCCCCACGAAGCTTCTGCGCTTCTGTTGGGGGGACATTCCCTTTTCTGTCTCTGCTCAGTCCGTGCGGGACTGGCAGACGTGCCGATGACGTACTGGCAGACGGCTGGGATTAATCCCAGAGGTCGTCCCAGTCTCCATCCGATTCCTTGACGTCGCCCGAGACGTTGTCCTGGGATGTGTTGTTGATTTGAAGGCTGACGGCAACGATTGACTCGGCCTCTGCCGCCATCTGCTCGAGAGCAGGCTGTATATATAGTTTCTTCATTGCATTGAATAGTTTATTGTGAGACAATTATTTGATGACAACTTTCCGACCGCCTATGATGTAAATGCCCTTTGGTAATTGACCATTGACCATTGGTGATTGACCATTAACTTTCCGGCCGCTGAGGTCATAGATTGCAGCATTGTCCATTGTCCATTGTCCATTGTCCATTGTCCTGATGCCATCCGGGTCTTCATCATAGAAAATCTTGATGCTCTTCACGTTGCTTTCACCGGAATACTCGGGCACTTGACTCATGTCGATGTATGCGCGATTGGCTTCGATGTTGCAGCCTGTGCCGCAGAGCACAATCGTGTTCTTGGAAAGGAGATACATGCCTTCGGCGACATCCATACCCGTGAAGGAACCGATGAGGCCATTCTCGCTGCGCGGTGTGCTGACGGTAGCGCTGGGAAGATATGTCAGAGAGAGTTCTTCGCTGTTTGCAAGGAAGAGGTAGGGCTTGCCAGCCTCCATATTGTTGACCTGTTCGAGCTTCAACTCAGTCGGCAATTCGTTTTTGACAACCTTGCCAGCGATGCGGTAAATATCGGCACCTTTAATATAGGCCGCAGCCACAGCACTTGGAACACAGATTGTCCCCCAGCGATCGGGAGTGACATTGCGAGTGTAGCTAACCTGTGGCTTCAATGTTACCACGAAATTAGCAAGGCAAAGCCACTTGCTGGCATTTGTTGTGGTAACAGTGATGCTTGTTGAGCTTACAGACAGGCCAGAAACGCTGACAGGTGTATAGTTGCCACCGAGGTTGGCAGGTGTTACAGGTGTGCCGCCTGCAGGTGTCAAGGTGTATGTCGCTGCTTGATATACGCCAGTTTCTACGGAGTAGCCTGTGATGACATATCCCTTGGGAGCGGTCAGTGTCAGGGTAGAGTTGGTATTGGCTGCTGCGGGGTG
>Ga0310690_10003339_pt1 | contig 24265 bp, 13 predicted proteins | sample AusTroGonzalo_MG_2_FD_207661 | JGI IMG/M metagenome (GOLD analysis project Ga0310690, IMG submission 207661) | Bovine rumen microbial communities from tropical cattle in Woodstock, Queensland, Australia - Gonzalo_04 (v2) (version 2) | ecosystem: Host-associated > Mammals > Digestive system >... | reverse complement strand
CTCCGGGCCGGGGCTCGCGGTTTTTGCCTTTCGCGGTCAATGCCGCTCAAACAAAAACATCGCTCCGCCCTTCGCCTCCCGACGCAAGCAAAGCAGTTTGCTTGCTCCGGGCATAAAAAAACCTGCCAAAGCAGGTTTTTTAATTTGCGCCCGGCGGGAGTCGAACCCACATCTTCACCTTCGGAGGGTGACGCTCTATCCATTGAACTACGGGCGCGAAATCGTCGTAAATTACTCTTTTTATTATATCAAACTGTTAGCCAAGTGTCCAAAAAGTGTTTGTTTTGCGAAAAACAGAGTGATCATTACGAGGATAATCAACAATCAAGCAAAAATGTACGTAAAATTTTAGTGCTGTGGCAGCGGAAGTTTTTCTGTTTTAATCGGGGCACTTTTTAGTTAAAATTTCATTATTTTTTTTCTTTCAATGCGTCTATTGTTTTTGCTAAAATATAAAAGCGGTGTCGGTCGTTAAATTTAGGTCGTTGTGAAGGGTGCTGTCAGATTCATGAAGGAAAAATTACTGTTAGTCGGGGCAGGTGGGTTCGGACGGACGGCGGTAGAACATGCCGTCGGGACGTATGATTGCTCTTTTGTGGATGATTGTTATCCGCAGAAAAAGGAAGTATGCGGAATTGCTATTGTAGGTAAGATTGCGGATTTGCCCTCCCTTTTTAAGACGTATAAAAAACTGGTGGTAACAATCGGTAATTCCAAATTGCGCGAAAAAATATATCTCCAAGCCAAAGAGATCGGTTTTGATTTTCCAAATATTGTAGCCGCTTCGGCGTATATCAGTCCTTTTGCGTCGGTCGGGAAAGGGTGTGTGTTCCTGAATAATGTAAGCGTTCAAAATGGGGCACAAGTAGGAAGCGGAGTGTTGTTAAATCCCTGTGTGGAAATTCATCACGACAGTTTTGTAGAGGATTATGCGCTTATTTATTCCAATTCGGTGGTGTGTACGTACGCGCGCGTAGGAAAGAGGGCGTTAATCGGAAGTACGGTGTCTGTCAGCGTAAATGCCGTTGTGAAAGAAGATGAAATAATACCCGACGGAACCGTTAGGAGTGCGGTATGAAAATACTGATGGTCTGCCAGCATTATTATCCGGAGCGGTTTCAAAATCAGGATATTTGCGAACAGCTGGTACAAGACGGGCACGAAGTAACCGTACTGACGGGACTGCCTAATTACGAAACCGGTTTTGTCCCACAGGAATACAAGCAGGGTAAACATAATACTGAAAAAATCAACGGGGTACAGGTGTATCGGACGTTTGAAGTCGGCCGTCGGAAAGGGGTTTTTTGGCGTATTTTAAATTATGTAAGTTATACGTTGTCATCTTCTTGGTGGGCCGTTAGAAACCGTGAAAAATACGATATTGTTTTTTCTTACCAACTTTCTCCGGTTTTGATGATGTTTCCGGCTGTGATTACCGCCAAAAAACAGCAGATTCCTCTTTTTGTGTATTGTTGCGATCTGTGGCCCGAATCGGTAAAAGCCATGTGGCCGGGGGAAAAGTGGTTTGTGTTTAAGCCGGTTCATTGGATAAGCCGTTGGTTGTATAAACAGGCGGATGCCGTTTCCGTACAATCCAAAAGTTTTTTTGAATATTTTGAGGCGGTAAATAATATCCCGCGGGAAAAAATGTCCTATATTCCGCACATGGCCTCTTCGCACTATTTGGAAATGGATTTTTCGCAGGATAACGGCGTTATTGATTTTGTATTTTTAGGTAATATCGGCAACGCGCAAGATGTGGAACTGATTTTAAATGCGGCTGAACAAAATAAATCACTCCCCAATTTTGCCGTTCATTTTGTGGGAGACGGGATTTTTTTGGAAAAAGCCAAGCAGTTAGTCAAAGAAAAGGGGCTTGAAAAACTCGTTTTCTTCTACGGCAGACAACCCGTAGAAAAAATGCCGGAATATTACAAATTGGCAGACGTTTGTTTGGTAACGCTTAAGGGCGGCAGTATCGTCAGTAAAACGATTCCCTCCAAAGTACAGGGCTATATGTCTGCCGGAATCCCCGTTTTGGCCGCATTGGACGGGTATGGGGCGGAAGTTATCAATGAATCGGGGGCGGGCGTATGTGTCCCGTCCGGCGATTTGGAAAAATTTTCCGCTTGTATGAAAGATTTTATTTTAAATTACGGCAATTACGAAAAATGTTCCGAAAAAGCACGTGCTTATTTTAGAACACACTTTACAAAACGCATCGTCGTAGATGCCATAGAGGCCAAATTAGAAGAACTGGTGAAAAACAAGGGAGGCAACAAATGAAGTCAGCATTTAGCGGCGCCACTTTAATGATTACGGGGGGAACGGGCAGTTTCGGAAATACCGTACTCAAACATTTTCTCAAGGAAGATATCGGGCAAATCCGCATTTTTTCGCGCGACGAAAAAAAGCAGGACGATATGCGCCATGAATTACAAATCAAATATCCCGAAATTGCCAAAAAAGTAAAATTTTTTGTGGGCGACGTGCGCGATCCGCAAAGCGTGGCGGACGCGATGCCGGGCGTGGATTATATTTTTCATGCGGCGGCGCTGAAGCAAGTACCTTCCTGCGAGTTTTTCCCGATGCAGGCGGTCAAAACAAATGTAATCGGAACGGATAACGTCCTGCACGCCGCTATCAATGCGGGCGTAAAGCGGGTGGTTTGTCTTTCTACCGATAAGGCCGCTTACCCCATTAACGCCATGGGTATTTCAAAGGCCATGATGGAACACGTCATTTATGCCAATGCCCGCGTGGCCGCGGAAAGAGGCCAAACGGTGATTTGTTGTACGCGCTACGGAAATGTGATGTGTTCGCGCGGCTCGGTAATTCCCTTGTTTATTGACCAAATCAAAGCGCACGCGCCCATTACGGTTACAAATCCGGAAATGACACGTTTTATGATGAATTTGGACGAAGCGGTCAACCTCGTTAAGTTTGCTTTTGAACATGCCAATCCGGGCGATTTGTTTATCCAAAAGGCCGACGCTTCTACGATAGGTGATTTGGCACAGGCGGTACAAATCCTTTTCGGTAAGACGGAAGTAAAAGTAATCGGCACGCGCCACGGCGAAAAACTTTACGAAACGCTGATGACCTGTGAAGAACGGTTGCGTTCGGAAGATATGGGGCAATATTTCCGCGTTGCCGCCGATAACCGCGATCTGAATTACGATAAATATTTTATAGAAGGCAAAGTACATACTATGGCAGAAGAGCCATATACCAGCCATAATACCCAGCGGTTAGACGTGGACGGAACCGTTAAAAAATTGCTGACGACCTCTTACGTACAGGAATTGTTGGCAAAAAAAGAGGACAAATAGATGAAATTTCTAATCGTCGGTTGTAACGGAATGGCCGGGCATTTGGTAAGCGCGTACCTCAAAGAACAGGGGCACGAAGTGGTCGGTTTTGCCCGTACGAAGTCGCGTTTTATCAAAACAATTATCGGGGACGCGTTAGACCGCGAAAGTATAAAATCCGCCCTCACAACCGATACGTTTGATGCGGTGGTAAACTGCGTGGGACTGCTCAACCAGTTTGCGGAAAACAATAAGGCGCAAGCGGTATATTTGAACAGTTTTTTTCCGCATTATCTGGCGGAACTGACGAAAAATACGGGTACGCAGGTAATTCACATCAGTACCGATTGTGTTTTTTCGGGCAAGCGCGGGCAATATACGGAAGATGATTTGCGGGACGGGCCAACTTTTTACGACCGTTCCAAAGCGCTCGGCGAGTTGGAAGATGATAAGAATTTGACTTTGCGCCAATCAATTATCGGGCCGGATATAAAAGCCGCCGGAATAGGGTTACTTAATTGGTTTATGAAACAGAACGGCACCGTGAACGGATTTACAGGTGCTTTATGGACAGGGCTTACTACGTTACAACTTGCCAAAGTGATTGAAGAAGCCGCAACGGTAAAAGCGCACGGCCTTTATAATATGGTTCCTGACCGCTATATTTCTAAATATGAGTTGCTCGGGTTGTTTAACAAATACATGCGCGGTGGACGTATAAAAATTGTTCCGGTTAATAAAATGGCCGCCGATAAGTCCCTTAAACGCACGAAATTTGATTTTGCCTATCCGTTGCCGGATTATGAACAGATGGTGGCGGAATTGGCGGACTGGATGCGGGCGCATAAGCCGTTATATCCGCATTACGAGCTATAAATTTACACAGAGGGAATATGAACACTACCTACAAAAAATTAAAACTGATGACGATAGTCGGTACCCGGCCGGAAATTATCAAAATGTCGGCCATTATCAAAAAATGCGACCAATACTTTGAGCATATTTTGGTACACAGCGGTCAAAATTATGACTATGAATTAAACAAGATTTTCTTCGAAGAATTAGGACTCCGGGAGCCGGATTATTACTTGGGAGTAGTGGGTGAAAATGTCGGTCAAACAATGGGTAACGTCATCAGTAAATCGTACGATCTGATGGCGGAAGTAAAACCGGATGCGCTAATCGTGCTGGGCGATACCAATTCCTGCCTGTGTGTGTTGGCGGCTAAACGGCTGAAGATACCGGTTTTCCATATGGAAGCGGGCAACCGCTGTAAAGACGAAAATTTGCCGGAAGAAGTCATCCGGCGCATTGTGGACGTAACGAGTGACGTAAACCTGTGCTATTCTGAGCATGCCCGCCGCTATATTTTGGAAACGGGCGTAAAGCCGGAATATACCTATGTAGTGGGTTCTCCGATGGCGGAAGTATTAAATCAATATACGGAAAACATCCAAAAAAGCAACGTGTTAGACAACCTGAAACTTACACCCCGCAAATACATTTTATTATCGGCGCATCGCGAAGAAAATATAGATATTGAAGGCAATTTTATGTCGCTGATGACGGCGGTTAATGCGTTGGCGGAAAAATACGATATGCCTATTTTGTATTCTTGTCATCCGCGCAGTAAAAAATTTATTGAGGCGCGCGGTTTTCAGTTTGATAAGCGCGTAATCGCGCATAAACCGCTCGGATTTTTTGACTATAACAAATTACAGCAAAATGCCTTTTGCGTAGTGTCCGACAGCGGTACGTTGCCGGAAGAAAGCGCTTATTTCAAATTCCCGGCGGTATCAGTGCGCACTTCCACCGAACGCCCCGAAGCGATGGATAAAGGCGTTTTTGTTATCGGCAGTATTACTGCCGAACAAGTATTACAAGCCGTTGATTTGGAGGTCAGTATGTATGCCAACGGGGATAACGGGGGAGAGGTGCCCGCCTACGCAGATACGAACGTCAGCACGAAAGTGGTAAAACTGATTCAAAGTTATGTGGGTATTATCAACAAAATGGTGTGGCGCAAATAAAGGAAAGTGATATGAAGTTATTGATAGTAGCCGACGGACATTATTACATAGATAAACAAGAAAACGTTTATGTGGAGTCCGTTTTTGACTATTCGTTTTACGCGCGGTATCTGGTCGTATTTGAAGAAGTGTACGGCATTGTGCGCGCAGAACAGGTAGAGACGGCTCCGAAAAACTGTAAATTAGCCAGCGGACCTCATGTACATTTTTTTCCGATTCCGCAATCCAGAGGGGTAAAACAATTTGCGAAAAACTACTTTACCAACCGCCGACTGATTAAAAAGTACGTAAAAGAGTGCGATTGTGCCATTTTCCGCGTGCCTGGTGTTGTGGCCAATACGGCCTTGCCGATTTTTGCCAAGACGGGAAAACCCTATGCCATAGAAGTAGTGGTGGACCCATGGGAATATTTTGCCAAGGGGACCAGCGGCGGACTCGTACGTCCGCTTGTGCGTTACGCGTGGACCCGCGCGCTCAAAAAAATGTGCCGTCAATCAACAGGTGTTTCATACGTAACGGCCTCTTATTTACAAAAAAGATATCCCTGTCAGGCACTTTTGACGGGGGAAAAATCGTATTTTACCGCGTCTTATTCCTCGGTGGAATTGCCGGACGATCAATTTGCCTTCCCGAAAACGTATGCGCCCAAAAATAAATATATTATTGCCCACGTAGCCAATGCGTTTACCGGATACGGTAAAGGCCATGTGGTGCTGATGAACGCGGTGAAAAAAGTGTTGGAGGCCGGACACGACGTGGACGTATGGTTTGTGGGAGACGGGCCTTTGCGGCCTGTTTTTGAGCAAATGGCCGCGGATTTAGGAATTAAAGAGCATGTTTGTTTCTTGGGACGTATGGCAAGCGGCGCAGATGTGCGTCAAAAAATCCGCAATTCCGATTTATTTGTATTTCCGACACGTGCGGAGGGGCTTCCGCGTGTTATTTTAGAGGCCATGGCGGAAGGAATCCCGGCGATTTCGTCCCCCGTGTGCGGCATACCGGAAATCCTGCCGCCGGAGTGTTTGGTCCGTTGTGATGATGCGCAAGGATATGCGGAGGCGATTATCCGCCTGATTACGCACCCCAAAATTATGACGGAGCAAAGTAAGCGCAATATAGAAGTGGCAAAGGGGTATAAAAGCAGTATTTTGAACGCAAAAAGAAAAGAATTTTATCTTAGATTGAGAGGCCTATGCGAAAATGAACAGGGAAAAAGTAATGGAATATCTTAACAACCCGATGCGTTTGTTTGTAAAAATGGGTCGTTGCGGTTTTTTCAATTGGATGAGTGATGAAACGTATCTTAAACTAGCGTTTCGCTCCCTCATGGGCACAAAAGCAAATTTGGATAATCCGCAGACGTTTAACGAAAAACTTACTTGGCTGAAATTACATTATCATAACCCGTTAATGACGACGTTAGCCGATAAATATCGGGTAAAACAATATGTTGCCGAAAAAATCGGCAGTGAATATGTCGTTCCCTGTTACGGACATTGGAAAACGCCCGAAGCGATAGAGTGGGATAAATTGCCCGAACGCGTTTTCTTAAAAACCAATCAGGACAGCAGCGGTGGGATGGTCGTTTGTAAATCTTCTAAAGAAGATATGGAGAAAGTAAACAAACTGTTCGGTAAAAAACTGCGGGAAAACCACTATTGGGGTGTGCGGGAGTGGGCGTATAAGCATATAGAACCCTGTATTTTAGCGGAAGAATATTTAGACGAAGAAACAGGGCACGAACTGCACGATTATAAGTTTTGGTGCTTTAACGGAAAACCTATCTATATGTATATTACCAACAAGGGAAAAATCGTTAAAGAAAATTTTTACGATATGGATTTTAACCCGGCAGATATCAATCACGGCTTTGAGCGGACCCAGCCGGAGTACGAAAAACCGGCCAATTTTGAAAAGATGAAAGCATTTGCGCAAACCCTCTCGCAAGGGTTGCCGTTCGTCCGGATGGATTTTTTCAATGTAAAAGGAAAATTATATTTCAGCGAATATACGTTCTATGATTGGGGCGGGGTGCGCCCGTTTGTAAACAGGGAAACGGATTTGAAATTGGGGGCATTATTGGATTTGTCCCAACTTAATACAAGCAAATAAAACGATATAGGTTATGAAGATTTTAAGCGGTCTAAAATATAATACTCTTTTCTTAGGCTTGTTAGTGATAACATGCGGGTTCTTTATTCTCTCTTTCCCGTCTGATGATTTATATTCTTCGTTTTCTTTGTATCGTTCCAATTATGCGGTTCTGTTAGGAAGTTTTATTTTTTGTTCCGTTTTATTGGGCACTAAATTGAGAGATAAAAACTTATTTCTGTTTGATCCCTTTTTGTTCGTTTCGGTTTTGTTTTTTTGTATTTTTCTCATACAACCTATGATTGATATTCTTCAAAACAGGGTAGATTTTTACGGGTTTACCAATCCGGCCTACGGTTGTAAAAAGGGAACGTTGCTGTTTGTTTTGGCGTACGTATTTTTTTATATCGGATCCTTTTTTATTAAAAAGCCAAACACAAACAAACAATTATACCAGCCGTTTACTCCTTTCAAAAAATCGGCGGCGGCTTCCTTTAGTTTTATCCTTTGGGTTGTGTTTACGTTGCTTTGCGTTGTCTTTTTGATTGCCAACGGTTACAGCGTGCGTTACATCTTTACGCTGGGGCAATTCGGCGAGGCGCACGTTGATGAGCTGTTCTCGCGGCTGGGGTTTTTGTGGAAATTCAGTCTCAGTATGATTGTCAGTTTTATGTATTACTTCCAATGCGGCCGCAGTAAATTATTAAAAACACTGATGTTTTTAACGACGCTTTTCATCTTAATCTTAAACGGGGGCAGGGCCCTTTTGTTTGTGTTTTTGGCCGCGCCGGTGGTGCTCTATTATACTAAACGTGCTAAAAATCCGCCTATTCAATTTGTGGTGATTGCCCTGTCTTTATTTTTGGTGTTTGCGGCGGGCGTACAGGCAGCCCGGTGGGGGTTGCGTTCGGGGGGAAACGTAGAGGTGGAAACAAAGTGGGATATGGAAACAATTATCTATCCTATGCGTTCCAATTTCAGTATTTATAAAATGTATTACTTGGTTGTGGATGCTATGCCGAGGCAAATCAATTATTTATGGGGGCAGGAAACGATTTTATATACCGCTATTATGTTTGTGCCGAGAGCCCTTTGGCCGGATAAACCCGATACGCCTATTCGGGAAATTCACCGATACGTAGCGGGGGATTTGGCGGTATTAAACGGGGAAGCGTCCCCCGGTTTAACGGAATTTTATATGGACTTCGGGTGGCTGGGATGTATCTTGTTCGGATTTGTGTTCGGGTGGCTGGTGGTCCGCCTGAAAAACCTATATCTTTATTCGTCTGCGGATAATTATGCGCTGGTATTATACAGCGTGCTGTATCCGCTATTGTTTCAGGTAGTTATCAGGGGATATATACCATCCTTATTTTATTCCGTTTTATGTATTTTTTTACCGTATTTTATCTTAAAAATGGTTATTCCGGACACGACGAGGGGAACGCGCAATGAAATATAAGTATCGTTTGGATAAAAGGTGGGCACGCGTATTTGTCCGTTTCCGTTCGCTAATGTGGTATAGGAAACGGAGTGATACGGTCAATTTACAAGCGTGTAAATCCGTTGCGCTCGTTTATCCCCATTTAATCGGGGATATTGTGATGGTAACGCCGTTTTTACGGCTGTTGCGCCGCGTTGCACCGCAGGCCGAAATTACTTTTATCGGGGCCGGCTGGGCCAAGCAAATATTGGATAATCAGCATTTGACGGACAAATTTATTTGTTTTCAAAATCCGCGGGCGATGTTGGGTATGCGTGCGGTATTGGAAAATTATAAAGACGTATGGCAAACTTTACAAACGGCCCGTCAACAAAAATTTGATGCGGTAATAGAGCCCTTCGGAGATGTAACGGCTACGCTGTTTGCGAGTTTTTTGCGTGCGGATGAATATATCGGGGTGGATTTTTCCAATTTATCTAAATTACAAACTTATACCGCCCCTTATGATGCGGATGCCCATTTGGTGGACGGGCTCTTAAAATTATTTGAAAGTTGCGGGGTTCGGCTACAACCCGAAGATTATTTCCCGCAAATTGTGTTATCGGAACGGCAACGGCAGGTGCGGCAAGATTTTGTGGAACAGCACCGTTTAGCCGGCAAAACGGTTATCGGGATACACCCCGGGGCGAGCGTGGATAGCCGCCGCTGGAAAGGTTTTGCGCATCTTATCAATTCACTATGTGAAAGCCGTTGCGATATGGCTATTTGTTTATTTTGCGGACCGGGAGATGAAAATTTTGTACAAGATATTTTAGCGCAGGTAAATGTAGAATTTAAGGAACGGGTCATTACGGTAAAACGGCCTCTATCGGAATATATGGCCGTTTTGAGTGTTTGTTCGCACGTGATTTGTAACGATAGTTCGTGCGGGCACATCACGGCGGCGCTCGGCGTGCCGGTAACGGTACTTTTTGCGCAGGGAGAGCCGCGTTTTATTGCTCCGCGCGGGCCGAATACCGTTAATATCATTTCCCGGGATTTCCCGTGTAAGCCGTGCGTACAAAACGAATGTCCGAAACATACGCACGAATGTTTTACATGGATAACGCCCGAAATTGTGTTTGAAACTGTACAAAATGCGCTGAACGGGGATTTGCGAAAAATATGTTAAACCGCGTAACTAAAAATTATCTGTATAATGCCGCCTACCAAGTGTTTATTTTATTAGTGCCGCTGGTGGTGACACCGTATTTGGCGCGCGTATTGGGGCCGGATAATTTGGGAATTTACAGTTATGTGTTTTCGGTAACAAACATCATCAGTATTATTACGTTAATCGGTATTTATAATTACGGGAACCGCCAAATTGCCTACGAACGGAACGATAAACACAAAATGAGCCAAACCTTTTGGGAAATTATGTTTCTGCGCGTAATTTTGGCGGTGGCAGGAAGCGCGGTGTATTTCGGCGTAGCGTTTTATCTGAAAAAATTTACGGTTTATTTTTTAGAGTACTATTGTTTTTTGTTAGCGGCGTATATAGATTGTACGTGGTTATATGTGGGCGTGGAAGATATGCGTCCGGCGGTGATGAAGAACTTTTTTGCCAAGCTGCTGGGAGTTGTTTGTATCTTTCTGTTTGTAAAAAACAGTGCGGATATCGGCAAATATCTGCTGATTTTAAGCATTTCCATTTTGATTGCCAATTTGACGGCGTACGCGGAGTTGGGAAAATATATTGAGTTGGCTAAAATCAATGTTCGTAATTTGCCGTCACATATCAAGGATTCGGTGTTGTTGTTTTTGCCGACGGTAGCGTCGCTGATTTATTTACAAGCGGATAAAGTGATGATAGAGTGGCTGACGGGACAAACGGCGCAAGTGGCGTTTTACGATAATGCCGAAAAAATTATTATGATACCGCTTACGTTTATTACCGTGCTGAGTACGGTGATGATGCCGCGTATTGCCAACGAACACCGCCAAGGCCATAAAGATACCATAGAAGATTTAATCATCCGCGCGGCGAAAACGGCCTTGTTTTTATCCTTTCCGATGGCATTTGGTATCGGGGTATTGGCCAGTGGTTTTATTCCATGGTATTTGGGGAAAGATTTTTTGCCCGTTACCTACGCGTTGTATTTGTTATGCCCGATTATTGTGGCCAATTCGTTGGAAGGTATTTCCGGCAAGCAGTATTTTACGGCAACCAATCAAATTAAGGTGCTGACGGTTACTTATACATTGACGGCCGTTTTAAATATTGGGCTAAATGCGCTTCTTATTCCGAAATTTCATTTTTACGGGGCGGCGGTGGCAACGCTGTGCGCCAGTTATTTATCAGTCAGTATTCAATTTTTTATTATGGGAAAAGAACTGAATTTGAAGAAACTGATAAGGCCGTTTATAAAATATTTGCTGATGGCGGGCGTGATGTTTTTAATCGTATTTGCGGCTACATGTTGGTTAGCGCCGTCCGTATTAAAAACGCTGGTCCAAATCGTACTGGGCGGGTTCTGTTACTTTTTAACGGCTTTTTTGCTAAAAGACGAAGTCCTTTTGAAGATTATTAAAGAAAAATCTATTGTATAAAAATGATGAAAAGATTGCCTGTACCCGAAGAAACTACTTGTTCTACGCGCAATTCACAACTGGATTTGCTGCGGATTGTGGCCATGTTTTTGATTGTATTACACCATATTACGCAAGGTATCAATTCGCCTCTTTCCGTGGTTCCGATAAATGTAACACAGGCAAGTGCGGGCATATCTCATTTTCTGCTAAATACATTTTTTATGCTTGGCGGGTTGGGAAATTTGTTGTTTTTTATGATTTCAGCATGGTTTTTATTGGATAAACCCGCCGTAAAAGAGCAAAAAATTTTTTATTATGTAACCGAAGTATGGATTATATCTATCTTGTTTTTAATCGGTTTTTTATGCTTTTACAAGGGGGATATTTCGTCCGGTGATGTTATAAAATCGCTTTTTCCGACTACTTTTGCGAATAATTGGTTTGTAACCTGTTATATATTGTTTTACGCCGTTCACGGCCTGTTAAACATAGTTATCCAAACGCTTGCGAAGGAAAAATTATTGAAACTTTCCCTTTTACTGTGTTTTTTGTATGTGGGTTGTAATACGGTTAAAAACGGTCTCTTTTTTACCTCTGTTTTAATTTTCTGGATTAGTTTGTATTTTGCTATAGGGTATATAAAGATGTATTTGCCGAAGTTGGCAGATAGCCAAAAAATCAATGGGATCATTTTAGCGGTAGGCCTTTTTGGGTTGTGGGGGATGACATTTTTTACCAATTGGATCGGGCTTCATTTCGGTATTTTCCAGGATAAAGTATATCATTGGGGCGGTATTTATTCCGTATTTTGGGTATTGGTTGGATTTGCGTTGCTTAATTTGTTTAGGATGAGCAGCCGTAGCGGTAAAATTGGGTTCTTCAGCAAAATAGCCCCTTATATGTTGTTGGTCTATTTGATTCATGAAAATTTGCTTTTCAGAACATATCTCCGGCCTCAATGGTTTAATCAATGGTACGTCTACGCGGAAAATTTAAATATCGTGATAAGCGTATTGCTGTTTGCTCTGTTTATTTTTATTGCTTCGTTTATGCTTTCCGTTTTATTTGATGAGTGTTGCGGTAAAATGATTGAGCGATTATCCGCGCTACTGTATAAGGCAGTCAATCGGGCCTATCTGTATTGCGAAAACTCTCTTTTAAAATTAAAGTAATTTTGCGGGCAGATTTTGCTATACTGTAAAGTAGAGTCCTTTCCGGCTTTTTTGGTGAGCCGGAGCATATCTTTTAGGGAAATACCCCGCTAATTGTTTGGTGTGATTACTTTTAGGGGGAAGGGGAAAATATGTCCGACGAAAAAACAAGCAATTCTGTTCAAAATTCCGTTCAAAATTCTGTTCAGCCGCAAGGCGTGGCCGCCGTTATTTCTGCCGCACAGGCCCCACAGGATGTGACGGCTTCCGTCAATACGCAACAAAAGCCGCAGGTTCAAAATCCGTTTTTGATTAACGCGCCCGCTATTCCCACGCAGGAAGGGCCGCTGGGCATCCGTTACGATTTTAACGACGGCGCGCGCGTACTTTTACCCAAAGGCAAATGGCATGTACAAATTGAAGATGACGAAACGGACAACATCATTTTTGCTTGTGACGCCGACGAAGGATGGGTGTTAAGCACCAAAAAATACTATATTCCCTTCCGCATCCGCGTATGGGTACGCGGCGAAAAAGAACCCGTTTTAAATCACACATTAGACCTAAAAGGCAAAGAAGTACAAATCAAATTCCCCGTCGGCACGTTGGGCGATATTATCGGCTGGATGACGTACGCGGACCGTTTTCAGCAAAAGCACGAGTGCGCCGCAGAAATTACCATGGCGCAGAACTTGGCTGAAATTTTTGCGGGGCAATACCCCAATTTATTTTTTACCGCGTTGCCGGGAAAGGTACGCTTTGAAAAACCGTACGCAAGTTATACGCTGGGATTATTTTTCCGCGGGAACGACACGCACCAACCCATTGATTTTAGAAAAGTGGGCTTACACCGCACGGCGGGATATATCCTCGGCGTGGACCCGCGCGAGGAAGCGCCGAAAGTAAAACTCGGCAGTAAGCGCAAAATCAAAGAGCGGTACGTTTGTATTGCCACGAAATCCAGCTCGCAGGCCAAATTTTGGAACAACGGCTACGGCTGGGAACAAGTGGTGGCTTATTTGAAAGAGTTAGGTTACCGCGTCGTTTGTATTGATAAAGAGCCGGTAACGGGTTTTAAATATACGTGGAACCGTATGCCGCACGACGCGGAAGATTTTACAGGCGCAAAGCCCTTACAGGAGCGCATTGAACTGTTGGAACATGCGGACTTTTTTATCGGTCTTTCGTCCGGCCTTACGTGGCTGGCGTGGTGTACCCATGTGCCGATAGTGCTTATCAGCGGTTTTACGTTACCGATTTGCGAATTTTACACGCCGTACCGTGTGTTTAACTCCCACGGGTGTAACGGCTGTTGGGATGATGTAAATTGTAATTTTGACCATTACGATTATTTTTGGTGTCCGAAATTCAAAAATACCGACCGCCAATACGAATGTACCCGCCTGATAACGGGTAAACAGGTCATTGGCCATATTAAGCAGTTGATGAAAGACCACAACTTAACCGCCCCGAAAAACGATAAGAAGAAACAGGAGAAATAATATGTCCAGACACCACCGGAAAACCGAAGATATTTATTCAAGTGCTTGTATTCAAGCGTTGGAACAAGAGTATTGCTCCAGTTGTAGTGCGGCGGTTGTCAGTTCGTGCTTAGTGTCCAGCCATGGGTTAGGGGCGCGGGTAATGTCGCGCATTTATCACGGCGGGCGGCAAGCCGTTTATACGGCCACAATGGGTGCCATGCTGATGCAGAATATGGCGCTCCCGGCGTATGCGGTTACGGTTTCGGTGGCTTCCGGCGTAACGAGTAGTAATTTGTCAACTTATGGTGAGATTTTAGTATATGGAAATACAATATCTACAAGGGTGTGTACTAGCGGCTCGGAAAAAGTGTATAGTGGGGGAACAACTAGTAGGACACACGTTAGTGAAACTGGTGCTCAACAAATAGTTTTTGATGGTGGTGTTGCAAATGCAACTTCATCATTTCAAGGAATGCAAATAATATCAAGTGGTGGTGTTGCAAATAATACCGTAGCTTATAATTCTGGCCTTAGACAGCGTGTGTATGGCGTGGCGAATAATACAATCCTTCATAATGCAAATCAAAATATATACAGTGGCGGAGTGGCGAATGGTGTAATACTTAGTGGTGTTAGTTCTTTAGCGGGGGGAAGAACTGGTTCTCAACAGATACGAGGGGTTGCAAATAATGTTCAGTTATACGGAGCTGCTACTCAATCTATTTCTTCCGGTGGAGTAGCTAATAGTACGGTACTCAATGGATCTGGCTCCTTGGAGGAAGGAGCGTATCAGTACGTTTACGAAGGGGGGGTGGCAAATAATACAGTTATCAATGGTACAGGGTATCAATGGATATCTTCTGGGGGAAGAGCTTTTGATACTGTTGTTAACAGTGGGGGGCAACAACATATTTCTTCTGGTGGGGTAGCTAGTAGAACTGTGTTAAACTCTGCTGGAAGTCAATTTGTTTATTCCGGTGGCAAAGTCTATGAAACAGTTGTTTCTGCTGGGGCTAAACAGAGTGTATATGCAGGTGGTAGTTCTTATGATACCAAAATTGCTAGCAATGGTACAGAGTATGTTACTTCCGGCGGTGTTACGCATGATGTTGTGGTAAATGAAGGCGGTTCACAAATTGTTTTATTTAGCGGTTCCGCGTTTGATACGGTCATAAATTCTTACGGACAACAGACTGTTTCTTCCGGCGGATATGCGGAAGGAACGGTGCTTAATGCCCTCGGTTCACAAATTGTTTCCGAAGGCGGCCTCGCAAGTAACACTACTATCAATTCCGGCGGTTCACAACTGATTTATAATAGCGGAAAAGCGGACGTTACGTGGCTCAATAACGGCGGTTTCCAAAGCGTATTTGCCGGCGGAAGTGCCAACTCTACCATTATCGCCGCGGGCGGTGTTCAGGAAGTAGCCGAAGGCGGTATCGTTACCAATAACGTAATCGGGTCCGGCGGGAGCCAAGTGGTTTCCGACGGCGGGGTTACAAGTGATGTTATCATAGGTTCCGGCGGAGCACAAATTGTTTTATTTAGCGGTTCCGCGTTTGATACGGTAGTAAATTCTTACGGACAACAAATCGTATCTTCCGGTGGATATGCGGAAGGAACGATCGTTAATGATCTCGGATCGCAAATTATTTCTGAAGGCGGTTTAGCAAGTGATGCCGCAGTCAATTCCGGCGGGGGGCAATTTGTTTCTGCTGGCGGGTCTGCCGTCAATACGGTTGTAAACGATTACGGAAGTCAGGTCGTTTCCTACATCGGATCTACCTTGAGTACCGTGGTTAATGACCACGGAAGCCAAGTGCTCGCTTTCAGCGGCTACGCGCAAAGCACGATCGTTAATTCGGGCGGTAGCCAACACGTCTCCAACTACGCAACCGCAGAGGACACTATCCTTAACGACGGCGGCGTACAGAATATCGTCGGCGGTTTGGCAAATCATACAACCGTCAGCAGCGGGGCTATTCAGCTTGTTTCTTCCGGCTCGCCGCTTGCTTCCGGATACGTTATCGGACGCGCGGAAAGCACCATTATTGACGGCGGGGATCAGCAAATTTATGCCGGCGCAAGTGCCAATGATACCACTATCAATACCGGTAATCAAACGATTTTTGCGGGCGGTTTAGCCAGTAACACCACCATTACAAGCGGTTTTCAAAATATTTCTTCCGGCGGTTTTGCCAATATAACCGTTGTCAATGCGGGGGCGTGGCAGGGTGTCTCTGCCGGCGCAAGTGCCAATGATACCACTATCAATTCGGACGGCGGACAATATATTTCATCCGGCGGTATTGCTACCAACGTTACCATTAACAACGGCGGTTCGCAACTGATTTCCGAATGCGGTTCAGCCAGTAACACCACTATCAATTCCGGCGGCTCGCAACTTGTTTATAACAGCGGAAAAGCCGACGTTACGTGGCTTAATTCCGGCGGCTTCCAAAGTGTGTTTTCCGGCGGAAGTGCCAATTCCACCATTATCGCGGGCGGCGGCGTTCAGGCCGTGGCCGAAGGCGGTATCGTTACCAATAATATTGTCGGTTCCGGCGGTACGGAGTATGTTTCTTCCGGCGGTGTGACCAATAACGCAACGATTAATGCCTATGGGCAACAAATAGTTGTAGACAGCGGTTCGGCCTTTGGTACGATTGTTAATGCCTACGGTAAACAGGTAATTTCCGCGGACGGCTATGCGGCCGGAACATTTATCAATGGGTATGGTTCTCAACTCGTTTCTGCGAGCGGCGTGGCAGATAATGCCACGGTTTATGAAATGGGGTCGCAACTTGTTTATAACAGCGGTACGGCCAATTATACGACGCTTTCCGGCGGTACACAAATTGTTTCCTCCGGCGGTATTGCCAATAATGCGACGGTCCTTGCGGACGGAATGCAACGGGTTCTCGGCGTTGCCAATGATACCGTCGTTAATAACAGCGGCGGACAAACGGTTGCTTCCGGCGGTGTGGCAAATAGAACGGTAGTAAATTCCGACGGGGAACAACACATTACTTCTAGCGGATTTGCAAACAGTGCGATCGTTAATAACGGTGGTTTACAAGTTGTTTGGATCGGCGGAAGTGCCAATTCCACTACGCTTAATTCCGGCGGGGCACAAGAAGTCGGCGGTTTGGCAAGCCATACCACGGTCAATGCCCAAGCAACACAATTTGTTTTCAATAACGGCTCGGCTACGAGTACGGTCATCAATTCCGGCGGACTACTCAACGTAGCCAATGGCGGGAGAGTGTATGACGTCGTTCAAAGTTCCGGCGCGAATATCTACGCGGTTGTTTCCGGCGGCGATAATGCCACCTATATTGCCGGTACAAACCAAGACAGCGAAAGCATCCTTTTGGCAAGCGGCGTAGCCACTAATTTTGTCATCAATAATAGCGGCGTACAGGAAGTTTCTTCCGGCGGGATTACCAGCCATACCACGGTCAATTCCGGCGGTTCGCAAGTTGTTTCCGTCGGCGGTTTGGCCAGCGGAACGGTCTTAAATGAGTCCGGTTTACAAAACGTTTTGAGCGGCGGCTCTGCGGTGGAAACAATCCTCAACGCTGCAGGTTCGCAAATTATTTCTTCCGGCGGATCGGCGATCGGCGCAACCATTTTGGCATCCGGCAGCCAGCATGTTTCTTCCGGCGGACAAACGGAAGGAACAATCATCAATTCGGGCGGTTCGCAAATCGTTTATCAAGGCGCCAGCGATTTTAATGCGCAAATCAATTCTAACGGTGGACAATATGTTTCCAACGGATATGTAGAAGGAGCGGTTATCAATTCGGGCGGGCGCCAACGTGTTTTCGGAGGCATTATCAGTAGTGCCACTATTGACGCGGGTTCCCAATACCTCCTTAATAACGGCGCTTACGCGGAAAATACAACAGTCAGCGGCGTAAGCGGCACAAGAGGCATACAGTCGCTTGCGGCCGGTACGTCGGCTCTCTACACGACCGTTGGTTCCGACGGGTCTCAGGCCGTCAGAGGTGTTGCCACTTCTACGACGGTTAATGATGGCGGTAATCAGCAAATTATGACTTCCACCGGTGAGGCGCACTTCACAACCGTTAACGGCGGCGGGGTCCAATGGGTAACAAGCAACGGATATGCTTATGATACGGTGGTTAACGGCGGAAAACAGGCACTTTACTCAGGCGGACACGCGGAACGTACAACAATCAATGCCGGCTCACAATGGGTTTCTTCCGGCTGTACGGTTGATAGTACCACTATCAATAGCGGCGGCGAACAACGCCTTTTCCTCTCTGCCGTGGCAACTAATAATATTATTTCCGGTATGGAAGTTTCTTCCGGCGGAAGTACGGTAATTATCAGCGCCCAACAACACGTTTCCAACGCGGCCGTAGCCACGAATAACTCCATTTATAACGCTTTACAGGATGTTTCCGCGGGCGGATTGGTCGTCAGCACGACGCTCTTTGCCAACGCTACCCAACGGGTGACGGGATCGGCCAGCGATACGACGATTTCTTCCGGCGGTGTACAACATATTTCCAACGGCGGCGCGGTGGATATCACCACGGTAAGCGACGGCGGTTTACAGGTTGTTTCTTTAGGCGGTACGGCCGAACATACGACGATTTCTTCCGGAGGTACGCAGGCCATTTCCAACGGCGGTATTGCCAATAGCACGGTTATCAACGACGGCGCACAGAATATTTACGCGGGCGGCTTGGCAAATTCCACCACGCTTAACGGCGGACGGCAAGATATTTTTGCCGACGGTATCGCCAGCGATACGATCTTAAGCAACGCTATCCAGCGTGTTTCCGCCGGCGGTTATGTGGAAAATACCACGATTAGCGGCGGCGAACAGTATATTTTCTCTGATGCGATCGCGAGTAGCACTACCCTAGCGGGTAGCCAATATATTTCTAACGGCGGTTCTGCGGTCGTTACAACCGTAACCGGCGGTTTACAGAAAATTTCTGCGGGCGGCTTGGCGATTAGCACCACGCTCAACGGCGGTTTACAACATGTGGCGTCCTCGGCCGTTGCCAGCAATACGGTAATCGGTTCCGGCGCGACGCAGGTGGTTAAAGTCGGCGGTAAAGCGTATGATGTTACGCAAAATTCCGGCGGTATTATGTCCATGACCGTAGTGAGCGGCGATACGGAAACCCTTATCTCCGGTACGAACGAAAACGGCGAAACTATGCTGCTTGAAAGCGGTGTAGCCACCAATTTTGTGATCAACTCTGGTGGCTTACAGAACGTTTTGGCCGGCGGTGTAGCAAATAATACCGCGCTTAACGGCGGTTCGCAAGGTGTAGCCGGAAGTGCGCTCAACACTGTTATCGGTGAGGGGGGATTCCAAGGCATTTCTACCGGCGGTTTCGCGAGCCATACGGATATTTCCGGCGGTTCGCAAGTTGTTTCCGGCGGTATCGCTAACGATACGACGATTTACACCAGCGGACAACAAATTGTTTCCGGCGGTTCTGCGGGCAATACGACGATTATGTCCGGCGGTTTACAAAATATTTTAGCGGACGGTTTCGCAAGTGATACGGCCATTGCCGCGTCCGGCTCGCAAATTGTCGCGGGCTCTGCGGTAGTGACGGAAATTGACGCCAACGGCGCTCAAACGGTTGTTTCCGGCGGTGTGGCCAGCAATACAACTCTCCACTCCGGTGCGTTACAGTACGTTGCCCAGGGCGGTAAAGCGTATGATACGATTCAAGAGTCCGGCGCCGCTTTAACTATGTTTGTTGCGGGCGGCGATACGGATACGTATATTTCCGGTACGAACGAAAACGGTGAAACTATGCTGCTTGAAAGCGGTGTAGCTACCAATTTTGTGATTAACTCCGGTGCCGCGCAAAATATTTTAGCCAGCGGTGTGGCAAGCGATACGACGGTTAACGCGGGCGGTTCTCAAATTGTATCTTCCGGCGGTACGGTAAGCAATACCACAGTAAACGGCGGTAGTCAGGCCGTTGCCGGCAGTGCAATCAGCACCACGCTTAACGGCGGCGAGCAAACAATTTTATTCGGCGGTACGGCAAACAGTACGACTGTTACCCTCGGCGGTGAACAGTATGTCAGCGGTACGGCAATCAATGTGACCCTTTCTTCCGGCGGCGAACAACATATCGCATCCGGCGGTAGGGCAAGTAACACGACAATCAATTCCGGCGGTTCACAAGTTATTTCCGGCGGCGGAAGTGCTGATACCACATGGCTTAATAGCGGCGGATCCCAAAGCATTTTTGCCGGCGGACGGGCCACTTCTACATTTCTGCTTGGCGGTGTACAGAATATCGCTGCCGGCGGTATTGTAACGAACAATATTTTGGCCAGCGGCGGAACGGAACAAATTTCCGGCGGCGGTGTGGCGAGCAATACGATCGTTTCCAACGGCGGTTCGCAGGTTCTTTTGGATAGTGGTTCGGGTGTCAATACTGTAATAGATTCCGGCGGAAGCCAAGTGATTTCCTCCGGCGGTAGTGCGATCAACGCGGTGGTTAACGCCAGTGGCGAACAGACCATTTTTAACAGCGGTTATGCGGAAGGTACAACCGTTAATTCGGACGGTCAACAAACTATTTCCGACGGTGGTTTGGCAAGTAATACCACGATCAATGCGGGCGGTTCGCAAATTGTTTCCGAAGGTGGTATCGCCAGCGAAACCTATATTGGTGCGGGCGGTACGCAAATCGTTTCCGAAGGTGGTATCGCCAGCGACACAACCATCTATGACGGCGGCGAACAATTCGTTTCCAACGGCGGTTCGGCAACGGAAACAGTCCTTTCGTCGGGCGGTTCTCAATATGTGGATGAGGGCGGTTCCGCCATTGGTACTACCATTTCTGATACGGCTACCCAAGTGGTATTGGATAGCGGTGAAGCGACAAGTACGGTGATAAATTCCGGCGGGTCTCAGTATATTTATACAGATGCGTTAGCCCAAAATACAATCATTTCGTCGGGCGGTTCACAAGTTATTTCCGGCGGTACAGCTATCGGTAACCAAATCTCCGGTGTACAAACCATTAGTAACGGAAGCGCCGTAAACAATACGATCTACGCCAGCGGGGTGCAAAATGTGTGGTCCGGTCTGGTTTCTTCCACGGTGGTTAGCGGCGGTTTACAAACTTTACATAATGAGGCCATAGCAAAAGATACCGTGTTAAAACAGGATGGTTGTCAAATTGTCAGTGTAGGCGGATTAGCCAGCAATACGACGATTTCTGCCGGCGGTTCGCAATTTATTTCTAACGGCGGAAGTGCCGTCAGCACCTATATTAGTGCGGGCGGCGTTCAAACTGTTTCCACCGGTGGTGTAGCGGATCAAACAACGGTTTCGTTTGGCGGTTTACAAAACGTACAAGGTATGGCTACAAACAACTATATCTACGGAAGCCAGTTCGTTTCCGGCGGTAGCGCTATTAGTACCACCATTTATCCCGGTGGGGTACAGGAAGTATTGTCCGGACTTGCTTCTTCCACTACCCTTAGCGGCGGTATTCAGATTTTACAAGACAGTGCACTGGCGAAAAATACGACGGTTTCTGCCGGCGGCACGCAAACGGTTAATGCCGGTGCGGTGGCCAGCAACACGACGGTTTCTTCCGGCGGTTCACAAACGGTTAATAATAACGGCAATACCGTAAGCACCTATATTACGAACGGAGGATCTCAAGTCGTTTCTGAGGGCGGTATAGCAACAGCAACCACCGTTGACCTACAAGGTTCGCAAACTGTTTCCGCAGGCGGTTCAGCCAGTGATACAACGGTCAATTCTCAAGGGGTACAAGGGGTATTGGCCGGTGGAACCGTCAGCAGTACAACGGTTAATGACGGCGGTGTACAAAACGTACAAGGTACTGCTAACAATACCACATTGATAGCCGGTACGCAAAACGTCTTGTCCGGCGGCTACGCGGGAACGGTAAATATTAGTTCCGGCGCGACGCAAACAGTATCTTCCGGCGGCGTAACCGTAGGTATTACGTTAAACGAAGGTACCATGAACGTCTATCAAGGTGCGACGGTCAACGGCGTTACGGCGTCAAGCGGTACGTTTAATATGTACGGCGATAATACCTTACAAGGCAATATTTCGCTGACGGATACCAACGTAACAATTCACCATACAAGCGCTCTGAATACGCTTATCATGAGCAATTTAGTGGCGAGCAATACTACCTTCAATATGAACGTGGACCTTGTGGAACAAACCGGCGACAAGTTAAGCATTACGGACAGTTACACCGGGGATGCCTACCTGAAACTGACTAATGTTGCGACAAGTGCCCCCGTAGCGGCTGTTATGACCGGTGCCAATGCGGTTGAATCCGAAGGCGACGGTATTAAGTTAGTAGAGTTCGGCTCCGGTGCTACGGTCAGCGGTACGTTTGACCTTGTCGGCGGCCAATGGGACCAAGGCGGTTACGTCTATAAGTTAGAACAAGGTACAGAGGCCGGGGACGGATCGGATTATTACCTGCGTAGTACCAAGGAATTAACCGATACGTTCAAAACCATTTTGAATATCCCTGTGATGAACGCCATGATCGCGCAAACGGGTATGAACTCGTTACAACGCCGCTTAGGCGACTTGCGTGGCATGAACAACCCGAACGCCAAAGCCGGTGTGTGGGTGCGCAGTTACTACAAGGATATGAGTGTCAAAGACCTTGCCAAGACGGATATGAGTTTGTTCGGAGCCGAAGCGGGATACGATTGGTTGTTCAGAGCCGAAGAACCGACAAAACTGTACGCAGGCGTACTCGTCGGTTTTGTGGCGGCTAACAGTATCAAGACCGAAAACAACAAAGGCATGTACGACAAAGGCGATGGCGAAGCACCCGGCGTGGGTGTGTATGCGACCCTCATGAACGAAAACGGTTGGTTTGTGGATATTGCGGCGCGTAACTTCTGGAGTAAATTAGACATGAAGAACCACGCGGCCGATGGAACGGAACTTGCCTATCAGCCGAAACGCAACGTGTTGGCGGCAAGTGTGGAAATGGGAAAGAGTTTTAACAGCGAACTTTCCAGAAACCGCTTCCTGCGCATTGAACCGAAAGTGGAAGTGGGTTATATGAACGCGGCCGCTTCCGATACAGAAGTAGCCAATACGGGCAATCAAATTAAGTACGACGTGGCGAATTACTTAAATGCCAAAGCGGGTGTGTTGTTTGCTTACAACGCAATTCGCAGTAACGGACTTCTTATTGAGCCGTTATTGGAATTGGCGTACCGTTACGAATTTGACGGCAAAGGCAACGTATCCTATGCCGGCGCCAAGACGGAAAGCGATATGAGCGGCGGAACGGCGGAAATAAACGCCGGACTGAACATGCAGTTGACCGACAACCTGTACTGGTACGCTTTGGGTAGTTACGAAGCCAGCGAAAAAGTGAAGGGCTGGGGCGCGCATGCGGGTATCCGCTATGCCTTCGGCGGCGACAAAACGGCCAAAAAAGGTAAAACCGCACAGAAGAACACCACAACCGTACGGAAAAATGCGTCTGCCCAAAAAGGTACTGCGCAAAAAGCAACTTCCCAAAAGAAACAGACTGTGAATGGGCAAACAACGCGGACCGGCACAAAAGCAACGCAAACGGGAACGAAAAACACCCGTACAACGACGCAACCCGGTACAAAGACCACGCGGACAACGACGCAAAAAACAGGTGCTGCGGCAACGACACGCACCACGAAGCAGCGTTCCACGCAGTCTTCAACGACGGGAACGAACCCCTCGCCCCGCGTGATGGCAACACCTTCTACAACGAAAAAGCAAGATTTTTCGTTTATGGAAGAAATGGAACGCCAATGGCGTCAACAGGAAAGTAACAAGAAATAGTGTTATGTTCCGAAAATGAATTCAAAAATCCTCAAGAGTAGTTTTCTTGAGGATTTTTGAAAAAAGAAATGATAAATGGACGGTTTTAGGAGTTGTACAATCTTGGAGATATATTAAAAAGGAGTTTTTAATGGAAAACAATTTATTTAAATATGCTACGAAAGAATTATCACAAGATGCCTTTTTGTGTTATCTATTTTCCTTTGGTAAGGATAAAACAACGTTGCCATATCCGATTGTACAGAATATTTTAAAATATTTGAACGTTCAGGGAGAGATAAAAAGTATTAAGCGACAAGAGAATAAAATTGATGTCCT
>Ga0310690_10003337_pt1 | contig 24270 bp, 21 predicted proteins | sample AusTroGonzalo_MG_2_FD_207661 | JGI IMG/M metagenome (GOLD analysis project Ga0310690, IMG submission 207661) | Bovine rumen microbial communities from tropical cattle in Woodstock, Queensland, Australia - Gonzalo_04 (v2) (version 2) | ecosystem: Host-associated > Mammals > Digestive system >... | reverse complement strand
AATATAGTGGTAAGGTTAAATACATCCTCATCCACCAAGACGAAACTACTACACCAGAACTACCAGCTGAACCAAAGACTGTGACTGTAAACTACCATGGTAACGGTGCCACCTTTGAGAATGGCTCTACTACTAATACTGTAGTCTATACTTCTACACCAATGTATGTAGCTACTACTCCTACCATTGTTAAAACTACTAACCTAGACAATGATGGCAATAAAATCAATAACGCTGGTTATGATATGACAGGCTGTAACATTGTCTCCATTGATCCTGACGGAACGAAGACGAATGGGGTAAGTATGGATGGGGATGGCAGACGCTATATGTTTAATGTCACCACTATGCCAGGAGCAGAAAAGCTAGTAGCAGAAGTTAAGTATGGTATAGATGCAGAAGAAGGCGGCCTTGCAATAGTTGAAGGCGAATGGACGATGGGAGATGAACCAACTGGCCAATATATTTTAGTGGAAGGTAAGAAAGAGAACTACGAATTTGCCAAAGTCATGAATAGCGGCTCAGTCTCTTTTGCTATAGTATATGCCAGCACTCCATCTTCGGACTATAACTATGGCGTCTATGCAAAAGTCTACCCAGCCTACTCCACCGCAACGGAAGGAGCAGTGGTATCAGACAAATACTTTAGTATTCCTAAGGTAAGTAGTGGTATTTATGCTATTCCTGATCAGCATGGCTACCATTGGCAGGCAGATATTAATGAAGAACACTATGAATTTTCTAATGAAGAAGAAATAATTGAATTCATTAACAACAATCTAGATTCGCTTAATAACACAGAAATTAATCTTTATTATGAAGTCAATAATTATGATTTAGTTGTTACTGCAGATTCCCATGTTGATAGCCTTAGCGTAAGAGCAGATGGCACCAGTGGTGAAGCTATTTCTTGTTCTAAATCTAGTGATACTTTTATCACTTTTACTTGCTCTAATTTAGCCTACGGTACTGATTATTACTTATATCCTACCTTTACTTCTGGCTATGAGTTTAATATTTATCAAAAGACTGACTCTGCTACTAATGCACAACTTGGTTCTACTGATAGCGAAAACACCTACTACAAGCTGGGCGCGGGGGATGGTGCCGTAATATTAATAAGCAAAAAAATTTGCACCGGTATCAACACATTACCATCCGGTACGGGCATTATGCAGACTTGGACTAAACCAAATAATTTAGCGGATTATTGTGATGGAGCAAGCACCACACTTACGGATAATCGTAGCGGCAATAAATCTTACACTGTAGCCAAAATTGGAAATAGTGTTTGGATGACCACAAACTTAGATTTGCCCGGCGGGACTACCTTGAGTCCTTCAGATACAAATCTCAATGGAGATGTTACATCTTATACTCTTCCGGCATCATCTACGAATGGGTTCAGTTTTGACTCTATCGCCTATGTCTATAATAGCAACAGTACTACATGTGGAGATAACCAACCTTGCTATTCTTATTATTCTTACGTTGCTGCTACTGCTGGCACTAATCCATCTAGCGGAGAGTCCGGCTATTGGTATGGCACCGATCCGACTGGTGGAAAAATCACTAGCGATATTTGCCCTAAGGGCTGGAGGCTACCTACCTATGGAGATCATATACTTCTAGAAGACGCCTATGATAAGGAGGCCAGTTGGTTGCCTGGAGCCACCCTTGTCGCTTCACCATTCTATGGAGTTTATGCTGGCCATTATTCCAATGACTCGTTCTACAGTGGCGGTGTTTATGGTGATTATTGGCTGTCTAACGCCGTCAGTACACGAAATGCTTTACACATAGCCTTCGATTATAGCTACACCGAATACTCAACCATGAACGCTAAGAGCTTAGGGTTTTCAGTCCGCTGTGTAGTTAATGGTTCTAACGCCCCATAATCCACCAATCTGTGATATAATATACAGATATAACAGAAAGGATAAAGATGGAAAATCTAGAGAAAATGAGACACACTTTAAGTCATGTACTCGCCGCAGCGGTACGCGAGCTTTATCCTACAACAACATTCGGCATCGGTCCAGCTATCGACAATGGTTTTTACTACGATATCGATTTTGGCGACACTAAGATTTCGGACACCGACCTCGAAAAGATCGAGAAAAAAATGCGTGGCATTGTTGCACGTAAGCTTAATATGACGAAACGCATCGTTTCTAAGACCGAAGCACTAAACTGGGCGCGTGATAACGGGCAAAAATACAAAATCGAACTCATCAATGAGCTTCCTGAGGATGCCGAGATTTCTTTTTATGATTTAGGCGATATTTTTACCGACCTTTGCAAAGGCCCACACGTAAATAACACGAAAGAAGTTGGCTCCTTTAAACTCACTCGTATAGCTGGCGCCTACTGGCGTGGCGATGAGAAGAGGGAAATGCTCACCCGTATTTATGGTGTAGCTTTTGCCACCGAAGAGGAACTTAATGAATACTTAAAACAACAGGAAGAAGCCAAAGCTCGCGATCATCGTAAGCTCGGCAAAGAGTTGGACCTTTTCTGTTTCTCAGATTTGGTCGGTGCCGGCTTACCACTTTTTACTCCTCGCGGCACTGAGCTTCGTGAATTGATGGCTAATTATTCTTTGAGTCTCCGCGGCAGGGAAGGTTTTAAGAAAGTTTGGACCCCCCACATCACTAAGACTGATCTTTACAAAACTTCTGGTCATTATGCCAAGTTTGGCGACGAGCTCTTTATGGTTCATTCTCAAGTTAGCGGTGAAGATTTTGCCATGAAGCCGATGAACTGCCCACACCACGCGCAGATTTTTGCCTCTCGCCCTCGTACTTATCGTGATATGCCAGTCCGCTATATGGAAGCTACCACCGATTATCGCGACGAGAAGACCGGTGAGCTTGGTGGTCTTTCGCGTGTCCGCTCACTCACTCAGGACGACTCTCACGTTTTCTGTATGACCACTCAAATCAAAGATGAGGTCAAACGCCTTGTCGGTATCGTTAAGGAACTTTACGAAACCATGGGTATGCAAAAACTCCGCGCGCGTCTTTCTTACCGCTCTGATGAGGATAAATATTTAGGCGACAAAAAACTTTGGGAAATGGCCCAAAGCCAAATCAAACAAGCCGCTATCGACAACGGTCTAGATTACTTCGAGCAAGAGGGTGAAGCTGCCTTTTATGGTCCGAAAATTGATTTCATGGCAGAGGATGCCATTGGTCGCGAACATCAATTGGCTACGATTCAGCTCGATTTTGTTCAGCCAGAACGTTTTGGCCTAGAATTCATCAATAATAAAGGCGAAAAAGAACGCCCGGTTATGATTCACCACGCTACGCTTGGCTCGATTGAGCGCTTCCTCTCGGTATTTATTGAACACACTGGCGGCTGGTTCCCATTCTGGTGCGCACCAGAGCAAGTTAGAATTGTTACGGTAAATGATAAAGTTTCAGACTATGTTCAAAAAATCACTGACATCCTAGATGGAATCGTGCTCGATAAACCATTGAAGTATAACGAGCTCCGTTATACGGTTGACGAATCTGCCGATTCGCTTGGTAAGAAGATTAAGCGCGCTACGGACATGAAAATCCCAGCTATACTTGTTGTCGGTCCAAAAGATGCCGAAGAGGGAATTGTCTCCGTCCGTCTCCGCGACCGCGAAGAAAAAGTCAAACTTGCCGACCTCGCCGAGTTCTTGAGAAGACGGTAGAGGTAGTTTTGTGAGCTTGGAGCAAGCCAAAGGGCAAAAAACTAGTTTCACAGGTCGAGTACGGAACTGTAATTCCGGCGCAGACCTGACTGAAACTAGTTTTTTGGACCTGGCGCGAAGCGATTTGCGAACAAACACTACCCCTACCGTTATCATCCTCGGTCCTACAGGCTCTGGCAAGACCGGTGTTTCTATCAAAATCGCCAAGACTATCGGTGGCGAAGTTATTTCTGCCGACTCTCGTGCGATTTATAAAGGCATGGATATTGGTACTGCCAAACCAACCACAGAAGAAATGGATGGCGTTCCACATTGGGGAATTGATCTAGTTGAGCCAGGTGAACGCTTCACTGTAGCAGATTGGAAATCCTATGCGGAGGCCAAAATCAAAGACATTAGAGCGCGCGGCAAAGTTCCGATAATTGTGGGCGGCACTGGGCTCTATATTGACGCGCTAATTTACGACTACAAATTCAAAGGCCCAACTGGACACAAAATTGGTGACATTGAACAAAAAACTTGTTCAGACAGAACAGAGATAAAAGGAGACTATTTGTTGATTGGAGTTAAGTGGGACACCGATGAATTGCGTACTCGACTGAACAAAAGAATTGTTCAAATGTTTACACCAGAATTATATGATGAGGTCACCAAACTAGTTCAAATATACGGGTGGGGAAGCGGAGCTATGAAAAGCAATATTTATGAATATGTCTGGAAGTACCTACAGGGCGAACTAACTTTGGAACAAGCCAAAGAGCGAAGTTTCTATGAAGATTGGCACCTTGCCAAACGCCAACTTACTTGGTTTAAACGTAACCCAAATATAATTTGGCTAAACCTTGAAGAAATTTATCCATTCGTGTTAAAATATATACAGAATGAGTAAAGAAAATAATACTCCCACAGAAAAATTATTTGGCAGCAAGACTCGTGCCAAGCTTCTAAAACTATTTTTCGAAAATCCTGAAAAATCCTTTTACGTCCGCGAGATGACCAGGGTTATTGATGAGCAGATTAATTCGGTTCGTCGTGAACTTCTAAATCTCGAATCTATCGGTGTTATTAAGAACGAGACTTTTGACAATAAAGTTTATTATTCGGCCAACAACAAACATCCATTTTGTCGTCCACTAATTGATATTTTTTCCAAAAAAATTGATTCAACTCGTGAAAAAGACGTCAAAGAATCCACTTGGGAGGATTATTGCCGCCCAGTCAAAAATTACCTAAAGGGGCTTATCGTCACGAATCGTCTGCCAGGGCAAGATGGCATTGACCTTCTTATCATCGGCAACGACAAGACCAAAAAACTCACCCGCTGGGCTGAGGTGGTTGAGAAAAAACAAGGCAAGCCCATCAACTACGTTATAATGTCCCCGGATGATTTTACCTATCGTAAAAACGTCCGCGATCGATTTGTTTTAGAAGTTCTCGAGATGGAAATCACTGAAATCATTGATCCAGATAAAATAATTAAAGGATAGGAGTATATAAAATGTTTGAGATCGAAAGCAAAAGCCCTGATGAAATTACCATTATTACTAAAAAAACTACAATTAAGTTTAATATTGCCGATGCTGTAGTTGACGCTGGCCTTGCTGTTGGTAAAATTACTGGTCCAGGCGAATTTGAGATTGGTGACGCTACCATCCGTGGTGTTGCTACTGAGAGCGGCAAGACAATCTATGATGTTGAGATTGGCGGTATCCATACTGGCATTATTGGTGACATCGAAGAAAATCTTGACGATATCGTGGCGGATATCCTCTGTACCTCCAGTATTCGTGCTATTCGTGAAATCGAGCCAAAGCTCATCGTCTCCATGGGCAATGCTGATGCTATGGTCTCTGAGCTTAAGCTCACTGCTCGTACCGAAAAGAAGCTCAAAGTCAAAAATCTCGATAGTCTTCCTGCAGCCAAAGAAGTGGTGGTGTTGAACTAATGAATCTTATATTGATTCTAGTCATCGTGATTGGCTCGGTGATTTTGCATGAGCTTTCGCACGGGCTGGTTGCTTATTGGTTAGGCGACCATACCGCTAAGGATGCTGGCCGACTTTCTTTTAATCCTATTAGGCACATTGATCCATTCATGTCTATTTTGGTGCCAGTCATATTATATATGTTGAAAGCTCCCATTTTTGGTGGGGCCAAACCTGTGCCGATTAACTATTTTAATCTCAAGTGGCGAGAATGGGGTATGGCTTTAGTTGCAATCGCGGGCCCACTTACTAATTTATTAATTGCCTTTATAGCTTTTTTGATCGGACATTTTTCGGGCTTACTTTATCAAAATAATTCTATTATTCAATTTATCTTTCAAGGAACTATTCAAATTAACCTCGGTTTTATGATTTTTAACCTTATCCCTATCCCGCCCCTTGATGGTTCTCGCGTCCTTTATGCTGTTGCGCCCGACGGTTTTCGTAATATCCTTGCATCTATGGAGCGCTATGGCTTTATCATCGTTTATGCTATGATTTTTCTCTTTGGTGAGGTCTTTTCTCATCTCATGATAAATGGCATGCAGGGGATTATAAACTTATTCTATATAGTGGTAGGCGAGTAACGGGCCTGGAAGGGCTCTCGCGGAGTCCCCGATAGGGGGTGCGGTGGAGAAAAGTCCGGCAGGACTTCGTCTAAGTATGGTATAATGAGAATAGCCCTACTGGCGACATGATTTTCCTGAATAATCATGTTATAGGGATTTCGTGGCGATGAGCCGTGGCTTTGTCGCATAAGATTTTACCCACCTTGTATATATTACGGGGAAAACAGGCTAGCAGGGCTCCTAAGGTGGGTATGAAACAAAGAATTCGTGTAGTTGGAATTATCAAAAATGAAGAGGGGGTTTTAATTTTTAAGCGAAGCCGAGGTCGCTCTGAGACCCCGGTTTTTTGGGAACTTCCCACCGGCAAGATTAAATTTGGCGAACAGCCCGAAGAGGCTATGGCTCGCTCCCTTACTGAATACACGGGTCTTGTAGCTTCCTCAGTTAGCCTAAAAGATGTCATCACTTTTCTCGCCCCTGAGGGTGCCACCCAGCTTAGCAATCTCTATATTATTTATGAGCTTAGAATTCCTGATAAAGTCAAACCCAGTCCAAAAGAACGCTACACTGCCTATAAATTTATTAAGGATTTTTCATCTTCTAGTACTCGGCTAAACGAGACTAGTATGACAGTACTCGAAATTGAAGAAGGTAAAATCACTTCTAGCCGAGCATCACTTCGTGATACTGCTAATTCTATTACCATCAATGTCGATGGCGCCTCCCGTGGCAATCCTGGCCCTGCTGGTATCGGCTACTGTATCCGTAATCATAACGGCCAAGTCATCGAAAAAGGCGGGGAATTTATTGGTTTTGCTACCTCTCGTATGGCCGAATATTATGCCATGCGAAAGGGTATCGAAAGAGCTATTGAGCTTGGCTACAGATCCGTCCGCTTTGTTTCTGATAGCCTTATGGTGGTTAATCAACTTAATGGTATTTTTCATATCAAAAACAAAGACATCATACCAGTCTATCAAGATATTCAGGCAAAATTAGATCAGTTTGAAGCTGTCTCCTTTGTACATGTTCCACGTTCCGAGAATCAAATTGCTGACCACGAAGCCAATTTTGCTATAAGCGGAATTTTAGAGAATAATAGGGGTAACTATTGACTTTTTTAATCCAAAATGATATAATAAAAAATCATGTCATCAAATAGCAACCAGCAGAATTTAAACATCATCGGCTCGACCGAGTATGTTGAGATTGCTGGAATTAAAAATATTCCCGCCAAAATTGATACCGGTGCTGACTCTTCTGCCATCTGGGCGTCTGGTATCAATATGCAAAAAGATGGTAAATTGGTTTTTTTCCTTTTTGATCCAAAATCACCCCATTACAATGGTAGACCTCTTGAGTTTCTTAGTTATAAAGCCAAAGTTGTGCGTTCGGCTCATGGCGACACCCAGATTCGTTATCAAGTTAAGCTCCCTATAAGACTAGGCGATAAAACTTTTGAAACTAATTTTACTCTAGCTAATCGCTCGCGCAATAGCTTCCCAGTCTTAATTGGCCGACATACTATTGATGACGGCGATTTTCTTGTCGACGTTTCAAAGTCGAAGGTAAGTCGCCAGAAAAAAGCCTTTACCAACCACCTCAACCGAGAATTAGAAGAAGACCCATATAAGTTTCATCAAAAATATATTAAATTGAAAGGAGTAAAATGAAACTAGCTATTTTATCTAATGGGCCAGGAAATTATTCCACCAAGCGTCTTGTTGAAGAGGCTAAGAATCGTGGTCACGAAGTTAAAGTTATAAAATACAAAAATTGTTATCTTTCTCTTGATGATAAACATCCGGATGTTTATTATAATGGCGAAAAACTCCCCCGATTTGATGCAATTCTGCCTCGTATTTCAAACAATATGACACGCTATGGCTGTGCCGTTGTTCGTCAGTTCGAAATGCAGGGTGTTTATACGCCAACCACCTCGGTCGCGATTACCCGTGCTCGTGATAAGCTTCGTGCTGCCCAAATTCTTGCAAAATTCGACGTAGATACTCCAAAGACCCTTGTTTCGCGCAATACTTCAGATATTGACGATCTTCTTGAACAGATTGGTCTTCCAGTTATTATTAAGCTTGCGACCGGAACTCACGGCAACGGTGTCATTCTTGCCGACACGAGAAAAGCTGCCAAATCCGCTCTTCAGGCTTTTTATCTCTACAATGAAGATGGCACCAATATCTTGCTCCAAGAGTTTATCAAAGAATCCGCTGGCACCGATATCCGTGCTTTTGTGGTAGGAAATCGCGTAGTGGCTTCCATGCAGCGCGCTTCTCTTGATGACGATTTTCGGTCTAATTTGCATCAGGGCGGTCAAGGTACCCCAATCAAATTGACTGACCAAGAGAAAAAAGTTGCTATTAAAGCTGCTAAGGCTATGGGCTTGCATATCTGTGGTGTAGATCTTATGCGCTCTGCTCGTGGTCCACTCGTACTAGAGGTAAATGCTTCTCCTGGTTTTGGCATTGAAAAAGTCACTGGCCGCGATGTTGCTTCTAAGATTATTGAATATATTGAACACAATGCTCCTCGTCGCAACGGCAAAGATAAAATCGGCGCATAGTGTGGTATAATAATAGGGAGCCTAAAAGGCAATCGCTTAGGGGAACCTAAGAGGAAAGTCCGGGCAACACAGAGCAGGGTAGTCGCTAACGGCGACCGTCCGTAAGGATAGGGAAAGTACCACAGAAACTTATACCGCCATGGTTCGCCAAGGTAAGGGTGAAAAGAGTGAGGTAAGAGCTCACAGTATATTGTAGCGATACGACATAGAGGCAAACCCTACCTGTTGCAAGGAGTGCTATTAACCTCTGCTCGGGGATGCACGCTCACCGCTAGAGCGCCTGTAGCAATACGGCGCCAAGATAGATGATTGTCGGCTATATATTATATATAGTTACAGAACCCGGCTTATTGAAGGCTCATTATCAAAAAACCAGCCGTGAAGGCTGGTTTTTTGTATTGGATGCAATAAATTATTTGTTCGATTTCTTTTCGGCTATAGCTTTTGGAGACTCAATTAGTCCTTTTTTCTTCAAAGTCCGAAGAGCTGAAGCAGAAACGTTGCACTTAATTTTTTGTCCATTGATAATCAAGGTTCTTTTGCTAACATTTGGCTTAAAAACCTTGCGAGTATGGCGCTGAGAGAACGAAACGTTATGGCCATACATTTTGCCTTTGCCAGTAATTTCACAAATCGCCATCTTATTTCTCCTTCACTGCAGTTACGATTGCTTTGAATGCTTCAGGATTATTGACGGCAAGATCAGCAAGAACCTTGCGATCTAGGTTAATATTCTTAGCTTTCATTCCAGCGATTAGCTGTGAATAGGAAAGACCAAGCTCTCTCGAAGCATTATTAATGCGGGTGATCCAGAGAGCTCGAAGATCGCGTTTGCGATTACGGCGGTCTCTGTAGCTATATTGTAAAGCCTTAATTACACCCTGCTTGCCAAGACGGAAGCTACGTGTGCGTGCGTGCTGCATCCCCTTAGCGGCATTTAAAATTTTCTTATGTTTCGCGTGTGCCGCGACACCTCTTTTAACTCTCATAATTAAACTCCTAACGCCGTCTTAACATTTTTCTTGATTTTGCCGTTAATAGTCGCAGCAGTTTTCATGTTGCGTTTTCTGGCTTTAGATTTTTTGGCGAGAATATGATTCCCGAAAGCTCGCTCACGAACAAGTTTACCAGAACCAGTAATCTTGATGCGTTTCGCAGTGCCTTTATGCGTCTTTAATTTTGGCATATTAGGTTTCCTTTAATTTAGTTAATATTATCCCCCAAAAGTGCAACCAGCTAGCCTAGGAAGTAGGAAATTACTTCTTTCGTACTTGTGCTGATAGATTACGCCCATTAAACTGCGATTTACCTTCCTCTATAACGTCTTCGCCAAGCATCCCAAGAATCTTACTTAGAAGCTCGCTGCCGATTTCTTTGTGGGCCATCTCACGACCCTTAAAGATAACCATGATCTTTACACGGTCACCATCATCGAGGAAATCTCGCATTTTACGGACTTTGATGTTAAGGTCGTTGTCGGAAATTTTGAGACCAATCTTCATTTGTTTTAGCTCGGATTGTTTTTCGCGGGCTTTTTTGCGATTTTTGGCATCTTCCTTCATCTTTTGGTATTGATACTTACCCCAATCGATGATTTTTACGACCGGCGGGTTAGCGTTGGCAGAAATTTCTACCAAATCTACGCCCTGTTCATTCGCCAGAAGCTGAGCTTCACGACTAGACATAATGCCTAGTTGTTCGCCACTAGAACCGATGACGCGGACCTCTGGGTAACGAATTTCTCCGTTAAGCTTAGTCCGTGAATTGTTTTTTATAGTAGTCCTTTCTTCTCTTGAATTAACCTAATAAGCATTATATCAAAATACATTGGAATTTGCAAGGGGTAATAAGCCAAAATCGCAAGTCAAAATTAACATCTTTTGCGATAGCTTAAAGCTTCGGCTAGGTGTCTCGTTGATATAATCTCAGAGCCGTCAAGGTCAGCGATTGTCTGGGCGACTTTGATGGTCTTAAAATAAGATCTTGCCGATAAATTAAGTTGTTCGGATGCGCTGGCCAGTAATCTTTCGGCTGCCGACTCCAGCTTTAGCTTTTGCGAAACTTCAAATGAAGAAAGGGAACTATTATAAAAACCGTCTTGCCCGTAACGGACCTTTTGCCTAGCAATTGCGCCTGTTATAGTATTTTTTACAACATTATGTTCGTTAGTTTCTATGGGAATTGGCAGTCTCAAGTCCTCATTGCTGACTTTTTCGACAGTAATATTCATATCAATCCGGTCAAAGAGCGGCCCAGAAAGTTTTTTTCGATAATTTTGAATTTGTGTCTCAGTACATTTACATTCATGAGTCGGGTCGCCAAGATATCCACAGGGGCAGGGATTCATTGTTGCAACTAGCATAAAATCTGCCGGATAAATCGCCTTATGACTCGCTCGTGAAACAGTAATCACTTTATCCTCCAAAGGTTGCCTTAAAGCCTCTAAAACCGAACGAGGAAACTCTGGTATCTCATCCAGAAACAAAATCCCCTTATGTGCTAAAGATATCTCACCTGGGCCAGACGCTCCTCCAATAATAGAAGTCATACTAGCGCTATGGTGGGGCGCTCTAAAGGGGCGCCCAGCCATAGCTTCATCAGTTAAAAGCCCCGCAATTGAATAGATTTTTGTGATAGCCACCATCTCGTTTGGGGCTAAATCTGGCAATAGGTTTGTCGCAGCTTTGGCGATTAGGGTTTTACCCGCCCCAGGTGGGCCAGAAATTAAAATATTATGGTGCCCAGCAATTGCGATCTCCATTGCTCGTTTGGCGATTTTTTGGCCACGAATATGGTCTAAAATTGGCCCTTCTGGGCTTATTTTTTGGCCTAGAAACGGCTTATTTTTGCAATCAGCCATAGTGGGCGCCATTTGATTTTTTAACACTAGAAATAGCTCCTGTAACGTCTTAACCCCATAAATTGTAATTCCAGCCACCAGCGTTGCTTGAGGTAAATTCTTAATCGGAATGTAAATTTCCGAATAATTGGCGGCTTTGGCGGCCTCCACGATGTTGATAATACCCTTTACGGGCTTGATTTCGCCATCCAAAGACAGCTCCCCTACAAAAGCTCTATTACTAACGTCGCTTTTGATTAGCTGCCCTGATAAAACTAGTATCGACAAAGCAATCGGCAAATCTAAGTAGGCTCCATCTTTTGGAAGCTCCGCCGGCGCGAGGTTGATTGTTACTTTTTTGTCTGGAAAGCTAAAATCTGAATTTACAATCGCGCTTCGCACCCGCTCCTTTGCTTCGTTGATTGTTTTATTTGCCATCCCTACGATATTGAAAGCTGGTAGCCCGCGGTTCATATCGCCTTCGACTTCAACCAGCTTTCCTTCAAAGCCATAAGGCACCATTGAATGTATTTTACTTATCATGCCCCTTTGCTAGCATACTCAATATCCTTTTGCAACCTCCACGAAATGCTTTTGCTTTTTTGTAAGGTATTTACCAACAGATAATAGGGTGCCTGTAAGGTAGAGTCTCGTGGAGCCAGAGGAGCTAGCGGGGCTAGACGGGGTGAAAAAAAGTGTACATGTGGAAAACTCGCAAAAAATGTACAAAAATTGTTCAAAAAATCTATTGACATTAGCATTTTTTCGCGATATTATAGAGGTAGCTTCTGAATAAAAAAATTATTCAGAAGGCAAAAATAAAAATTTAGCCAAAATAACTCCACACTCTACAAAAGACCGGTTTTCCTCGCAGTTACCGGTCTTTTTCTATGGCCAGGGCAAGGTGATTGTGGTATAATATAGGCAGTTGGGGCTGACAAAGCTTAGACGGGATATTAACAGTTACGAGGCGCGTCGATTAAATACCGTAAGTATTAAATAAGTGCTAAAAACACTAAAACTGCGCATGTTGCATACATGCCAGCTTACGCCTAATTATTATTTCTAGGCTGGTTTTCGGCCAAGGTTCCGTAGGTCGGAAATTATCATACAACGGGAATAAGGTTATTTGATTGGCGATAAATAACACGAAAATAAGCCACGGCAGTTATTAGTTTCGTTTTCTGCAGCTAATAATAATTGCCAAAACAAAACAGGAAACTATACGCGTAGAATTGTAACCATGTGGTATTTCGGACCCGGAGGCAGTATCCGGCAGCTCCACCACGGAAGAAGATTTAGGATTGATTAGCAAAATAAAAAATACGCCCGAAGGGCTTATTTTTTTATTGTGGAGCTACAAAACCAACAAAATGTTGTAAAAACTACAACATTTTGAATAATAAAATTGAACAGGGGATAATTGGGGGCAATGTTGTAATAATTACATCAATAAAGTTGAATAAATCTATTGATTTTTATACCAAAATATGCTAGCATAAAAGTAGTCGAGATGACTAAACAAAAACGTAAAACAAAAGGAAAATATGAAAAGGACAAAACCAAAAACTAGACATAAACCATAAAACTTGGCGGGCGAAAAGGTAATTTCTAGCCATAAATTACAACTTAGGAATTACCTAGAGCTCCGCCAAAAGCGTTGAGCGCGCTGGAAAATCTTTCATTAGTACCTTCTAAAAAAACATAAACAAGAGTGAGAGAAATAGTCAGCAAGGACCCTATGCTTCACCTAGCGTGAAGCGGTCAAAAAAGGGAATAGCGGATCAGGGTTACGGTCAATAGTTAAGTATATAAGCGCCGGATAACCCCCGCTTCCCTCCATAAAACTTGGGGGCATCTTCTAGTTGTGATATAATGAGGTTATGAAACATAACCGCATTATCTATAGCATTAGCATTATCGGACTCGCAGCTTTAATCCTTATGCTTTGCTTTACTTCTCCGACGGAAATTGGGCCGTTAGGAGTTTTGTTATTTTTTACAACGGTTTATATTGTCTGTTTTGGTTTTGCCACCATCCTTTTGGGGGCTTTTCTGAAAATTGCCCTTAGTAGGAATCAGCTAAGAAGCAAAGACTACCTATATTCGGCCGTTTTTGCTTTTGGGCCAATTATGCTACTAATGGCAAGATCATTTGGTGCAATTAATTTCTGGACAGTCGGTCTAATCGTTTTATTTTTATTTCTTGCGGAATTTTTAGTTATAAAACGTGTCTAAATGTGGTAAAATAAGCATATGGACTATGGTCAAAGTAAACAACCTGCTAATCCCGAGCCAGAACAAGCCTTCTTCACAGCTGGAGCTGGCACTAATTCTGAATCGACCAATAATTTCGAACCCGAGAATAATCTCGATCTCACCAATGATGCTGCCGACTGGGGACAGTCTGGACAGTTGACCGTCAATAAAAAAATAGGGAATCGAGCTATTCTGTCTCCAGAGTTAGGGTCATTGAACCGCACTGAAGTTCTTACTACTCAGTCACCCGAAGAAGCCCCTAATCAGACTTCAGGGTTTGGCGAGGTTATTGAGCTTGAGCTCCCCCCAAGTACTGACAATAAGGCAACCTCTCAAGATGCTTCGGAAACGACTAGGTCCATTGACTTTAGTTTAATTAGAGGTGAGGGCGAGCGAATCTCTCCTCTTGCGCTTAGAGAGACCCAAAAAACAATTTCCGATTTTAACAGGGGCGAGATTACTCCAGCTAAGCTGATTGATTTTAAACAAAAAGCCACAGAGGCTTATCTTGAAAATACTTACAACCGGAAGCTGGCAATATGAAATGTATCTGTTTTAGTATTTTTTACAACATTCACAAGGAAGGGGAAAAACTCTAATGGAAGGCTGGGTGGTAGCTGTTATTATCGTCGCAGCTGTAATAATCCTGTCTTCAGTTATTTTGTCGGCCAGAATTTCTAAATTGAAAAAAGCCAAAAAATATGAGCGAGGTCTCAAAATGGTGCCTCTTTTAATTCATCTCCCACCTACTACAGACGACATTGAAGGTGGTGGTCGAGATAAGCGTGATGTCGCCAACGAAGCTATTTCGAAGGCCCAAATAATGTATGCAATTATTTCATCTACCGCTACCAAGGGGTTAAAGGTTAAACTATACGGTCAGCGTCACTTTTCCTTTGAGATCATCGCTAAAAATGGTCTAATTAGATATTATGCAGTTGTGCCGGCGGTATTAACAGAGACGGTGAAGCAAGCCATTCAGTCAGCTTATCCAACCGCTAGAATAGAAGAAAGACGCGAAGAAAATATCTTCGATGGTGGAGCTCCCGATGCTATTTCAGGTGCCGAACTTACTCTAAACAAAGAATACTACCTGCCTATTTCGACTTATGAAGACACTAAGCGTGATGCCCAAATGGCAATTTTGAATGCACTTTCTACCGTGGGTAAAAATGAGGGGGCTGCTGTACAAATTTTGTTTCGTCCTGCACAAAAAGGTTGGACTGAAAGTGGCAAAGAATACATTGAAAGTGTCCAAAAAGGAAAAAAGACCAAAACTGGCGGTGCGGGTATTGGCGAGCTCGCTATGGAATTGATTCGCGCCCCTTGGGAAGTCCCACCAGAACACGAAAAAACCGAACAAACGACTACTATTTCAAGTCTCAAACAAGAAGAAATCACCGCAATTACCAATAAAATGCGTTTTCCAGCTTTTGAAACCCTGATTAGGGTGGTAGCCAGCTCCGAGTCTATTGTGCGCTCTGATGCGATTTCTGGGGGCATAATTACGGCTTTTTCTCAGTTTAATTCACCAGAACTTAATGGTTTTAAGGTTAATAGCTTTAAGGATCCGAAAAAATTAGTAGTTGACTACGCATTTCGTTTCTTCCCAGTTAAAACTAGTAATAATATCTTAAATAGTGTCGAACTTGCTTCTATCTTTCATTTGCCAGAACAAAACGCAATTCCAAATTCTCAGGTTGAGCGTCAGCTTACCAAACAGGTCGATGGCCCCGCTAGGCTTGCTACCGAAGGGATTTTCCTCGGCACTAATGAATTTAGGGGCACCAAGAAGGCAATTTTCCTTGACGACGATAATCGTCGTCGCCATATGTATGTAATTGGTCAAACCGGTATGGGTAAATCGGTATTCCTTGAGAACCTTGCTTTTCAAGATATGTGCGATGGTCGTGGTTTTGCTTTTATCGACCCGCATGGCGATGCTGTAGAAGCAATTTTACAACGTGTACCAGAGGAGCGTATTGACGACATTATTTATTTTGACCCTGCCGATATCGAACATCCAGTCGGTATGAACATGTTTGAGTTTACTAGCCCAGATCAAAAAGACTTCATCGTTCAAGAGGGAATTAGCATGCTCCAATCTCTCTTCGATCCTCAAAATCAAGGATTTTTTGGACCCCGTGGGCAACACATGTTCAGAAATGCGGCGCTTTTGCTCATGTCTGACCCTAAGGGCGCTACCTTTATTGATATTCCACAGTGTTTTACTGACCCAGAATTCGTCAAGTCTAAATTAAAATATGTCACCGATAAAGCTGTATATGACTATTGGACTAAAGAATTTCCAGCTTCACAAAAATCCAACGACGCAGGTGAAGTTATTACCTGGTTCGCATCAAAATGGGGTCCATTTCTCTCTAATACCATCATGCGAAATACTCTAGGTCAAGTCAAATCTGGTTTTAATATTCGCGAAATTATGGACAATAAGAAAATTTTCCTTGTTAACCTTTCAAAAGGGCGGCTCGGCGACATTAATGCTAATCTTCTCGGTATGATTTTTGTTATGAAATTCCAGCAGGCCGCCATGAGTCGCCAGGATATCCCAGAGAGGGAACGGCAAGATTTTTGTCTTTATGTTGACGAGTTTCAGAACTTTGCCACCGATAGCTTTGAGTCTATTCTCTCTGAGGCCCGTAAATATCGCCTTAATCTCATTGTAGCCAACCAGTTCATGACTCAGCTTACTGAAAAAATTCGCGAAGCTTTGCTTGGTAACGTAGGCACTATCATCTGCGGCCGCATTGGTGTAACAGACGCCGATTTGATGGTGAAAGCCTTTACGCCTACCTTTACGGCAGAAGATCTCACTAAAACTCCAAACCACGCCGCCATCTGTAAGGTCATGATGTTTGGTATGCCCTCAGCGCCGTTCACGATGAATTTGCCAGCTCCAATGGGGGAGGCCAACGAAGAGCTCATGAATACGCTTAAAGTCTACTCTGCCACTAAGTTTGCCAAAACTCGCGCCGAGGTGGAAAAAGAAATTCAAGACCGTTGGAGCGCCACCGAGCGTGAAAAAACATCGCCTGAAGCCTCTAATAAGGCCCTTAGAGACAATAATGCCCAAACAGCCCAACAAGATAGCACCATTGATTCAAAAACGCCTTCAGAAGCTAAGAAAACGCCTCAAAAGGGCTTTCTAGACGATTGGTTAGCTAAAAGGGCCACCCCGACCCCTACCTCATCCCCGACCCCTACCTCATCGCCAGCCCCTACTCTGTCACCAACCCCAGCCCCAGAAGAGCCTCAAACCGAAGCAATATTTAAAATAAGATAGTAAAACTGGGCACCCTTGATTTTTCTATTATATAGGTGTATACTAGAGAGGTATATTTAAGATGAGGTATAAATATGGCATCTAATGCTGGAGATTACGATTCGTCCGAAATTCGAGTGCTTGAAGGTCTTGAACCGGTACGAATTCGCCCTGGTATGTATATCGGCTCTACTGGTTATGACGGTCTGCACCACTTAATCAAGGAAATTGCAGACAACTCGATTGACGAAGCTATTGCGGGTTACGCCAATAGGATAGAAATCACAATTTTGAAAGATGGCGGTGTTCGTGTGGATGATAACGGGCGTGGTATTCCTGTAGATATTCACCCTAAAACTAAAAAATCCACCCTTGAAACAGTCTTAACTGTTTTGCATGCTGGCGGTAAATTCGGTGATGGCGGTTACAAAGTCTCCTCTGGCCTTCACGGTGTCGGTTCTTCGGTTGTAAATGCCTTGTCTACTCATATGATTGCTGAAGTTTATCGTGACGGCAAGACTCATCATATTGAATTTGACACTGGTAAAACCACAACCGAACTCCAAGTTTCTCAAGGCTCTCCTCGCGAATCTGGTACCTCAATTACTTTTTATCCAGATCCAACTATTTTTAAGGAAACTACTACTTTTGATTATAGTTGGGTCTCAAATTATGCGCGTCACCAAGCCTACCTCACAAAGGGCATTTTAATTGTGGTGAAAGACGAACGCACCGGCGCCCATGAATCATTTTATTTTGAAGGCGGCATCAGAAGCTACGTCAAGCGCCTTAATAATGGCAAAGAAGTCTTATCAGATGATATTTTCTATGTCGAAAAGCAAATCGGCAATGCGGAAGTAGAAATTGCTCTTCAGTATAATGATACTTTTGCTGAAATTTTAAAACCTTTCGCCAATAACGTTCTTACCCCTGATGGCGGTATGCACGTAGTAGGTTTTAGGACTGGACTTAACCGCACTATCAATGATTATGCCCGTAAAAACGGCCTCCTAAAGGAAAAAGAAGATAATTTAACTGGCGACGACATTAAAGAGGGTCTCACGGCGGTTATTCTAGTAAAATTACCTGATCCGCAATTTGAGGGCCAGACCAAGAACAAACTTGGCAACCCAGAAGTTAGAGGCTATGTTGATAAGGTCATGACCGAATATTTTGGTTATTATCTCGAAGAAAATCCAGCCATTGCTAAAAAAATCGTCGGCAAAGCCACTCTGGCCGCTCGCGCGCGTAAGGCTGCTCGAGCTGCCCGTGATAACGTAATCAGAAAAGGCGCTTTTGAAGGACTAAATCTCCCAAGTAAGCTCGCGGATTGTTCTAGTCGTAACAGGGAAGATTGTGAACTCTTCATCGTTGAGGGTAACTCAGCTGCCGGTTCTGCCAAGGAAGGACGCAACCCTCAGATTCAGGCGATTTTGCCACTAAGAGGTAAAGTTTTGAACACCGAGCGTGCCCGTCTTGACAAGATGCTCGCCAATCAAGAATTAGTCTCGCTTATTAAAGGTTTAGGCGTCGGTATCGGCGATCAATTCAATATCGAAGGCCTTCGTTATGACAAAATCATCTTCATGACCGATGCCGATGTCGATGGTTTGCACATCGCTACTCTTCTTATGACCTTCTTTTTCCGCTACATGCCAAAGGTTATTGAGGACGGCCACGTTTATTTAGCCAAACCACCGCTATTTGGTCTAATCAAAGGGACGGGCAATACTCGCAAAATTGATTATCTTTATGACGAAGTAGCTTTGGAAAATAAACTCACCGAAAAAATCGAAGAGCGCAAAAAAAGCGGCACCAAAATTGACGAAACCCAAGAGCGTTTTAAGCAAGCTGGCTATACTGCTCAGCAGCGCTTTAAGGGTCTTGGTGAAATGGATGCCAAACAGCTCTGGGAAACTACCATGGACCCAGAAAACCGTATTTTGGTCAAAGTCCATATCGAAGATGCCGAAAAAGCTGATGCTGTATTTACAAAGTTGATGGGAGACCAGGTCGACCTCCGCAAAAACTTTATTCAAGCTGGTGCAGCATCTGTTAATCTTGATGATTTGGACTTTTAAGGGAAGGAGATAGAATATGAAAGATGACAAAGATTCAAAGAACGAAGAAAAGGAGCTAACGTCTGAGGTTTCTCCTGCAGTACAAGATGGTATTGAAATTAGGCCCGTCGAACATACTATGGAAGATTATTTCCTTAGGTACTCTATGTCTGTTATCGTTGACCGCGCTCTCCCAGATGTTCGTGACGGTCTGAAGCCTGTTAATCGCCGTATATTATATACAATGAACAAAAACGGCTGGAAAGCTCCGCATGCTACCGTTAAATCTGCTCGTATCGTCGGTGACGTTATGGGTAAATATCATCCTCACGGCGACTCGTCTATTTATATGGCGATGGTGAACCTCGCTCAACCTTGGAAAATGCGCTACACCCTCATCGAAGGTCAGGGTAACTTTGGTTCTATGGATGGCGACGAACCGGCTGCCTATCGTTATACCGAGGCTCGCATGGACAAAATTGGTGCCGAGTTATTAACCGACATCGAAAAAGATACTGTAGATTTTCGTGACAACTTTGATGGAACCGAACAAGAACCAGTGGTTTTGCCGGCCTCTTTGCCAAATATTCTCTTGAATGGGCAGATGGGTATCGCTGTTGGTATGGCTACCAATATCCCGCCACACAATCTCGGAGAACTAGTTGATGCAACTGTAGCTCAAATTGATGATCCTGAGATTTCTCTAGACGGTTTAATGAAATATGTCAAAGGCCCAGATTTTCCAACCGGAGCTGAAGTTTATGGTGGCGCTCCAATGAAACAGGCTTATGCTACTGGTAAAGGCTCGGTGGTAATTCGTGCTGTGACTAATATCGAAGAGCGCAAAAACGGTCGTTACAACATCGTGGTTACCGAGGTTCCGTATGGCATGAGTAAGGAAGGATTCATTGAGAAAGTTCGTGAGCTTGTATTAGCCAAAAAACTCGACCATATTGCTGACGCCCGCGACGAGTCCGCTCGTGGTAAAATCCGTATTGTTGTAGAGCTCAAAAAAGACGCTTTCCCGAAAAAGATATTAAATCAGCTTTACAAAATGACAGGACTTCAAACCTCATTCCATTATAATATGCTTGCACTTGTTGATGGTGTTCAGCCTCGTATCCTTGGGCTCAAGGAAATCTTAGCTGAATTTATCAAGCATCGCCAAGTCGTTACGCGTCGTCGTACCGAATTTGAGCTCAAGAAAGCTAAAGAGCGTGCCCATATCCTTGAGGGTTTGAAGATTGCCTTAGATAATATTGATGAGGTTATTAAAGTAATCCGTGCCTCCTATGACGACGCCGACAAACAGCTTATGTCTCGCTTTGGTCTCTCTGAAATTCAAGCTAATGCTATTTTGCAGATGCAACTTCGTCGTCTCCAAGGTCTAGAAAGAGACAAAATCGAGGAAGAATTAAAGGCTCTCCACGAACTAATCAAGAAATTAGAAGCAATTCTTGCTGATGAGAAAGAAATTCTCCGCGTTATTAAAGAAGAACTTCTCGCTCTCAAAGATAAATATGGCGACGAGCGCCGTTCAAAAATCATTAACCACGAAGTCGGAAAGTTCTCTGAAGAAGAACTTATCCCAGAAGAGGAAAGCGTCATCCTGCTTACTTCAGAGAATTATATGAAGCGCGTTCCGCAATCTGATTTTAGAAAACAAAATCGTGGTGGCAAGGGTAAGCGCGGTATGACTACTAAAGAAGAAGATGTCATTGCGCAAATTCTTACAGCCAACTCTCATGACTACCTTCTCTTCTTCACTAACCAGGGAAGATTATTCCGCACGAAGGCCTACGAAGTTCCGCAAGCTTCACTTGCGGCCAAGGGTACCGCTGCAGTTAACATGCTAAATATGCATCCAGAAGAAAAAATCACCGCCATTATTAAACAGGGTGACACTGGTGCTGATGGTTATCTCTTTATGGCTACCAAGAAGGGAACTATCAAAAAATCCGCTATTAAAGATTTCTTCAATATTCGTTCAAGCGGACTCATTGCAATTAAGCTCGCTGATGATGACGAGTTGAAATGGGTCAAAGAAACCACTGGTGATCACGACATTGTGATATCTACTTCGGCTGGTCAGGCTACTCGCTTTAACGAAAAAGAAGTCCGTGTCATGGGGCGTTCCGCTATGGGGGTTCGTGGTATGCGCCTCCGACCAAAAGATGAAATTGTCGGTATGGATGTTATTACTGACCCAGACCAAAAATTAATCGCAGTTTCCGCAAATGGATATGGCAAGGCCACGCTTGTCTCCAACTTCCCGCCACACAAACGCGGTGGTGTTGGAATCAAGGTTGCGACAGTTACGACTAAGACCGGACCAATTGTAGCGGTCCACACCTTAGATCCGCTCGCCAAAGAAGTCATCATGATGTCTACTAAGGGCCAAGCTATTCGTGTAGCCGTGAAAGAAATTCCAACCCTCGGCCGGGCTACCCAGGGTGTTCGCATCATGAAGATGAGCGAAGGTGATACAATTGCGTCTATCGGTATCGTGCTTCCAGAAGAAGAGCCGAGTGACGATAGCCAAAACTAAGCCTAAGTATTTTAAAGGGGTTGAACTTTTAAACAAGCTGTGTATATATTCCTCGTAAAATTAAACTAATAGAGGAATATTATGCGAAAAATCCCAATATTTATTTCATCAATTTTAATATGCACATTATTAAATATAACTTATTCGTCAAATTTAGATGCTTCCGCTAAAGGCGTATTTGAAGGGAGAAACTTTTGGACAGCAGAAGATTTTTTAGCCTACGAAGCAGAATTCGAAAGAGGCAGGTACGAAGCCTGTGGTGAAAACCTGGATTGCCGGCAAGAATATCTTAGGGAATATGCCAAAAACGATAGAGTTCACTACAATATGCTAAATATATTTAATATAGCCAATATTGTAATTGATAGTATTAATCCGTCAGAGGGAACCATGAAAATTATGTATCGTGGTCAGTCGGCAGGAGAAAAGATTGACGGGGAAATTTTAGAAAAACCAAATCCCCTAAAAAGTCTATATATGGTTTGGTTGGATGATTTTGTTGCTGATCCATTCGAGGACATGTCTTGGCTTGACCCGGCTAAAGGGCATTTTTCGCCATATTATGTTGACGAATTTTTATCCGGAGAATTTAAACCGGGTACGCATCCAGTTTATCGTTACGAAGAGAATAACGAAGACCCTTTTCCGGCGGACACTATCGTAGAAGTGCCAATTAGGCAGGACAGCGAAATTGAATTTAACGAAGGGGCACAAATTTATTACACCTTCAGGATTGGCGGGTTGTCGAGTCATAGTATGCATAGTTACAATTTTTGCGTTAATCATCCTCTCTATCGAGAAGGAATGACATGTAAATATGCCATTGATGAATATTATAATCAATTTTATGTTCCATTTACTGCGGATGGTGAAATTGCTTCCGAATTGACTGTTTCTAGTTCTGTGTCCGAACCCGAACTAGAACCTGAGCTAAAAAATGAGTCCGAATCCGAACCCGAACTAGAACCTGAACCTGTTCTTGAGCGATCGATTTTTGGATTAGAACCGGAACTGGGACCCGAGTTGGAGCCCGAACTCGAACCTGAATCCGAGCCTGAGCCAGAATTGAACCATGAATTGAATTCTGAACTTGAGCTAGAATCTGAACCCAAAAATGAGCCAAAGCTCAAATCTCAACCCGGAGCCATTCTGGCACCCAACACGGGAGCCATCACGGGAGGCGACTCGACTAACCATAAAGATATTGTTTTTCCATGGTGGCTAGGTGTATTATTGGGCTTAAATGGCCTCATCTTATTATGGCTCTTTCTCCCAATCGACAAAAAAACTCCAAAAAACTCAAAAAAACTCCAAAAAAAGTATTGACAACGCAAAAAGACTACGATAAAATGGGAACAGTTCAAAGCTGCGAGTAATTATTTTAGTAGTCTTTGGAATTATTTTAACAATTTAGTTGTGCAATTAATCATCGTCAGTTTATTTATTTTAATTTGAGTTTTTCAAATTTTCTATAATGGAGAGTTTGATCCTGGCTCAGGATGAATGCTGGCGGCGTGCCTAATACATGCAAGTCGAGCGGTAGCAGGGCTTCACCGTTTCCTTGACACACTTGGCCATTGAGCAAGTGGTGAGATTCGAGGGAACAGTGAAGCTGCTGACGAGCGGCGGACGGCTGAGTAACGCGTGGGAACGGACCCCAAACTGAGGGATAACGCATCGAAAGGTGTGCTAATACCGCATGTGATCTTCGGATTAAAGGATTTATCCGGTTTGGGACTGGCCTGCGTACGATTAGATAGTTGGTGAGGTAATGGCTCACCAAGTCGACGATCGTTAGATGGTTTGAGAAGATGATCATCCAGACTGGGACTGAGACACGGCCCAGACTCCTACGGGAGGCAGCAGTAGGGAATCTTTCACAATGGGCGAAAGCCTGATGGAGCAACGCCGCGTGCAGGATGACGGCCTTCGGGTTGTAAACTGCTTTTATAAGCGAGAAATATGATGGTAACTTATGAATAAGGACCGGCTAACTACGTGCCAGCAGCCGCGGTCATACGTAGGGTCCAAGCATTATCCGGATTGACTGGGTGTAAAGAGTTGCGTAGGTGGCATAGTAAGTAGACAGTGAAATCTGGTGGCTCAACCATTCAGACTATTGTCTAAACTGCTAGGCTCGAGAATGTTAGGGGTAGCTGGAATTTCTAGTGTAGGAGTGAAATCCGTAGATATTAGAAAGAACACCGATAGCGTAGGCAGGCTACTGGGACATTTCTGACACTAAGGCACGAAAGCGTAGGGAGCAAACGGGATTAGATACCCCGGTAGTCTACGCCGTAAACGATGGATACTAGCAGTTTCGGGTATCGACCCCTGGAGTTGCGAAGCTAACGCGTTAAGTATCCCACCTGTGTAGTACGATCGCAAGATTAAAACATAAAGGAATTGACGGGGACCCGCACAAGCGGTGGAGCGTGATCTTTAATTCGATGGTAAACGATA
>Ga0310690_10003336_pt1 | contig 24271 bp, 26 predicted proteins | sample AusTroGonzalo_MG_2_FD_207661 | JGI IMG/M metagenome (GOLD analysis project Ga0310690, IMG submission 207661) | Bovine rumen microbial communities from tropical cattle in Woodstock, Queensland, Australia - Gonzalo_04 (v2) (version 2) | ecosystem: Host-associated > Mammals > Digestive system >... | reverse complement strand
GTCCGCAAGGACCGCTGTTTCCTGGTTGAGGGTTATGCCGATGTCATCAGCATGTTCCAGAGCGGAGTGGAGAACGTGGTTGCATCCAGCGGAACGTCACTCACCCCCGGACAGATACGTCTGATACACCGTTTCACCAACAACATAACCGTTCTCTACGACGGTGATAAAGCAGGCATCAAGGCATCCCTTCGAGGCATAGACATGCTGCTGGCCGAGGGTATGAACGTTAAGGTTCTGCTGCTTCCCGACGGCGAGGACCCCGACAGCTTTGCACAGGGTCGCGGCGCAACCCAGTTCCAGGAATACATTGACACACATCAGGTGGATTTTATCCGCTTCAAGGTGAACCTCCTTATGGAGGATGCAGCCGATGACCCCTACAGCCGCAGTGAGCTTATCAAGAGCATAACTCAGAGTATATCGGTCATTCAGGACCCCATAGTACGTTCAGTCTATATCACCGAGTGCAGCCAGATAATGAAGATTGATGAGCGTCTGCTCATTAATGACGTGAACCGCCGCCAGCGCGAGCAGGCACAGGCCGCACCAGTCGTTCAGCGTCCGGTTTCATCGGACAATCCCGCTGCGGCACCTTCTGAAAATGCCCAATCCACCGATGAAAACGGGCAGAATGCGGCATCAACTGACAACGCCGAGAATCCCACAGAGCCCGCTCCCCAGCCGGAGATATCGGACCAGGACAAACTGCGTCAGCAGGTGCGCGCTCTCAAGCGTGAAGGCTTTGGCACTATGATGGAAAAGGAGCGTCTGCTATCACAACTCATAGTGAGATACGGCGGCAAGGTTATGTGCACATTCCAGAATGAAGATGGACAGGACCAGGATATGACAGTGGGGCAGTTCATAGTAGGCTCTCTCCAGAATGACGGAATTGAATTCCGCCATCCGGTATATAAGCGTTTTGTTGAGATAATGGCAGAACATCTTGAGGAGAAGGATTTCAATGCAGAGAAGTTCTTCATGTCACACCCCGAGACATTCGTAAGTCTCACCGCCGCAAGCCTGATGGAGGAGCGCTACCAGCTGAGCGCCATATTCAAGGACAGCAAGCCCGTAGAGGACGGACAGCGCCTTCTGCAGCTTACCCGTCACATCATGGCCGATTACCAGATGGAGGTGTTGCGTCTTGAAATAAAAGACATTGAAAAACAGATGCAGAATCCCTCAACCCTTGAGTCACCCGACAAACTCAAGGAACTGCAGCGCCGCTACCAGCAACTGCTCTCTGCCCGCACCGAACTCTCACGCGTCCTGGGCGACCGCGTCGTCAATCTCTGATTTATTTTTGGCGCTGCTTTTCTGTTATTACCTCGAGTACGCCATTTGCGCCCCTGCTCCCCCAGATTTTCGTTGCAGCTTCATCCTTCAGGTATGTAATGGATTTAATCTGTTTTGGTTTTATGTCTAATAGTCCGGCAACTTTCTTTTTGGAGAAAGAGTCCTTATCAAAATCAAAATCGGCCCGCTTGTAACTATCCACGTTAATTACGTTTCCGTCAAGTACAATCAATGGCTTTCCGTCAGTGGGGTATTGCGGACCGTATGCACGGGCACGCATTCCCTGATACCTGTCTTCATAGATAATGACTGGGGCTGCAGCATTGAGGATACTGTCAATCATTCTTTCCATTTCCTTATCTATTGCCTCATTCTGATTCTCTTTTTTAAGATCAATGGAATCAGATACTGTCTGGGCTCTAGAGTCTACAGACAGCATAGAAAACACAAACAAAGACACTGTGTACAGCAATTTTGTCCAGCCGCGTGACAAAAGGATTCTGAAAGTTCTGAATTTCATATTCTTGCCTTTTTGATCCTCAAAAGTGCTGCAAAAAGATACAATTGGGGTCTGACCCCTTTTGTATCATTTTTGTTTATTTGCGGGGAGCGATCAGGTTCATGAACTCCTCGCGGGTCTTGGCCTGGTTGAATGCTCCGGTAAAATCAGATGTGGTGGTGACTGAGTTCTGCTTCTCTACGCCACGCATCTGCATACACATATGGCTGGCCTCGATGACCACCATGACGCCGAGCGGCTGGAGAGTCTCCTGAATGCAGTCCTTGATCTGTGACGTCATGCGTTCCTGTACCTGCAGACGGCGCGCAAATACATCGACCACTCGGGCAATCTTGCTCAGACCGGTTATGTAGCCGTTGGGAATGTATGCCACATGAGCCTTACCGTAGAAGGGCAGCATATGATGCTCGCATAGCGAGTAAAAGTCAATATCCTTTACTATGACCATCTGCCTGTAATCCTCCTTGAACATTGCTGACTTGAGGATGGCGGCAGGATCCATCTCATACCCGCTGGTAAAATCCAGCAGTGTCTTGGCTACGCGCAGAGGCGTACGGACCAGACCCTCACGGCCTGCATCCGGCTCTATCAGTTTAAGTATCTCTTCATAGTGCTTCTTGAGCGCCAGGAACTTTTCCGAATTCTCATCGGAATAGGGTATCAGTGAACTCATAGCGGGATTGTAATATCCTGATTACGTAAAATGATTATACCCTTGTAAGGGGTCTCTTTCTTAAGTTTGCGCATAGTGTCATAGGCCTCCTCGTAGTAGAGGAAGTCACCTACGGTGCACAACCAGCGCGGGTTCTTGAATTCAGTGTGTACCGGCAGGTCGGGGTACTTGGAGCGGATATAGCGGTCCACCTCATTGGCCCTCTCTTTCGATGCACGCGTGTTGTTACCTGCAAAGACCTGGATGCGGTATCCCTTGGCTTTGATCTTTGTACCTGACTCTGCCTCCGATACCGTTCCGATAAGGCTGTCCAGACGGGCATCAGACTCTATGCGGATAGTGCCTTTACCCGGGACATCCCTCTCCAGTACCTGGACCAGTGTCGTTGTCTGTTGAGCACTGGCCAGGACTGTAAAGAGAAGCAGGAATACTGTTAATCCTGTCTTTTTCATTCTATATTACTTTTTCCAAGCGTCGATGATGCCCTTGAAATCAGCAACCTTAAGTGAAGCGCCGCCAATCAGACCACCGTCGATGTCAGGTTTTGCAAAAAGCTCACCAGCGTTTGAAGGCTTGCATGAGCCACCGTAGAGGATAGAGGTATCCTCGGCAATCTGCTTTCCGTACTTGTCAGCGATGACTGAACGGATGTAAGCGTGTATCTCCTCAGCCTGATCGGCTGTAGCGGTCTTACCGGTACCGATAGCCCAGATAGGCTCGTAGGCGATAGTGATATTCTTGAACTCATCGGCTGACAGGTTGAATACTGAACCCTCCAACTCAGCCTTTACAATCTGGTTCTGGATGCCCTTCTCGCGTTCGTCGAGTGACTCGCCGATGCAGAAGATAACCTTAAGACCGTTGGCAAGAGCCAGCAGAACCTTCTCCTTGAGGATGTCATATGTCTCGTGATAGTACTCTCTGCGCTCTGAGTGACCCAGTATTACATACTCGGCACCGGTTGACTTAACCATAGCGGCCGATACCTCACCGGTATAAGCACCAGACTCCTTGTCAGCGCAGTTCTCGGCTGAAAGACCGATTACCTTGTGGTCAATGATATCAGAGATCTTAGCAAGATGAATGAACGGTGTGCCTATTACAACATCGCAGTTGGGTTTATCGGCAGCCAACACCTGATTCAGCTCTTCAGCGAGAGCAATACCTTCCTGGAGAGTCTTGTTCATCTTCCAGTTTCCGGCAACAATTTTCTTTCTCATTTCAATAAGTATTAAAGTGTTATTAAATCATCTCTTTCAGTCTGTCAATCAGCGTTATCATAAGCAGAGGCAGAGCAAACAGCAAAACCACGGCCCACGGGGTCCTCAACGGATCAGGATCCGGAATCCTACCCACGCTGATCTGATCCAACGGTGCCGACAGCTCATCATCTGACGGAACGGAGTAACAGCTCCATTTGTTGATAAGTACGCCATCCTTAATCAGCACCAATCCGGGATTGGAGCGCACCATTGTCTGCAAAGGAACTTCATCACAGAACACAAAACGCAAATCAACTCCGGCATTGTCAGACCATTGTCTTATTGCATCATCTCCTGAAGAAGTAACCCCTATCATATTATATCCCCAATTTATGCAATAGTCAAAAACGTCATCAATCAGATCTATTCCGTTCTCGCTTGCATCCTCAACATGTGGCAACACCAGAAGGAAGGTATAGCCCGAATCGGCCAGTATCTCTTCCGTGAGATCGTCCATATCATCATTCATCAGGAAGAAATCAGACAGCTCCGGGTTCTTGACAGCGCCCAGGACCTCACTACGCAGGTCTGTACCCACCTTATAAGGCCTGAAATCCAGCACCGGAAGATTGATTATGTTGCCTATCATGAACCTTACGGCTATCAGAGTCATGAAAACCGTAATAATCCATTGGCGCTTCTCGGTCACAAACGGTATGACCCGTTTTTTACCGATGAATACCAGTACGGCCAGCAGTAGCAGAAATACATTCTTTGAGAAAGTCTGCCAGTTGGTGAGTACAACCGCATCACCGAAACAGCCGCAATCTTCAACCGGATTCTTCATGGCCAGATATAACGTGAACGGGGTCAATACTCCCATCATCACAAGCACTATCAGCGATGTGCCTTTGATGAAAGCTCCCATCGTAATATAGACACCTATCAGTATCTCAAAACCGGCAAGCAGGCATGACAGGATCAGCAAAGTGGAATCCAGCATCGTTCCACCCATGCCGAATGCGTACATATAGTCTGAGAGCTTTATCTGAGTACCTACAGGGTCAATGGCCTTGACTATGCCTGAGAACATGAAGGTGAGTCCCAGCAGTACCCTGCAGAAATTCACCAGCACCTTGAGCGGCACATTCTGTTTTTTAAGCTCCTCACCCATTTTCTCAGTCAAGCTTGTTCAATTGCAATCTTTATAAGCCCGAACACCGCGTAGTTGATCATATCCATGTAGTTGGCATCGATACCTTCCGATACCACCGTCTTGCCGTCATGGCTCTCAATCTCCTTGGTGCGGTTTATCTTGGTCAGGATAAGGTCTGTGTAAGACGATGTACGCATCCCACGCCAAGCCTCATCATAGTCATGATTCTTCTTTTTCATAAGTTCCAGAGCGGCTGTGGCGTACTTGTCATACTCCTTGACAGCCCAATCGGCATCCTTATCGACAACATCTGAGAACCCGTGCTCCAGCTGTATTAGAGCAATGATTCCGTAATTGACTATACCTATCAGTTCGGACTTTATACCTTCGTCAATGAGTGAAACGCCTTTGGTCTCAATGCTGCGGATTCGCTTTGCCTTGATGAATATCTGGTCAGTCAGCGACTCAGGGCGCATGATACGCCATGAGGCTCCGTAGTCCTGCAGTTTCTTGAGGTATAGACTGCGGCACATTGCTATCACCTGCTCAAACTCCTGGTTGGTATCAAGAGTCTTGTTTACGTTCTTGTCACTCATATCTATCGTATCATTGTACTCTCAGTGTCTGTCCCGGCTTGATGACGGTCTTGCTCGTAATACCGTTCAACTTGCAGATATTGGACACTGATGTCTCATTCTTTAACGCTATTCCGCTCAGAGTATCCCCGCTCTTGACCTTGTAATAGACCGGACGGGTATTCTTCTGATACACATAATAATCTGTCACAGCCCGCTGGTGCGGGAAATCAAACATAAGAGCGGGATTGATGGGATTACCCAGAATCCTTGTCTCAAAATGCAGATGCGGACCTGTGGAGCGTCCTGTGTTTCCGCCAAGTGCTATCGGATCTCCGGCATGGACTATGTCATTCTCCTCGACCAGTTTCTTGGAAAGATGTCCATATACCGTCTCCAGCCCGTTGGGATGGCGTATCACCAGATAATGGCCGTAACCTCGGCGTTCGTAGCGTGAAATGCGCACCTTACCGTCAAACGCAGCCCTGATGGTATCACCTATCCTTACCCTGATGTCCAGCCCCAGATGCTGTTTTCCGCGACGGGGCCGATATCCGTACTTATCGGTTATGTACGTACTGTCGGTGGGCATGCAGTAACCTTTCATGGATATGATTACCGAATCAGGCAACTTGACATTGTCATAGTTGTTTACGTAGGTGTTGCTCCACTCCGGATAGAGATATGATGCCGGATTATCCAGATCAACCGCCGTACCGGGGTTAAGATGCGCAGGCATAGCTATGCTGGCCATAGGCTGTACAAGTGTGACACTTGACGGCATTGCGTCCTGGGCGGCGGACTTTGCCAATCCAATCACAATTGCCGACATCACTGCCAGTATCCTGCAAACAGACCTCATCTACATCCTTTTGTTTCAGAGTGCGAAATTACTCAATTTCTATGAAATTGAAGACCAGTCATACTCACTTTTCTTGAGTCGGCGCAACATACGCCCCATTAACTGGTTCTGCGGAAGTGACAGGTCGGGGTCTTGGGCCACGATATCCTTGGCTATCTCGCGTACATGCTCAATGAGTGCTCCGTCACGCGCCAGGTTGGCCAGATGAAGGTCAAAAGCCATGCCGCTCTGCTGGGTTCCTTCCAGGTCGCCGGGGCCGCGAAGCTTCAGGTCAGCCTCGGCTATCTCGAACCCGTCGCAGGTGGCGGTCATTATCTCGATTCGTTTGCGGGTATCCTCGCTCAACTGGTATGGGGTTACCAGCAGACAGTAGGACTGGTCTGCGCCTCGGCCCACGCGTCCGCGTAACTGATGCAGCTGTGAAAGACCGAACCTGTTAGCATTCTCAATCACCATGATGCTGGCGTTGGGTACATCCACACCCACCTCTATCACGGTAGTTGCCACCATTATCTGAGTCTCGTTATTCTTGAAACGCTGCATCTCGGCATCCTTGTCGGCTGGTTTCATACGTCCGTGAACTTTGCTCACACCATAACCTGCAAACCTCTCGCATATGGTCAGATAGCCCTCCTCCAGATTCTTGAGGTCAATCTTCTCGCTCTCCTCAATGAGCGGGTAGACTATGTATGCCTGTCGTCCCTTCTTGAGTTCACGGTCCAGGAACGCATAGACTGATTTATGGTTACCGTCATAGTAGTGATCGGTCTGTATGGGCTTACGGCCAGGAGGCAGTTCGTCAATGACCGATACATCAAGGTCTCCGTAAAGCGTCATGGCAAGTGTACGCGGTATAGGCGTTGCGGTCATGACCAGCACATGTGGCGGCATATTGCTCTTGCTCCATAGTCTGGCGCGCTGTGCTACTCCAAAACGATGCTGCTCGTCAATGACCACGAAGCCCAACCGGACAAACTCAACTGGATCCTCCAGTACGGCATGGGTGCTCACCAGAATGTTGACGCTGCCGTCTTTGAGTCCCTTGAGTATCTCTTCACGACGCTTGCCTTTGATGCTGCCGGTAAGGAGTTCGGCCCGCAGGCCCAATCCGTCGATGAAACGGCTGATATTTGCAAAATGCTGCTCTGAAAGTATCTCAGTAGGAGCCATTATGCAGGCCTGGTATCCGTTGTCTATGGCTATGAGCATGGTCATGAGGGCAACCATAGTCTTGCCGCTGCCCACATCGCCCTGTAGCAGGCGGTTCATCTGACGGCCACTACCCATATCGTTGCGTATCTCACGGATTACGCGCTTCTGCGCACCCGTAAGACTGAATGGGAGTTTCTCGTTATAGAAACGGTTAAAGTGCTCGCCTACCTTGCTGAACACATATCCCTTGAAACGGCGCTGACGGTCACTGGCATAACGGGCCAGATTAAGCTGTATGTAGAACAGCTCCTCAAACTTTACCCTTAGTTGTGCCAGACGCAATTCAAGTGGAGTGCGCGGGTTGTGCAGTACCTTAAGTGCGTCGGTAAGCGGCATCAGATGCTCTTTCTCTCTGAGCCAGTCAGGCAGAGTCTCGGGTAACGGCTCCACTATAAGAGCCATCAGATTGGTTATGAGTTTACGTATGGCGGTTGAGTTCAGGCCCGCCTTCTTCATTTTCTCTGTGGTATTGTAGTAGGGCTGCATTCCCATCTCCTGGAGGTTGATATTGGCCTCAAGGTCAATTTCGGGATGCGCCACATTTACCCGTCCGCCGAATATGGTGGGCTTGCCGAACACCACGTATTCCACTCCCGAACGATAACGGTCAAGCGTATATTTTATTCCGCTGAACCATACCAAATCGGCCACGCCGGTTCCATCACTGAAATGGGCCACCAGACGCTGGCGTCGGCCCTCGCCTATCTGCTCAAAGCTCAGTATCTTGCCTTTGAGCTGGATATAGGGCATAGTGCCGTCAACCTCCTTTATCTGGAAGATACGGCTACGGTCAATGTATTTGTAAGGGAAGTAGTAAAGCAGGTCTTGCAGCGTGCTTATCTGGAGCTCACCTTTAAGGAGGGCGGCTCTTGCCGGACCTACGCCGGGCAGATACTTGACGTCACGCTGATCAAGATCAAGCATCAGGCACGGCCGAACATCATCTTTTCACAAACCGAGGCTGTGACCTCGTCACCGCGAAGCAGGCTGATGATAGCCTTTGCAAATTCAACAGCAGCGGCGGGACCGCATGCGGTTATAAGATTTCCGTCCTTTTGAACGAACGTTTCCTTGCAGTCAGCACCCTTGAGCATCCCCTCACACCCGGGATAGCAGGTTGCCTTGCGTCCCTGCAGCAGTCCGTGCTTGCCTAGTACCGTGGGAGCGGCACAGATAGCAGCCACCGGCAGGTTCCTGGCCATAGCGTCACGCAACAGAGCCTCAAGACCCTTGTGCTTGCCCAGATTGGTAGAACCTGGCTGTCCGCCTGGCAGAATCAGCATCTCGGCGTCGCTGAAATCAGTATTATCAAACAGGTCATCAGCCTCAACAGGTATCCCCTGGCTGCTCTTGACCACGAACTCATCAGATATGGATATTGTGTTTACCTCAACGCCTGCACGTATAAGCATATCCAGCGGGGTAATGGCTTCTATGGCTTCAAAGCCTTCGGCAAGAAAGATATAGACCATGATTATTTCAGTTTGAAGTAGTAGGTGATTGTACCTGTCTGGTTGTTGGCACCTCCTATTGCGTTGAACTTTGTTCTTTTGGCAGCCTGTTCAGCAGCCTGACGGAGTTGCAGGTTTGTAGTGTTGGTACGGTTGTTGATTCTGGTGTCAATCACATTTCCTTCAGGATCAACGGTGATCGTGACTACTACACGACCCTCCTCCTGAATACTGTATGCAGGACGCGGAAGTTCACCAAGCATATCACGACCGCCCAAATCCCATGTACCGTAACTGCCTACGCCTGTAGGTTTACCCTGGGTTGCATTACCCTCGGTTGAGCCGGGCGTACCTTCTGTCTCAGAGGTGTTCTCCTGTGATGCGCTTGCCTGCATGGAACTGCTGCGGCCAAAGGCGTTGGCCATCAGGTTCTGGGCCTGCTCGGCAGCCTGGCGTTCCTGCTCTGCGCGGATCTCCTCAGGTGTGGGTTGCTTGGGAGTCTCAACAGGTTTGACGGGCTTCTCCTTCTCACCGCTCTCAATTGCTACCGTCTCCTCCAGATTCTGGGTAATGGTGGGCTCTGCCTGAGGGGCACGCGGCATAGGTACGGCAGCGGGTGCGGGAGCCGGCATCGAGTTGACCTCAGTGAACTCGTAGTCAGTATCCAGATTGCCCATATTGCCCAGCATCACGGGCACACCGCTCTCGGCCTGAGCTACAGGCTTGGTAAGATGCAGCAGGAACAGCAACCCTATGACGAATGCATGAACCAGAATGGTCCACAATACAGAGAATATGTCAAATTTCTCCCTTTTCATCGGTCGTTATTTGCGGTCAGGACGGCGTGTGGCCAGCACCACCTTGAACTGATTCTCATTAGCTATATTGAGCACCTTTACAATCTCCTTATAAGGAACAGACTCATCGGCATAAAGGGCCACATACATCTCAGGCTCCTTTTGCGAGCAGTCAATCAGGAAATCGGTCAACTCCTCAAACACTATGGGCATCTCGTCATCATTGCCGAACGCCGTATAGTAGTTGAGGTCACGGTCTATGATGACGCGGGTCAACGGCTTGGCCGATGTCTGCTGCGAGCTTTGCGGCAGCAGCACCTTGATGGCATTGGGGCTGACCATTGTGGATGTTATCATAAAGAATATCAGCAGCAGGAATATGATGTCAGTCATTGACGACATACTGAACTGCGGCGATACCTTATTGCGTCTCTTCAACATATCACTTCTCAAGATTAACGGTAAAATCCTGGATGAATGACTCCATCTCGTTAGCTATACTGTCAACTCTGGCCACCAGATAGTTGTAGGCAAACAGGGCTATGATACCAACAATCAGACCACCAACGGTGGTGATCATAGCCTCATAGATGCCGCTTGACAGCAGTGATACATCAATGTTGTTACCGGCATTGGCCATCTCCCAGAACGCACGGACCATACCTATGACCGTGCCCAGAAAACCAATCATCGGTGCGCCGCTGGCAATGGTCGAAAGACCTTTAAGGCCCTTCTCAAGATTGGCAATCTCAACATTGGCTGCATTCTCCATACCCAGCTGGATATCCTTTGTGTCATGGTCAGCAAGACCGATGCCCTTCTCAACGATACGGCTTACCGGTGAAGCGGTTGCCTGGCAGAATATCTGAGCAGACTTGTTCTCTCCGTTCTTCATATAATCGTTGATACGATCCATGAAATGAGGATCATTGACAGCTGCCTTACGATAAACAGCCAGACGGTTAAAGAAGATGTAGAAACAGACGATTGACAGCAACAGCAGGACCAGCATGATCCAGCCACCCTTGAGTGCCATCTCAAAAAGATTCATCTTTTCGGCAGTCTCCTCTGCCAACTGTACGGCGACCGGGCTCTGAGCCACGGTATCACCTAATGCCTGAGCAAGTGTTGTAGATTGTAGGAACATATTATTTAATGCAGTTTTTATACTCGTTTATTGTCTTTTCAAGTCCCAGATAGAGAGCGTCACATACAAGAGCATGACCTATTGAAACCTCATCCAGCCATGGAATCTGTTCCTTGAGGAACCTGAGGTTCACAAGGCTGAGGTCATGACCTGCATTCAGGCCCAGACCGCACTCGCGTGCCTTACGGGCAGCAATCAGAAACGGCTTAATGGCAGTCTCCGGATCCAGCTCCACGTAATTGGTCGCATACGGCTCAGTGTAAAGCTCAACACGGTCAGCGCCTGCCTTTGCTGCGAGTTCAACCATCATGGGATCTGCATCTACAAAAACAGATGCCCTTATCCCGTTGCTTTTGAACTCTGAGATCACCTCTGTCAGGAAAGCCTGGTTGTTGAGTGTATCCCAACCATGATTTGAGGTTATCTGATCAGGGCTGTCAGGTACCAACGTTACCTGTGCCGGCTTGACCTTGCAAACCAGTTCCATGAATGCCGGTGCAGGGTATCCCTCTATATTGAACTCAGTGGTAAGTACCTTTTTCAGGTCATAGACATCCTGACGGCGTATATGGCGCTCATCAGGACGAGGATGAACGGTTATGCCGTCGGCGCCGAACCTCTCGCAGTCAAGAGCGACCTTGACCACGTCCGGGTTATTGCCGCCGCGGGCATTGCGTATAGTGGCTATCTTATTGATATTTACACTTAATCTGGTCATAAGTCCTTTCACTTTAATAAAATGAACTATCTTTGCCGGGAGCAATCTTTCCTGACTGCTCTAATCAGCAAAGATAGGAATAATTCCTCTCTTACGTGCTTAAAAATAAAGAAAGGTGTTATGAGATTCGCAATATTCGGAAATACGTCACGCGACAAGTTCTGCGCACATGAACAGCAGTTCTTCAACCTGTTGCGCTCATTGGGAGACTCCATATCGGTTGACCGCCCCTACTATGAGTTCCTGACCCGCACTATGGGGCTGGATATTCCTTATGACACTCTGTTTGACGGCACAGACTTTACTGCCGATGCAGTCATCAGCATAGGCGGCGACGGAACTTTCCTGCGTACAGCAACCCGCGTGGGCAGTAAAGGTATTCCTATGGTGGGTATCAACACCGGGCGTCTGGGTTTCCTGGCCGATATCACCACCGACCGCATCACCGATGCCATAACACGTATCCACAACGGTGACTGCACGCTTGAGGAGCGCAACCTGCTACAAGTCAAGATGGAAGGTCTGCCAGCAGGCCATACCCCCTACGCCCTCAATGACATTGCAATCCTGAAGCACGATATCTCATCAATGATACAGGTGGCTACCAGCGTAGGCGGCACCCCGATGATAACCTATCAGGCCGACGGTCTGGTCGTAGCCACTCCTACCGGCTCAACCGCCTACTCCCTGAGCGTAGGTGGTCCCATCATCGCTCCGGGCACCAATGTCATCTGTCTCACTCCGGTTGCTCCGCACAGCCTGACCATGCGTCCGCTTGTGCTCCCGGCCGATGAAACCATCCGCCTGGATGTAACCAGCCGCAGCCACAGCTTCCTTGTATCAATTGACGGCAACAGTTTCAGTTGTCCCGAGCACACGGCCATCGAAATAAGCCGTGCCCCCTTCCGCATCAGCGTCATAAAACCAGCGAAGGGTGACTTCTTTGCCACCCTCCGAGAGAAAATGCTTTGGGGAACTGATTCCCGCAAATGATCAAAATAGTACAAAAGGGGTCAGACCCCTTTTGTACTATTTTGCTTACTTCAGCACTTTAGAGTAGGATTCCAGGAAGCGGTCTGCATCCTGCTTTGTTATGCACAAAGGAGGAAGCAATCTGATTACGTTTGTACCGCTTACTCCGGTAAAGATGTGCTCCTCAAACAGCAGACGCTGACGTATCTCCTTGATGGGCTGGTCAAACTCCATACCTATCATAAGACCGCGACCGCGAACATCCTTTGGTCCGGGAATCTGCTTAAGCTGATCAAGCAGGTATGAACCTACGGTTGCTGCATTCTCAACCAAATGCTCCTGCTCTATCACGTCAAGCACTGCCATTGCAGCGGCGCAAGCCAGATGGTTGCCGCCGAACGTGGTACCCAGTTGTCCTATTACCGGCTGGAACATGGGGCTTATAAGAAGACCGGCACAGGGCAGACCGTTGGCTATACCCTTTGCTACTGTAATGAGGTCAGGCTTGATGCCGTTGTACTGATGGGCAAAGAACTTGCCACTGCGGCCGTAGCCGCTCTGAATCTCATCCAGAATCATGACGGTACCGTTAGCGGTGCATGCCTCGCGTATGCCGTTCATGTATTCATCGGACGGAACCTGGATTCCGCCCACGCCCTGGATGCCTTCAATAATGAGGGCAGCCACATCGCCCTTGGCGAGCTCAGCCTTTGCTGCCTCCAAATCACCCCAGGGCAGATAGGTCACGTGCCCGCAGGCGTTGATGGGAGCTATGATCTTGGGATTATCAGTAACCTCAACAGCCAGTGACGTACGGCCGTGGAAAGCTTTCTTAAGCGAGAGCACGCGACTGCGGCCGGTATGGAACGATGCCAGCTTGAGGGCATTCTCATTGGCCTCGGCGCCGCTGTTTATCATGAACAGGCTATAATCCTCATAACCCGATATGCGGCCCAGCTGCTCTGCGAATTGCTCCTGCAGACGGTTTATCACGGAATTTGAGTAGAAGCCCAGAGTAGCCACCTGACGGCTCACAGCCTCCACATAATGAGGATGTGCATGGCCGATGCTTATAACTGCGTGACCACCATAGAGATCCAGGTACTCCTGGCCGTTCTCATCCCACACTTTCTGTCCCTGTCCCTTCACTATATTTACCGGGAACAGGCTGTATACTGGAAAAAGATTCATCAATAGTAAATTAGAATCCGGAAGATTTCAAAATCAGACCGGTGGTTTCTTTTAGATTAAACAACAAATTCATGTTATGTACAGCTGTTCCGCTGGCGCCCTTGAGCAAGTTATCTATGCAAGATACTATAAGCAGCTTGTCACCATGCTTCTCCAGATGCAGCAGACACTTGTTGGTGTTGACCACCTGCTTGAGGTCTATCTGCTCCTCTACTACATGAACAAATGAGTCGGCCTCATAATACTCACGGTATATCTTGTAAAGCTCATCAATATCTACGGCGTTCTTTACGATTACGGTAGCGAATATGCCGCGTGTAAAGTCACCGCGATAGGGTATGAAGTTGATATCGGAGTCAAAGCTGCTCTGCAGGTGCTTGATTGACTGTATAATCTCAGGCAGATGCTGGTGCGTGAACGGCTTGTATATGCTGATGTTGTTGTTACGCCAGCTGAAATGGGTGGTGGCACCGGGCTTGACACCTGCACCTGTGCTGCCTGTGATGGCATTCACGTAGATGTCATCATTGAGCATCAGGTTGCGGGCCAGAGGCAGCAATGCAAGCTGGATTGCTGTTGCAAAGCAACCTGGATTGGCTACATACTGGCTCTTACAGATAGCACGGCGGTTAAGCTCGGGTAGTCCGTAGATGAACGGATTGTCCTCAGCTTCCAGGCGATAATCCATGGACAGGTCTATCACCTTAAGTCCCTCGGGCAGGGTGTTGGCCTCCATGAACTTGCGGGTATCGCCGTGAGCGGTGCAGAAGAACAGCACGTCAATAGTGTCCAGTGGCAGCTGGTCTGTGAAAACCATATCGGTCTCACCTATCAGGCCCTCATGCACGGCGCTGAGCTTATTACCGGCATTACTGGTACTGTTCACAAACACGATCTCTGCGTCAGGATGTCCAAGCAGTATGCGTATAAGTTCACCGGCAGTGTAACCGGCACCTCCTATTATTCCGACTTTAATCATATAGGTTATCTTTCTTCATCCGGATGTACGCTGTAATATGCGCGCAACGGGGTGGATGTAATCTTGATGAATCCCTTGGCGTCATCGGCTGTCCAGGCCTTTGCACCCTCACCGTACTCACCCAGCTTGTTGTGTACCAGGTCATCAGGTGTGTCGCAACCTACGGTCTGGAAGCTGTAGGGACGAAGCTCCAATGTGACGGTTCCGTTCACGTTACGCTGTGAGCTGGCAAGCATTGCCTCGATATCGGGCATAACCGGCTCCAGATACTGTGACTCATGCAGGAACATTCCGTACCAGTTAGCCACCTGATCCTTCCAGTACTGCTGCCACTTGGACAGTGTGTACTTCTCGAGGAAACGGTGTGCGCCGATAATCAGCATGGGAGCTGCAGCCTCAAAGCCAACGCGTCCCTTGATGCCGATGATGGTGTCACCAACGTGACAGTCACGGCCTATGGCATATGCGGCACCTATCTTCTCAACCTCCTGGATTGCCTTGATGCGGTCACTGAATTTCTTACCATTTACGGCTACCAGCTCACCCTTCTCAAAGCCCAGGCTCAGGATTTCTGAACCATCCTTTGTGGGATGCTTGAGGTATGCGCTCTCAGGAAGTCCCTGCTTGCTGTCCAGGATCTCACCGCCGCAGATTGATGTACCCCAGATACCCACATTGTATGAGTACTTGAGCTTGGTGAAATCAGCGCTGAAACCATTGGCGTTCAGGTAGTCAATCTCCTCCTTGCGGCTCAGGTTACGGTCACGTGTAAGAGTGATGATCTCTACTCCGGGAGCCTTTACCAGGAAAGTCATGTCGAAACGTATCTGGTCGTTGCCGGCACCGGTTGATCCGTGTGCTATGGCATCGGCACCAATCTCATTGGCATACTTGGCAATGGCCAGTGCCTGGAAAATACGCTCTGATGATACGGATATAGGGTAGCAATTGTTACGCAGAACATTGCCGAAAACCATAAACTTGAGTGATTTTTCATAATACTCCTGGGTAACGTCAAGTGTAACGTACTTTACTGCACCCAGCTTATAGGCGTTCTCCTCATTCTTCTTTAGCTGCTCAGGGCTGAAACCGCCGGTGTTGGCGCATGCGGCATAAACCTCATAACCCATCTCCTTAGTCAGATACATAACGTTGTAACTTGTATCCAGACCACCTGAAAAAGCAACTACTACTTTCTTCTTTGCCATATCTTATCTATCAGTTTTTACCTTCAATCTTCTTTATTCTCTGGAGCACATCGTCCGATATCTTAGCCGGCAGATACTCCTCCGGATCATACAGCATGCCGGTGCAGATGCAGTACTTGCGGCCGGTACGGTGCAGTATGTCCACATTCACGCAACCTTCGCAACCCTTCCAGAAAGCCTCATCCTGGGTGAGGTCAGCGAATGTGACGGGCTTGTAACCAAGCTGTGTATTCATAGCCATCACTGCGGCACCGCTAGTCAACGAGAATATCTTGGCGTGCGGCCAACGTATGCGGGCCAGAGTGAATGTCATATCCTTGATACGCTTGGCAAGTCCGCGTCCACGGTAATCAGGGTGTACTATCAGACCTGATGTGGTCACGTATTTCTTGTCCTGCCATGTCTCAATATAACTGAAACCGGCAAACTTGTCACCATCGAGCGCTATGACCGCCTTGGCCTCGCGCATCTTGTTAAGTAAATATTCGTGGGTACGCTTGGCGATACCTGTCCCACGCACTTTTGCAGCTTCAGATATGGTTTCCAGGATGGTATCCACGTATTTCTCGTGTGACTCATCGGCAACCACTACCTCAATTTTGTCTTTCATCTTAGACCGTTAATGATTTATTGCGTTCTTTATAGTGATATTATGATCGGTTCAAGCAGACGTTTTATCTCCATGCGGTTGGCACCCTCAGCCAGCACTATCAGCAGGGTGTCATCACCGGCAATAGTACCCAGCACACCGGGAAGGTTGTGGTTGTCAACATCGTAAGCCAGACTGCTTGCATAACCGGGCTTGGTCTTGATGACAGCCATGTTACCCGAAAAGTTAAGCGATACGAATCCGTAACGCGGCTGGGCCGATGTCACATCATCAAATACACCGCTTGCTTTTTTCTGAAGCAGTGCATGATTGGGCAAAACATAGAGATAATCCCCATAGGTGTTAGCTACCTTTGAGATCTTCATCTTTTTGAGGTCACGTGACAATGTTGCCTGTGTAACCGAGTATCCCCTTGAATTCAACACCTGAAGCAGCTGATCCTGATTCTTGATGTCCTGCTCGGAGATTATGAGACGGATAGCCTCCAAACGATTGTTCTTATTCTTCATAATGCATAATTATTCTCGTTTCGGGTGCAAAATTAGGAATAAATATTATTCATTATACATTCGCGCAAGAAATAAATATGCAAAAATCATTAAAAAAAGGAGGAGGCAACCGTCTGGGCCGCCTCCTCATATTGCATAATGTATATACCTAATCAATCCAACTCCTGATCAGCCTCATATCCGCCCAGCAGACGAATCTGGTTCTTGAGCATTGCGAACTGCTGGAACAGGTCATGTACAGGACGCTCGTCATCATAAGTCATAGGCTTCTTGACATAGAATGACAGCCACTCCTGAACGCCGCTCAGACCGGCTCTGAGTGCAAGGTCTGTGAATATGAGCAGATCAAGACAGATAGGAGCTGCCAGTATGGAGTCACGGCACAGGAAATTCACCTTGATCTGCATGGGATAGTTCATCCAGCCGAATATGTCAATGTTGTCCCAGCTCTCCTTGTTGTCCTTGCGAGGAGGATAGTAGTTGATCTTTACCTTATGATATATATCGGTATAAAGTTCGGGATATTCATCCTGCTCAAGTATCCACTCAATAGATGAAGCCTTGCTTATGCGCTTGGTCTCAAAATTATCCGGATGTTCAATTACCTGACCGTCACGGTTGCCCAGGATATTTGTAGAGAACCAGCCCTCAACACCCAGCAAGCGGGTGCGGAATATAGGTGCCATGGCACTCTTCATCATGGTCTGGCCACTCTTGAAATCCTTACCCACTATGGGCAGGCCCTGCTTCTTGGAGAGCTCAAAGAATGCGGGTATATCAACGCATACGTTGGGAGCACCCATAATGAACGGGCAGCCCTCCATCAATGCTGCGTATGCATAAATCATGCTTGGGGGCAGATGTTTGCGGTCATCGGCCTTCATTGCGGCCTCAAGTCCTGCAAGCGTTCCATGCACCTGCTCGTTACGCGGGGTATATGACTCCGTACTGGCAATCCAAAATACAATTACACGGTCACAGCCGTTCTCTTTCTTGAAATTCTGTATATCCTTACGAAGGTTCTGAGCGTAGTTCCAACGGGTATCCTTAGGCATTGCCCACAGCGGATCAGGAACACGGCCAAATGACGGATCTACCAGATTCTTGGCAAAATCCTCATCGAAGCAGGCCTTCATGGGCTTGATACGCTCCAGCTCGTCACGTACCGGCTCTATGTCTTCCTTCTTAAGAACCTGGCAATAGAGTGCACTCTCGTAAGCATTGTCCGTGAACACATCCCATGCTCCGAAAACTATATCCTTAAGGTCTGTCAGGGGAACTATTTCACCTACATGCTTGTACTGCTTCTTCTCACCGCGCCCTACGCGCATCTTACCTATCTGAGTAAAAGAGCCGACAGGATTTGCCAACCCTTTACGAGCCATAAGTGTACCGGTTATAAGGGTAGTAGAAACCGCACCCAAACCAACACAAAGAACTCCAAGTTTACCGTTAGCCGGTTTTATATTTGCTGTCATATTTACCTACTCTCTAGTAAAGCGCAAATGTAGTCAAAAAAACCGACAAGGTGACAAAGGGGACGGTTCTTTTTGGCTCCTTTTTAGAAAAGCTTAATAATGAGCTTGTTCATGCCAATTAAGGTGCCAAAGAGAACCGTCCCCTTTGTCACCTTTTGAGCTCTTCCAGGAGTAGCATAAGGTCAGTGATATCAGACTCCGACAGTTCTGTATCGCTGATAAAGGTATTCAGGAGGGATTTGGCCGATCCGCCAAACAGATTGTCCTTCATGTGCTTGAGGCTCCATCGGGTGTACTCCGGCTTTTCTACAAGAGGATAGAAGATATGCTTCTTGCCCTCACGCTTATGCGCCAGGAACTCCTTCTGTTCCAGTATGCGCATAAACGTCTGGACTGTGTTGTATGCAGGTTTGGGATCATCAGGGAGGCGGCTCACCACATCCTCCACACAGCAGTTGCGCAGTTCCCAGATGATATTCATCACCTCCTGTTCTCTTTCGGACAGCGCTTTCATGACAAGTTCATTTGGAATTCACTACAAGTGTAGGTCTTTGGTAAAGGACATAACCAGGTTCCACATATCTGCGCAGGATCTTCTCCACTTCATTCACCACCCTGCTTGAGCAAGTCAAATCCCATTGTAAACTTCCCTTAAGTCCCTTGATAATCGTACTTTCACCGGGATTTTTCTCTTTAATCTCAGGAATGCCAGCCCTGATCAAACCATCTAACTTTGATATTTCCTGGGGACTGATAGGTTCTTGTGAGCTGAAATTTGCCTTAATACCCTCCCCGGGACTCCACTGGCCTTCCATACGAATTTCATTATTGGCATTGATCGTAACAATAAGGTAATCGTCCTTTTCAGTGTCAATCTTCAATCCTGGTGGTGGCGGAACAGTTTTGTGCGAAGGCTCACGCACAAATACTATGTTCTCATCAGAATAGCTTTTCTGAAGTTGCCTTATAACCTCAGCACATCTATCCAAGTGATTCTCCTTGTTATACATCACATAAACCTTTTCAGGATTTGTCACCTCAACACTGCTCCTGCTTTTGGCAAGTTCAAAGTCACGGTCAAGACTGGACAGATAGGCACGCTCATAGTTGTTCCGACCTGCTATATTGAACCATATGGAGCCATCGGCCTCAATTGTTACAAAATGATTGAGTTGGCTGATTTTGAGATCATCCGGGTTCAACCCGTATCCGAACTTCTTGAGGAAAGCAATAGTGTCGTAAGGCTCGGATTTGACCACATCAACAGTTGTCTGATCCTGAGTATTCTTAGATGCATCCTTGCCTGCATCGGATTTACAGGCCGATGCAAACACGATGATGACTGCCACAATGGGCAACAGAAGTAATGCCTTGAGGCATGCAAAAGGAGAGGATTGGTTACGTTTCATCATCTTTATACGTTTTTTAGTTGAACAATCGGCAAAATTGCTGGTCACCAGACCTACCTGGCGGCGGAGTGCGGCCTGAACCAGACTTACCTGGTACTGGCGCTCGTTGTAGCCGCATGACAGTACGGTGGCATCGGCCTCATACTCATGTACCTCGGTAAGGCTTCGCTTGAGCATCCACGCTGCGGGATTGAACCACTGCAAGGCGCATACTATCTGTGACAGCAGCACATCTATAGAATGGCGACAACGGATATGAGCCTGCTCATGCTCTATAATGGCAGCACTGTCAGTCTCGTAATCATTACGGCTCATAAGGATGGTATTTCGCCAGCTTGATGGCTGGAACTCACCGTCCAGTATCACAAGCTTGGAGCCGTCACCGAGTCTGCGACCGCCCAGACGACACAAGGTCTCTACACGGATTATTCCGATGAAAAGGCGTAATAGCATCAGCGCCAGACCTACAATATAGATATAGGTAAGAACATCCAGCAGGCTGATATTCATGATGCGTGCAGCGGTTTCAATTGTCTGGACTGCAGAGCTTACCGCACCGGTCTCCATTGGGATAGCGGCTTCAGTCATTTCGGCCACACCCATCGCCTCCACCACTTCATCGTTACCGGTTATCGGTAAGAAAGAGGTTATATTATCGGGGGCTGCACTCTTCTTCTCTGCTAATTCAGGAAGTGATATGGAAAGAGAATCTATCCTGACAGCGGGCAGAATAAACGAAAGTACGAGTATGGAAAGCAGGACGGTCCTGTTGAATCTGTGCAGAGTAGTACGGCTCAGCACCAAACGGTAAACTCCATATAGGAGTGCCAACGTAACTGCGGATAAAACAAGGTAAATCATAAGCTTCGGACCATTAATCGGTTAATCTTTTAGGCAAAGAAAAAGCCTCATTTTTCCAAATCCTAACATTTTAGGAGAAAAAGTCCTAAATCTTTAGGATTTTAACCTTTATTATTAGGACTTGGTATTAATCCTTTAATAACTCGACCATTTCGGCCGGTGTAACAACAATAGGATCAGTTGGAAAATGCTTTGTATTCCCAGTTACCAGATATGCACCTTCCATACTCATTGCGACTTCATAGAACACGACATCATCCAAATCAGGAAACGTTTCTTTGATAGGAGCTGTTGAATCAATGAGAATGCCTTTCTTAACAAAAAGGTTTATGGTATACTCTATATCTTCCTGTTTGAAAGGAAACTTATCTCTTGAAAGGACATCTCTATATTCGGAGATAATATCCTCATTGTACAATGGAGTTATTCTTCCGGTAATAACATTGGTCAGAACTATTAAAGGATTAGATTCTCCGTCATGGTTTAGTAGAGCAGAAACGATTACGTTGGTATCAATGACTGCTAGTATTTGCTTTTCTTTCATCACGTGTTTCTTTTATAATGGCATTGATTTCTTCTAATGACAAATCCTGTAAACCTGCAGCGGCAGCATCTTCTCTCATACGTTTAAATGCTTTCATGGCCTTCTCCCTTGTGTCGTCCAATGGTTCTACTCTGATCTCAAACGGAATCCTGCGTTCACGGACTACCGTTTTCATAAAGATAGTAAGGGCTGCAGAATTACTCAGCCCAAACTCATTACACAATGAATCAAAACCTTGTTTCAACTCATTGTCCACTCTGAATGAAATCGCTGTTTGTGACATAATGAATTGCAATTAGATTGCAAATGTATATACAATTAATCTTATCCACAATACATATGCATACAAAATACATATCTCCGTGTAAATAATTAATTGATTATCTTTGTAGAGGACTATAAGAATGATAATATGAAATGGAGTAAGAACGGATGGATGGTTCCGGCAATCATCGTTATTGTGAATGTGTGTGCAATATGGATAAGGTGGAGTGCCCTGTCCGATGTGCTTCCGGCCCACTTTGACCCGGCGGGTAATGCCAGCGGCTCCATGGCCAAGACAACACTGATCTTCTACCCCATTATCAGTCTGATGCTTTGCCTGGTGACTTATGGCATTTACGCCCTGGCAAACAACATCTTCAAATTGAAGGCTGATGAAAGAGGCCTGCGCCTTTGCGGATTACACGTGTTTACATCCTGCCTGGCGCTGACCGTGCTAAGTTCAACACTTGTTACACTCACAATGGGCACCTGCCCGCTGTTCATGTTTGCCGAGCCGGTACTCCTTATTGCCGGAATAACAATCCTGATAGTCTGTCTGATTAAAGCAAAATGATACAAAAGGGGTCTGACCCCAATTGTACTATTTTGTCACGACAGCGACAAAACCACCACGAGCAGGGATCGTCAACTTACCGGCTTGAACGTTGTTTTGAATATTGAACCCCATGCCGGGCTTGTTCCCCTTGTCGGTAATCAACATTGAGAACTCAACTTTCTGTCCAAGTCTTGAAAAATCGGGCTCAAGAGTAATCTCATTCTCCGTTCCGTTTATGCCTGCAATATACCAGGTATCTCCTGAACGGCGTGCTATTACAGCGCTTTCTCCGGGATATCCTGCAAGCAGACGGGTATCATCCCAGGCTGACGGCAGACCGGACAGCAATGTCTTTATCTGCTCCGGCAGTCCCAGATATGCTTCCGGACGGTCAGCCATATGCTGCAAGCCTGATTCAAAAAGTACAGGTAGGGCCAGCTCATGACAATCGGTCGTAATATGCGGATTCTGGCTGTCAGTAAATGTACATGGCGTATAATCCATAGGGCCTATTACATTGCGTGTAAACGGCAGTGTTGCGTTATGTGCGGCAGCGGCGTTGGTCATGCGGCGGTTGTTGTTATACCACTCGGCACCATAGACAGACTCCATTGACATCAGGTTGGGCCAGGTGCGGCTCCAACCGCGCGGGATGGTGCATCCATGGAAATCAACCAGCAGATGATGCCGTGCTGCATCCTCCAGAATATCCAGATAGTAGTTCACCATCTCCTGACCATCAGGCAGGAAGAAATCAACTTTAATGCCGGTAGCACCCATCTGCTCCAAGCGGGTCATCTCCTGTTCGCGGGCCTCGGCGGTACGCAAGCGATCCTGCGGTCCTGGAGCACCTGGACCTATCCACGATGTACCGGAGTTGTACCAAAGGTTTACCTTAACACCTTTCTCACGGGCATAAGCCATAGCGTCCTCAATATTACCGCCGTTTGCCATCTCATCCCACTCCCAATCAATGAGGCTGTACGGCCAATTCATGTCATGAGCCAGGTCAATATACTCTTTTACCTTCTCATAGTCCTTTGAGCTGTGGTTGTATGCCCAGTAAATCCATGATGAAACGCCCGGTTTTATCCATGACGTGTCAGTTATCCGGCACACGTCGGCCATATCGGTCACCAGCGTGGATTCAACTATATCGGCCAGATTACCTATCATTATGATCCTCCACGGATGGGCCATACCTTCATCAGTATCAGTATAAGTTACGGTGTATTCCTGCCCGTTGCAGGTCAGATATGAGCAACTGTTCCCATGCAATACGCCAGACTCAGTAATCAGCCCGAACAACCCGTCACCATATTCCACAAGTGCAGGATAATTGTATTTGCCGTTAACTGCCGATGTGCTCTCGGGGTAGAATCCTTCATAATCAGTCTTTTGACGCTGCAGCCAGCGTTTGGTACCATCAGGAATCACATACGATACGTGCTCCTGGCCATCTCCAAATCGGAAAGCCACGCCGTCATTGGCCACCCATATGGTCATGAACTTCTGGCCTGACTCACAGGACATAACCTTAAAGACATTGGAGCACTCCCTGCGTTTGCCTGACACCATACTGTACCTATTCTCAACAGCCTCCACGATCCGGTTTGAACCCGTCAATGGTGCCATATCAATCCCGACCGTCTGAATGACCTTTTTATTATACTTTACGGTCATCGTGCTGTCATCAACACTTACGCAGATTTTCCTATCGGGTGAATAGACCTTGATACCTTCATCACAGCCGGTAAAAAGCAATACTACAAGCAATGATGCAAGTGAAAACAGAATTCTTCTCATAATTTCATACTATATATTGCAAATATACAAAAAGAGAAATACAAGGCATCACAACCGGCCGGAGGCCGCCCTTTCGCGAAGCGAAATAAAAGAAGGTGCCTTTCTGGCACCACAAAAAGAAAGAGACGCTCATGCGTCTCTTCTTTTTGTGGTGCCACCGGGAATCGAACCAGGGACACAAGGATTTTCAGTCCTTTGCTCTACCAACTGAGCTATGACACCAGAAACATTTGTTTCAAATGCGGGTGCAAAGATACGCACTTTTTTAA
>Ga0310690_10003335_pt1 | contig 24277 bp, 12 predicted proteins | sample AusTroGonzalo_MG_2_FD_207661 | JGI IMG/M metagenome (GOLD analysis project Ga0310690, IMG submission 207661) | Bovine rumen microbial communities from tropical cattle in Woodstock, Queensland, Australia - Gonzalo_04 (v2) (version 2) | ecosystem: Host-associated > Mammals > Digestive system >... | reverse complement strand
GAGAGCGTCATTCCTCGCATCGACCGTGCCCGTTACGAAGCACTGGTCGCCGACGGAACGCTCTCGGGCGGCATGCTGCCTAAGTTCCACAACGCTTTCGCAGCCCTCGATGCAGGTGTCTCCCGCGTCGTCATCACCAGCGCAACGAACCTCCATGCCGGCACCTTAATAATGAAGAATGAACAATGAAGAATGAACTCATCTCATTACTCAAGTCCCTCATAGCGATTCCCTCCTTCAGCCGTGAAGAGGGGGCTGCATGCGACTGCCTGGAAGCATGGATGAAGGGACACGGCCTCGACGTCCATCGCAAGGGCAACAACGTCTGGGTGGAACAACCCGGACGGGGTGACGGCCGGCCTGTCATTCTCCTCAACGCCCACCTCGACACCGTCCGTCCCGCCGCAGGCTATTCGCGCGACCCCTTCACGCCCGTCCTCGAGGACGACCGTCTTTATGGGCTGGGCAGCAACGACGACGGCGGATCGCTCGTAGCCCTCCTGGCCACATTCATGGAGCTTTCGAAACATCCCCAGCCCTGTCGCTTCATCTACAGCGCCACAGCCGAGGAAGAGGTATGCGGGCAAGGAGGCATCGAGAGCATCCTCGGCGAAATCGGACCGTTCGACCTCGGTATCATCGGCGAACCCACGCAGATGCAGATGGCAGTAGCCGAACGGGGACTAATGGTGCTGGACTGTACAGCTCACGGCCGCAGCGGACACGCCGCACGAGGCGAGGGCATCAATGCACTCTACGAGGCCATGAACGACATCGAGTGGTTCCGCTCCTACCACTTCGCCCGCACGTCCGATTACCTCGGCGAAGTGAAGATGACCGTCACCATGATCCAATGCGGCACACAGCACAACGTCGTGCCCGACCGCTGCACATTCGTCGTCGATGTACGTCCCAACGGCATGTACACGAATCAGGAGATTCTGGAAGAGATAAAGACCCATGTCCGCTGCGACGTCGTGCCCCGTTCGCTGCGTCACAGCAGTTCCCACATTCCCCTCGCCCACCCCGTCGTACAACGCGGCCTCAGCCTCGGCCTCACCCCTTTCGGTTCCCCTACCACCAGCAACCAGACCGTACTGCCGGGCTACACCACCCTGAAGATAGGCCCTGGTGATTCCGCCCGTTCCCACACCGCCGACGAATACATCCGCCTCAGCGAAATAGAACAAGGCTGCGATATCTATTTCAAGCTACTTAATCAACTTGAAATCAAATCCTAATTCCTGATTTCTAATTCCTAATTCTTTAATTATCATGAAGCTATGGGACAAAGGCTATGAGCCTGACAAACTGATAGAAAATTTCACAGTAGGTAACGACCGCGACCTCGATCTCCAGCTGGCACGCTACGACGTGCTCGGCTCGATGGCCCATATCCGCATGCTGGAAACCATCGGGCTGCTCAGTCCCGACGAGCTGCCCTTGCTGCTCGACGGCCTGCAGGCCATTCTCGACGACATCGATGCCGGCCGCTTCACCATCGAGGAGGGCGTCGAGGATGTCCACAGCGAGGTGGAACAGCTGCTCACCCAGCGCCTCGGCGACATCGGCAAGAAAATCCACTCCGGCCGGAGCCGCAACGACCAGGTGCTCGTCGATCTCAAGCTTTTCTTCCGCGACAAACTGAAGGCGACGGCCCGCTCCGTCGCCACCCTCTTCGAGCGGCTGCAGAGCCTCAGCGAACAGTACAAGGATGTCCTCATGCCCGGCTACACCCACCTGCAGGTGGCCATGCCCTCGTCGTTCGGCCTCTGGTTCGGTGCCTATGCCGAGACGCTCGTCGATGACCTGCGCCTCGTAGCCGCCGCCTACGCCATCGCCGACCAGAACCCCCTGGGCAGCGCCGCAGGCTACGGCTCGTCGTTCCCCCTCCGTCGCACGATGACCACCGAGCTGCTCGGTTTCTCCACGCTCCACTACAACGTCGTGGCCGCCCAGATGAGCCGCGGCAAAACCGAGCGGGCCATCGCCGCAGCCCTCAGCGCCGTCGCCGCCACCCTCGGACGCTTCGCCATGGACATCTGCCTCTTCATGTGCCAGAACTTCGCCTTCATCTCCTTCCCCGACGAGCTCACCACCGGCAGCAGCATCATGCCCCACAAGAAGAACCCCGACGTCTTTGAGATTATGCGCGCCAAATGCAACCGTCTGCAGAGCCTCCCGGGTGAAATTGCCCTCATGACCACCAATCTCCCCCTCGGCTACCAGCGTGACTTCCAGCTGCTCAAGGATGTCCTCTTCCCCGCCTTCGGCCAACTCACCGACTGCATCCAGCTATGCGACTTCATGCTCCAGCACATCCGCGTCCGATGCGACATCCTCGACGATCCCCGCTACGACTACCTCTTCACCGTCGAGGACGTCAACCGCCTCGTACTCTCCGGCACGCCCTTCCGCGAAGCCTACAAGACCGTCGGCCATCAGGTACAGGACGGCACCTACCGCCCCACCCGCCGTGTCCATCACACCCACGAAGGCTCCATCGGCAACCTCTGCACCGCCGACATCCGCCGCAAGTTCGACGAAGTCTGGTCAATGTTCCAGTGAAGTCTACGAGTCAACGAGTCTACTGGTCAACGAGTCAACGAGTCTCAACTCCTCCATTTTCTGTGGTTTTGTAATCCTCTTTTCTTCATTTTTTTGTCTTTTTGTTTGAACTTTGAAAAATAAGCTCTACATTTGCAACGGCTTTGAGCGAAAAGCCCTTCGTATTTGGTGTTATGTAGAAGTGTGAGAAAAGGGCTTTCGACTGAAGTTGAGAACGAAAAGGAATAATAGTTAAAAAGGACAACCAATGAGAAAAACACTTCTACGTTTCTCACTCTCCCTGTTTTCCCTGATGCTTGCTGCATGCGTGAACGAAGAGATCGACACAAAGGGCACCATTGCAGGCATCATCACAGATGCAATTAACAGTACACCCCTGAAAGACGCGTCCGTCACCCTCAATCCTTCCGGACGAACCTATACTACCGGTGCTGATGGACGCTATGAGTTCAAGGACATCGATTTCGGCAGTTATACCGTAGCTGTCAGAAAGACAAACTATGTCTCCGACGAACGCTCTGTTGAGGTACGTGTGGCTGAGACATCCAACCTTGATTTCCAGTTGAAGCCTGCCAATTCGCAGTTGGAAGTCGTGCAGAAGACGCTTGACTTCGGGGAGGAGGCGACGAGCCTGTCCCTCGACATTAAGAACTCGGGTTATGCCGAACTGACATGGCAGCTCACGGAGAATATCACGTGGCTCACTTGTAATCCCACGTCGGGTGCCGTAGAATCAGGGAAACAGCAGGCGGTGGTAGTCATGGTTGACCGCTCCGGCCTTGAATCGCGAAGTTATAGCGAGAACATTACTATTACCAGCAACGGCGGAAGTGCCACCGTGCAGGTGGGGCTTACTGTCCAGGGCATTCAGGTCAAGGCTTCTCCTGAACAACTGGATTTCGGTGCCACCACCACATCGCTTACCCTCACACTCACCAACAAGGGTTCAAGTAGCGTCAACTATACGCTCACACCCTCCAACGACTGGATTATCCCCTCTGTCACCAGCGGCATCTTCACCTATTCGACTGACGTTACGATAACGGTCAACCGTGCCGGAATGTCCGAAGGCGATTACTCAGGATCGCTTCAGCTGAGGGTCAATGATCGTACACTCGACATTCCCGTCCGTATGCAAATTGCCCGTCGTGAGAAGCCCACCGTCAGCCTGACATTAGTGGATGAGATATCCGCCTCCACAGCCATATTCAAAGGGGCGGTCGTCAGCATCGGAGGTTCCCGCGTCAGCCGTCACGGCTTCTGCTGGAGTACGACGGAGGAACCGGAGATAGAAAAAGATGCCTTCTGCAACCTTGGTGACTGCACGTCGCCCAAGGACTTCTCCTATGGTGCCGCCAACCTCACGCCCGATACCCGCTACTACGTCCGTGCCTATGCCGAGAACGACGAAGGTCTGGCCTACAGCAGCCCCATGACCTTCAAGACACTCGGTCTGCCCGAAGCTCCAACGGTCGAAACGGGCTCGGCCTCCAATATTCTGACGAACGAAGCACGCGTGTCGGGCACCATCGTCAAGGTGGGCAACGATGCAGGCATCATCCAATATGGGCACGTCTGGGACACAAAGGCCGAGCCCACGACCGCCTCCCACCGTACTGAACTGGGTACGACGAAGGCTACAGGCCCCTACACCTCCACGCTGACCAGTCTGAAACCCAACGTCACCTATTATGTCCGTGCCTACGCCACCAACGCAATCGGCACCTCTTATGGCGAAGAAATCACCTTCACCACCATTCCTGATGCGGTCCGTCTTTCCACTTTGGCGGCAACGGACATCACGCACAACGAGGCTACTCTTGGCGGCAGCATATCCGACACAGGAGGCAACGTTATCACCGAGCGGGGTGTCTGCTTCGGCACCGATGCCAACCCCACGCTCTCCGGCACTCATGCCGTCTCCCCATCAACCGCCGACCGTTTCACCGTCCGCCTGACGGAACTTACACCCCGCACCACCTACCATGCCCGTGCCTACGTAACCTCCGAAACCGGAGCAACCTATTATGGCGACGACGTCACCTTTACCACCACCTATGAGATATTCCCCGGTCAGGTAGGAACGACAACGGTGTCCGCCTTCGGTACGACCTTTGCCACGTTCAACAGCACCATTGTCAGCAACGGTGACGGTACCGTCAGCGACTGCGGCTTCGTCTATGCTCCGGCTTCCGGCCCCACGCTGGAACAGGGGAATAAGCTGAGCTGCGGAGAGCAACAGTCTGGCGACTTCTCTTCCACCGCCAGCAATCTGAAGGAGAACACCACCTACTATGTCCGTGCCTACATCACCAACGAAAAAGGCACAACCTACGGCGACGAGGTCTCATTCACCACACTGCCCGTCAATCTCCCGACGCTCACATCCGTCACGGTTTCAGACATCACCGTCAATACGGCATCCTTTGAAGCACAGGTGACGGACTACGGTAACGGCACGCTCACGGATGCCGGCTTCGTCCTCGGTACTTCGCCGAATCCAGTGACCGATCATCGCCGCCTCTCCTGTGGCGCGACGTCCGATCTTTCTGCGACAGCCAGCGGCCTGCAACGTGCCACCACCTATTATGTCCGCGCATACGCAATCAATGAAAAAGGGACGGCTTACGGCGAGCAGCAGACCTTCACGACACCCGCCGAGGCCGTCAGCCTGACAACGTCGGCCGCTACCGATGTCACTCATAATGCAGCCACCCTCGGAGGCAGCATATCCGATGACGGAGGGAACAATATTGCCGAACGTGGCGTGTGCTACGGCACAAGTGCCAATCCCGACATCAACGGCATGCACACGCCCTCTTCCTCCACCGACGACCGCTTCACCGTCCGCCTGACGGGTCTCTCCGAACGGACGGAATATCACGCCCGTGCCTATACTACCACGAAAGAAGGCACTACCTATTACGGCAATGACGTCACCTTTACCACCACCCATGAGATTCATCCTGGACAAACGTCAAAGACAACCGTCTCAGCCATTGGCACCACCACCGCCACGTTCCAAGGCACCATCACCAGCGATGGCTCCGGCACCGTCAGCGACTGCGGCTTCGTCTTTGCCCGGACCCCGTCGCCGACGACAGAAAGCGGCACCGTCCTCAGCTGTGGAGCAAAGCAGACAGGCACCTTTACCACAACGGCCAACGACCTGCGCGACAACACCACCTACTACGTCCGTTCGTACGTCACCAACCAAGCCGGCACATCCTATGGTGAGGAAGTCAACTTCGCAACACTCGAAATCGTGAAGCCTACCCTGTCAGAGGTGACTATCAATAAGGTGACCTATCAATCGGTCTCGTTGACGGCAACCGTCCTTTCGGCAGGAAACGGTACTATCCTCGAAGCCGGATTCGTTTACTCCACATCGTCCTCTCCCGACATGAACAGCACGAAGGTGGTTTGTGCAAGCCCGCCGGCTCTCTCTGCAAGGATATCCGGCTTGGCGGCAGAGACGACCTATCATGTGCGGGCCTTTGCAACGAACGAGAAAGGAACCACGCTGGGCGAAGTCGTGACATTCACCACTGAGAAAGACCCTGGCGGCAACGACGTGTCGTTAGACGACTATGACGATGATAATGACTGGGACAATTAAAACCGACAAAACAATATGAAAAAGATACGAACCTATATTAAGCATTGTTTGTTGGCATCCGTGGCGGCTATCATTTCGATAGCCTGCACACACGACACAGAAGGATCTACTGACGGGGATTTGCAAACCCCGACCGACCGTTTCACCTACCGGCTGAGCCTGCATGCCGACGTCGAGGACTACGGGAACAACACCACACGTTCCGCATACACATGGCCCGACGGTGCCAGCCTCTACCTACAATTCAACGTGGGGAACAGCTGCATTAGCGGGACAGCCGTCTATAACCAAGCGACTGACGAGTGGACGATGACGACAAGCACAGCCATCGGCAGCGACACCGACGGAGACTGCGAAGCCTATTATTTCCTGAATGAGACGTCGGGCACAACGGCAAACCAGATAAAGCTTGGGGCAACGGCAGCCATCTATCAGGACACTTTGGGCAGTTTCTACATGACCGAAGACGACGTGATGATTGTCAAACTCGCGCTGACACCCAGGACGGGCCGTATCAGGTTCAAGGGTAAGCCAAGCACCACCTATGTTGTCTCTGGCTTAAGTTGCTATACCGCTTATGACATAAAGGAGAACTGCTTCACACAGGAAAAGACCACCCTGAGCATACGTACTGACGCATCCGGTGACACAGATTATCATTACCTCTTCTTCACTGATGCAACGCAACGGCAGATGATAGTGCGTGGCGAGGGCAAGGGAGCTTACCTGCGCAATTTCAATCCCGAGGTGCTGGCTACGGGGAAAAGCGGTTTTATTAGGCTGCCCTCAGCCGGCGATGTCCCGACCCATTGGACACTTGTCAACACCGACAATCTTGAAGCGATAACACTACCCTCCGTATCGGCCGTCACGGTCAGTAAGCTGCGTAGCCATTATGCGACGGCCGAAGCCGCCGTGACGGATCTGGGCAATGGAACGATTATCGAAACAGGTCTCATCTATTCTACCTACAATAACCCTACCGAGGCGAATGGAATAAAGGTGGAATGTGGACGGTCAGCAACCCTCTCGGCCCGCCTGTCGGGTCTGAATGCCCAGACCACCTACTTTATTTTGGCTTATGCTCGGAATGAATGTGGAACGATGTTGGGCAGTGCAGTAAGTTTTACGACACTCTCCGAAGAAGAAGACGGTTCGTCGTTCGGCAAGGAAGGTTATGGCGATGACGATGACCTGAATGACGACAACACGATCGGCGGCGACATCGGCAAGGACGGCTATGGCGACGACGACGATCTGAATGACAGCCATTCGGCCGGCGGCGACATCGGCAAGGACGGCTATGGCGACGACGACAACCTGAATGACAATCATTCGGCCGGCGGAAATATCGGCAAGGACGGCTATGGCGATGACGACAACCTGAATGACAGTCATTCGGCTGGCGGCGGCATCGATAAGTCGGGATTTGACGACGATGAAAATTGGAATTAAAGCAGAAAACAAATAAAACAATAAAATAAAAAAGTATAGTTATGAAAAAGTTTATCTATCTCACGTCATTCGTAGTAATGACAATGATGTCGGTATCGTGTTCCAATGATGTGGAGGATGAAGTTGTTCCTCCCCAGCAAGAGCGTATAGTCTTCAAGACGAACATGATGCTCAACGGCGACAAGCCCACGTTTGAAGAAAAGGCCACACGTGCTGCAGAAGAATGGGAAGACGGTTCCAAGATCTATCTGCAGTTCGCTGTCGGCAAAAGCCGTGTTAGCGGCATGGCGAGCTACGACGCCTCCGGTGCGCAATGGACCGTCGAACTCTACGGTGCGCTGAACGCAACAAACGACGGAACATGCGAGGCTTACTACTTCGAGAACCCAGGTTCGGTTACCTACAGCAGCGTGACGCTGAACAAGACCACCGCCATCTATGCCGACAAGAAAGCTTCTTATGCCTTCGAAGACAACACGGTGACCGTAAACGCCAGCCTGAAGCCCATGACGGGACGCATCCGAATGAAAGGTTCGGCAAACCAGTCGTTCATCACTGAGGGAATCACGTTCTACGGTAGCTACAATCTGGATGACAACCTGTTCATCAAGGGTGATACGGCTTTCAAGGCTACCGTCACCAAGAGTGGATACTCCGACTACTTCTACGGGTTTTTCGCCGATGAGGAAAACCGCAAGCTGACCTTCCACGACAGGGCCAATAACGTGTCGTTCGAACGTGTCATGGGCGATAACGCCTTAGCCGAGGGACGGAGCGGGTTCATAGACATCCCTACTCCTACAAGCCGAAGCGGATGGACAGCCGTGAGATACAAGGATTACACCGTAGAAGGTGTCACCTTCCGTATGGTGAAGGTGTTCAACGGCACCAAAGACATCACCGGCGACTACTTCTACATCGGAGAGACGGAAGTGACACAAGAGCTATGGGAGGCTGTCATGAAAACGAACCCATCGGAAGTGCAAGGTGAAAAATATCCTGTCACAAACGTCACAAGAGACGACTGTCTGAGTTTCATCGATAAAATTAATTCGAAGACTGGAGGACGCTTCACTTTACCTTTTAAAAATGAATGGTATTTTGCAGCAAAGGGTGGAAATCTGTCCAAAGGGTATACGTATTGTGGCAGCAATACGGCTACAGATGTTTCGTGGTATGAGTTAAACAGTAACGGCATGCCACATGAAGTAAAGTTAAAACAACCAAATGAGTTGGGGCTTTATGACATGGGAGGGAATGTCGCAGAACTGTCAAATGATTTGGCTAGTTATACTTGGGCTTATTCCACTAGTTATAGTTACTATTATGTGGGAGGTTATTATTCTTCGACCACTTCAGATATAACTCCGGGTGCTTCGAATTATCTTCGTAGTGGTAGCAACCTTTCGACGGCTACTTCACAAGATAAAGCTTCCTATATAGGACTTCGCTTGATCTGCGACGAGACAACTTTAACCCTCGATCGTTGAGAAAACAAACCAGGATGAAACGATACCTTTTAGTCATTCTTTCCCTTGCTTTTGCCTTCATGGCACAAGCTGGGAATGGGCAAAAGCCGCAGTGGGTGCAGAAGGGTGAGCAGTCGCTAAACAGTATGCGCAGCACGGATGCGTATGAATTTAAGATTGTGGTCTCGCAAGGCCATAGTCTCGCCAATCTGAAGGACAACCGTATGAACGCTCTGGCGGACTATGTGGGCAAGCAGAACCAAATCACGGGCCAGGCGGTCAGCGAAGCGGTGAGCGAGCAGACGAACGGCGACTATAACGAGAAGGAGACCTTCCGCATGGTGTTCAAGAACGAGTTCAGCACAGATGTCTTTTACGCTACGCTGGTGGATGATTATTGGGAACAGTCTAAAGATGGGGAATATACCTACTGGGCGCTGTTCGCCATATCATCAAAAGCTGTCCCGACGACGTTCGACCGTTTCAGCACCTCGACATCCTATGGAGCAGCACCAGTGACCATGTCTGTTATCCCTGGCGTAGGACAGTTCTATAAAGGACAGAAGACAAAGGGACTCATCATGATGGGCGGAGCTGCCGTAGGAGCTGGAGCAATTGTCTTTTGCGAAAGTCATCGGGCAGCCTATATGAGCCTCGCCCACTCGCAACCTCGTTTTGCTCAGACGTACAAGACGAAGGCTGACAACTTTGCCATCGGCCGCAACGTAGCCATCGGAGCTACAGCTGCGCTTTGTGTCTATAGCATCATTGATGCCGCTGTCACCCCTGGAGTCCGCCGTGTAAAGGTCACCCCCACGTCTTTGACCGTGACGTTTTAAAAGGTCTAAAGGGTCTACGTTATTTCGTCAGGGCACGATAGCGGGAAAGGGCTTCGGCATAGGCGATACGGCGGTCGGTAAGGGTGTTACGGGCAGTGCGGAGGGTCAGCTCGGCCTGCAACAGCTCGGTCGTCGTCGCCATGCCTGCCGCATGACTGCGCTCCACCTGATGGAAGAGCGTGAGGGCCGTATCGACTGAGCGGGTGGCGACGTCTAACTGCTGCCAGCAGAGGGTCAGTTCCTCCCACGCCTGACGGACACGCAGCACCAGCTGCTCCGACAGATAGGCTTGCTCGTTCGCAGCCTGCTGCATCTCGTAACCGATGCGACGGGTCTTGCGCGAGGTCTTGGCCCAGTCGGTTATCGGTACGCTGACGGAGGCGAACACCAGGCCGTTGCCTCGAGGCGAGGTGCCCAGCAGACGCCCATAGCCGTAGGAGGCTCCCAGTCCCACCTCGGGCAGTGCCTCTCCAAGCGCGAGACGACGTTCCAATTGCTTGGCTTTCACCTGAAGCTGCAGCAGCTGCGACTCGTCGGCTCTTGCGGCAGCCTCTTCCTCTGACACGTAGTAGTGCTCAGGTGCCTCAAGGTCGGTGAGGCGGGTGGTGAGGACAACCTGTTGACTCTCTAACCCTATAGTGTTCAGCAGATCCTGCCGTGCGAGACGGAGGCCGCTGGCGAGACGGAGGCTGTCGCTGACCAGCTCGTCGCGCCGCAACTGCACCTGCATGAGGTCGGAGGTCAGTGCGAGGCCGGCATCAATGGCCGAACGGACATCGCGCATGAGGGTATCGAGAAGCTGCAGGCCGCCGTCCAACAGCTGCTGCTTATCCTCCAACGAGACCACCAGCCAATACTTCTGCTCTACCGCCAGGCGGTCGTCACGCACAGCCACGTTGGCCTTCAGCGTTGCCGCCTCCACACCGAGTGCTGCCAGACGGTTCCCGCTAACGATGCGTCCGCCTGCATAGAGCGGCTGGGTAAGGGTTAGCGCCGTCGTATAGCCGTTCAGCAATGCAGCATAGGAGGTGTTGATGCCGTAAAGATGTCCCTCGGTCTCCAAGTAGTAGCGCAGTATGTTCGCTCCATCGGAGTGGCCAAGCACGTCGCCCAGCCCGATGGTCAGCAGGGGGTTCAGCGCCTGAAAGCCCAAGGCCCGGGCCTGCACGGTAGGAAACCACAGCGTGCGTGCCTCGCCTCGTTGTGCCTGGGCAGCAAGGATATCGAGACGGGCGTTCTGCTGCGCCACACTGCCCTGCTCGGCCAATGTCAGGCAGTCGTCGAGCGACAGCGTCTGGGCGGATATGAATGAAAAGTGAAAAATGAAGAATGAAAAACAGATAGCCCAGCGGACGGTATCGCCTGCAGACACGATTCTTGATTTTCGGGACATTTTATTCTTCATTTTTCATTATTCTTTTTTCATTGTGCGAAGCACCTTTGAACAGTTGCCAGTACGAGACGGGCATGATGAGGACAATGAGCCCGATGGAAAGGAGGGTGCCGAAGCAGATGACCACTCCCATCGGCTGCCAGAGAAGGTCGCCGCGAAGGACCATCGGGAGCACGCCCAGGGCTGTCGTACACGAAGTGAGGAAGATAGGCGTCATACGCCGCTTGCCGGCCTCCATAGCCGCCGTCTTCACATCGACACCCTGCCGGGAGCGCTGATCCTCGGCATACTCGTACATCAGGATGCCGTTGCGAACGATGATTCCCACCAGACTGATCAGTCCCAGCACGGCCGTCATGCCGAAGTCGAGCCGGAATACCCAGAGGCCGAACGAGGCTCCGAACAGACAGAGCATGCTCATCGCCATCGTCAGTAACGCCACCGACACCTTCCGGAAGTGGAACAGCAGGAAGACAAACAAGACGGCCACCGCCGCAAGGAATGACCAGATAATCTCGGGAAGCACCATCCTGTTCATCGCCGAAAGGCCGCCATAAGCCACCTCCGTCCCCTCGGGCAACAGGGGTGCCACGGATTCCTTCACATACTGCTGGATTTTCTTCATCGCTGCGGGCTGGCTCCGGCCGTTCTTCATGTCGGCACGGATGGTCACCGACGGCACACTGGCCGCACGTCCCAGCTGAACGGGCTGCCAGTCGGGCTGCACGTCGGCCACCTGACGCAGCGGCACACTGACGCCCGGAAGAGCCGTGGGAACGAGTTGGCTGGCCACCGTCTCGTAGTCCATTCCCGCGCCTACGCCTTCGCTGTAGAGACGCACGGGCACCTTCGTGTCGCCCTCCCAGAGCGTGGCAATCGACTGCCCGCCGAACGAGCCTGCCAGCGCTAAGGCCAGCGTCCCCTTGTTGACACCAAGACGCGAAGCCTCATCGTCGTCGAGGATCACCTCCACCGTCGGACGGAAGTCGGCACAGTCGCTGTGCACCCATTTCAGTTCCGTGGTGAGCGAGGTCATGAAGGCTCGGATGCTGTCTGCCGGCGCCACCAACGCCTCGCGGTCGGCGCCTTTCAAGGTGACCTCGACCGGTGCCACCACCGCCTGATAGTCCATCTGCTTGAAGCGGATGAGCGCATCGGGGAAGACGTGCTCGTACTGCCGCTCGAACTTACGGAGCAGCGCCTCAGTGGCCAGCACCGAGGTGGTCTTGACAATGATCTGCGCCGTTGCCGACGAGGGGAGGATGGGCGTATAGGTAGCATTGAAACGTGGCGCGCCCGTGCCTGTGAAGGCCGTACAGGAGACCACCCGCGAATCCTGCAGCATCAGGTGCTGAAGCGAGTCGGAGAGCTGCTGCGTGCGGCTCGTACTGGCACCCCCCTGTACCTCCATCTCTACCACGAAATGGTCGCGGGCGGCCAGCGGCATCATCTGGATATTGGTATGAATGAACATCCACACGCCCAGGGCGACAGCGCCGAGGCCCACGGCCAGCGTCAGCGCCGGACGGCGGAAACAGAACGACTGCGCACGGGCATAGACCGTGTCGATGGTACGGAAGAGCCGCTGCTGCATCCGGCTGATGAGGTTCTGACGGGTAGTTTGGGATTCGCCGATGAAATGGGTCTCCAGGATGGGCACGACGGTGACGGCATAGACGATGGACATCATCAGCGCAATGGCGATGACCCAGGGGAACAGCTTGATGAAGTCGCCCAGATAGCCCGAGATGATATACTTCGCAGGAAAGAACATCAGGCTGATGGCCAGCGTAGCGGTGAAGGTGGGCACAAAGAGTTCCTTGGCGCTGGCACAGGCCGCGTCGGTGCGCCCAAGCCCCTGTCCCAGCTTGTTCATGTAGCCGTCCATCGTGATGATGGAATCATCGACAATCATTCCCAGCACGACGATGAGCGACGCCAGCGTCACCGTGTTGAGCTCCATGCCCGTGAAGTACATGATGGCTACGGTGACGGCGGTGATGACGGGCAGGCCGGAGCTGGCGATGAGGGCCGACTTCAGGGGGAACAGCAGCAGCATGACGGCTATGACCACCAGCATGGAGATGAGCAGGTCGGTGAGGAACGAATAGACCGAGTCCTCAACCACCTTTGGCTGGTCACTGACGCGGCTCAGGACGATGCTCGCGGGCAACTCGGCCGTGAAGTCGTCCAGCAGGCGCTCGATGTCGCGTCCGAAGAGGACGATGTTGTTTCCCGGACGCATCACGATGTTGAGCACCAGACAGGTGTGACCGTTGTAGGAGACGAACTGCTCGGGTTCCTTGACGCGACGCTCGATGCGGGCAATATCCTTCAGGCGCACCACGCCGCCCGACGGGTCGCTCCAGACAATCTTCTCGGCCACCTCGCGCTCGCTGCTGACGGTGCTGTGCACGTGGATGGGGGCGTTGGTATAACCGGCATTGAACGTGCCTGCGGGAATGCCGAGGGCCGATGTCTGGTAGTTGAGCATCAGCGTGGTGGGGTTCAGTCCATAGGCCGACATGCGCTCACGGTCGATGGTGACGGCAATCTCTTCGTCCTGGGCTCCGAGGATGGAGACGCTGCCCAACGCCGGCAATGTACGGAGGCGCTCAGCCAGTCGGCCGGCCACCTCCTGCAGCTCGCCGTAGCCCTTATCATCGCTCTCAATGGCGATGAGCATCGAGGTGACACTGCTGAAATCGTCAAGTACGGCCACCGCCAGCACGCCCGCAGGCAGGGTGGCCCGGCGCGTCTGAAGGCCCAGCTTGATCTTGCTCCAGACCTCATCCTTCTTATCCTGACCACACGTGAGGTCGGCATAGATATAGCAGATGCCGTCCTTGGTGACGCTGCTCAGGCTCTCGCGATTCACCTCCTCGAAGCCCATCAGCATCTCCTCGAGCGGCTTCGTCAGCTGTTCCTCCACCTCGGCCGCCGTCGCGCCTGGGTAGATACCAGCCACAAGCCCCTGCTTGATGACAAACGAAGGGAACTCGTTCTTGTTCATCCGGATAAGTCCGTAGGCACCGGCCATAATCAGCACCGCCACAGCGATGAGAACCAGCCTGTTCTGCTGGATAGACGAGCGCACCCAGCCGGCAATGCCTCCCTCAAGACTCGTTTTCGGACGAAGTTTCATTCCTTATCTTTTAGACTCGTTGACTTGTAGACTCGTTGACTCGTTGACCTTAACCTTCATTCCCGTCGAGACCTTCTGTGAGCCCTGCACGATGACGTTCTCGCCAGCCGTGAGTCCCTCGGTAACAACCACCTCGTGACCTGAGAAGCCATCGACAGTGACGCGACGTTTCCCCACGATGCTGGTGCTGTCGGCCGTCCAGACATAGCGTCCCTCACGGTCGTTCATCACAGCCGAAGCGGGTACGAGAACACCTCCGCCACGTTTGCTCGTAATGAGGCTGACCTTGCAGACCATCCCGGGCATCAGCCCTTCGACCTCGGGCAGACCGCCCAGCGTGCAGTCGTAGCTGTGCGAGAGGGCCGAGCCCACCACGCCTTTCACCTTCAGCACAGCAGGAAACGCCTTCTCTATCGCGGGCACGCTCACCGTAGCGCTGTCGCCGACACAGAGCGAAGCCAGCTCACCCTCGGGCACAGCAAACGTAATCTCCATCCGTCCCACATCCACCAGCCGCACCAGCGGAGCAAGGGCGTTGACCTGCGTACCCTGATGGCCCGTCACCTCGCTCACCGTAGCTGCGAAGGGTGCACGGACGACACACTCGTCCAATGCACTGCGGGCAGCCTGTTCAGCCGAGCGGGCCTTCTCGAGCTGCGTCTGCACCTCGATGTATTTCTGCTCCGTGATGCTGCCGCTGTCATAGACCTTCCGCACACGGGCGTAGCCGTCCTCGGCCTGTCGCAGGGTGCTGGCAGCCATGTCGTAGGCTGCCTGGAGCGATTCGTTCTTCACCTCAGCCAGAATGTCGCCCTTGTTGACATGCTGTCCTTCGCGTACCCGTAAGGAGGTCAGCGTGCCGCCATGAGGCAGGGAAACCAGCGTGCTACGGGCAGGCTCCACACGCCCCACATAACCTACACGGCTGCCGCCTTCGGCCGGACGGACAGTCTGCACACTCACGGTCACCGGCTCCGTACGCGGACCACGACGGGCGGCAATAGCCTGGCTGATACGTCCCTCCAGCTTACTTACCGCCTGTTCCTCCTTCTGCTGACAGGAGGTCAGGGTGAATAAAAAGAAAAACAAAAAAAGAATCGTTCTATTTTTCATTCTTCGTTGCACTACATTGTACCTTACTATCCAGAATGGTCATCTCGACGGCGCGGCCGGTAACGGTGCTGGTGAACGTCCCCGTGTAGTCAAGGTCTAGCAGGAGCTGGTTGTCCGTACGCTTGCCGCTGCCTGTAACGTTGACGACGCCACCGCCCAGCGACTGCTCGCCGTCGGTCAGCTGCATGGTCTTGGAGTTGTCGCCCGTCAGGACGAGGCGCTCGTCGTTCTGCGTCGCCCTCATGGTGCAGATGTCACCCAGCAGGGCATTGAACGAGAGCGTCAGCACTGATCCGTCGGTATCCGGGCCGGTGATGTTCAGTGCACCCGACTCGGGCTTGAGAGGCAGCCAGAGGTCGTGCAGGTCGTAGCCGCAGAGCTCCGAGCAGGCATCCACCGCCGTCACGGTCGAGTCTGTCAGCACCGTCGGCATCAGCCTCACCTGTCCGCCCGTCTTGTAGGCATAGACATCCAGGCCAAGATAGGAGAACGTCTGCGCGACACATTGGATGCGGTTATCGACAATCGTCATCTCCGTGCTGCGCCCCATCGTCGTCGAATTAAACGCACCTTCGTAGCGGAGGTCGAGGATGAGCATATTGTTGTACATCCGGCCCTCGCCTGAGACGGTGACGAAGCCGCCGCCCAGCGACTGGCTGCCGTCGGTCAGCTGCATCGACTTCGTGTCCGTACCCGACAGCGTCAACGTGTCGCCCGTCAGCGTACCCCTCAGCGTGCAGAGGTCGCCCAACAGGGCCGTGAACGTCAGGATGACACTGTCCTTTGCCTCATTCGTATAGACCATCGTCATCTCGCCCGACTCAGGCGTGAGCGGAGCCCAGAGGTTCGACAGGTCGTAGCCGCTCAATGTCGAGCAGGCCGCCACGGCATCCACCGAGTCGCCCGTCAGCACCGTCGGCAGCACCTTCAGCTGTCCGCCCGTCTTATATACGTAGCCTCCCGTGAACGATGTCGCCGCCTCGTCGCGACAGCCCACCAAGCCGATCAACAAGATAACAAGCCCACAAGCCAATAAGGTTTTGAAATGTTTCATGCTGTTATTCTACTATCTGATTACTAATCACTACTTTTAAGGTCGAAAAGGTCTAAGAGTCTAAAGGTCGGAAAGCGGCTTTTTGACTCGTTGGCCTTTTGAGTTTGCAAAATTAGTTGAAAATCGCATAAGATGACACTTTCGTTCGTATTTTTTAACGGAAAAGACGGCAAGGGTGGTCCACGAAGGCCATAAGGGGCGGCGATTCTCTGTTGATAAAAAAAGTTAAAACAGGAGGGAAGGGGAGTGGGAAACGTATTATTTTGTATCTTTGCTGAAAAATTAATCCGTCGTGAAGAAAACCGCATTATTCCTCCTCGTCGCAGCGTCACTTATCGGCTGCACCGCCAACAACAAGGCGACCAAGAACTCTATCAATCAGAAAGAAGTGATTGCCAAGCTGTCTCTCGAAGACAAGGCTCACTTCGTCATCGGCACCGGCATGGCCGGCTTCTCCGGCAATGACGCCGTCATCGGCTCTACCCGCAGTCTCGTACCCGGTGCCGCAGGCACGACCTATCCCCTCGACTCGCTCGGCATCCCCGCCATCGTGCTGGCCGACGGTCCTGCCGGACTCCGCATCGACCCCATCCGCAAAGGCGACTCGGCCACGTATTACTGCACTCATTTCCCCATCGGCACCCTACTCGCCTCCACCTGGAACACCCAGCTGATCGAAGAGGTAGGCCAGGCCATCGGCGAAGAGGTGAAGGAATATGGTGCTGACGTGCTGTTGGCTCCGGCCCTGAACATCATGCGCAACCCACTCTGCGGCCGTAACTTCGAGTACTACAGCGAGGATCCCGTCGTCGCCGGCAAGACCGCTGCCGCCTACATCACCGGCGTGCAGAAGAACGACGTGGGCACGAGCATCAAGCACTTCGCCGCCAACAACCAGGAGACGAACCGCATGAACAACGACGCACACATCTCCCAGCGCGCCTTGCGGGAAATTTATCTGAAAGGCTTCGAGATTGCCATCAAGGAGAGCAAGCCCTGGACGGTGATGACCTCCTACAACTATGTGAATGGCACCTACACCTCCGAAAGTAAAGACCTCGTGGAGACCATCCTCCGCGACGAGTGGGGCTACGAGGGAACGGTGATGACCGACTGGTTCGGCGGCAAGGACGGTGCCGTACAGATGTGGGCCGGTAACGACATGCTCCAGCCCGGCAAGGCTGAGCAGTTCCAAAGCATCGTGGCTGGTGTGAAGAGCGGCAAGCTCGCCGAGGCGGATCTCGACCGCAACGTCGCACGCATACTGAACCTGGTGGAGAAGAGTCCCCGATTCAAGGGCTATCCGTACTCCAACAAGCCCGACCTGAAGGCCCACGCCCGGGTGACCCGCCAGTCGGCTGCCGAGGGCATGGTGTTGATGAAAAATGAGAAATTAAAAATAAAGAATGAAGAGCTGGCTGCGCCGCTGCCCTTCAGCGACAAGATTAAGAATGTGGCCCTCTACGGCAACACCTCGTATGACTTCATCGCCGGCGGCACCGGCTCGGGCAACGTCAACCACGCCTATGTCGTCTCGCTGCTCGACGGTCTGAAGAACGGCGGCTACACGGTTTCCGAAGAGCTGAAGACGGCCTACGAGACCTACGCCGCCGACTGCAAGAAGAAGACGGAGGAGGAGATCGAGGCCGCGGCGAAGAAGAATCCCGGAAGCGCCATGCTGCTACGTTTCATGCCGCGTCCCCTGCCCGATGAAAAGCTCTTCTCGGCCAACGAACTGGCGAAACAGGCCAAGGACGCCGACATCGCCGTCATCACCATCGGACGTATCTCCGGCGAGTTCATGGACCGTAAGGTGGCCGACTTCAACCTCAGTGACTCCGAACGCAAACTCATCACACAGGTCTGCGAAGTCTATCACAAAGCCAGAAAGCAGGTCGTGGTGCTGCTGAACATCGGCGGTGTCATCGAGACGGCATCCTGGAACTCCCTGCCCGACGCCATCCTCTGCGCCTGGCAGGCCGGTCAGGAAGGCGGCAACAGCGTTGTGGACGTGCTCAGCGGCAAACTGTCGCCCTCGGGCAAGTTCACCATGACATGGCCCGTGAAGTTCAATGATGCCTACTCGTCCAGGAACTTCCCTATCGACCAGGATCCCCGCATTGACCTGATGAACCAAGGTGCCAAGAGCGCCGATGTCCGCAATGTCGATTACACCGACTACGAGGAGGACATCTACGTCGGCTACCGTTACTTCGACTCGTTCGACGTGCCCGTCGCCTATCCCTTCGGCTTCGGTCTCTCCTACACCACCTTCGCGTACAGCGTTGCCAAGATAACAGAGAACGACGACACCTACGAGGTGACCGTCACCGTGACGAACAGCGGCGAGCATGAGGGAAAGGAAGTGGTGGAGCTCTACGTCGCCGCTCCCGACAGCAAGGCCGCCAATAAGCCCGTCAAGGAACTCAAAGCCTATGCGAAGACAAAACTCCTGAAACCCGGTGAGAGCGAGACGCTGACGATGACCGTGAAGGCTGCCGACCTCGCCTCGTTCGATGCTGAAGCATCCGCCTGGGTGGTTGCCGAGGGCGACTATCAGTTCCTCGTGGCAGCCTCTGCCGCCGACATCAGGGCAACCCTCCCCGCCACCGTCAAAGCCCGGCAGACCAAGGCCCACGACGTACTGAAGCCCCAGGCCCCCATAAGCCTGCTAAGGAGATAGAAACCATCAAAGAGGTGGATCAGTCTTACCGCCATCGTCCATCAACAGCCCTACGGACTCTAGACCTTTTCGACCCATTCGACCTTAAAAAGGGAAACGGCCTTTTACTATGAGAGAAACGGCCTTTTGCGCACAGCAAGAGGCCGTTTTGCTATGAATGATACCGTTATCCTTTCTTATAGGTTGATGATAGGCACTCCGTCGGAGGTTAACCCTTCGGCTGAGATAGTGAGAGCACGGCTGTAGCCGTTGTTGTAGAAGGATACCGTAGCACGCCCTGTGTTGTCAGTCGTTACCTCAGGATTCCAATAAATGGTACGACGAAAATCTTTGTCACCTGAAATCGGACCGTTCGGATAGGTCGGAGCGTAGAACTCCACAACGGGCGAATAGCCTTGGAATGTGGTGGAACGGGCATTTTTATCGAGATAAAATCGACGTTTGCGGGCAGGATTCAATTCGATTTCGACAATGTACAGACCAGCTGGAAAGCCCAATTCCTTCTTTGGCATCTCAAAACATTCTTGAATAAGGCGTATGGTCATTAAATCTCGAACGGGAGGGAAATAGGAGAACATGTGTGGGTCATCATAGACAATAATGCTTTTCACCTCATCCAAATCCATATCAAAGCCATCGAAAAATGAAGGTCCTGTGCGGTCAACCTTGCCGTTCTTGATAAACCAGAATGTGCGGAAACCGTTAATCGGTGCTTTGGTTGACACCCACTGATAATAGATCGTACGCGACACATATTTGTCAGCACCAGTATTACCGCCATCTTCCAATGGCGGAAAATTCCGTTGCTTTTCAGGATTCATATCATAATCTGCCATAAAGACATCATAGGTCTCTCCGTCGGGAAGTGAGATGTCGTAGCCCTTGTCGCGAAGATAATCTGCGACTCTGTATGTATAGTTTCCTTCATCAAGTATCAGTTCGGCATCCTTGGCCGCGTCGAAAGCTTTGAAGGTGTAGTAATCGATGTACTTTCGGCGACCTTCGACTTCCACCTCTTGCAATAGGTGCGAATCGGATGGTAGCTGATACGCGGAATCGCTTGCTTCCTGTACGGTGAGCATCTTATCGGGGTTCCACGTATAGGCCGGCAGCCATTTTTCGAGGGGAGTATAGGCATGGAGAGCGGGCTTCGACGAGCGTTCCAGACGGACACGAGCAGTTTTGTCTTCTCTCTGCTCTCCCTTCTGCCGGGTTTCCATATAGAGATCCCATTCGCCTTCGAAGTCCTCAACGCCGACACTCCAGTAGCCGAGGCTGTCGGTAGTGACGGTTGTTTCCTGACGATGCTGACGATCCTGCGAACTCAGACGGACGGCAATCTTCACGCCTGGAAGCGGTTCTTCTTTAATGCGGCTGAAGGCCCAGCCGTCGAGCACCAGTTGTCCTTCTGTATAATGACGGATTTCGAATGGTTCCACACTTGCCATCTGCCGCCAGTTATAGCGCGTCCATCCCTGCACCATCATCAAGAGGTCGAGAGCCTCTTGATGGTTTTCTTCAAAGTACCATCCTGGCTCTTCAATTAGTCCTTTCAGTTCGGAGGAGAGAAGCATGTAGGTGCGGATGTCGTCACGATAGGCAGTGCCGTAGTCGGCTGCGTCGCGAACGGCAAGAGAGAAGATCGAAGGCCTTTCGACTTGGAAATTCAACCGTATTTCCTCAAAGGGATGAATATCGGCCTTTTCTGTGGTGACGGACACCGTCTGCGTGGGAATCTCGCCATCGGCAAAGAAGAGTCGCTGGGCGAGAATATCGCCTGAGGGATTGTAGAGCGTGAACTGACAGACGCCTACGGGTAACATATCGGCAGGGACGGTGAACGTATTTCGACTGGTGATATGCAACGTATCGAACGCACAGACCTGTCCGCTGTGTGTGACAGTATAAGCCAGCACGCTGTCGGCACCGAGCCCCCGTGCCGTGACAGAGACGGTATAACCATCCGGCCCGTTGACCGGTTGGCTGTCGGACTTGTTGACTTGAATAGCGCAGCCTTGCTGTTCAGCGGCTGGAAGCTGGAAGGTGTAGTTCTTTCCTTCATACCGCACCTTGACACTTGCCCCCTTTTTTACATCTTCAGTACGGAAGAGAAAGCTCCCCATACCGTTGTGCTGAAGCGGGATTGTAAGCGTGTTGCCGTCTTTGTCCGTCATATTGTCGACAAAAACACCGTGTCCGTTTTCGTCGGTGGCCTTAAAGGCAACGCGACATTCGACATCAGCAAGGAGATGACCGCCTTCAGGAAAGAACTGGATGTTCAGTTTTTTCAGTTTTTCGGCTTTAGTGGGTTCAGGACGGTTGGTTTCCTTGCCGTTATACTGGCTCATGACGGGGTTGGCATAATTCCCCTCTGTCTTGGGCGACTCATAAACGGGGATGACACGCGAGAACACAGCAGCATCGTCGAAGTTAAGCATAGCTCGGGTGTAGGCACGGATTTGGTAATAGCCGCTGGGATAGCCGATGGCGCCACGCAAGGCAACAGTCTCCTCGACGGAGGTATCAATGAGAGAGAACGAACCGTGACAGCGGCCATCGGAAATCTTGAGTTTCTGCTGCTTCAGCACGACTCCAGTCGGCGAAAGCAATTCGACATAAAGCACTTTGCTGGCAGCCTCGCCGCATGTAGTGGCATCCACCACATTGGCCGCATACCAAATCGTTTCGCCTTGGAAGTAGGCTGTGTTGTCGAGATGCAGATAAGCCTTCTCCTGCGAACAACGACGGTTGAAGTAGTTAATGTGGGCAGCATAGGTCGTCAAACGAGTGAAATCGTCTTCCGTCTGTGCCGCAAGTGTGACGCAGAGGAGCATGATTGGGAGAAGGGTCGTTCGTTTCATTTGTTTTTCCTATTGAACAAACGGCATATCTATCTATTGATGATAGGCACGCCGTCAGGGGTTAGCCCTTCTGCAGAGATAGTGAGTGCACGGCTGTAGCCGTTGTTGTAGAAGGATACCGTAGCACGCCCAGTGCTGTTAGTCGTTACCTCGGGATTCCAATAAATAGTGCGACGATAATCCTTGTTGCCTTGTATGGGTCCATTAGGATAAGTGGGAGCATAGAACTCCACGACGGGCGAATAGCCTTGGAACGTGGTATGCCGGGAGTTCTTTGTGGTAATCTTGCGAGTGGATTTGTCGTGAAGTCGTATCTCAATCACATAGGCACCACCATATGTATCGGCTATAGAATTTATTTGTTCTATAGTCATAAATTGATACACGATAGGCAAACCGACAAAATCGCTGCGTTTATTATAGACAATAACACTTTTTACCTTCTCCATGTCAATCTCCCAAGGCTTTTCTATCACCTCTTCTCGCCAGGCCCATTTACCTCTGACAGGAAAATATAAGGTCGGTAAGGCTCTATACGATCCATTCTCATAATCGATTTCATATCCTTTTTCCATGAGATAGTCCCATACTTTGTAGGTATATTGCCCTTCGTCCAGAATCAGTTCTGTGTCCTTGTCGGCATCGTATGCCTTGAAGGTAGCAAAATCGATGTACCTGCGTCGTCCTTGTACCTCCACTTCTTGAAGTAGGTGGGCATCAGTGGGAAGGGCAAACGTGTCCTCTTCTTCCTCTTGTATCTCTATGTCAGATATATTCCACTTGTAGTCAGGAATATATTTCTCTATGGGCTGGTAAGCATATAGCCTTGGAGCAAAGGAGCGCTCAAGCCTCATCCGGGTAGTATTTTTCTCCTTTCCCATTTCCGTCTGTTTTGTCTGGATAAACAATGCCCATTCTCCTTCAAAATCCTCCACACCGACACTCCAATAGCCAAGGCTGTCGGTGGTGACAATAGAGCGTTGTTTTTTATCGCGGTCGGGAGAGTAGAGACTTATACCAACTTTGACATTAGCCAATGGTACTTCTTTATAACGGCTGAAAGCCCAGCCGTCAATTACAAGTTGGCTCTCGGTATAATGACGTATCTCGAATGGTTCCACACCAGCCATTTGCCGCCAATTATATCGAGTCCAGCCTTGCACCATCATCAGAAGGTCAAGAGCCTCTTGACGGTCTTCTTCAAAGTACCATCCTGGGTCTTCGATAAGGCCTTTCAACTCAGAGGAGAGAAGCATATAGGTGCGAATGTCATCGCGATAGGCGGTACCGTAGTCGGCCGCATCGCGCACAGCAAGGGAGAAGGTCAAGCCTCCCCTTTCCCCTTCTGAAGGAGAAGCCTCCCCTTCTCCTTGATTAGAGGGCTGAGGTGAGACCTGGAAGTTCAACTGGATTTCATCAAAAGGATGATATACTGCACGGTCGGCTGTGACGGAGATATTCTCAGTATGGATGCCGTTATCAATGAAAAGCATGCGTTGGGCATAGATAGTACCCTCGGCATCAAAGATCGTCAGCTGATAGACACCCGTCGGGAAGGTCTTGGTGGCAATAGTACGGATGCACCCTTGACGACCTACGCTGAGCGTATCGACGGCGTGGCACTGTCCCTGTGAGGTGAGCGTATAGGCCAGAAGTCTGGTTGAGGGAACACCCTCAGCAGAGAAGGAGACGGAGAGTGAATCCCCAGCCTTCGTCCTATTAAGACGCATTGTACAACCCTCCGGCTCTGGCTCAGCCAAAGAGAAAGAGTATTTCTTTCCCTCATAGACTGCCTGTACCTTCTGCGTTTTGCTGTCTGGAGTGATGATAAAACTTCCCATACCATTGTGCTGGAGGGGAATGGAAAGCAGATTGCCATAACTATCCAACAGCCCATCAATATTGACACCATGCCCTTGCTTATCGGTGACCTTGAAGGCGATGCGACAGGGAAGGCCAGCAACCAAGTGTCCCCCCTCGGGATAAAAGACCATGTTGAGCCTGTCCGGTTTCTCCGACCGTTTGAGATCAGGACGGTTTACTTCGTGGTAGGTGTACTTCTCTATGACAGGATTACT
>Ga0310690_10003334_pt1 | contig 24278 bp, 24 predicted proteins | sample AusTroGonzalo_MG_2_FD_207661 | JGI IMG/M metagenome (GOLD analysis project Ga0310690, IMG submission 207661) | Bovine rumen microbial communities from tropical cattle in Woodstock, Queensland, Australia - Gonzalo_04 (v2) (version 2) | ecosystem: Host-associated > Mammals > Digestive system >... | reverse complement strand
TATTTAAAAAACCAAAAGCTTGTGTATTTTTAATAGTTGTATCTGCTGTATGCTTACCAGAAACTACTATTACTTTAAGAGTTGGTATTGAAAATCATAATGATATTTATCTCTTTTTTGGAGTATTATCTACTGCCTTTGGTATAGCTAACTTAATTATTCAAATATATAGAACTAGATTAATAAAGAAAACAGAAGCTGAAACTCAAAAGACGCTAAGTTAATTAGCGTCTTTTTGTTTGTGTAAGTTTAATGCCGTGATATAATGAATGTATAGATAGAGGGGAAAAATATGAAAAATATTGTTTTTAAAGTTATAAAATATTTAGGCACAGTACTTGCTTTCTTTAACTTATTAATGTTTTTTGCGATGAGACCTTGTTGGAGCGGAATAAGTTCTACGATTGGTTATGGTCAAAATGGTAAAGCAATCCTTTACTATTTGCCAATCCTAATTTGTATACTATTCTTCTTGATTGCGATAAGCGATATAGTATTAAAGAAGTTATTTAATAAAAACTGGCTACATATTACTTATTTAGCAGTTAGCTTTGTATTCTTTGTAGTAATAATGGTGATTATTAAACTTGGGGCAATTGACTATATGCGTTTCATTTGGCCAAAGTTCTTTGAAGCATTAGGCTTACTTGCAATACTACTTGCCCTATACTGCTTAGTATTTATTTATCCAAAGAGTATTTTAAAAGATAGTAAACTATATAAATATTGCCTAATTGGTTTAGCAAGTTTATTGATGATTTTAATTGCATTAAACTTTTCAATCAATAGAATAACTTATAAACCAGTTGTATATGCGGTAGAAGATAAATACCAAATCATCTTTTCTACAAACTCGGAAGCTACTGCTTGGGTAGAAGTAGATGGGGTAAACTACTACGATACATATAACGGATCAACTAAGAAATTTAGTAAGATCCACAAAATTGAGTTACCTATGGCAGCCTTAGATGCCGCTAAAAAATATACGGTTCATACGCAAAGATCAATATATTGCGGCCCATTTGGTGGTTTCTTAGGTAAAGATATATCACTTACTTCAAACTTTAAACCAGTTGATACGTCTGACGGCATTCAATATTTATCATTTAGTGATATTCATATGAATATCCGCCAAGCAGCCAAGACAGCAAGTTTTGTTGAAAAGTATGATTTTTTAGTTTTAGCTGGCGATATCATTTCGGATGTAGAGACATTTGATGATGCTAACTTTAATAACTTAGTAGCATACACTATTACAAATGGTGAAATCCCAGTAGTATATGCTAGAGGTAATCACGACGTTAAAGGAAGATATGCTGAAGAATTGCATAAATTCGTTGGTGCTAAAGGCGAAGACTTCTACTATAATTTCTACTTTGATGATATCTACGGAATTGTATTAGATATCGGTGAAGACCACGATGATGATTGGTGGGAATATTATGGAACTAGCCATTACGATGAATATCGTGATAAGCAAGTTGCATTTTTAGAAGCAGAAATTGCAAAACACGACTATGACCACTTCGCATATCATTTAGCAGTATGTCATATTCCACCAGTATTTGTTAATTACCGTCATAACCACGAAGATATTAAGGCAAGACTTACTAACCTACTTAATCAAATGGATATTGATATGTTTTTATGCGGACATCAACACGAAATCATGATTTTTGAACCAGGTCTAATTACACCTAACACTAGATTAAACTATAACCCTAATTTCAAGAGTGGCACATACAATGGTTATTTAACAGATTTCAACTTCCCATGCTTGATGATTAGTAAACAAGGATTTACATTTAGTGATGATCAACCACTTTCTAAAACAAAGAGCCATATCGGTTTATTTATTGATGTAGACTTAACAAACAAAAAAGAAACATGTAGATACATCAATGGTAGAGGGGAAGATGTTAACGTTATGAACATGTTCTATGATAAAAATTATGGAACTAAAATCGTAATTAACCTAGATACTAAAGAGTTTATGCCAAATTAATTTGTATAATTTAAAAATAAACTAGATTACATCATTTGTAATCTAGTTTATTTATTATCTTAAATTAGTTTTTCTAATTTGCCTTTTTAGTAGTATGTGTGATATAATCTTATAGATAAGGTGGGTAACTATGAAGAAACAATCTAGATTACAACTTATATCCGAAATAATCCTACTTGCATATATCATAATGATGTTAGTAGTATTTTTGCTGTTCAAAGATATGCCAGAATTCTTGGTAGATGCCATGTTTGCTGGTTTTGGAGCAGTATTATGCGTAGTCATTGTATCTTTTATCTCGCGTAGAAGAATTAAGAAGATGACTTATCTAGAAAATAGATTAGGTTTATGGAATTCAATTTCATACCGCGTTAAAGGCGCTGGTGAGACAGCATTCAATAAAATGCCAGTTGGTATTTTAGTTTATAACAACTCACTTGAAATTGAATGGGCTAACGCATATGCGAAGGAAGCATTTAGAAGTCAGTTAGTGGAAAGAAACATTCACAATGTAGATCCTAAACTTGCTGGTTTCCTTCAATCAAATACGATGAACTTCAATATCGTTTTATATGGTAAGACATATGAATGTAGTGTTATTAAGGAAAGCAACATTTTATATTTAAGAGATGTAACTGAAAGAATTGAATATTTAGCTAGATATCGTGACCGAACTCTTGCCATTGGTATCTTGCACTTAGATAACTTAAACAATGCTTTAGGTTCACTCGATGCCAAAGAAAGATCAAGCCATATCACAAGTTTAATTGGTATCATTACTGAATGGTGCGAAAAATATAATATTTGTACACTAAGTTATTCTGATGAAAGATATTTATTAGTATTCGACTATGTAATTCTACAAGAAGTAATCAAAGAGAACTTTGATATCCTTGATAAGATTAGAGAATATTGTAGCGAACAATTCATTAGAATTACCGCAAGTATTGGTATTGCATGTAGCGACGTTGATGCGGATAAACTATTTGAACAAGCATCAAGCCAGTTAAGACTTGCCCTAGATAGAGGTGGTGACCAAACAGCGGTATCAATCGACGGAGAAACATCATACTATGGTGCTAAGTCAATGGTTCTTGAAGGTAGAACATCAATTCAAATTCGTGTTAAAGCCCAAGAACTTGGTGATTTAATCAAACGTAGTGAAAAAGTATTTATCGTTGGTCACTCAGCAATGGATGCCGATGCCTTCGGTGGCGCTTTAGCTTTATACAAAATGGTTAAAGCTTATAAAAAAGAAGTATACATTGCGATTGATGAAAAGAAGATTGATAAGACAGTAGAAACAATTTATTCTTCAATTAAAAATGAACATACTAATGCGCTAGAATACTTTATGAGCGTTAAAGATGCTACTAAAGCATTAACACCAAATTCACTTTTAATTATTGTAGACTGTCAGTTCCAAAATATTTTAATTGATGAAAAGATTTATAAGAAGGCTAAACATATAGCTGTTATTGATCATCATAGAAGTAATGCTAATACAATTCATAACTATGATTACTTATACATTCAATCATCAGCATCATCTTCTGTTGAGTTAGTTGTAGAAATGTATGACTACTTAGAAGAAAAAGAAGCTGAAGAATTAGATGTATCAGATATCGAAGCAACATGGATGTTAATTGGTATTGCGGTAGACACTAATAACTTTGCTTACCGTACAAGTAGTAGAACATTTAACGTTTTAGCAAAACTTCAAACATATGGTGCATCAACTGCAACCGCTAATAGATATTTACGTGATGAATATAATGAATTTATTAAACGTAACTTATTCTTAAGCAATATCGATTTAATTAATGAACATTATGCAATCGTAACTTGTGATGAAGAAGTATATTCACGTGCCTTCATCGCTAAGATTGCCGATGACTTAGTGCTTGTAGAAGGAGTTAAACTAGCCTTCTGTATCGGTAAGATAGCCGATGATTTAGTTTCTATTAGTGCGCGAAGCTTAGATGAATCTAATGCCCAAGTTGCAATGGAAAGACTTGGTGGTGGTGGTCACTTTAATAATGCCGCTACTCAAATTCAAGGTATTACCATTGAAGAAGCAAAGAGTAGATTAATTCAAGTAATTGACAATTTATATCAAGGAGACAATGGAACTATGAAAGTAATCTTAGTAAAAGACGTTAAAGGTAAAGGTAAAGTTCATGATGTAATCGATGTAACTACTGGTTATGGTAATTACTTATTACGTAATGCCCAAGCGATTGAAGCAACTCCTGATAACTTAAAGAAACTAGAACAAGACTTAGCAGCAGAACAAATTGCTAACGATAAAAAGATTGATGAAGCAAAAGAATTAAAAGAAAAGATTAATTCAATAACTGTATCAATCAAAGTTAAAGTTGGTACGCAAGGTAAGTTATATGGTAGCGTAACTAGTAAACAAATTTGTGAAGAATTAAAAGCTCAATATAATATTGAACTTGGTAAACACCAAGTAATGTTAAATAAGAGCGATATGATTAATGCATTAGGTACTTATAAGATTCCTATTTACTTACACAAAGAAGTAATAGCAAGCCTTACAGTATACATCGTAGAAAAGGAGTAAATTATGGAAGATACTTTTGATATGCCTATCATTCCACCAGTTGAAGAAGAGACAAGCGAACGTGGCCATAATTATTCACTTGAAGCTGAAAGATATGTTTTAGGCTGCGTATTACTTGATAGCGATGCTGTTGTAGAAGTAATGCATAGAATCGATCATGATGATTTTTATGACCCACGTCATAAAGCAATCATGACAGCGATGGAACAAATCTATGAACGCGATGAAGTTGTAGAATATGCTAAGGTTTGGGAAGAATTAAAGAAGCTTAAAAAAGAAAACCAAGTTGGTGGTCCTGAATATATAGCTTCAATTCTAGAAAGTGTACCAAGTGTAGCTAACATTACAAGTTATGTAGAGATTATTGAAGAAAAATCATTAATCAGAAGATTAATGAATTTCTGCGATAATACAAAACGTGAAATATTAGCTGGTAAGAAAAACTTTAAAGATTTAAGTTTAAACGCTGATGAGCAATTACAAAAGATCATTGAAAGAAGAAAAGTAATTAATGTTCAACGCATTAAACATTTCACCGAAAAGGTTATTGAAATGGCTGAAGGTGCAAAGCTTAATGAAAGCCAACTACTTGGCTTAGATACAGGATTTGTAGAGTTAAATAGAGCTACATCTGGTTTTCAAAAAGGTGAATTAATCATCCTTGCTGCTCGTCCTGGTATTGGTAAGAGTGCTTTAGCGATGAATATCGCTACATACACTGCTAGAAACACTAAAGCAAATGTAGCATATTTCTCATTAGAAATGTCTAATGAACAACTTGCTGCCAGAATCTTAAGTAGTTTTTCTGGCATTGGCTTTAAGAAAATTAGAGATGGTAAGATCACTAGTAAAGAAATGCTACAACTTACTGGTGCGCAAGCTGAAGTTAATAAACTTAACTTATATCTTGATGTAGAATGTAATACTAACTTAGATGACATTAGAGCAAAGTGTACAAAACTTAAACGTGAAGATAAACTTGACTTAATCGTTGTTGACTACTTACAACTTGTAACTGATACAAGAGGTGGTGGATCACGTCAAGAAGAAGTAAGTAGAGTATCACGTGGACTTAAGAAGATGGCTCGTGATTTTAACTGCCCAGTTTTAGCTTTGTCACAACTTTCTCGTGATGTAGAAAAGAGAAACTTAGCAGCATCAGCTACTGCTGAAGATCATGAACCTGGTTTATCTGACCTTCGTGAATCAGGAAGTATCGAACAAGATGCCGATGTTGTATTATTCCTTCATCGTCCAAAATCTAAACAAAGCGATAGTGAAGTTAAGAAAGCTACGAACCATCGTACAGTATTAATTATCGCTAAGAACCGTCAAGGTGAACAAACTAAAATTGATTTAATCTTTAGAGGTCCTCAATTCACATTCAGAGAAATGAATGATGCCGATAAAGAAGAACCAAAAGAAATAGAAAATAAAGAATAGGAGAAATAGCTATGTTTGAAAGGCTTGATATTACTGAAAAAAGATATCTTCAATTAGAAGAAGAATTACAAGATCCTGCATTGGCGAGTGATATCAAGAAATACACTGCTATAATGAAGGAACGTAAATCAATTGAAAAGATTGTAGAGAAATATAGAGAATATAAGCAATTACAATCATCAATTGAAGAATTAAAAGAACTATCTAAAGATAGTGATCCAGAAATCCGTGAAATGGCGGAAATGGAACTAGATGAGAATAAAGCAAGAAGTGCTAGCATTATTGAAGAATTAAAGATATTACTAATCCCTAGAGATCCTAACGATGACAAAAACGTAATCGTTGAAATTAGAGGAGCAGCTGGTGGCGATGAAGCAAATATCTTTGCTGCTGATTTATTTAGAATGTATCAAAAATATGCGGAATCAAAAGGATGGAAAATTGAAATTACTAACTCACAACCAACTGGTCTTGGTGGATTCTCAATTATTGAATTTATGGTATCAGGAGAAGCAGCATATTCATTCTTAAAATATGAATCAGGTGCTCATCGTGTTCAAAGAGTACCAGTTACTGAAGCTAATGGTAGAATTCAAACATCAACTGCTACAGTATTAGTAATGCCTGAAGCCGATGAAATTGATGCACATCTTGATATGAACGATGTTCGAATTGATATCTTTTGCGCCTCTGGTCCTGGTGGACAATGCGTTAATACTACAAAATCAGCTATTCGTGTAACTCACATCCCAACTGGCATTGTTGTTTCTTGTCAGGATGGAAAGAACCAACACGATAATAAAGCTAATGCCCTAAGGGTATTACAAGCAAGACTTTATGATAAGATTTTACAAGATAAGTTAGAAGCTGAAGGAAAAGAACGTTTAAGTAAAATTGGACGTGGCGACCGTAGTGAAAAGATTAGAACATATAATTATCCACAAAACCGTGTAACTGATCATCGTATTGGTTTCACTCTTCAACAGTTAGATCGCATCATGGAAGGTAAACTTGATCCAATCATTGAAGCTTTAATTCAAGAAGATCAAAAACAAAAACTTTCAGGTGAAGAATCTAAGTTTTAAATGATAAATTATGCCTAATCTTTAATTAGGCATATTTTTTTAGGAGGAAATCATGCGTTACTTAGAGTTATTAAACAAATATACAACTATTGCAAAATACCGCGGCCTTGAAGAAGAAGCCGTAAAACTAATCGTAGCAGAGCTTTCTGATATGACGCATACTGAAGTTTATCTACATTATAATGATGAAGTATCTCCTCTATTAGTTGATAAGATAATTAGTAGCTTAGAAAAATATATTACAGGTTACCCTGCTCAATACATTTTAGGTTACACTTACTTTTACGGACTTAAACTAAAAGTATGCGAAGATGTATTAATTCCAAGGTTTGATACCGAAGTAGTTGTAGAACAGGCTTTAAAAGTAGCATCGTTTTATAAAGAACCAAAAGTATTAGATATTTGTACTGGAAGTGGAGCTATTGCCATCGCTTTAGCAAAGAATGGAATTAGTAGTGTAGACGCCCTTGATATTTCTAAAAATGCTTTAAAGATAGCTAGAATTAATGCCAAAGAAAACGATGTAAAAATAAGATTCTTTGAAAGCGATTTATTAAGGAATGTTAAAGAAAAGTATGATATACTGATATCAAATCCACCATATATCGAAAATAATGCTAAAGATGTTGATAAGATGGTTTTAGACCACGAACCACACCTAGCCTTATTTGGCGGAATTGATGGCCTAGATTTTTACCGTGCTATCTTAAAAGATGCAAAGGATTATCTAAAACCTGGTGGAAGTATTATTTTTGAAATACCATATGACAAAGCAAATGAAATTAGATCAATTGCCTTAATGTATTTTAAAAACATTCAAATTGAAAAAGACTTAGCAAATAATGACCGCGTGATGATTATTAGTTAATGGTGATATTATGAAAAATATATTGATATTATTTTTAAGTTTCTTTTTATTAACAACAATTCAGACAACTAATAAAGATAAGTTTTTATCAGAAGTTAAAAATGGTTATAAAACTTATGAAGTTTTAACTGATATAGATGATGATAATTATGCTTTATGTGTTGTAAGAGGAGTTAATAAAAATAAAGCAAGCCTTGGCATCTATTTCCATAGCGTATGCGATGGGGAATATGTTTGTATAATTAATGATGGATCTAGCGAAAAAGAATTATCATTAGATAAAAATAAAGAAGCATATTATCCAGCTATGAGTTATACAATTAACTTAGCTGTTAATATTTATAACTGCGATGATGAACTTGTGCAAAGCGTTAAAGTTAATAGAATAACAGTTGCTAGCTTTGTAGGGGAAGCTGGAAATAATGCAGGTATTAATTTTACTGGTCCTGGTAGAGTAGTATCACAAGGACTTGTATTAGTTTATATAGTTGGAATTGGTATCATTGTAATTTGTGCCATCATTATCATTTTACTTAAAGTAAATAAAAAAGGTATGTTTAATGATGATACAAGAAAAGAAGGTTTAGAAGAATTACGTCATTTAGAACAAACTTATGTGAATACTGAGTTTAGTGAAGAAGATGAATATTCTATTCCTAAAGAAGATTACCAAGAAGATGCAAGTCACGAACAAGTATACGAACGCACTAGAGATTATGATGATGAAATTGATGAAAATCGTCCAAGCGTTAAAAGTGTTTTAAATAGTAGGGGTTTTAATACTGATTATTTAAACATGAGCGTGGAAGATAAAAATAAAGTAATGGTTGAACTCATGATGATGCGTGAACAAGGCGTCATTAATAATGACGAGTATCAACATGAAATCGTAGATCTATGGAAAAAGTAAGCGTAGCTGAGTTATTAAAAAAAGATATAACTGGTAAAGTTGTATGCTTTCCAACTGATACAGTATATGGAGTGGGAGCAATAGTAGGCGATAGCATTGCAATCGATAAGATTTATGCGATGAAGAAAAGAGATTATTCTAAACCACTTGCAATTTTAACTCCGGATAAAAATATCGATAAATATGTTGTTTATACAAATAGCGAATGCTATAAACTTATGAAAGATGGTTGGCCAGGAGCCTTAACTTTAATCTTTAAGAAGAGTGGCATTGTTGGTTATGATATAACAAGCGGCTTAGATACAGTAGCTTTTAGAATGCCAAATAGCGAAATAGCTTTAAAGATTTTAGAGCACTTCGGTCCCCTTGCTACAACATCAGTTAATTTAAGTGGTGAAGCACCAATTAACAATTTAGCTGAAATTGAAGATAAGTTTAGTAAATATATCGATTACTTAGTAATCGATAAAGAAGAAATAAAAGGTACGCCATCTAGAATTATCGATGTAAGCGGTGATTACATCAAAGTTATTAGAAATTAAGAGGTGAAAGATGAGAATTAGTATTGGATCAGATCACGGTGGTTTTAATTTAAAACAAGATGTAATTAATTATCTAATTAGCAAAGGTTATGATGTAATTGATAAAGGATGTGACTCGGTTGAGTCTGTACATTATCCAATATATGCTAATTTAGTATGCGAAGATTTACAAAACGGTAATTGTGACTATGGCATTTTAATATGTACAACTGGCTTTGGAATGTGCATGTGTGCAAATAAACATAAAGGTATTAGGAGCGCAACTGTTAGATGTACTGATGAAGCATTCTTAACAAGAAGCCACAACGATGCCAATGTTTTATGTTTAGGTGCTAAATATACAAGTATTGAAGAAGCCAAAGAAATTATTGATACATTTTTAAATACCCCATTTGCTGGTGGAAGACACCAAATAAGAGTAGATATGATTAAGAAAACGGAGGATAAATAAATGAGTGGAAAAGTAGTTGTTTTTGATCATCCTCTAATTAGCCATAAATTAGCTTTAATTAGAGATGAAAACACTGGAACTAAGCAGTTCCGAGAAACAGTTTCAGAAATCGGTATGTTAATGGCATACGAAGTAACAAGAGATTTACCAACACTTAACATTGATGTTAAGACACCTTGTGGAATTGCGCACACACGCACACTTGCTAAAGATGTTGTGCTTGTTCCAATTCTAAGAGCAGGTCTAGGCATGGTTGAAGGAATTATGGCTTTAATCCCTACAGCTAAAGTTGGTCATGTTGGAATGTATAGAGATGAAGAAACTTTAGAACCACATCTATATTATGCTAAATTCCCTAAGACTATCACCGAATCTACAGTACTTGTAGTAGACCCAATGTTAGCAACAGGTGGTAGTGTTGATTTCACTATCGGTTTACTTAAAGAAAGAGGCATTAAAGACATTAGATATGTTGGTTTAGTTGGTGCACCTGAAGGTGTTGCCCGCATTCAAAAAAATCATCCAGATGTAGATATCTACTTAGCAGCTCTAGATGATCATCTAAACGAAAATGGTTATATCGTACCAGGACTAGGTGATTGTGGCGATAGAATCTTTGGAACTAAATAATGGCTAGTTGGGTTAGTACACTTTGGTTCTTTATTACCTTTCTACCAATGGTATATTTAGTGTATACACTATTAAAAATATTTGATTATTCTAAAATATTATTAAAAGGTAGAGTAGGTGAATTAAAAGCATTACTTTTAATAATTAGCATTGGCATAGCATTTTTATTCGCTAGTGCTTTTGTAGAAGTGATTGAAAGAATTGCTAATTTATTCGTATAAAAAAAGATAGACTTTAGTCTATCTTTTTTGATTTAATGCTTGAATTAATGCTCTAGATAATTGATCAGCACAACTAGTAGGACGAGGTCCACAAGTATTGCCCGAAAGAATGATTGATATTTCTTCAGCTGTTTTACCTTCGCAAAGTTTTCCGATTGCTTTAAGGTTACCATTGCAGCCACCTGTAAATACTAAATTGTGGATTGAACCTTTTTCATCTAAGTCGAAATCAATTTGTCTTGAACATACACCCTGAGGATAATAAACGTAATGTTGCATAATTTCCACCTCTAGTTAGATTTTATATAAATTGTTTTTTCAAATCAAGCGTAATGCTTTATTTTATTGATTTGATAAGGCAATAAATGTATAATGAATATAGTTAATAGATTTAACAGCCAGGAGAACAAAATATGATTTATTTAGATTATGCGGCATCAACGCCGGTAGATGAAGAAATACTTGCTAATTACTGTAATGTAGAGAGCAAGTATTTTGCAAATATAACATCTATGCATATGTTGGGGCAAAAATCTAACTATATGTATGAACAAATTAGCCAAGATATTTTAAAAACACTTGGCTTACCCGATCATGAAGTAATTTACACTAGTGGAGCAACCGAAGCTAATAATATTGGTTTATTTGGTATTGCTAATAAGTATACTAGCGGAACAATCATCACTACAAAAGTAGAACATCCATCAGTAGCCGAAGTAATGCAATCACTAGAATCTAGATTTAATGTTATTTATTTAGATATTAACGCTGATGGCATTATTGATATTGAAGAGTTTAAGAAAGCCATTAGTAAAGATACAATCCTTGTATCAATTATGTGGGTAAATAATGTCATTGGTACAATTCAACCAATCAAAGATGTTATTAAAGTAATGAAAGATTATCCAAAAGCTAAACTGCTTGTTGATGCAACACAAGGGGTTGGTAAAATTAGACCTGATTTTAATTTAGCAGATGTGGATATGTTTACTTTTTCGACTCATAAAATATATGGGCCAAAAGGATCTGGATGCTTAATTAAGAAAAAAGGTATAGAACTTTTAAAATACATCCAAGGTTCCCATGCTCAACATAACCTACGCCCAGGAACATTTGACCTAGCCCTAGTTAGCTCAACGGGCTTAGCTATTAAGAAATGTATGGCTAACATCGATAAACATTATGAATATACTAAAGAATTATATATGTATTTATATAATAGCCTCGCTAGTATCAAAGAAGTAGTAATAAATAGTCCACTTAAATATAATAGTTTTAACTGTTTAAATATATCGATATTTAATAAAGGTAAATTTGTTAAGAGTGAAACAGTTCTTCATTATTTAGAGCAAAGCGATATATATGTATCAATTGGATCAAGCTGTTCTAGTAAATTAGCTAAACCAGAAGCAACAGTCCTAGCCTTAACAAAAGATATGGAAAGAAGTTATGCGGCAATTAGAATATCGATTAGTTACCTAACTACGAAAGAAGAAATTGATGCTTTAATTAACGCGTTAAGAAAATATGGTGAAATATATGTATGATATGATTTTAATTCGTTATGGTGAAATGACTTTAAAAAAGAAAAACTATAAACAATTTTTAAAAGTCATTAACGATAACATCAAAGATAAAATTAAAGATATTCCTAATATTAAATTTGTTAATACTGATTATAGAGCTTACATTTATTTAAATGGCCAAGATTATAATTTAGTAATCGATAAATTAGGCGAAGTAGTAGGACTATATTCATATAGTTTATGTAAAGAAGTTAATAAGGATATTGAAGATATCGCTAAGTGGGGTATTGAAATCATTAATGATTATATTAATGAAGCTAATATCACTTCTAACTTTACATTTAAAGTAGAGACGCATAGAGGTGATAAAAGATTTCCTTTAACATCTTTAGAAATATCAAGTAAAGTTGCTGGTCTAGTTTTACCAAAGATTGAAAAGATGAGTGTTGATGTACATAACCCAGATGTAACTTTACATATCGACTTAAGAAGCGAAGGTGCTTATATTTATACTAATACTATTAAAGGATTAGGTGGATACCCTAGTGGCATCGGTGGAGAAGCCTTACTTATGATGAGTGGCGGAATTGATTCACCAGTTGCTGGTTTCTTAACAATCAAAAAAGGTGTTAAGATTAGTGCGATCCATTATGCATCGCCTCCTTACACTTCCCCAATGGCTTTACAAAAAGTAATAGATTTACTAAAAGTACTTGCTAAGTATCAAGGAAGTGGCGAAATAGATTTATATGTTGTGCCGTTTACAGATGTGCAAACAGCCATTCACGAGAAGGCAAATCAAATATATTTAGTAACTATCATGCGCCGTATGATGTATACGATCGCTACAAAGTTAGCCCGTGATTTAGAAATTAGCGCTTTAGTAAATGGTGAATCAATTGGCCAAGTAGCTAGCCAAACACTAGAGAGTATGATGGTAGTTAATGATGTAACTAATATTCCAATTTTAAGACCGCTTTGTGCGATGGATAAATTAGATATTATTGGCATTGCTTCAAAGATTAATACATATGATATATCGATTAGACCATATGAAGATTGTTGCACAGTGTTTGTACCAGAACACCCAATCATTAAACCACGTCTTGAAGATGTAAAGTACGAAGAAGCTAAATGTAATTTAGAACCATTAGTTGAAGCTGCATATCAAAATATTAAAAAATATACGATTAGTATTGATAGCAATATTAATGTATTTGAGTAGGTAAATTATGGAAGAAAAAGATAATGTTTTAGAAGAACAAACTGAAGTTAAAGAAGAAACAGAAGTAACTGAAGAAGTAGTTGAACAACAAGAGGAAGCTAGCGAAGAGTTAAGCGAATATGATGCAAAAGTAGCTGAATACGAATATCGTTTAGAAGAAGCATTCGTTAATATTGAAATTAAAGAGAACGAAGCTTTAGCTAATCCAGAAGATGAGGCTGCTATTAAAGCTTATAAAGATGCTAAGGCTAATTATGAAGATTTAAGAAAAGAATATAAACAGTTTAAAAAAGAAAATAAACCTGTTACTTGGTGGACTACTTTACCTCTTAGAGTAAAGATAATTAGCTTCTTTAATTTAATACTAGCATTTCCGCTATTATCTTGGTCAGTTATACCTATTTGGTATTATCCATATAGTTGGTTATATGATCTATTTTCAGATGGACTAAATAAACTATATGATAATGGCAAGATGGCTTTAGTTTATACATATTTAGGAGCTATGTGGTTTTCGTTAATATTAGTATTAATTACATGGCTAGTAATTGTCCTAATTATTGGTAAGAATAAAAAAGATATTAACCCTAAGTATAAAAAAACATATATAGGATTTATCATCGGCAATGGTGTATTTGAACTTGGTTTATTAATTTACCAAATCGTGTTGATGATTCAAAGTTGGTCATAATGAAAGATATTACTAAAATTACATCGCTAACTAATAATCATATTAAAGAATTAGCTAAGTTAGCAGATAATAAAGAAAGACAAAAAAGAGGCGAAGTATTAGTAGAAGGTGCTCATCTAGTAAAAGAAGCATACGATTTAGGCATTTTAAAAGAAGTGCTAATCGTTGATGAAAAAGATTATCTAGATGGAATAACTAACATACTAGTAACTAGTGAAATCATTAAAAAGTTATCCACAACTTCTACTCCACAAGATATCTTAGGTTTAGCTAAAACCGAAGAAAAAAAAATAGTATATGGAGATACTATTTTAATTCTTGATGGCGTAAGCGATCCTGGTAACTTTGGTACAATCGTAAGAAGTGCGAAAGCATTTGGTGTATCAAGTATTGTGGTTTGTGGGGGAATTGATATTTATAATGAAAAAGTAGTTAGAGCTACACAAGGGGCAATCTTTAAAATGCCAATTGTTAAGATGGATTTAATTGATGCTATTAACAAATTAAAGGATAAAGGCTATACCATCTTAACAACTGCATTAAAAGGCGCTACTGATATTGAACTAGTTAGCGATATTAATAAATATGCACTAATTGTAGGTAACGAAGCAAAAGGCGTAAGTAGTGATGCTATTAGATGCGCTGATAAATTAGTTAAAATACAAATGAGTGCGGATGTGGAATCGTTAAATGTAGCGATTGCTACCGCCGTATGCATTTATACACTTAATAATAAAAGGAAATAACAATGGTAAAATTTGGTAATGACTGGGACAACTTAATAGCTTATCAATTTGATGCACCATACTACTTAAAGTTAAGGCAGTTTTTAATCGATGAATATCAACACTATACAATTTATCCATCGATGTATGATATCTTTAATGCACTAAAGTTAACATCATATGCCGATACTAAAGTAGTAATTGTTGGCCAAGATCCTTACCACGAACCTGGTCAAGCACATGGGTTAGCATTTTCTGTCCAAGATGGAATTGCTCTACCACCATCTTTAAAAAATATTTATAAAGAGATTGAAGATGAATTTGGCATTAGAATGAGTAGATCAGGTAATTTAACTAAATGGGCAAAGCAAGGCGTCTTACTTTTAAACAATGTCTTAACGGTAAGAGCAGGACTAGCTAATTCGCATCGCAATCAAGGGTGGGAAATATTTACTGATGAAGTAATTAGATTACTAAATGTGAGAAAGGAACCAGTCATCTTTGTGTTTTGGGGAAATAACGCCAAAGCCAAAATGCAACTGGTTACTAATCCAATCCATTTAGTATTAACTAGTGCGCACCCTTCACCTCTTTCTGCTTATAACGGCTTTTTTGGCTGTGGCCACTTTAGAAAGATCAATGAGTTTTTAATGGCGAATGGTAAAAGCCCAATTGACTGGCAAATATAATAATTGACAATAAAGGCTAGTTATTATATAATGCTTATAGAGGAATATTAAATTATTCAGGAGTGAGTTGTCTCACTCCTTTAATAATTGAAAGAGGTCAAAATGAATAATTACGAAGAGAAGACTTTTCTACTTGTGAGCCCTATTTGTGCAAAACATAATTTGGATTTAGTAGAAGTAAGTTGGCTAAAAGAATATAATACATTTTTCTTAAGAATCATTATTGATAAAGAGGGTGGTATCACAGTCGATGATGCTACAGTTGTATCGGAAGAATTATCACCACTACTCGATAAAGAAGATTTTATTAAAGAAGAATATATGTTAGAAGTATCGAGCCCGGGGGTTGAAAGAGAACTAAAAACAAATAAAGATATAACTTCTTCAATCGGTGAATATGTCCATATTAGCTTGTATGCTAAAAAAGATGGGTTTAAAGAAATTGAAGGATACTTAAGATCATTTGAAAATGATGAGATTATGATAGAAGCAAATATTAAAGGTAGAAATAAATCATTTACTTTTAATAAAAAAGAAATAAGTAAGATAAGGTTAGCTATTAAGTTTTAGGAGGAAATTATGAACGCTAAATTTTTTGAATCTTTAGAAGAGATCGCATACGAAAGAGGCTTAAACGTTGAAGACGTTTTAAGTAAAGTTGAAATTGCTATGCAAGTAGCATGTAAAAACAGCGAATCAGTTCCATACAAAGGAACAATTAAAATGGAATATGATTTAGATCGTAAATTGGTTAAATTCATCAACTATCAATATGTAGTTAATGAAATTGATCCAGAAGGACCTCGTGGACAAATTTTAGTTGAAGATGCTAAGTTAATTAAACCTAAAGCTAAAGCTGGTCAAAGTATTAAAACTAAAGTTGATTTAAAACTATTCTCTAGAAAAGCAGCTTCAATGTTTAAACAAAACTTCTTAAATGAATTAAAGTCACTTGAAAGAGATGAAGCATATAATTTCTTTAGCGATAAAGTTGGTGAAATTATTACTGCTAGAGTTTGTGAAATCAAAGAACAATATATTGGTTTTGATTTAGGTAAAGGTGTTATGGCTACAATGAGCGAAAAAGACCAATTACCTGGTGAAAACTATACAGTAGATGATCAATTAAAAGTATATATTTCAAAAGTAGAAAAGACTGGTCGTGGACCTAAAGTATTTATTTCAAGAAGCTCTAAAGAATTCGTTCGTAAATTATTTGAAATGAATATTCCAGAAATTGCTAACGGTCAAATCGAAATCATGAGCGTAGCAAGAGATCCAGGCAAGAGAAGCAAGATCGGTGTTTTAAGCGTTAATGGCGATGTAGACCCTAAAGGGGCTTGCGTTGGTGCTGGTGGACTTAGAATTAAATCTATCAATGCCGCATTAAATGGCGAAAAGATCGATGTATTCGTATGGAAATCAGATCCAGTTGAATTAATAGCTGAAGCAATTTCACCTGCTAAATGTATTAGCGTTATGGCAAATACAGAAGAAAAGAAAGCCATCGTTATTGTTAATGATGACCAGTATTCTCTAGCAATTGGTGCTAAAGGCCAAAATGCAAGACTTGCAGTTTTAGCAACAGGTTGGAAAATTGACTTCAAGAAATTAAGTGAAGCAAGCGAAGAAGGAATTGACTTTAAATATAACGTAAGTCACTAAGAGGTAAGCAAATGGCTCAAGTTAAGAAAGTTCCTATTCGTCGCTGCTTAGCAACGAATCAACCATTTCCAAAGAAGGAAATGTTTCGTATAGTACGTACTCCAGATGGTGCTGTAATTATTGATGACACAGGAAAAGCAAATGGAAGGGGAGCATATCTTTCTAAAACTAAAGAAGCAATTATGATTGCTAAGTCTAAAAAGTTATTAGATAAGCAATTAGAAGTTGCGGTTAGCGAAGAAATATATGACGAGTTATTAAAAAAGCTAGGCTAGAAAAATGAAAACTCGCATTTTAAATATGTTAGGTATTGCTAACAAAGCGGGTGCGATTATTTCTGGAGAAGATAGTGTCATTAAAGGATTACAGAAAGGAAATGTAAAGATGGTTTTTGTAGCAAGTGATGCGAGTGCTAACACGATTGATGATTTTTCACGTAAGTGTTTTTATTATCATGTGGAAGTAGTTAACTCGTTTTCAACTGATGAATTAACAAAAGCTATCGGAAGATGTAGAAAAATTGTTGGGATTGCAGATGTTGGATTTTGTAATGCCATCAAAAAATTAATGGAGGAGTCCAAATGAAAGTAAAGCAAATAATTGAAATATTAAACGAAAAACATATTGCTTGTGATAATCTACTAGATTTATTGGACAATGTTGGCGTAGAAGCTGATTTAGAAACAGAAATTGAAGCAGACATTCTTAAAAAATTAGGTAAGTTCTATAAGACTGAAATTAAAGTATCTAAACCTAAGAAAGAAACTAAACCTGCTCCAGAACCAGTTGTTGCTCCTGCTCCTGAAGTTAAAGAAGAACCAAAGGTTGAAGTTAAGCCAGAACCTAAAAAAGAAGTTAAAGAAGAACCTAAGAAGGAAGAAAAGGTAGAAGCTAAACCTGAAGTTAAGAAAGAAGCTAAAGAGGAACCAAAGAAAGAAGAAGCAAAACCTACGCCTAAGAAAGAAGAACCAAAAGCAAAAGAGGCTGAAGTTGAACTATCTAGAGTATATGATGATACATATGAAGAATATGAAGCACCTAAGAAAGAATATACACGTTTAAAGAACGTTAAGAAGAATAAAGCTAAAGGTGTTAAGAATCGTCAAGCTAACGTACCTATTAAGAAAGAAAAAGATGCTAAGATCTTATACTTCTCTGAAGGTATGACAGTAGGTAAAGTTGCTAGTGTCTTAGGATTAGGCCAAGGCCAAATCGTAAGCCAATTAGTATCACTTGGTATTATGGCATCTTTATCAGAAGTAATTGATAGAGAAACAGTAGAACTACTTGCAGTTGAAGCTGGTTTTGAAGTTAAAGATGAAATCGAAACAGATATCACTAAATTCGAACAAATGGATTTTGAAGATAGCGAAGACTTACTTGAAGAAAGACCAGCTATCGTTACGATTATGGGTCATGTTGACCATGGTAAAACTTCACTACTTGATAAGATTCGTAAGAGTCATGTAGCTTTAGGTGAAGCTGGTGGAATCACACAAGCAATTGGTGCATACCAAGTAACACATAATGGTAAACTAATTACCTTTATTGATACTCCAGGTCATGCCGCATTTACAGAAATGAGAGCACGTGGTGCGCAAGTAACTGATATCGTAGTATTAGTTGTAGCAGCAGATGATGGTGTAATGCCTCAAACAATTGAAGCCATTCAACATGCTAAAGCAGCGGGCGTTCCTATTATTGTAGCAATTAACAAGATGGATAAGACTGGTGCTAATCCTGATCGAGTAAAACAAGAATTAGCAGCTCACGACCTACTTGCTGAAGATTGGGGTGGAAAAACAATTTTTGTTCCAATCAGTGCTAAGGTCGGAACTGGAATTGATGATTTACTAGAAATGATTTTACTAGTAGCTGAAATGAACGAATATAAAGCTAATCCAAATAGACTAGGTAGTGGTTATGTATTAGAATCTCGCCTTGAAAAAGGTAGAGGCGTTGTTGCTAGTATTCTAGTAAGAAATGGTTCAGTTAAAGTTGGTGACCCAATTGTAGCCGGTAATACATACGGTAAGATCAGAGCAATGCAAGATGAAAATAGAGTTAACTTAAAAGTTGCTCTACCTTCTAAAGCAGTAGAAATTACTGGTCTAGTTGATATTCCTAGCGCTGGTGACCACTTCATGGTATTTGAAGATGAAAGAACTACTAGATTAGTAGCTGAACAAAGAGCAATGCGTGCAGCTCAAGCCGCTAAAGCAGGCGTTAAAGCTGTCAGCCTTGCTACAATGTTTGATGATCTAGAAGGTGGAACTAAAGAACTTAACTTAATCGTTAAGGCTGATGTACAAGGTTCTATCGAAGCAATTACTGGTTCACTAGAAAAACTTAATATCGAAGGTACAAAAGTTAACGTTATTGGAACTGGTGTAGGTTCAGTTACTGATAATGATATCGCACTAGCTATCCCATCTAAAGCAGTTATCATTGGTTTTAATGTAAGACCTACTAGTCAAATTAGTGATAACGCTAAACAAAAAGGTATCGAAATTAGATTATACAATGTCATCTATAAACTAATTGAAGATATCGAAGCTGCCTTAAAAGGATTACTTGATCCAGTTTATGAAGAAAAAGTTGTCGGTGAAGCAGAAGTTAGATCAACATTCCATGCATCTAAAGTTGGTACAATTGCCGGATGTTATGTTAACAATGGTGTTATCACAAGAGGTGCTAACTGTCGTCTTGTAAGAGATGGTATCGTAGTCTTCACTTCTACAATCGCATCTTTAAAACATTATCAAGATGATATTAAAGAAGCTAATAAAGGATATGAATGCGGTCTTACAATCGAAAACTATAACGATATTAAAGTTGGCGATATTGTAGAGACATATATCTTAGAAAAGGTACAACTATAGGAGTAAGATATGGCTTTTAAGAAAGAAAGATTAGAAAAGATAATTGCTCGCGAAACTAGCCAAATCTTATTTGGTGAAGTTAAAGACCAAAGATTGAAATTAGTAACTATCACTAATGTTAACTTAAGTGGTGACTTATCTATCGCTACAATCTTCTTTACTGTATATGGAGATGAAGATGTAAGAGGCGAAACTAGTAAGTCATTAGAAGATGCTAAAGGCTTTATTCGCTTAAATTTAGGCCATAGAATTGAAGTTAAAAAAGTACCTGAACTAAGATTCAAATATGATGAATCATTTGAACAAGGTAATCGTATTGAAGATATTTTAAAAGGATTAAATGATAAATAAAATGAATGAGAAGTTTAAAGATAAATTAGCTACTGTTCCTAATAAGCCTGGTTGTTACCAGATGAAGGACAAAGATGGCGTAATCATTTATGTTGGTAAAGCTAAAAATTTACATAATCGTGTTAGTAGTTATTTTATCGGTTCTCATGATTATAAAACTACTAAGATGGTTAGTTTGATTGATGATTTTGAATACATCATCACTTCAAGTGAACTTGAAGCTTTCATCTTAGAAAATAATCTAATTAAAAAATATGATCCTAAATATAATATTCTAGCTACTGATGATAAAACTTATCCATATATTTGCTTAACAAATGAAGCACATCCTAGATTAATCTATACGAGGAGTGTTAATAAAAAGTTAGGTAAATATTATGGACCATATCCAAATGCCTATTCTTGTAAAATGGTTTGCGAAAAACTTAATAAGTTATATCCATTAAGAAAATGTAGATTAATTCCTAAAAAAGAATGTTTATATTATCATTTACATCAATGTCTTGGCCCTTGTATTAAAGATATAGATACATCTATTTATGAAGAATACAAGATGCACATCGATAACTTACTTAGTGGCAAAGCCAAAGAAGAGATAAGTTATTTAACGAAGCAAATGAATGAAGCGAGTGAAGCTTTAGATTTTGAAAAAGCGATTGAGTTAAGAAACTTACTTGATGATGTAAATGTGGTTATTCAAAAACAAAATATGGAAGGCTACTTAGAAGATAGCGATATCTTTGGCTACTTCGAGAATGAAGAATTCGTATCGATTCAAGTATTCCATTTACGTGAAGGTAAAATCTTAGAAAGAAATGGTTACTTATACGATAAGATTGGCGATGGCAAAGAAATCTTTAATGATTTCGTCGTTAAGTTTTATTTAGATTTAAATAACCCCCTCCCTAAAAATATTTATATTTTAGATGGAGAAGCTGAAGATATATCTAACTTAATCAAACATAGCGTTATCATTCCTAAAAAAGGTAAGTATAAAGAACTAATGAACTTAGTTTGCGAAAACGCTAAGAATAAGATTGAAGAGATTATTAAAAAGCGCGATATCGAATATAAAAAGAGTGGGGGAGCAGTAGAAGAATTAAGTAATCTTTTAGGTCTACCTTATCTAAAAGTTATTGAAGCGTTTGATAACTCAAATATTAGTGGAGCGAGCCCTGTTAGTGCGATGGTAGTATTTGTGGACGGAAAGAAAGCAAATAAGCTATATCGTAGGTTTAAAGTTAAAACCGTAGAAGGGGCAAACGATGCGGCTACGATGTTTGAAGTAGTAACAAGGCGCTATAAAGATTTAGAAAACAATCCTAATTTAATAATTATGGATGGTGGAGCAATTCAAGTTAATAGTTGCCTAAGTGCTTTATCTAAACTTGGTAGAACGATTCCTGTTTTAGGATTAGTTAAAGATGATAAACATCAAACTAGAGCGCTATATTACGAAGGTAAAGAAATCGTAATCGATAAGAATTCATATACATTTAAATTGTTATATGAGATTCAAGAAGAAGTGCATCGTTATGCAATTAGCTATTTCCATTCTGCTCATACTAAGAATATGATTTATTCTAAACTAGAAAGCATTAAAGGTATTGGTAAAGTTAAAAGAGAAAAGATACTATATTTAGTAGGATCAAATACATTTGAAGAGGATTTAAAAGCTCTTCATTTAAATGAAGAACAAATTGAAGAAGTAAAAAATATATTTAAGAACAGGTAATTAAAATGAGAGTTTACGGAAGAATTCAAAAATTGAGTGTAAAAGATAGAATCATTGGCGTGATTGTAGATGGTAAGTTAGTTTATGTTCATATGACTAACAAAGTCTTAAAAGAGTTTAAACCATACTTAACTAAAAAGACATATGTCATTTTAGAAGCTACAGATGAAAAAGTAGTTATTGAAAACATATCATGCTTAACCCTTGATTACTTTATTAAAATAATGGTGCCAAGTGGTAAGTATACAAAGGTATACTTTGATATTAATGACATCAAAAATGAAATTAAATCTTTAGTAAACTCACTTAATTACAAAATGTTCTTAGATTTAGAATTTAGTTGGCCAATTCCTTATAGCCATATGCCAGCAGAAATCCTTCAATACGGCTTTGTTATTGAAGATAAAGATGGAAACGTGGTAGAAGAAGGATCATCTTTAGTAAGACCACTTAGAAATACTTCTTTAAATAAAGGTACTTTAGAGTTTCTTCATCACGAATATAGTGATTTTGATAATGCGTGTCCATATGTGGAGTTCTATCAACTGATGGAAAGATTAATCAATAAATATGATCCAAAGATTATTGCTTGGGGAAGAAATGATGTTATCACTTTAGAAAAGTCATTTAAGATTAATCACTTACATCCACTTGATATTAGACATAGATATATTAACTTAATGCAAGTTATGAAAAACTATTATAACTATAAAAAAGAAATGGGCTTATTTGCTACTTACCAAGAATTAACTGGCGGCGAAGAGCAAGAACAAGCACATGATGCAATGGAAGACGCAGTAATCGCTAAAAGAATATTTGATATTTTTAAAGAAAGAATTAATAACGATCAAAATCTTTAAAAAATTAAAAAAGTCCGAGTAAAATCGGACTTTTTTTATTTGCCTAAATATCTAAAATGGTTGTAATTATCATTGGACGACGATCGATTTCTTCATCTAAGAAATTGATGATTTCGTTATTGATTAAGCCTTGAGCATAAGCTTTATTATATTCTTTAGTAGATGCGATATATTGTTTTAATTTATCGGCTGCTCTAAATTTTACTTTCGATAAAATAAAACTAGAATCTTTTGCATATACAAAGCCAATCGTATTTAGAATAGGTAGGTCAAATTCTTTATCTTTATTTAACATGAAGACAATCGATATCATGCCTTCTTCAGATAACATCCTACGTTCTTTAATCGTAGCACCATTTACTATTTCATCGTTATTATCGATGAATAAGTTATCAGCATACACTTTACCACTAATTTTAGCTTTCGTTTTAGTTAATTCTAAAACATCGCCGTTTTCCATTATAAAGCAGTTTTCTTTAGGAATTCCTGTTTCAGTCGCAATATCTACATGCGTTTTAAGCATTGCATATTCACCATGGATTGGCATAAAGAATTTAGGTTTAACTATCTGTAACATCAACTTTAGCTCTTCTCTGCTTGCATGACCTGATGTATGTGTATCTAAAAGCGGGCTATTAGCAATTACATTAGCACCTGCTTTGTAAAGGTTGTTAACAATTTTATTGATACTTGCTTGGTTACCAGGAATGATTGAAGAAGAGAATATGATTGTATCACCTTTTGTTACTTTGATGTAAGGATGGTTTCCTTGAGCAATTCTTGATAAAGCAGCTAAAGGTTCACCTTGAGATCCAGTACAAAGAATAGCAATCTTATCATCAGGTAAGAATGTGAAATCTTTAATATCCACAAATGTATCTTCACTAGCTGTGATGTAGCCCATCTCTTTTGCTACATTAATATTTTTAACCATTGAACGGCCGATGATTACTAATTTTCTACCACTTTCAATACATGCTTTTACGATTTGATCAACGCGGTAAACGTTAGATGCGAATGTGGAGATGATGATACGGCCTTTGATTTGACTAAACATCATTGAGATGTTTTCACCGATTAGCTTTTCTGATGGCGATAAGTGATTAACAGTAGCATTAGTACTATCAGATAGAAGTAAGGCAACTCCGCTTGAAGCATACTTTGATAATTTATCAAATTCAGTACCT
>Ga0310690_10003333_pt1 | contig 24279 bp, 19 predicted proteins | sample AusTroGonzalo_MG_2_FD_207661 | JGI IMG/M metagenome (GOLD analysis project Ga0310690, IMG submission 207661) | Bovine rumen microbial communities from tropical cattle in Woodstock, Queensland, Australia - Gonzalo_04 (v2) (version 2) | ecosystem: Host-associated > Mammals > Digestive system >... | reverse complement strand
TGCCAGCAAACTGCCTGCGAAAAGAAAGACCGTGATGAATGATAAAAATTTTCTCATAACAATAATTATTTATTATGTCTACTCTTTATTAGATTTTTCTGCATATTCCTCCTTCAGTGTTCCCTCCTCTGTGCGTATGCGTGTGCAAAAGCAACAGTCCTCATTTCCGCCAGGCTGTCCTCCACAGTTTGTTTTACCCTGTCGTATCTTTTGAGCGCATAGGCATTTACATTCAGGTGAATAAGGCGGGAGTTTGGCATTTGCACCTATCTTTCCGTCAAGACATATATAGTCTTTTAGCACACAAAGGAAATCCTCAATAAAGTGGCTTGACATATTGCCAAAGTACGGTGCGAACATCCTTGCAGGCTCACGGAACTTCAACGGAGTATTATTCCCGAACAACTTCACAGCACCATCCATTGCTCCACGTGCCAAATACACATATTCACGCGGCAAAACAACGGGATCGGAAATAAATCCTATACGAAGGGCGGTGTCATAAACTGTTAAATCCCCGATACACTTGATGCCGCCTATGAGCTTACGCACAGAATCATACAAATCCTCAAAATCTGCGTATCTCGTGTGCAGGACTTTTGCATTGTCAAGCGCATTAACAGCAGCATCTATAGCTATATTGGCAATGCAATACTGGTGTGCGCCTTTTACGCACTTTTTCAATATATCCTGTTCCGATGGAGCGGGATTCTGCATGGCATAGTTCCGAATAGTGCACAATTCTTTCCAATGCCCCTGATAGCAACACTGGTAATAAACATTCAGCAATCGTTTCATAACAATTATTTTTTATTATTTTGCCTACTCTTTGTCGGATTTTCGGCATGCTCTGTTTTATAAATTTTGTTATTACGTCATTCCTAATTATCATGTAACTATACCATAATAGTCCTAATTAACAAGTGATGTGCTACCTTGGTCCTCTCTTTGGAACTTATAAATACTTTTCCGCTTCTTTTGGAGTCATATCGGGATATATAGCATATTTATTATCACTATTATTCTGCGCCTTCTCACGTAATTGCTTTTTTATTGTAATCGGAGATTGGGATTTAAATTGTGCTATAGTATTAACGGCTTCCTCCTGTACATAGTAGTAAGCTATCACTTGTTTAGCTAATTTACGGCGTTTTTTATCACGCCATTCGTTAATAACAACTATTAACGGAATAACAATACCTGCGATTGATAAAAACAGTTCTAACAATCGAATAATTACATCTATTTTTTCCATAATGATAAAACTCAGTTTTTGTTTTGCCTACTCTTCTGCGGATTTTCGGCATTCTCCGTTTCTCTGCGGATGTCGTCAATCTTGGCTTCGGCGGGTTGCGTAAGCGAACTTACACCCGCCTTGCACAAGATTTCGGCATGCTCCGTTATATAATAAATTTGTTATTTCTTTATTCCTATACTATCCTATAACTATCCTTATAGTCCTAATCAGCAATGGATGCGCTAACCTTGCGCTAACCTTACGCTACTTTTGGAACGTATGGATATTTCCCTGTTCTTATGGTGTCATATTCCAAAAGCATGCATACAAAAAAAACACCACTTCTGTGTATTCCTTGTGATGGCTCTGGCAAGCCCGGGTAGAAAATACGGCAAAAGCAGTGCATGAATATGCACCAACATCTGCCAACTACTACCCTTATTGAAAACTGCCAGATTCTCACAAGGCTCATTGGTATGTCGGTTGTCTTGTATGTCGTCTTCGCAATGAAGACCGCGTTTCCGCCGAAACGCGTTGCAAAGATATTGCTTTTTCCTTAAACATGCAAGCGAAAAACGATTTTTTTTCTGTCAGTTTCAGACAATTAAGCAGCATTGCAACACACACACAGCAACACTTTTGCCGTAATCGGGGGCAAAGGTAGTGCAAGAAAAGGAAGCGGGAAAGGCTTATTCGGGCTTTTTTGTCCGGCAGCGGTGCTATCGGAATGTAATTCCGACGAAACGGACGGAGAAATATATTTTAACGGGACACCGCCGTTTGCGGGCTGTAGAACGGGCGAAGCATGCGTTTTTTACGCGGGATGTGAGATAAATTTGCGGGAGTGCATTTTTTGTTGTATCTTTGCGCCCGCTTTTGTGCCTGTTTGGTGATGATGACGACAGAAGACATACGCAAGCCTGTGGCGGAGGACTTCGCCCGCTTCAACGTGCTGTTCGGACAGACCCTTCAGAGCGACGATGCGCTGCTGGGGAAAGCCCTGGAGTACGTGCTGAAACGGCGCGGCAAACAGCTGCGTCCGCTGCTGGTACTCCTGTCGGCGAAGATATGCCGGGGAGTCAGCGAGAAGACCCTGCAGACCGCCGTGGCGATGGAACTGCTGCATACGGCTTCGCTGGTGCATGACGACGTAGTGGACGCCTCTCCCGTCCGTCGCGGGCAGGAGGCCCTGCAGATGCGATGGGGCAACAAAGCCGCGGTGCTGGTGGGGGACTTCATGATGTCGAAAGTGGTGGAAGTGGTGGCATGGCTGAAGAATACGCGCATTCTCCATATCGTTTCCGCGCTGGGTACGACCCTCGCTTCCGGCGAACTGCTCCAACTCCATACCGGCGACTCGATGTGGATAGCGGAGGACCGGTACTACGAAGTCATCTCCCGCAAGACGGCCTGTCTGTTCGCGGCCTGCATGGAGGCGGGCGCCGAGTCGGCGGGTGCGGGAATGCGCCATACAACGGCCTTGCGGCAGTTCGGATGGCATCTGGGCATGTGCTTCCAGATGAAGGATGACATATTGGATTTCTCGGACAGCGAGGAACTGGGCAAACCGACCATGAACGACATCCGCGACGGCAAGGTCACGCTTCCTCTTCTGATTGCCGTGCAGCGTGCTCCGCGCGAGGAGGCGGAGGGCATCCGGCGTATTGCCGAGGAACTGGCGGAGGGCACCCTGCGCACGGAGGTGTATGAGGCCGAGCAGATGCTGAAGTCGTTCGTGATGCGCTACGAGGGAGTGCGTTATGCCTGCCGCCAGATGCAGATACACAAGGAGAAAGCGGAGCAGTGCCTGACTGTGTTCCGCGATTCGTCGGCCAAAGAGAGCCTGGCCGGTTTACTGGATTACGCCATCAACCGCCTTCATTGAGGCTTCGCGCAGTTGCGGGTCTTGGATTGTTTCAAGAATGTCGTTCGTGAACGCGCGGATGAGGAGTTTGCGCCCCTCTTCCGGCGAGATGCAGCGTTGCTGCATATAGAACAGCGCCGATTCGTCGAGCCGTCCGGTGGATGCTCCGTGGCCGGCCTTCACGTCGTCGGCGTAAATCTCCAGTCGCGGTTGTGTGCGCATGACGGCGTGGTCGCTGAGCAGCAGGTTGCGGTTGGTCTGCAGGGCCTCGGTCTGCTGGGCGTTAGGAGCGATATGGAGGTCGCCGCGGAACTGTCCGTCCGCATGGTCGGCCAGGACGAACTTGACCAACTGTGTGGACGTGCCGCCGCCCGTGCTGTGACGGATGCAGGTGTGCAGCCCGGCGTGGCTGTGCCCGTGCAGGAAATTCAGCGCATAAACCTCCGTCCGGCATCCTTTGCCCGCCTGCTCCACATAGAGGCTGTCGTCTGCCGTCAGGTCCTCTCCGGCGGACAGGTGCAGGATATGGATGCGCAGCGTGGAGCCTTCTTCCTGACGGAAACGGAGTTCGGCGCCCGGTTCGTTCAGGCGGACGATGTCTGCCGTCTCTCCTCTTTTTATTGTCTGTTCAGCCATTCGTAACCTTTCTCTTCCAGTTCAAGGGCCAGCTCCCTACCGCCCGTCTTCACGATGCGTCCGTCGGCCAGGACATGCACGCAGTCGGGGATAATATAGTCAAGCAGTCGCTGGTAGTGGGTGATGACGATGGAGGCGTTGTCGCCGGTCTTCAGCCGGTTCACGCCGTTCGCCACAATGCGCAGCGCATCGATATCCAGTCCGGAGTCGGTCTCGTCCAGTATGCTCAGGCACGGCTCCAGCATGGCCATCTGGAATATCTCGTTCTTCTTCTTCTCGCCGCCGGAGAAACCCTCGTTCACGGAGCGGTTGTTGAGTTTGTCGGCCATCTCGAGGAGGGCCTTCTTCTCCCGCATCCGCTTGAGGAAATCCGTGGCGCTCAGTGCCGGCCGGCCTTCGTAGGCACGCTTCTCGTTCACGGCGGTGCGCAGGAAATTGACCATGCTCACGCCGGGAATCTCCACCGGATACTGGAACGAAAGGAACACGCCTTCCCGCGCGCGCTGTTCGGGGGGCATGGCGAGCAGGTCTCTGCCTTTCAGGAGGACCGTACCTGCCGTCACCTCGTAGGCGGGATGTCCGGTCAGCACGGCGCTGAGGGTGGATTTGCCCGCTCCGTTGGGCCCCATGATGGCATGCACCTCACCCGCGCGGATGTCAAGGTTCACGCCTTTCAGAATCTCTTTGCCGGCAATGGAGGCATGCAGATTTTCGATATGTAACAGTTCCATAGAGTCTGATCCGATTGGTTATTGAAGGACGGCCATCACGGTCTCGCCGACAGCCTGCAGGGTCTCGCGGCTGATGTTCTCCATGTCGTCCTGCAGGGTGTGCCACCAGAAGGGGAATCCGGTGCCGCTGTAGTTGTTGTAATGGATGATATCCACGCAGGGAATGCCTGTCAGGTAGCTGATATAGAGATGGTCGTCGGTGATGGGATTGCCTTTCTGTGTGACGAAGTAGCGTCCGTGGCCGAGGCGGTTGGCTTCACGCCATATCTTTTCCGTGTAGTTTTCCGCGTTCCGGACGGAATAATACTCTTTCTGGAACACGGCATCGGGCGCCCCCACCATGTCCAGCACGATGCCGAACTGGAAGCGCTGCAGCATCTCTTTGTCGGCCTGCATCTCGCGTCCCCACAACTGCGATCCCAGGCACCAGGTGTTTTCCCTCTCTGTGCCGGTGTAGAACGACGGGGTGCCCATGTCCTCGCAGTCGAAGAACACGATGTCCACGGGTTTGCCGGTGCGGGCCAGGCTGTCGTTCCGTGCGCGTAATCCGATCTGGCGGGCGACTTCCAGCAGTACGCCGACTCCGCTTGCTCCGTCGTTGGCTCCTGGGACGGCCATGAACCGCCGGTCGTAGTCCTCCTCCTCGTCACACCATGGACGGCTGTCGTAGTGCGCTGCGAGCAGGATGCGCCCGTTGGCCTCCCGTGCCCCGAAATGGCCGATGACGTTGATGACGTGCTGCTCATGCCCGTCATAGGCCGTCATGGTGCCCTGCTGGAACTCGGTGACGGCTCCGTAGGCCTCCAACTGCTGCATGAGATAGAGCAGACACTCGGTGTGCGCCTTCGTGTCGGGCACGCGCGGCCCCATGTCCACCTGCCGCTCAATATGGCGGTAGGCCGTGTCGGCGCAGAAGTCGGGGCGTACGACAGGCGCCGGCCGCTTTCCGGTGCAGGCCGTGACGAGCACGGCGGCGAGGTATAGGATAATACAGTTCTTCATGGGCGGTTAGCGGATGTTCAGTTCGCTGACGCTGCGGTGTTCCTGGATGGCCTGGATGGTCTGGGCGATAGGTTCGGCGATGCTGACCACTTTCACTTTGGCGCAGCGTGTCGTGTCGAACGGTATGGAGTCGGTAAAGACGAGTTCTTCGAGCTGGCTGTCCTGGATGTTGGTGCAGGCGTTGCCGGACATGATACCGTGCGCCACCACCGCCCGGACGCTCTTCGCGCCACAATCCTTCATCACCATCGCCGCCTTGCACAGCGTGCCGGCCGTGTCGGCCATGTCGTCCACGATGACCACGTTCTTGCCCTCCACCTCGCCGAGGACGCGCATCTCGCTGACTTTGTTGAAGTCGGGGCGGTGCTTATAGCAGATGACCATCGGCACCTCCTTGTCGGTCAGCACATGCAGTTTCTTGCAGAACGCGGCAGCACGCTTGGTGCCGCCTGTGTCGGGCGAAGCTACAATGAGGTTGTCCAGTTGCAGACTTGCCACGTATTGCGCCAGCACGTTTGCGCCGTAGAGGTGGTCAACGGGTATGTCGAAGAAGCCCTGTATCTGGTCGGCGTGCAGGTCCACGGTTATCACGCGGTCAGCGCCTGCCGTCTGCAGCATGTTGGCCACCAGCTTCGCGCCGATGCTGACGCGCGGCTTGTCCTTGCGGTCCTGGCGCGCCCAGCCGAAATAGGGGATGACGGCTATTACCTTGTAGGCGCTGGCGCGTTTGGCCGCGTCAATCATCAGCAGCAACTCCATGAGGTTGTCGCTTGTCGGGCAGGTGGTCTGCACCAGATAGACTGACTGGCCGCGCACCGACTCCTCAAACGACACAGCGAACTCGCCGTCGGAGAAACGGTCGATCTTCACACTGCCCAAACTGCAGTTCAGGTATTCACAGATGCGTTGTGCGATTGCGCCGCCTTTACTGCCGGCAAATACTTTGTAGGGACTTGCTTCCATATCGGGATAAGGGGTTAAAAGTTACGGGAGGATGAATTTGGCCCAGAGGTCAGCACGGCGGATGCCGTCGCCTGAAGCCAGTTTGACGAGATAGAGGTTTCCGGGAATCAGGTCGTCTGCGGGGATTTCCTGTCCGGCGGTTTCCGCTTCCACCGGCACGGTGCATATCAGGCGTCCTGCCGGGTCATAGACGAGCAGCCGGCGTTCTTCGTCTGAGGTATCGGGAAGGTAGGCCGTCACCGTGGTGCCGGAACAAAGAACGGTGAAGCGTTTGTCGGTCTTTGTCTCGCCGGGGAGGGTTCGTACATGGGTCACGGTGCCGGGGGCGCTGGTATGCGGTTCGCAGCCCTTTTCCTCATGGCAGGTGACGTAGTAGTAATAGTCGGTTTGAGGGGTCAGGCCGGTCAGAACGGCCTCACCGGCAGGGGCTTCCAACGGATATTCCTCGTCGGAATACAGAAAGACGGGCCGCTGTTCGGTGGTCAGTGCGAGGGTCTGCAGCGTGATTTCGCCTTCGCCTTCTATCAGGCGGTAGGTGAGGCGCAGGCGGTTGTACTCGCGTTGCGGGTCAAGGGTGAACGTGGCGGTCAGGCTGTTGCCGGTGGCGCGGATGAACACGGAGTCGATGCGTTGCCAGCGGTTGCCTGAGTAGCCGTACAGCAGCAGTTGTCCCACGGTCCTGGTCTTGCTCAGGGTGTAGGTATGGGTGAGACTCACGGTCGCTTCGCTGATGGGCAGGGGGGAGCGGGGGCTGAGATAGCGGTCGCCCGTCTGACGCATGACCTGGTCGATGGTGAGGGTCTGGGTGTCCGGTTCGTCGGCGATGGTGTAGAGGGTAAGGAAATAACTCTCGGCGTCCTCCTGTTCTTCCCAGTTCGCGGTGAACGAATAGGGGGTTGTGCCAGTGGCCTCCCTGCTTTTCACCTCCTGAATAAGCGTCTGCCGCACCGCCGTGCCTTTCAGCGTGGTCTGTGTGCTCTGCACTTTGTTGCGGGTGCCGGCATAGAAGAGGGCGCTCTGGTTGTCGCATTCAACGAGGCTGTTGAAGCGCAGGTAGATGTTCCGGTGGTAGGTGCTGTCAGCGCGCACGCGGTCCCAAAGGGTGTCGCTGGTCCACTTCAGGCTGTCGAAACTCATCTGGAAGGTCTTGCGGGTGGTGACGAAATAGAGCACCGAGTCCTGCAGCTGGTAGCCGTTTACGGGAAGCGTCTTGATTTCATAGACGCTCGGGTGGTGGCGTAGCACGGCTGTGGAGAGTTGCATGATCTGTTCCAGTTGCAGGTGGAGTCCTGAGCCGTCATCTTCGCCGTAGTGGAAAGTGATGTTATTCTCTTCGGTCTGCCGGATGTTGGTCAGTTCGTGCCACGGCATGGAGATGCCGTCGTAGGTGACGGGGGTGAAGACGGTGATGTTGTATTGTCCGGGGTAGGTGTCGGAGGGCGAACTCTGGACGGGTTTCTTGTAGTAGGCCTCGCAGATGTCGTAGCCTAACGGAAGGGTGTTGTTGGGGGTGTTGTTCTCCCATTTCCCTTTGTGAAAGACGATGTGTGACACGAGCAGCCCTTTCCCGGGCAGACAGTTGTCCGGTGCGTCCCAGCCGACGGGCTGCCTGTTTTCTAACAGCCAGTATTCCTTTGGGTTGGGCGATAGGACGTGCATGTTGTGGTCCGTGTCGGCGATGAGGTAGGCCTGGTTAGAGGTCGTGAGGGGTTCTATCAGGTAGTCGGCCGCTTTGGTCAGTTGTTTCGGGGTCAGCCATCCCAGGATCCAGCGCTCGTAGGCCGAGAAGGATGGGGGGGTTCGTCCGTTGTTGTTGTAGTTGCCCGAGCACATGATGTCCCATTCGCCGATGGTATAGATCTCGCTGTCCGCGGTGTTGTACAGGTCATCCAGGCCGAGCACGTGACTGAACTCGTGGCAGAAGGTGCCTATGCCGCATTGGTGGCTGCCTCGGCTGTCGGAGAGTTCGGAGGTGCAGGCATAGTCCCATATCCATACATCGTCAATGGAATAGCGGTAGTATTTTTTGTCCTTTTCGCTCCATACGCCGGCTTGCGAGCGGTGCGGCCAGACGGCATCTTCGGGGCCGCCTTCTGCGGGGTTGTGTCCGGCGTAATAGACGAATATGTTGTCAATGTCGCCGTCTTTGTTCACGTCATACTGCTTGAAGTCCACGCCGTCGTCATCCGCCTCGGAGCAGGCGTCCACAATCATTTCTGCCGCCCGCGAGGTGTAGTAGCTCCGTTCGTGGGGGAGGGTGTAGGGGCCATAGACGTCGAACGTGGGGCGGAACTGGTTGTTCGAGTTGCTCAGGAAGTAGTCGCGGGCGGAGCCGGTGCCGCCGTTGTCGTGGTAGCCCTTCTCGTTCAGCATCTTCGTGAAGGCTTCGCGCGGATTGGGGACGACGAACTGCACGTCCTGGTAATTGACCAGTATCACGATGCTGCGCACGTCGCCTGTCCGCGGGAAGGTGGTGGTGATGGCGGGCTGTTGCGGGCGCGTGATGGTGGAAGGTACGCGTGCGGGCACACGCATCCCTTGTTTGTCCAGCCGGTAATGAAAGTACTCGTCGCCGTAAACGCCGCTGCCGGGCTTCGCAATCACCGCAAAGGCGGACGGGGCTGCAAGCAGCAGAAGGAGATAGAGGAACAGGTGTCTGCGCATGACGTTGCTTTCTTCAAAAACGGCTGCAAAGTTAGCATTTTTATTTCACTTATGCAACTTTTTTTTATAAAAATAAATGTCTCTCTTGCATGATTGGCGCATTTTTTGTACCTTTGCACTCGCATAATTGCATTTGTTTAATTTTAATGAACATACACATGAAAAAACTTCTTCTTTTTGCCTGCCTTGTTGCAGGTACGGCGTGGGCGGCGCAGCCTGCGCATGTTGTTCGGGCGTATAACAACCCGCAGGGCGGGTATGTCCTTGTGGACGCTGACAACGAGGTGCTCGCTTTCTCTGAAACAGGTGTTGCCTCGGCGGATAATCTCCCGTTGGCGGATTTCCTCCGCGGGAACGGAATGACCTTGCAGGTCATGCAGGAACGCCTTCCGCAGGAGATAGCCACTGATGCCGAACTTGAAATCGTAGTAGCTCCCCTGCTCGGCGACATCGAGTACAGCCAAGATGCGCCATACAACGACATGACACCTATCGGACCCAACGAGAACGGGAAAATGGTGCATTGTGTCACCGGCTGTGTGGCAACCGCCATGGCACAGATTATGGCTTATTGGAAATATCCGGAAAAGAGCAATTATTCCGGCACCATGTCATATTCCACAAGCTATAAAATAAAGGAAGACGGTGATGCGACTTATAAGCTTGATGTCGCTCTTAAATATGACACTGTCGTTTTCGACTGGAGCAAGATTCTGCCAAGATATGAGGGTGTTGCCTCCACCCAAGAGCAGCGTCACCAGATAGCTCTGCTCATGCTTGCTTGCGGTGTGTCGGTCAAAATGGGATATTCCCCACGTTCAAGCGGCTCGAGTGGTAGTCTGCTTGTAGCAGGTGCATTGGTGGATAAGTTCGGCTATAACAAAGAGTTGAAAATGGAGAGTCGCAGCGATTTCCTGGATTCCGAATTCATCCAGATTCTTATAGACGAGTTTGACAGCAAACGCCCAGTATATTGTGATGCACAATACTCTGGTGACAACATAAAAAATTTCGACGGAGGTCACGCTTTTGTGATTGACGGATACGCTTATGCCAAAACTGACACAAACAAGAAAAAACCTTATTTCCACTTCAACTGGGGCTGGGGCGGTAAGGATCAGGTAGGAGATCCGAACCTATGGTATCGGCTTGCTAACAAAGACATAACTCCATATGCTAATAAAATGAAGATTATCCGCAATATCATGCCTGCCAGCATGACACCCGTTGAGGAAACGCTGGCTGATAACATGCAAGACGGACGCATATTTGACATTCTCGGTCATGAGGTTCAGCAGACTATTCCCGGACAACTCTACATCTCTAACGGGCGCAAATTCATTGCTCGCTGACATTTGCTGCAACATTTGTTATATGACAGAGCCATAGCATACTATGGCTCTGTTGGTAGTTTCTTGTCATTTAGAGAGACAGTATATTAACGTGAGTTCGATATAAGAATTCAAAAAAGCATCAGTTTGTTGTCGTCCTTATCGAAGACGAGATTGAGTGCCGGTTTCTTGGGCAGGTAGCAGTATGCGGCAATAGCGGCAAAGGTGTTGCACAGGAAATTGGCGACAGACCGGTGCCTGGAATGCTCTACCTGCGCGATGTTCTTCAGTTCATCATTGATGGATTCCACCAAAGCACGGTGTCTCAGTATAATCTTGTCAGTCTGGCTCATGAGCGTATTCTTCATTTTCTTCTTCAGTTTGGTTATCAGTTGGATTCCGCCGACAAACAGATTCTCAAACAGTGTCCGGCTGACATAGCCCTTGTCACCGCAAAGTTTGCCGGTTATCTTTTCCACAAACCTCTGATTATACAATGGTGTTCTCTCGTCCGTGTCACCCGGAGAGATGGTGAAGTTTATGATTTCCCCTTTGTCATTGACAATCAGATGCAGCTTGAATCCGTAGAACCACCCCATTGAGCATTTCCCTCTTGCAGCATAGCCTGCAAACGTCTTGTGGAGGTGGATTCTGTGGTTGTCGCAGACTCGCAGAGGAGTGGAGTCCACAAACGATATACCTGTACACTCCGCCAGCAGACAGCATTTGACGAAGATGCCCGTCTCCAGCATCACATCGCGTTCCAGTTCCACAAACCGGTTGTAGGAGACCACACGGGGGAACAGATGGCGGCAATGGGGAAGGATATGGTTCATATAGTAGTGCTTGAGGCACCGATAGCCGCCCAGATGGAACATGAGCAAAATCAAGATGATTTCTGAATCGCTCATCCTGTTGGGCTTGTGGCGGTGAGGCTTTCCGTCAAAAACGGCTTTCTCTGACTCAATTTTTGAAAATTCTTTGCAGAAATCATCAATAATACAGAAATTTTCTGTAATTTTGCACTCGTTTAGTACTTGCATAATGCTGAGAATTTTGGTTTCACTTCGTTTTCTTTTCAACTACAAAGTTACTGAAAAATCCGCATATATGCAAGTTTTTTATATGTTATTTCGCTATATTTTAGAAAATTCGTTATATCGAACTCACGTTATATTATACCGTTTCTACAAATATCAGACTTGGCAGAGCGCGGGTGCAATAGAGCCATAGCGTGCTATCGCTCTACTGGTGATGAATATCCACAGTACTTAACATGTAATAAATTCGGATTACCGTCGGCTGACCGTCGGGAAAGACAGCGAAGAACAAGCGCATTACAGGCACCGTACAATCCCAATACAATCCCAATAACTTTCAATAAAAGACTTCAAACAACGGGACACAATAAAAGAAGAACCGCCGTGCGGCAGTTCTTCCTCTAATTGGATTATTAAATCTTCTTATTTACGACGAACCGGAGAAACATTTGCTGCGTTCTGCATTCTGATCATGGCTTTCATTTCGTTGACGGTGAACGAAGGACGCATGTTGTTGTCGCGGGCGATGACAGACTCCGCTGTCTCTTTGGCGAAATGATAGGTGATTTCTGGGTCAAATTTAACCTTGGTGTTGGTTACTGTATATTCGCCGGTAACATCGTCCTCTTCCACTTCTACGCCCAGTGAGAAGTCAGAGCCGAACAGGTTAGCAACTGCCAGAGGAGCGACAACAGCCTTGAAGCCGTTGATTTTGTACATGTACATGGCATTCGGATTGCTCTCGATTACAGTAGTAGCGGAGGTCACGAGGCCGGCGGGGATGTAAGTGGTGTAGTAGTCTTTGTTCTCCTCGCTGTAAGTGTACTCAAACAGCATACCACCTGACAGGCACTCTTTTCTTGCATTAATTTGCTCTTCGAACCATGTGTCGTAGTCTTCAGCGCAGGCTGCAGCAATAGCGGCTTTGATGTGGGTCAGATAAGTGGCATCGTCTTTCAGCGCTCCGGCCACAAGGGTGTGCTCTGCTTTTCTTCCGGCTTCACCGCCAAGTTCAACTTCTGCGGTCTTCCATGTTCCCAGCGAGAATGTCATGTGGTCTTCGGCTTTCGTGAAGATTTTGCCGCCCTGGCCATCGCTTAAGTCGGGGTTCAGATTATAATCGGTATAGGCGATATAGCACGGCATTGACATCAGATAGCCTGTCGAGGGACCGGAGAGTTCGCCGTTGTCATTATAGCCGAAGCCTTCCGAGAAGAAGTCAATGGTACCGCTGATGATGCAGCCTTTCACTTCTTCGCCGGTGGCGGTCACTTTAGCGATAGCAAAGGTGTCGGAAACAACCACTTCGGGGGCGTTGGTCTCCTTGTTGTAGGAGTACGATACAGTGGCGCCTGTGAATTTCAGGGTCTCAAGTTTGCTTACCACTTTCACCTCAACAGTTCCCTTCAGCTCAACTTTGTCAATGGTAGTCGTGGCTGTGATGGTGGTAGTTCCGAAAGTGAGACCGGTCACCGTACCATTCTTATCAACTGTCGCAACTTTGGTGTCCGAACTTGTCCACGAGTAGGAAAGTTTGTCCTTGCCGCTGTAACCGACAGCCTGTACGGAGATACGTTTCACATCTCCCGGGGCAATTATTACCTGTGACTCGCCGTTGTTCAACGTAATGGTCACATCATTGCCGGGGTCGTTGTCACTTTTTTTGCAACTCGTGAAACTTGCTACGGTTGCAAGGAGCATCATTGCTCCGAAAAGTAATTTTTTCATGATTCTATTTGTTAATTGGTTGTATTTTTTTTATTTGTCTTTGTCTTTCATATATGGGTTGTAGGTGCTTTCTGATGACGGCGGAACCATGTTGAAATAGTCGTCAGATGCCTTGATTGTTGGTAACTTATAATCGTGATTATCGCCACGTGAACGGGTGTCGTCCCAACGGCGGAACGTCTCAAGTCCGTAACCTTCGCCCCACATCTCTACGCGCCAGTTGTATATAATCTGCTTTTTCAGTTCCGAAGGATCACTCCACTTCGCAACATCATCGGCATATTCACCAGCCGCTTCAGCGTCATCGTGGTTGATGCGCTGGTCAGTTATGGTCTGCAGATACGACAGAGCTTTGCTGTAATCACCCGCACCGATTTCTGCAAGCCTGTACTCTGCTTCTGCAGCAATGAGATACATGCTCTCAAAACGCATGAACACATCGTCACTCAACCAGTCACGGTCAATGTCATCGTCCTTTGTGGAAATCGGGTTCTGTGCGGAGAAGAACTTCTTGTCTGGACACAGGAAATAGGTCTTGTTGGCAGTACCGTCGTTGAACCATAGTCTGCGCTTGTCCCACTCCGGCATATTGTCATATAAGACCCTGTCTATAACTTTCGTATCACCCGCCCATGCGTAACTGTAAGAATGGATATCAACCTGACCGAACCAGCTCTTCAAGCCTCCCGAGGTCTCAATAGTAACTTCTTTAGCCCACATCCAACTCGGATCATTAACGCTGTTGAAACCGTTTGTCAGCAAATCCTCTTCAGAAATCATTTTGTACTTGTTGCTGTCTATAACCTTTTTTGCATTAGACAATGCCAATTCCAAATGATTTTTCAGAGTTTCTCCGGTGCGATAGACCGCCTCATTCAAGTAGGCTTGCGCCAACAGACCACAAATCACCTCACGATCGATAGTCAGTTTGTTCGGGCGTATATAGTTTATTCCGAACTCCTCATAAAGACGGATTGCAAGGGTCATGTCAGAGAACGCCTGCTCATACACTTTCGCAGATGTGGATTGAGGCTGCGGACTGTCCATGTTGTTTTCTGTGTAAATAGGGCAGCATGGGTAATCAACTATGGTGTAACTGCCTTTTTCCGTTGTCATGTAAACACTGTTCGTAACCGGTGTGAACCAGCGTGCAAGATTGGAATAGGCATAGCCTCGCAACGCGAGTACCTGGGCATAATAAACAGCCTGCTCATACTCCGCTTCCGTATATTTGAACTCGTCTGTAATTTCTGATGGGAAGCCGTGCTTTTCAAGTTTTGTCACAAAATCAGTGCCGTTCTGGAAAGCTTTGATAGTGGCATTTATGTTATGAAGCATGCCATAATAAAATCCCCAAATGGTACCGTTACGGTTTGTTACAGTACGCAGTGTCTCGTCTATATATAGCCATCCGTAGTTCTTGTTTGTCAAGGCGATATCGCCGCACAGGATATCACCCCACAAATCAATACTCCTTTTGCCGAACTCATCGTGTCCCCCTCCCATGGAATACAATTTCACATACAAGCCGCGCACGCTACCTTCCAATTGGTCAGACAACTGTTCATACTGATCTTGACGCATATCACCATACTTAGTGGCTCCATCCGGCTTACGATCAAGGAACGAGTCTTTGCAACCTGTGAGCAACACGGCTGCCGCAATAGTTAGAATAATACTTTTTTTCATATCTTTTTGTCCTTATTCTGTTTCGTAAGTTTTTCTAATATACACACATCAGAATTGTACCTTGATGCCACCTATAATCGTGGACAATGGAGTGTACTGATAAGAATCGGAAGCACCGGTGTAACTTACCATCGGGTTATAACCGCGACGGGCACTGGCTATCGCAATGTTGTCAGCCTGTACATACAACTCAAGACGACTCAGTTTGATTTTTTCAATCAATTTTTTCTGGAATTTGTACCCCAAGCGGATGTTGTTCAGGCTCAAGTATGAGTTGCTGGTCAGGAAACGTGTACTACCTGTGTTGGTGTACAAATCCCCGTAGTTGTTCAGACGCGGAATATTGGTGTCGTGATTGTCTTCTGTCCATGCATTGCGCATATCCACATGCCAGTTGTACTGACCGACCTTATCGTTGTTCATCAACTGCGCGTATGTTCCGTCATAACCATATCCGCCGATGCGGTAGCTGCACGAGATATTCAGTGTAAAGCCGTATGCCTCAAGATCGATACCGAAACCGCCGTCCAGAGCCGGTTCAGCCGACTTGCCGACGAAGTCACTGCCGCAGTACTGCGCATCATCGGTATGAATAGTATCTATTGTTGCATTCGGATGGTCCAGACGATAAAGATAAACATTTGAAATATAGTTATCCACATAACCCAACTTCTCTATATCCTCATCTGTAACTTGAGACGCATCCCTATGACCGAACTCGCCTTTGTCATGGTCATAATATCCCACATATACAGGCTTACCGTTTTCAGGATTGACACCGATGTATGTTCGTGTCATATAATCATACATGCTGTGTCCAACATACAAGCCTCCGTTTGTTGACATCTCATTCTCTTCGTCTATGTCTTTAGGCAATTCAATCACATTGTTATGATAATAACCACCGTTTAAGCGTATGTCAAGTTTCACGTTGCGTGTATCCACTGCATGCACTTTTGCCTGGAACTCGACACCCTGATTCGACAGTTTTCCGCCGTTAATCCAAACAGAGGAATAACCTATTGACGGAGCTTGATAACGCGGCATCAAAAGATGGTCAGTCAGTTTGTAGAAATAATCCAATTCGATGTCAGCATATTTGCTCAAAGAGAAATCCAAGCCGAGATCCACCGTCTGAACATGCTCCCATGTTATGTCAGGAGCTCCCTTGTAGTTCCACACATACCCGATTTCGTTATCAACAAAGGATATGCTATAATGATCCTGGAAGAGGTCCGAATCAATACCCTGATTTCCGAGCAGACCCCATCCCAGACGCAGTTTACCGTCACGCAGAATGCGGGTGGCAGGCTGCATAAACTCTTCGTTTGTGAATGCCCATGCCACACCAACCGAGCCGAAATGCCCCCAACGGTGACCTTTCGCGAACTTTGATGAGCCATCCGCACGATAGTTTGCCGTAAGCATGTAACGCTCTTTGTAAGTGTAGTTGCCCTGAGCGAGAAAACTCTGCAGAGCGGTAGAAGTGGTGTAAGACCCCATACCTGTCATCTGAATGGCGTTGTTCCACTCCAGACTTGCGGGATCAGCTATGCGCGCCATATCTCCTGCCATTACGGAGTTCCTGTCATAGCTAAGTTCATGACCGGCAAAGACATCCACAGTGTGATCACCAAAGATATTGTTGTATTTCAGCATCTGCTTTGTTTCAAAGAACGTGTAGTTCTGTTGCGATTTGTCAATACGTCCCAAACCTGCAGCATCTCCGTAATATTTGTTGGTCAGAGATGCCCCGTTTGAACTCATGTATTGCGTTCCTGCCGAGACTTCCAGTTTGAGTTCCTTATAGAGTTTGAACTCCAACATTCCGTTTGCAATCACCTGATGAAGTTCTCTTCTGGACTTGTCATAAAGCAGTGCACCGGCAGGGTTGATGCCGCTTCCGAAAGCACGACCAGAACCTTCATGCATACCATAGTCAAAAGCGTATCCGCCGGTACGCGGGTCGGTCTGTATTGTGCCGTCCTCATTATAAAGATGGACAGGGAAAATAGGCGGAATACCGTTCACGTATGCAAAACCGTTGTTCATATTGTCGCCCTGCCCCGGGTTGTTACGCTTGCTGTAGGTGTAGGCTATATCCACAGACCCCTTAAGCCATTTCTTGGCATGGAAGTCTATGTTTGTGCGCGTGGTGAAACGGTCAAAATCAGAGCCTATATAATATCCTTCGTCTTTCAGATAACCGAAAGAAGATACATAGGATATCTTGTCATTTCCGCCGGAGATGCGAACTGTAGCATTGGCTTTCTGACCTGTACGGAAAATGGCATCCGACCAACTCTGCATATTGCGGTACGCCTCATTCAGTTCCACATCGTCATAGAACTTGCCGGTAGCTTCATTAATTAGGGCAGCACCGGTTTTACCGGTATTGCTCCAAAGGTTGTACATGGCGGGCAAACCTTGCGGGCCGAACAGGTTGTCGTTTGTCAGCCTGGCGTTGTTGTCAAGGCTGTGATAAAGGCTCTGCCATGCTATCTCCACATATTCTTTAGGATCGGTGATGACATCATACATTGGCAACAGGTGCATGTTGGCACCATAAGTCACATCAACCTCTATTTTCGCGTCATCATCCTTCTTGCCTTTTTTGGTGGTTATGACAATAACGCCGTTCGCGCCCCGGCTACCGTACAGAGCAGTGGCAGTAGCATCTTTCAATATGGTGGTGGAGGCTATGTCGCTGGGATCTATGGATGAGATATCGCCGTGGAAAGTGACACCATCAACAACATACAGCGGAGCCACCGAGGCATTGACAGACCCCATACCCCTGATACGGATGGAGGCATTGGTTCCGGGCTGACCCGTGGTGGTGACAACTTGCACACCGGCCACCTCACCTGCCAAAGCTTTGGATATTTCGGAAGGAGCCTTTTTCTCAATGGTTTCCACACCTACCGCCTGCGCCGAACCGGCGAAACTGCCCTTCGTCACGTTGCCGTAACCCGTCACCACCACTTCCTGAATCACTTCGGAGTTCTCGTGCATGGTGACACGGATGTTGCTGCCCGTGATGGCCACTTCCTGGGTCTGCATACCCACATAACTGACTACTAATGTCTTTGCATCTTTGTCCACCGAAAGGACAAACTGCCCGTCGAAGTCCGTAATCGTACCTGTGGTCGTGCCTTTTACTTGCACGCTTGCGCCGATGACGGCTTCGCCCTTTTCATCTACGACTACACCGTTAATCTGCTTCGTCTGAGCGCTCACGCCGAGGACTAACAGACACAGCGTCAATAGTGAAATTACCTTTTTCATGTTGTTTCTATTGGTTTGTTGAGTTTATTTTGCTACGGTTGCCTGCGTCCGCTCTGCACAAGGGATGCAAAAAAGAAAGCGCAGTTTCGAGGGCAAAGGTACGACTTTTTCACGAAACTGCAAAACGATTCTTGAAAAAAAAAAGTTTTTTTGTGTATTTGTATGAAAATGTTCGCCCAAGAGCGGCTCTTTTATTCGTAGGCGAGCAGGCAGAGCCGCTCCGGACGGAGCAGTTCTTCCGCGGTTTCCTGCAGTTCCTGCGGAGTCAGCCGGGCGATGCGCGCATAGGTCTCCTGCCACGGGGTGGCGTGCCCGTTGTACAGCGTCTGCTTGCCCATCGACAGCACGTTGTTCTCCTGGTTCTCGGCGGCGATGGCCGTCTGCCCGCGCAGCTGCACCAGCGCGCGGTGGAACTGCGCCTGCGACAGCCGCTGCTCGCGCAGGCGGCGGAACTCCTCCGTGCACAGTTCCACGCATTGCTCCTTGTGGCGCGGCTCGCAGGCCAGATAGACGCTCCAGTAGCCGCTGTCGCTCAGCGGGGTGTACTGCGATTCCACGGTATAGACCAGCCCCTCCTTCTCCCGCAGCCGCATGTTCAGGCGGCTTGACATGCTTCCGCCCAGGATGTGGTTGAGCAGAGTGGCGGCGGGCTGTTTCGGATGTCCTATATTATACGCGCGCGCGCCTAACATCACGTGCGTCTGGTGCGTGTGTTTGCGGAAAGTGGCCTGCTGTCCCGTCTCCTGACAGGCGGGCGTGCTCCGCGGCGGGGCGGCGGGGTGGGGATGCGCAGTGTAGGGCAGGGGGGCGTTCTCCAGCGCGCGCGTCATGGTGTCAATAACGTGCTGGAACGACAGGTTCCCCTGAGAGAACACCACCGTCCGATCCGCCAGATAGTGCTGCTGCATCCATTGCAGCGGGGCGAGAGGGGAGCGGCTGATGTGGCGCAGGGTGCGGCGGGTCCCCAGAATGGGGAGGGCGAGCGGGTGCCCCGCGAACAGGAGCGACTCGAAGTCGTCGTAGATGAGTTCGCTCGGGCTGTCGTTGTAGCTCTCTATCTCGTCCAGGATGACGCCGGTCTCCTTGTCCGTCTCCTCCTTCGGGAACACGGGACGGAAAACGAGGTCGGCCAGCAGCTGCACCGTCCGCCCGAAATAGGGGGTCGGGGCTGCCGCGTAGAAGACGGTCTCCTCTTTTGTCGTGTAGGCGTTTATCTCGCCGCCTACGCCCTCCACGCGGTCGATGATCTGCGCGGCCGTCAGCACCTTCTCCGCGCCTCCGCGGAGGGAGGCCGTCCGGCAACCCTTGAACACGCAGTGCTCGATGTAGTGGGCCATGCCGTTCTCTTCCGGCTGTTCGTCGCGGGTGCCGGCCCCGGTCATGATGCCCGCGTAACATACGGGCGAGGAGGTGCGCCGGTGGACAAGGCGCATGCCATTCGGCAGGGTATGGTGGAAAATGTCGTTCATGATGCAGACGAGGGGACACCGGTCCCGTTTTTTTTCGTGTTCCTTTTGGTCAATTCAAAAATAGTTCGTACCTTTGCAACCGCATTCCTACCGGACGCACGCGGCATTGGCGGAATTGGTAGACGCGCCAGACTTAGGATCTGGTTCTCACGAGTGTAGGTTCGAGTCCTATATGCCGCACATTGTTTTGAATAACCGTATTTTTTGTTCCGGCATGGCCGGCTAAAGTGTTGATGGTATGATGCGTCGTTTTTTATCTTTCCTGCTGGTGGTTGCGTCGGTGGTGTGCCTGCTCGGTTCGTGCAAGAACACCGACAACGCGGAGTACACCCCTTATATTTCTTTTTCCGTTTTCCTGCGCAATCCGGTCTTCTCCCACGACAGTATTGTCGGCTGTGAGGACACGCTCCGCATTGCCTATGACTCCTCGTCGAACAAGTATCTGCTGGATACGGTCAGCCTGAGCGACACGGTGGTCTTTGTCGTGGGCTTCGGTTCGCGCGGCAACGACCTCAAGGCGGCGCTCGTCACCTACGACTCCGCGGCCCTTGCGATGCGTTGCGACCTCTCCAAGGAGATTGAGGAGGTGCTTACCGAGCAGTCCGATGTGCGGAAGACGCAGCTTTATTTCGTCAAGGGTTACAACTTCGTGCTTTTCCCGATGGGCTATAAGCCGCGGAAGGCGGGAGTGCATCAGATGGTCTTCGAGGTGCAGTCCGATTCGAAGTACTCGCCCGTGAAGCACACGCTGGTGCAGCCTGTAAGCGAGTAGTCACTCCTCTTTCTTCGCCTCCTGCCACAGAGCCTCCATCTCGTCAAGGCTCATGTCGTTCAGCGCCCTGCCTATCTCTTTCGCGCGCCGTTCCATATAGTTGAAGCGGCGTATGAACTTGCCGTTGGTCTTCTCCAACGCGTTGTCCGGCCGCAGTTTGTACAGCCTGCCCGCGTTCACGAGGGCGAACAGCAGGTCGCCAAACTCCGCCTCCATGCGCTCTTTGTCCGCCTCTGAGGGCTTCTTCCCCTCGGGTGCGGCGGCGCGCAGTTCAGCCTCAAACTCGCGTGTCTCCTCCTTCACTTTCTCCCACACGTCCTCTTTCTTCTCCCAGTCGAAGCCCGTGTTAGCCGCTTTGTCCTGTATGCGGTACGCCTTCACGAGCGACGGCAGCGAGTCGGGAATGCCGCCCAGCACGGTCTTGTTGCCGCCTTTCTCCTTCAGCTTGACCTCCTCCCACAGTTTCGACACGTCCTCCGCCTCTTTCGCCACCTGCTCGCCATAGACGTGCGGGTGCCGGAAGACGAGCTTGTCCGACAGGCGGTTGCAGACATCGGCTATGTCGAAGTCGCCTGTCTCGGAGCCCATCTTCGCGTAGAAGATGACATGCAGCAGCACGTCGCCGAGCTCCTTGCTTATCTCGTTCATGTCCTTGCGGATGATGGCGGAGGCGAGCTCGTAGGTCTCCTCTATCGTGTTCTGCCGCAGGCTCTCGAAGGTCTGTTTCCTGTCCCACGGACATTTCTCCCGCAGGTCGTCCATGATGGTCAGCAGGCGGTCGAAAGCCGCCAGTTGTTCTTCTCTTGTGTGCGTCATAGTGCCGTTTCTGTGTTCATGAGTTGTATTTCTCCGTTCTTGTCCATGCGGGCGTAGGTCCACTGCCTGAAGCAGTCGCCCAGTACCAGCACTCGGCTGCCTGTGGCAAGCTGCAGGTCAAGCTCTATGTGCCGGTGCCCGAAGATATATAGGTCGCGGTGCCTGCCCAGCTGCTCCTGTTCTTTGGCGTAAAGCACCAGTTCCTCCTGGTTCTCGCCCTTGTAGGGACAGGGGTTGTCTATCTCCTTCTGCCTGCTCCGCCGCGCCCACTCGTAGCCGAAGCTGTCGCCCCACGAAGGCGGCAGAAGCCTGAAGAGGAACTGCGGCACAGGGTGGTGGAAGAACGCCCGCAGCCTGATGAAAGCCTTGATTTTCTTCTGTATCTCCTTCGGCAGCCGCTCCATGTAGTTGCGCGGAACGAGTCCGTCGCCGTGAGCAAGCAGCACCTTTCTGCCATAGAACTCCGTCTCCCACGCATGGCGGTGTATCTGTACGCCCGTCATACGCTGCAGCCAGCCGAAAGTCCAGATGTCGTGATTGCCGGTGAAGTAATGCACTTTTATGCCTCTGTCCGTCAGTTCCCGCAGGCAGCGCAGTACGGGCACGAACTGCTTTTTGCCCGCAGGCGGGTTGTCAAGCGTGCCGCCTGCCTCCCAGATATACTCGTACCAGAAATCGAAGATGTCGCCCAGCAGACATATCACCTCCGCCTCTTGAGCCATCCGCTCCAGCAGCTGCACCACCGCCTGCTGATGGGCGGCGGGGTCGTCTATCACCCGCGAGCCGAGGTGTGCGTCACTCAGAAAACAGACCATCGCGCGCCCCTCTTTTACATGAAACCGAGTTCCAGTTTCGCTTCTTCCGACATCATGTCTTTCGTCCATTCAGGTTCGAAGACGATGTTCACGTTCACGGTCTCTATCCCCTCCACGCTGCCCACTTTCTGCCGAATGTCCTCCACGAGGAAGTCGGCGGCCGGGCATGATGGCGCGGTGAGCGTCATGTCGATGTTGCACACGCCGTCGCCCGGGAGGTCGATCTTGTAAATCAGCCCGAGGTCGTATATGTTCACGGGGATTTCGGGGTCGAACACTGTCTTCAGCATCCGCAGCACCGCCTCTTCCTGCTCAAGGAACTCGTTCATCCGCTTACTTGATTTTCTCTATCGCCGTTCTTACCCTGCGCAGGCTCTCGTCCTTGCCGAGCACGTCGGTTATAGCCCAGATGTGCGGTCCGCGCGCCGCCCCTACGAGGCAGATGCGGAAGGCGTTCATCACGATGCCCACGCCGTAGCCCTTGCTCTCTATCCACGGCATCACCGCTGCGTCAAGCGCCTCGCCCGACCAGTCGTCCTGCGCCTCCAGCAGCTCCAGCAATTCGCCCATCTGCCGCGGACTCTCCTCTTTCCACCGTTTCTTCAGCGACTTCTCGTCGTACTCCGCCGGAGCCTCGAAGAAGAACGACGCCTGCTCCCAGAGTTCGGGGACGAAGTTCACCCTGTCCTTCATCAGGGCGATGACGCTTACCACCTTCTCTTCCGGCTCGTCGCCGTGACCATGCGCCGCCAGCACCGGCATGAACATCCGTGCCAGCTCGCGGTCGTCGCGCATCTGCAGGTACTGGTGGTTAAACCACTTGCCCTTCTCATAGTCGAACCTTGCGCCCGACTTGCTCACCCTCTCAAGCGAGAACTGCCGTATCAGCTCCTCCATCGAGTATATCTCCTGGTCGCCCGTGTTATGCCAGCCGAGCAGGGCGAGGAAGTTGATGACCGCCTCGGGGAAATAGCCGCTCTCCCTGTAGCCCGACGACACGGTGCCGTCCTTCCGGTTGTGGAACTCAAGCGGGAAGACGGGGAAACCGAGCCTGTCGCCATCGCGCTTGCTCAGCTTGCCGTTGCCGTCCGGCTTCAGCAGCAGGGGCAGGTGGGCGAACTCGGGCATGGTGTCCTCCCAACCGAAGGCGCGGTAGAGCAGCAGGTGCAGTGGTGCGCTCGGCAGCCACTCCTCGCCGCGAATGACGTGCGTCACCTCCATCAGATGGTCGTCCACGATGTTGGCGAGGTGGTAGGTGGGCAGGTCGTCCGCTGACTTGTAAAGCACCTTGTCGTCCAGTATGTTGCTGTTTATCACCACTTCGCCGCGTATCAGGTCATGCACATGCACGTCTTCGTCAGGCTCCACCTTGAACCTCACCACATACTGCTCACCGCCCGCGATGCGCGCCTGCACCTCCTCTGCGGAAAGGGTCAGCGAGTTGGTCATCTGTCCGCGGGTGCGGGCGTCGTACTGGAAGTTGGGTATCTCCGCACGCTTCGCCTCCAGCTCCGCAGGGGTGTCGAAGGCGTAGTAGGCATGGCCGCTGTCGAGCAGCTGACGGACGTACTGGCGGTAGATGTCGCGGCGCTCCGACTGGCGGTAAGAGCCGCGGCTTCCGTACTGGCCGCACAGTTCCTCGGTCAGCCGGCCGTCTTTCCTGTTCCATGCGCCGATGCCCTCGTCAATCTCGATGCCGAGCCACTGGAGCGACTCGATGATGTATTCCTCCGCACCCGGCACGAAGCGGGTGGAGTCGGTGTCTTCGATGCGCAGTAGCATGTCGCCGCCGTGCTGGCGGGCGAAGAGGTAGTTGTAAAGGGCGGTGCGTACTCCGCCGATATGAAGCGCGCCGGTAGGTGACGGCGCGAAACGGACGCGAACTTTGCGTGTCATGATGGTTGTATGTTTTAGGTCAAGGCCGGATGCCGGAACATTGTGAATGTACTATCATACCTATTTTCAAAATCCGGCGCAAAGGTAAAGAAAATCTCCAAATCTTGCAAGAGAAATCTGCGATTCTTTGTTAAATAATCTGCGATTCTATAAAAATACACTTTTTTATGCAGTACAACTATCTGATTGCATGTTTTCACTCATATTCCGTCAGATTGTAAGTGTCGGCCTTCCTGCTTTTATTTGTTCATTCGAAAAAAAACAAGTAATTTTGTGCCGGATTTTGAGAAATTGAATCATGATTATATAAACCGTCCGTACTTTTATGTATTCGCAAA
>Ga0310690_10003332_pt1 | contig 24280 bp, 26 predicted proteins | sample AusTroGonzalo_MG_2_FD_207661 | JGI IMG/M metagenome (GOLD analysis project Ga0310690, IMG submission 207661) | Bovine rumen microbial communities from tropical cattle in Woodstock, Queensland, Australia - Gonzalo_04 (v2) (version 2) | ecosystem: Host-associated > Mammals > Digestive system >... | reverse complement strand
ATGCAATAGACGGATTTGTCTGGCCACTGGTTCACCGGCACTCCAACGAAGTAGCCGCCCGCGTTGATGCGCTCCTGCGACCCGAAGTCGTATTTGTTGATGATGGTGACGCCTCCGGAGACAGTGACCGCGTCAACGGCAAACGTGTGCCATGCCGCTGTCGGCTGCTTTGTGCCGTTCTGAGACATCAGGACAATATCACCGCGGAGCAGTCCGTTGTTCGGACTGAGCTTGCGCCAGCCGTGAGCAAGAAGCCAGTCCTCCATGTTGAGGACGGTAATGCCGCCGCGTGGCTGGTCGGTGTAATTGAGGTCCCAGAGCGGCCTGGCGACGGCTCCACGGTCGCATGAGGTAACATGGTCAGCCGACGGCGGAAGCACATGGCTGTCGCCGTAGGAGTAGCGCCCGACTTTTGCAATCTTCGCGAATGTCGCCACCGCGTTCAGATATTTATCAACCGTGAATTGTGCCATTACTTTACTCCCGTTATCCAGATTAATCGCGGTATGGTGCCCCTCAGACAGGAGCACGTCACCCGCGCAGAGGTAAGAATCACTTGTCAGGTATTTAGGATCCGTCAGAGCTGTAAACCCTGCCGCCGTCAGCGCCGCCCGCTCGTTGCCCGTGTACATGTCAGCCGACACTGACTGGAGCTTGGTCAGCCCAAGGATGTACCCCGCTGCCTTGACTATGGCCGCTACGCCTGACGAGCAATCAGCTTCACAGTCTACGGTAATTCGTGACGGGAAATAACCGACTGCTTTGAGCTGTTTCCAGAATGTTGTCCTTTGCCCTTGATCGTACCCGATGCGATCATTATCAGCGGCCTCTCCCGCTAATTGAGCAATAAGACTGCCAACAGATATATCAGGGTATCTTAGAACAACGTTCCACGGGCGGTTATACCATTTCTGCCTCTGCCATTCGCCGCCCTGATCTCCGGCCTGACCGCCTGAGTATTTGCCACGCTCGTCGTGGCCGGAATTACTGATCATTTTCTGCCCTCTTGCCGTCTACATAAGCCTCAGCCGCCGCATAGATAGCCGCTGAGAGCATCGAACAGATGAGCCCCGCCGTTGCAAGGCGATTGTTGCCCGTGGACATTCCCGTGATAGATGCTCCGATCGAGCCAAGGAACGCCGCCGCCATTAGCCAGAATTTTCGTGATGTCAGTTTCTCTTTCATGCTATTGCTCCTCAATAATTAGATTGCCAACGTAGATTGTTCTGTTACTGCTCCCCGACGTGGCATATATGGTGATTGTCTGATCAGCCGTAAGGGACTTGTTTGAGAGCGTAACCGACTGACCATAAGTTCCTGTCCATGTCTCGTGATTGGATGACTCAGAGGTACTCCCAATATGCAGGTTGGTCCCCATCGTTCCAGATGACGATGAACGCCACGCGATCCATGAAATCTTATATGTCCCAGTTTTGGAAACGGTCAGTGAAGCAGAAGTCGCGCCATAGCTGTTCGCCTTCCTTGATGCGTAGCCAGAATAAACCTGCACATTCTTACTGCTGCCACCGCCTGAGTTCGTGCCCGTACTCTGCGTCCCGTCGGATTTGAAGTAAATTTTGCCACTCGTCACATCCGAGTCAACGGCTGTCGTTGGCGAGGTGTCCGAGAATCTGGCTGTCCCGCCGTTTGTTTTAGGCAGGTCCACGAAACCCACGGAGCTATATGTCGACCCGAGCCATGTGATGCTTTGCGACATATAATCACCCCCTACGAGATGCTCAGTGTATGGGTCGTGCTATCGTATGCGATGACCGGGATTTGAGCCGCACCGGGGACTCCGAAAATGGATTTGCCTGCTACGATATTCGCAGAGGTCAAATTGGCATCGCCGGATATGGTCTGCGTGCCCGTGAGATACGTCCCGGAAGAGATCGTTTTGTTTGTTGTGCCGGGCGTGATTGTCTCCGCGCCTTTTGTAGTGACGTTTGCCGTGAGAGACACGTCTGAGTTGCCCGCTGTGCCGGATGATACATACCCCGCCGTTGTTACATCGGGCGTCACGGAAACTGTCTTGGAAAGAGTTAATGTGTTTGTACCCGTCGAGAGCGTTGCCGATGATCCAGAGATCGTTGACGGAGCCGTAACAGCGCCGTTCGCCACGCTCTTTGTTGCCTGCGTTGCGTAGTTCCCCGCCGGTACCGTAACGGTTGCGCCGGAGGCTGAAAGATCGCTCGCAGTCTTTGACGGGATCGAGCCGGTGATTGGCGTACCGTCAGCTGCGAATGAAATCACGCCGTCGAGCATCTGAGAACCGGCTGTCAATGTCGCGCTTGATGGGTCAATGAATGTTGCATTCCCTTGACCGCTTGACAGAGGAATATCGACATGTTCCGCGCCGATATAGGTGTTGCCCCGAATTACAATGTCCTGTCCCATTATTGTCTCCTTATGATACTGTTATCACCGAGCCGTCCCATGTAATAAGTCCGTAGTTGCTCGGGATCGGTTTGATGGTTATATTGCTTTCAATACTCGTGTCCTGAGTATATAAAATTTGCGTTTCTTCCGACGGCGTGAGCTCAACCGGGCCTGTGTAATACGGAAGTTCCCCCGCTCTTACAACTGTAAACTTATCAACCTCACCGTCTTGCGCGATAAGCAAATCGCATTCGGCTGTTTCCGGGATGCTGAGATCAGCGTCGCCATCGATAATGATTTCAACAGACTCAACCGGCTGTTCGGAGAGTGTAACAAGATCAACCTTCTGAGGGATCGCCGCACTCCACTCACCGGCAAGCACGACTTTATCCTGCATCAGATCACCTCGTCTTTATCGTTATCAGTGAAAACAAGGAAGGCCTTGTTTGTCGCTCCCCTTGTGCCGTCTGACAGCTTCCAGTTGAGCATGACCGTGGCGTCGCCGTCGACTGACAGGGACTCTTCTTGAGTGAGTTTCCAAGACAGGGTTTTCACGCCGGTTTCCGCACTTGAAAGATCACGCTCAATCAAAATATCGCTTCCTCTTTTAACTGTTAAGATTGCCCTGGTAATATCGGTCACTTGTACTGTCTCAAACACGTACCGGATCGTTGGCGTGGTTCCTTTTATGATAGTCATAATCCCTCCTCATAAGAAATCATGCTTTTCGAGCCGCTCAGCATAATTCTTCTTGATGTGCTCCACGGTCGCCATTGTGATTTCATTACGGAAATCAGGGTGGCTTTCCGTGTAGCGCAAATAAGCCGACGCATCGGTGAGCACTTGGTCATAGCTGTCCTTACTGTGCCGACGCCCTTCCAGAAGCTCGTCCCCGAATCGCAGGATGCGGACGCGATGGTTGACCGCAGCCCTTTCATCCTCTTTCGCGCCCTGAGCGGTGATCTTCTTGTCCAGATCGTCCAACTTGCCCTCAATCTTGGTCAGTCGGCTTTTGCGGTTAGCTATTGCCGTAATCACCGCTGATATAAGCGTCGACAGCGCACCGGAGCCGATTATTGCGATAACTACTGTCTCAATCATCTGCTTCTACCTCTGGTTTTACTTCGTGAGTATAATGCTGTGCCATCTGCCGCTGTCTGGATTTCCATTACTAAGAACATTTCTTTTCCTCCTTTAACTGATTCGCTCAATGAAAAGATAGGTTGATGGTGATGTTGCGTCACAGCTCCCTTGTGTTCCCGTTGAACGACCAGCAATAGAAATATAAGCCCCAGCGCCAATTGATATAAGTTTTGGCCCGACGCTCATTTCATGTGCTGTAGTATTTCCTGCATAAATATATTGCGAGCAAAGATTATTGCCAGCATTTTGATGATAAATATAACAGCCAATCATTGATGTGGCAGATCCCGGAGTAATTTTTATAGAGCCACAAATGCGATATATACCTGCCTTATTAATTTGTATGCAGCCTTTATATGTACCGCTTGTGACAAGTGTAAAATCCTGATCTGGCATGTATGACATACCGCTGTTAACAGTGGTCATTGGAATAAGCGTGATGGTGCTCGCCGGAATTGTAACGGACGAACTATTTCCAGTTGCCTGAATGAATGGACCGTGAACACCTTTCCACGCCTGACAGCGCCCCGTGGTTTCTGTTCCCGTATCGTACACGGCAAAGCCGTTGCTCCTGCTATCTTGGTCTTGGCTATGTCCAGTACCAACAAGGAAAAACGCCAGAGAATCAAACGCATTAAAGTGACCACATACAAGCTGACCCTCTTTGAAAGATTCTGTCCCTATGCCGAACGTGCTTGAGGCGTCCTCTCTGGCTATCGTTCCAAGATTTGCGGCAAATGATGCCTCGCCTTTTGCCCATGACTGGTTGCCACTTTCAAAGCCGTAGTTGCCTACTGGCATATTATCTTCGGAGTGTAACCCACCGAACCTGTACGATGTTGAAGGGGAACTTGATGTGTATGTAACACTGACGTTCCAGTAATCGGCATATGATATATCGGTATACGTTGCTGACACTGTAAGCCCGTCATAATCATCAAGTACAGCGGTAAGAGTCCCGACTTGGCTCTGGCTATGACCGTCAACAAATTGCAGTGTATAGTTTGTGTTACGTTGCGTAATTGTCAGCAACGATGTAGGAAGATCAACCATTCCAATACTACTCGCACCCGCTTCAGCCCACGACAGGGACACCCTGACACTGAGCGGCGTACTTGGCGTATACGGTAGGCTTATATTGGTTTCGACGCTTGTGCCTCCAGCTGGCAACCACCCGTCCTGTCTAATTGTTCGAGACGCCGTATTACCGTTATTGATTACTGCAACAGACGCCTTGGTGGAATCGTAGAATGTCGTGTTAGCTCCAGACAGCGCAACATGAGCCTCGTTTTCTTTGCCTATCCGCGTCTCCGACCCGAAGAATGCCGCTGACTCATTGCTTGCATTAATTACCTCAACCCCAGACCCCGTTATCCGCGTCTTGGCGTTCGTGCCAGTGTAGCCGACGTCAAGACCGTTAGTTGAATCAAAGGTAAGGTAATTCCGTGCATTATTAGCCATATCGTCTGGAGATTCTGAATATCCTGTCGCAACGGTTCCACGCTCAAGTTTGATTTTCCTGATCTTCCACGCGACATTATTTGTGCGGTTGTAAATCTGAAGGAACCAACTGTTCAGATCACCGCTACCGCTTGTAAACGATGCGGGTGAAATAGGCTTTGTGACATATGACACCTTCACCCATTCGCCACCTGTAGACGGCAGATTCGGCTGTGTAGTCAGCAGGTTTGTGTATTTTGTTCGAGCTAAAGTATTTGAACCGACACTCTCAGCACTACCCGCAAGTGTAATATTTGTTGTCCCGACCGCCGCCGTGCAGGAATACTCGAACGAAATAATATGTCTTGTCCCGTCCCACACGCTCATGTCCTGTGTCGGCTTTGTGTGCAGTGCGGAGCTCCAGTTAGAAGATGAGCCAGTTAAAGTAATATACCCATATTCGCTCTCAATACTACGAGCGGCACCCGATCCCATCGCCCAATTTGCCATATATTTTGTATCAGGCAGTAGATTTATTCCGTCTTCTCCATTAGTGTCTGGCGTCCAGTTAGTCGCTTGATTCCCATATTCAAGTTTATCCGCACAGAAGTAAACGACATTATTTACCGTTGCAGACTTCACATAAACATAACCCGCCGCAATGCCGCTTGAATGGTCATAATTCGGTGTCTTTGTCCATGTATACCGATGCCAATCTGAATCGGCAATAGTATAGCTGATACTTCCGCTTTCAGCCGCACCAGAGGTGGTCGAATATAACGGCTGTAATCTGACAACGTCTCCCGCCGTACCTTTGATCCAGACAGATTGCGTCATTTCTCTTTTAACCAGAGGGACAGTGGCCTGAGCAAATCCTATTTCCGAATTGGCAGTTGTGATTGTAGCTTTAACACCTTTTGTAACGCTCTGAATGGGTGGTGTAATGCTTATGTCTGAAAAAATAACATTTTCAAGAGTGCCCCCGCTACCTGATTTATAGAACAACCCCGCGTCCCATGTATAACCAGATGCGCTAATTGTAAGTGATTCAGTTCCACGTAGCAGGTTGTCCCCGCCGATGTCAACCTTCTCAACAGCGTAATCAACTGTGTCGGCATAAGCAGGAGACCAATCGGTATATTTGTTGCCTTTCTCGAACTTAACGCCTGCGATATAAACCGTTCCCGCCGCCCCGCGTCTGGCGACAATTATCTTTGTTGCTTGCGGAGCACCCGAACCGGTGTGCCACGTGACCCAATAATGTGACCAACTTGTACTGAGCGTTGTCGTGATTTGTCCATCGGTTGAGGTAGTTGTATTGCCAGATGAGTTTTTACCACTCTGGACAGCGTTAGACGCACCAAATAGATGGCTTACCACATCGAGTGCTCCCGATGCTTTTGCCCAAAACGACAACGTGTAGTCTGCGTCGGATTCAAGCGCGACGGAGAATGAATCATGCCACCGCCCCACGTCCATCGTTCCGCTTGACCACGTGCCGACGAGCACCAACGTCCCCGCATAAGTATCAGCCGATACCGAAACGCCAGTTTGATTACTGCCGTTTCGATTTGCGTAATCGCGTGTTCCTAACAAAAGGTTTTCACCGCCAACTTGAATCGACGAATTAAGGATAGCCGCCGCCGTGTCTGCGTCTGACTGGTTGATCTTGCCGATGGTTAAAGAGTTCGCCCCGATCCTGTCCGCTGAAAGCGTGCCTGTTGTGATATTGCCCGCGTCAAGGTTACTCACCGTCACCTGACTCGCGTCGAGCGTGCCTGTTGTGATCTTGTTCGCGGAGAGATTATCGAGAGCGTCATCACCCAGAGCGACCGCCGTCCATGCGCCGTTTGTGTAACGGTATATCTTGTTATCATTTGCGCTGTCGAACCAGACGTCACCCTCGACAAGGTTGCTCGACGGCTGTACCGCCGCCCGATATATCGTATTCTTCCCGCTTGCTGAAGTCATGGCGGCTTTTGCATCGTCGCCAGCTACCTTGAGTCCCTTGAGGTCGAGAGACCCCGTCTGAGTGCCGCCTGACCATGTGCAGGTGCAGTGGTAGACCTCATTCAGCGATGTGACCGAAAGCGTCTGAGATGTGCCGAGAGAGGTCGTTGACGTTCCCTTAGTCCATTTGTAAGCGGTCGGAGTCGTAACCGTTCCGTTGACCCTCAAGACAGCCTTGAGCGTTGCCGTCCCCGCGACATAGTTGATTGCCGTGACTTCGATCGTAACAAGCGCTTCTGGGCCAGTTGCCCCTGTTTGACCAGTTGCACCAGTCGCTCCCGTAGCACCAGTTGCGCCAGTAGCTCCCGTTTTGCCCGTAGCTCCCGTTGCTCCAGTAGCCCCCGTGTCACCCGTAGCACCCGTCGCGCCAGTGGCTCCAGTTTTACCAGTCGCACCTGTAGCTCCTGTCGCACCAGTCTCCCCTGTAGCACCTGTCGCGCCAGTAGCACCTGTTTTACCCGTGGCACCCGTTGCGCCCGTTGCCCCTGTATCGCCTGTTGCCCCTGTCGCGCCTGTCTTTCCAGTGGCTCCCGTTGCACCTGTCGCCCCCGTTGCGCCTGTTGCGCCCGTCGCACCCGTGTCGCCTTTTGCGCCATCGGACACGTCTACGATAGAAATTGAAGATGATAATGTCGGCATTACAGTACCTCTTTATAGTTTCGGAATAAATGAGCGCAGGCCACGCGCGGGTCTGCGTAAATCGGGATTCCTGCTTCTTTGCATCGTTCGCAGAAATTCAAATCTTCACCTAAAACGTTCCCGTCCTTGTAGTGCGTCCAACTGAAATACGGGAACGGTATACGATCGAATACGGTCGTATTAATCAGGGCGCACCCCAGACCGCCTCCGTGGATTTTTTCGCGGGTGATATTCTGCTCCCTGAGCGTGCGAAGTTGGTCGATCGTGTACATGTCAGTGTAGTTGTATTCTCCGAGCCGACAAAGGTTCGTCCGTCCGTCAAATACATTTCCCCACCGATGAGCGTAGAATCCAAGGCACACGTCAACAGGAGTCTCAAGAAGAAATCGCAGAGCTTCGCTCGGAATCCGAACGTCGTTATCAACCATCAGCACGTAATCAGCGCCCTCGGTTTTCGCCTGATTGCCAATGTGGTTTCGAGCTGTCGCTACGTCGTACCCGCTCGCGTAATCAAACACGACCCAGTGCCCGCACTTGTCGAGACCGAAGATGCTTTTGAATGTTTCTGGCTGAATGTTTTCGTAAGTCGGAACAGCAACAAGAATTTTCACCAGTTCACCTCCACCTCATAAACCGCTTTTGTATCAACGTCGCTCGCCGTGACAGAAATTGCTTTCGTAGTCGCGCTGAACGTAGTGTCCCTGTTTCCGTTCTTATCAAATTTTTTCCACGAATATGAAAATTGAGTTCCCGACGCATCAAGCTCCACACCGCCCTGATAGATCAGTGCTGTCAAGATTGTTGTGCCGTAGGAGTTTTTGAAAACCAGACCGCTCGTGCTGTCGATTGCAATCATATAACCGTCCGCGCCAGTTGCGCCTGTTGCCCCCGTCGCGCCAGTTGCTCCAGTCTTTCCAGTGGCTCCAGTCGCGCCCGTAGCACCAGTCTGGCCTGTTTGACCAGTTGCGCCAGTGCTTCCAGTCGCGCCCGTGGCACCTGTGGCTCCCGTAGCTCCTGTCGCGCCTGCTGATGCCATCAGCGACCACTTGGATGAATCAAACGTACTGCCAGAAGTGTGCGAGGTGATGCAGGCGTATGAGTTCCCGTTGTAGGTAACAACGTCGATATATTCCGAATTGGAAACGTAAGCAGTTGAAGCCGCCCATGCGCCCTTATTTCTAAATGAAGTACCCGCAGGGCCAGTCCCGCCCTCTGTGTATGACCATGTATAAACCGTCGGGTCAGTGAGGTCAGGAGTTTCCGTTACCCTGTTCGGTGCGATGCCGATATATGCCTTACCTGTCGGGTCAGTAGAGATACCGCCGCCGCTCGCGTTGTCTGCGTAAGCAATCCATGTGTAGAGTGTGCGGGTCTTAGCAAGCTCCGCGTATTTCTCAGCGAGTTCCTGAACCTTTTCGCTGATACCAGAACCTTTGATCAGAAAGTCCCCGAATGTAGCTTTGTAAATATCGTCTGTGACCCGCTCTTCTGTTTCCAGCAAACGAGCTGACAGATAGAGTTCCCCTGCGTCGTCGATGATCCTGGCCTCGTCGCCGATCTTGAGCGTGGTCGGCAGGTAGTACATCTCGACGTCGTAGTTGATCGCGGGTTCCCGCTGCTTCTGCAACTGGCTCACAGCATGAGAGCATAATTCGGCCTGTGAAGTGGTATCATAGGAATATTGTCCGACGATGTGCCCGTCGCCCGTGCCTGATTCGCTGAGATACCGCGACCACTTTTCCAACGCCGTGCGGCTTTTAAGATCGCCGTAGGTCTGGTCAATGTAAATGTCCCCGTCGTCATAGGTGTAGCCGATCAGGTTGATCGGAGTGTTCGACCCTTCCGGAGTGCCGCCAGTGACCCTCAGACACGTCGCAAGGTTCGCGATGGACGTTCTCTCGACAATCTTCTTTACCTCACGGCCTAACCGCAATTCCATGGCGGTATCGTGCCCCCTGTGTGCGTAGATGTCGATGTATTTGTGCTTGATGGACAGCTTGTCGATATCGAACGAATAGCCGATCTCGGCGTCGAACTGCGTTGCCACAGACCTGACCCGCTCAGCCGCAGTAGCCGAGCCGTCCCATGAGAGTGTCCGAATGCGGTCGGTGATTTCGTTGATGCCGATCTCCCATCCAGAGTCGCGGGTAAACTTTTCGACATACCAAGCTACCGTCTTCGCTTCCGTCGCCGTGTACGGCTGCACTACCTCATTTAACAGGTCAAGCCCTGCGTCCTCAGCGTAGATGTAGATCGTACCCTTCTCGCTGTCGTCTTCCGCTTCAATGATCGTGTAGACCTCAAAATCCTCGTTGTGGTATCTGAGGATGTAGTTGCCCACCGCAGCCTGTTCCTTTGCCTTGAGGTGAGTGGAATCCGTATAGACCAGTTCCATTTCAAACGTGGCGACGCCTGAGTCTATATCTATTGTCTTTATATCGTGCTGTAGAGCATAAGCATCAGGAAGGTCGGTTGATGCGACCCCCATGATACTCATATAACGATTGGCGAAATAGATTATCATAGATAAACCTTTCGATAGCGAAGTTTAAACGTCGGAGCTGTTGTTGCCCAATCTGAGTAAACGCACTGGATTGAGTTCACGCCGTTTGTCAGGCAGAAGGTTTCCCAGTCGTTGCCGAGTGCGCCGAGACCGTATTCCTCAACGCCGTTGACCGTGATCTTTCCAGAACCGCAGTCCGCGATGATCTTGTCACCTGACATAAACTTGTTCGGCACGTCTTCATAATTTGTCACGGAGTAGGAATTGAAAATTACATCGTCAATAGCGCAGAGCGCGACAGGGTTGACTCCCTTCTTGCGGTTAAAGAAGAACGACACCTCGGTGATCTCATAATCCTCAGTACCCGCGACCCGTGTCTCAAATACTCCCGCGTTTAGCACTTGGAATGTAAACACATCGCCGCTCTTGCGAATACGGCACAAATTGTATCCATCCTGACCGAACCACTTATTGCCCTGAGCACTGTTGAACTCGATGGCTTTTTTCTGCTTGCCCATGACATAGTAGTAAATCCTGCCCGTGAAGCTACCCGTGCCGCTCTTGGTGATGTGCATTGACGCGATGACCGTTTTCGTGTTGTTGATCGTGCCAGTCATCTCGACGATGATCTCCTGCGCCTGCGTGACCGCGCTCGCGTAGAAATGCTGAGTCCACATCAGTTCGCAGTTAGCCGCGCCGACATGGCTCGACGAGTCGGCAGGGACAGCTTTCGTTTTTGACGGGCCGTATCTTACATCCCGCGCCGTGCTCCAACTGTTGACCTCAACCCCCTTGGTGGTTTTCTTCACTGACCCCTGTTGTAAGTAAGTGGACACGTCCGACTCAAGCGTGGCGGTGTTATTATTCCACGTTCCGAGCTTGTCCTCAGTGCTGAAAATATCCCAGATCAGCGTCTCCATCTTCGGGTGGTTCTCGGTGTCCGTTTCTTCGGGGTCTCCGATCTGGATCACCTTTTTATTCGCATCGATGTAGCTGACGAATCCGAGGTCAGAGTTTGCCGTTGCTTCCAGTTCGGGATAGCACTTATATGTGCCGTCGTAGTTGATCGCGAACTCGCCGTTACTTGCCGTGACCTCTGTCACCGTGGTGGAGTATTTGTGAGGGTCGGCACAATAGATCTCGATCGTGCCGACAGCCGAATACTGCCCGCTCAGGTCATACGATGCCGAGGCTTTCGTGCCGATGTAGTATTTATCGCTCTCATCGCCAAAAATGATCTGCACCTGCTCCGCATCGAGATAGCTGTCCAGGGCATTCAGTTTTGTCCGGAGTGTGGCGAATGATGTGGCCTTGATAAGGAATTTGACTTTGAGCGTCCGTGACTCGTTCCGCTTACGCCGATAAAGGCTGCCGTCCTTCAACCGGTCAATTACGGTAAGCTCAGAAGCCAGCGTCTCGCGCCCCTCTACCATCAGAGTCCGATAGCCGGCGATTACATTTTCGAAATAAACGCCGCCGAAGCTCATGGCATACGGCGGCAAGGGAAGTGATGCGATGTAGTCAGCTTTTGTCATAATACGACTCCCAGCTTTCTGTTGTTGTTACGGCTCAGGCGGTTGAGCTCGTCCTGGGTGAATATGGCGGTTGCGCGGGCGACTTCACGTCCGTCAATACTGATCGGGATCTCGAAAGAATAGGACCGGTTTGCTGGATCGGTATTTCTGGCGGCATTCCCTAATACCTGTCCTGAAGCTCTGACCGATGCAGAGAGTTCGGCGCCGAGCCCGCCCGACATTTCATCACGCAAGTCTCCCATGGCGCTCCGGATAACACCGCCATTGTCTTCAATACCGACAGCAATACCTGCAGGAATCATGGCTCCGATGACATCGGCAGCCCACTTAGAGGGCGAGTTGATGCCAAACAGCGATTTGAGGAAGTCCTTAACGTTACCAATCCAACCGCGAATCATATTCTTAATCCAGCCAAGTCCTCCGGAAATACCGCTCCAGATCCCCCGCACTATATCCATGCCGATTGACGCGAGGGAGCTGATAACTCCCCGGATGCCGTCCTTGATGGAATTGAGAATATTCCGGCCAGCCAATTTCATATTGGCAAGCCGTGCCGTAATGCCTTCTTTGATACGCTCGATAAGATCTCGTGCAGCCTGTTTTATTTCGTCCCACTTCTGGACAATACCGGCTTTAATGCTTTCGACGATCTCGCGCCCTTTAGGCAACACAGACGTGTTGATCCAGCTATCAAACGCCGACAGCATATTGGCAAGCATCCCACCGATCATCTCGACGAGGATCTGGAAGCCTGCGTCGAGCGCAGATACTATCGCCGGCAAAGACGCAATAAAAGCCTTCCCTAATGCCACGATGATGGCGCCGACAGCATTCCCGAATTGTGATTCGCCGTCACCTTCCGCTTTTGCCTGCAGCCATTCAGCAAACTTACCGATCAGGTCCGGAAGCTGCTGGATCTTAGCTATAATTGCCTCTGAAATAACGTTAATATCAATATTCCCGACCAACGACTCAAACACTGATGACAGCACATCAGGCAAAGAGCTCAAGACATTGCCGATCATTGGGATAAGATTCGACAGATATGTCGGGATCGTCTGCACCAGATCTTCAATAGCCTGTCCAATACCGGACCCGGTTGCCATTGCCCCTTTCAGATTCTCCCACGATGCCTTCATTGCACTGAAAGATCCTGAAAGAGTTGTTGACGCCTCCTTGGCTGTCGTGCCGGCTACGTCTAATTCCTCTTGGATGACATGGATCGCCTCGTAGACGTCAGACAGATTACTCATGTCATACTTGACACCGGAGAACTTCTCAGCATCGGCAAGCAGCCTGGCCATCTCTTCTTTGGTGCCGCCATATCCGAGCTTTAAGTTGTCGAGCATGGTATAGTTCTGCTTGGCAAAGCCCTGGTAAGCGTTCTGTATCGACTGCATATCAGTGCCGAACTTGTTGGCATTGTCTCCCATGTCGACCATGGCCATGTTGGCGATTTCAGCGGCCTTCTTTGTATCGCCGCCAAGCGACTGAAGGAGCGATGCCGAAAACGATGTGACATTCTCCATATAGTCGTTGGCACTGACACCGACTGTCTGCCACGCTTTCTTCGCATTAGCGACCATATACCCGGCCTGATCGCCGAACAGTGTCGAAATACCGCCGATAGCCTGCTCCAGATCGCCTCCGGCGTTTACGGCGTCCTTGACGAACCCTATGACCTTCTCGCCAATCTTGGCAGCGGCCACTACCGCGACCATCTTTTTGACAAAGCTGGCACCAGCATGTTCACCGGCCCTGTCGCCTGCCTTATTGGCTTCACCGCCTAACTGTTCGTCAAGCCTGCCCTTGATGCCTTCAGTTGTCGGTATGATTTGCACATATGCTGATGCGATTGCGTTATCAGCCATCTTCTGTCTCCCCGAGTATCCTGTTGCGCTCGCGTTCAAATTCTTCGACGGATCTGAACCGGCGCACATCGTCGTCTTGTGGTTTCTTCAGCATTCTTTCGACGATCGAAGGTGGTCGGTTCCTGCCTTTGGCTCCGTCCTTCGTCCGCTGCCAGATCAATGTTGTCAGCCGGTCTACCGCCGCAGCGTTAAGCAGTGTGTTTGGATCGACAGTCGTGTCAGACATGACCATCTTGATCCTTGAGTTTTCTCTTAGACCGCACGAAAGGACTGCCACAAGTTCGACGGGCAGCCCTTCCATGTTAAAAATTCCATATGTTTCGGCCAGATCGCAGATTAGAGCATCCTCATCCGTCGCGATCATATCGGCGAGGATCAGGATTTTTTTGCGGCGTCATCTGCGGCCTTGATCTCGGACATGATTTCACCAAGCTCAAGATATACCCGCTCTGTATCAACAAAGCCGGTCTCGTCTTCCAGATGCTTCAGGAAGTCCTCCTCCTGGTTGCCCATGATGCGGCTGACGAGTGCGATTGCCCCTTCGAGCTTCTCTTCGTCACTCCCATTGCCGACCATAGCCGAATAAGCACGGATTGTCCGGAAGTCCCGGAACTGCTTCTCGTTGACTTTGCACTTAAACCCGCTTGATGTTGTGACCTCGATCATTTAAGCCTCCATTATGTGCCTGATTTTTCCTTGATATACTCGTAATGAGTATTGCCGGAATTGTCTGCTGTAGCGGTAAGGGTCAGCGGATAGCCGATTGCTTCGCTGTCCTTGTAAGCGATCTCCCCGATCTCCGTGATCGTTGCGGCCGGAAGGACCACCCTCTTGAGGTTGCCGTTTCGAAGAATCATGTCAAATACCCATGACAGTTCTTCTTTTTCGGCGCTGTTCACGTTGACCGTGATCCCGGTTGCCAGGGCTCCGGAAACATTGGCCGAATTGAAAACGGTCTTTAAGACATCAAGATTCGTGACTTCAATCAGCGTGATGCCCCATGTGTCCTCGAATCCTGTCTGGATCGGGAGCACGCTGTCGCCGCCCCATGCCTTGATAACGTCTGTTTCAATAGACAGGTTGTTTGTCAGACCATCTTCAGACGCATAGCCGAGCTGCTTAAAAGCGGAATTAAGAGTCCCGTCCGCAGACGTCGGAAGCGTTGTCCCCTTCGGCGCAACAAAAACAGACCCCGCCACGGCCGGTTTGCCGGCGCTGACGTTGCTTGCTGTCGACATTGTTTTTCCTCCTTAGTAGTAGAAAATATTGAACACGGCCTGATATCTGTATTGATGTTTGGCTGTGTCAGTAAAGTTGTAATCGGAATTGAGGCGGCAGGCGCATATCTCATCGAGGCCGATTGCTCCACGCATGACTTCTATCACAGACTCATTCAGCGTTGCTGTTTGCGCCTTCGTCGCCGCGTAGGACTGGATGGCAAGCGTCGCGGATCTGATTCTGTCGCGCTCTCCCCCGCTCGTCTTTTCAACAACGACAAAGCTCTCCGGAGGCGTTTTCGGAACTTCACCATACGCCGGAACTGTCAATGCCTCATTCAGATAATCAATGATTAAAAACTCAATATTCATGCTCCTGTTACCTTCAAAAGTGTATTGTTCTCAAGGTTGTCCTTCTCGGCTTTTCGCGTTTCAGCATAGACGGAAACGTTGCCACGGTTACGGCCTGTGTACCTGGATGTGGAATATCCGTCACCGCACTGGCTGGCGAATCCGTTGGCGAGGCCCTCGATGTAATCCATGATGGGATCACCCTTCAGGAGCTGATTGCTGACTGCTTTCCTGTTGAGCACTATCCTGACTTTCGACATACTTCGCGCATCTCACTTTCTTGTGCCATCTGGTCGGAATATTGGCCTCTATGCCCGTGATCGGGAAGCCGAACGTTTGGAGGACATGCGTCTCCCCATAAGCGTCCGTCCATGAAACCTTCTTATTCGTCCAGTCGTTCGTATCGCCTTTTGGGATACCGAGAATACAGACGAGCTCCTTGCCGTACAGTTCAGTCGAGGACACAAGTTCCTCGGATGTCGGCTCGCCCACCAGCACATCAGCAACCTCAACCGGCGTGAGCGCATAAACAGGCGCGTTCATTTCGTCATAGCTGCTGATCGTCTCGGTGTATAACGTGACCGTTACGCCTCTCATAGACAACACCTCGCAGTCAATTCCTCGACCGGACTATAAGCCCCGATATTGTCGCCGCACCCCAACAGCTTCTTATCCGTCTTTGACAAGTACAGTTCGCCGCTTGCTCCGCTGCTCATAGTCCAGGACTGGCTGTAACCGAGCCCCGACATACTCCCCTGAGTCGCACCGATTGGAATATCGCTGTCAAACTCCATGGTTCTGATGACCATGCGACATGACACGACCTTTTTCGCATCCTCGTCGGCTTCTTTGTTGTATGCGTCAATGAGGATGGCTGCGTCTTCAAGCTGAGTGCTGCATGTAGCCTGTTCGCTTTCTGTGAGTGTTTTTGAGATCCTTGCCTGGACATCACTAACCGTTGCGTAAGCCATCGGTCAACCTCTTTTCTTTGTCTTTCTGCGTTTCTCTTCCGGTACCGACGGTGGCGTGAGCCCTTCGAGCGGATCAGCGGCGAGCTTGTGACCCGCCGCCTTATATTCGTCCACTCGATTGTCCGCAACCCACATTCGTGAGCCGGTTACACGGTTGATGAACTCAATCACGAATGTGCTCTGGTCAGAGCGTTGAAATACGCCACTTCAGCAACGAAACCAACCTCGATCTCGGCGCGAACAGCGAACATGTTCTGCTGCCACAGGTTGATCGTTACATCCTGTTCAAGCTCATCTTTATAAACGAGAGTCGCTTCGTCGGAAATGTCGATCTTAACACCTTCGACCGTGCCCCACATCGCGTGATCCCAGTCACCAGCAAAGCCGATAACATCCGGAATGGCCGGATCGGAACCGGCAGCCGCAGCGCCGGCCTTATAAGCCGACTGTGCGAAGTAGGTCGGAGCGCCGAGGATCATGTTCACGCCGCCATCATGGACCGTCGGAACAAAGATCGGGCGGTTGGTCGAATCCAGCGCGCCAAGAAGAACGCCTCTGCCCTGCGGTGAGAAGACGTACCCATTCACAATGCCGCCATGTTCGGAGATGTCTGTATCAGCAGCGACAAGGCCGCCATAGACGGTGCTGCCAACGCCATCAAGAGCCTGCTTTGTAGCAGTCGAAAGATCGTCGAAATTGGCAAGTGCATTGGCCGGGCCGAAGAAGCAGGTCGTGTCGAATTTCTTTCCAAGAGCGTTCGGAAGGCGTCTGATGCATTCTTCAAACAGACGAGCTCTGTCGCGCTTGAACTCGTTCGAGAACGGAACGATAACAGCAAGCTTATGGGCCTGCATGACCTTCTTGCCGAGAGTCGGCTTGTCGACCGGCTTCGTGCCTGTTTCTGTGACCCAATCCGCAACCGGATCACCCGTGATCATCGGGATAGTTGAGCCATCTCCCGGAAGAGCGACCTTTCTGGCGAGACGCATGATAGCAGACGATTCCTGCGCTTTCTGAAGGATCTCAGACGCAACGCTGCCCGGTAATTCAATATAGCTTCTGTTCATAAACTGTCCTGTAGGCATTTTTGTACTCCTTTAGAAAAATTGTTTTGACCACTCAGCAAATTGCTGGGCGGTCGACTGTTTCGGCGCTCCCGCACGAACTTCACCGCCGTCCCTCAGATTCGGATATGTGGGCGTTGCATAAGCCCTGATGGCTTCGGCCTGCGCCTCACATTCTTCTTTTGTGGAACCGGTCAGCAGATTCGCCGGTACGCCTGTTGCTGTTGAAACTTCGTCACGCATAACGCGAATCGCTTCAGCGCTCTTGATGCCGTCGAGTTCGGCCTGCAAAGCCTCAGCCCGCTCCGTCGCTTTCTGAAGCTCTGTCTTTGATTCTTCCTCGATCTTGTCGAACTTGGCTGCCTTGGCCTTCAGTTCGTTGTAATCGGCATATTTTTCCCGATCCCTTTTGAGGCGGTCCTCAATGATGGCATTTAGTTCGCTCTGGCTGAATGTCCGCTCAGCGTTCTGTTCCTGATTGGTTGTTTCTTCGTTCACCTGATTCACAGTTTCCATTAGTTACCCTCCTTATGAGTAAATGACCACGTTTGCGCCACGTGTTGGCAATAAAAAAGCACATCCTTATCGATGTGCTAATTTCGCTTTTAATTCAGTTACGAGATCTTCGTCTTCCCAATATGTCGCCCGGCAGATGTATCCGCGCCAGTCGTTTACCACAGAGCCACCGATCAGCCAGTCCACATGCTCGACCAGTGCCGGGACGAGGTTCATTACCCAGTCCCTCGGATGCCTCTCAACATAGAAGTCATGCCAGAATCCGTCGTCGTGCTTTTTGCTCTTCACCCAATCCTGGTATTCAGGACGGAACTGAGCGTCAGTGTAATACCACTCCGCGCACTCCCTTGCGATCGGATCTGGAATCCGGATGCACGGGAATGAATTAAACATATATATCGGCGGCGCTTCACCTGGTACCGGCCTGTTGAACGGCTCAAATAATATATGGCAGAAGCCGCACGCCACTCCCTCGTCGTATTCCTCGCAGGCATAGGCGAAATCATGACAGATAAGAACATCGTCCTGAAGATGCCATGTACCTCCGTCTCCTTCGCATGATTCAAAGGACTTCATGCACGAATCCAGACAGCCGATACCGTCTTTATCATTCCAGATCGTGATGTTCGTGATGCCCTGGGCGCGCATCGACGGCACCAGGAAGTCCTCAACGTACCACATCCGATCTGGGCAAGCGTGAATCATGAATTTAGGTTTCGCCACGATATGCTCCCCTCACGCATGAAGTTGTAGTAATACATCGGCATGTCCCAGTCGAAGATCCTCGGCTCTTTTGCCATCATGGCCTTGTGGAAGTCCACATCAGACCAGTTCAGCACGTCTGAGAACCGCGTATCGCCGACGAACTCTCTGCGCCAGCATTTATTCCATACAGCGAAATAATCGCCAGGCGAATAATAGCCTCGGCCCTTCCAGATGAACGAGAACCGGAAGACATCCTCCTGGTGCTTCCCAATAGCGCCCGCTAATAAGTCGAGGACAAATTCGTGAATCCACCAGTCGTCATCGTCCATAAACAGCAACCAGTCGCCTTTTGCGTTGTCAATTCCCACATTCCGAGCAAGACCGTCACGGTGGAAGTCCACCTCGTAAACTCTCGCGTCGTAATACTGCGCAACTTCAGCTGTATTGTCCGTGCAGGCGTCACAGACCACTATCAGCTCATAATCCGTATAATACTGGCTCCGGATAGACTCAAGCGCCTTGCGAATGAACCCTGAGCTGTTATGAGCCGGGATTATGACGGAAAATTTCATCGTATAAGCTCTTCACCTGTTTCGGATAGATCTTGTTGTCATGCCTGAGCACTTTTCTGTACAAGTCGAAATCGGGCCGGCATTCCTCGTAATTGTCAAGGACATATCTGACCATCTTCACGGCACTGTCCATGTCGATCAGCTTGTACTTATCCGGGATCGTGTTGTCCTTGTAATATCCTGCTGTACCTTTGTTGCTGGTCAGTATGCAGCACCCGCAGCCGACCGCCTCACGCGGCAATCTTTCACGCCCGCTGAAGACGCCGAAGTCGATGTATAACTTGCTTCGCCGGAACAGGTCGATCAGCTCGGTTCGGCTGTAGCCTTCAAGCGGCAGGAACTTGATCCCCAGCTCCGTCTTGCATCTGGCCATGACGATCTCCTGGAATCGCGTCAGCTTGCCAGGCGTAGGGTTATAGAGTACCGTATCGCCGCGCTCATACTCTTCCGGGAAGTCTTGCAAAAACACATCATTGATACAGTCAGGGATCTTGATTGGGTTCAACCCCAAGCCCCGCAGGTAATCCATGCCGTATTCTGACATAGTGATGTGGATTGTGTCCGTGCGCTTCAGGAACAGCCCTCGCTCGGCCTCCGGAACGTGCCAGCTGTAAACGTCTATCCCCTGCCAGAGTATTGCAACAATGCAGTTCCGATACTTTGGATCTACAACGCTGTTGCCCCAGATCTCCGGGATGATAACTGTGCCGTCATAGCCATCTGGCAATTCGGTAATGTACGGGCAATTATAACCGGCGAACTCTTCCGTCTGCGTGCCTCCAACATAGAGGATCTTCGCGTCAGCTCCGCATGCGTTCAATTCGCTGACCAGATGATGAATCCCTTCGGTTCCTCCTGTGGCGAAGCCTCCGGGACATATCGCAAGGATCTCCATGTTTTTCTCCAATAAAAAGACACCGGATTGCTCCGATGCGGCTTTAATAATGATATTTATCTTGCAAAATCACAAGAATTATGATATATAATAATTGAGCGAAAGCTTAAGAGCTGGCCCCCCGCTATTGGGTGGAGGGAACGGCTCTTTTAATATCTAAGGACCTCTAACAGTTTCCCTTTCGCAACAATCATAATATCTGCGGATTCTTTAGGATACCAGATCATTCGCTTGTCGATAACCTCATGCAGTTCATCTAAAGAAATGTCATGATTTCCAAAATTCAGGATTATCCCGCCAGGGTTCTGCCTGATTTGTTTCATGCCACTCTTAATTGCACTATTAGCTGATTTTGCTGTTGATGTCGTTTTTAAATCCCAAAAAGCGCCAAGCCAATCATAATCCGGGTTTTTTACTCCATCTTTTCGAGCCTCTTCTTTGAGTACAATATTGCCGCCAAGATTATTGTGAATCCATATCGCCATTGATAGTTCATCTTGCCTCTCATTTTTGTTGAAGCCAGGTTCATAATCTATATTACCGTGCCCTGGTTCAGCATCTTCTAAATAATACTTGGTAACATCACGGCTCGAAACATGGCGTTTCTTTTTTGGTCCTTTTATATCATTATCACCATCGTCTGATTTATTCCTATACTCCCGCTGCATATTCGCTAACCGCTCGCCACGATAGGACCCCGACTCAAGATATTTCTCATAAAGCGCGTCCGGATCATAACCGGCTACGTTGTCACTATCATTGAATCGAATCGCATAGGTGCAGTCGCAGTTCGGATGTATATGCTCGGCGTGGCCATTCCTTATCGCTTTCTTAGAAGCCTTCACCCAGCCTTGCGAGGCAAGCATAAGGCAAAAGCCGCAAGTGTCGCCGTGTGGAATCCACGCCCACTCAGCTCCATCCCTGAGCGCATTCTTCATGGTCGTGTCAACGCCTGTCCTCTTTACCAGTCTCGCGCATGACGCCCCGATTCCGTCCGGATCTGTCATATGCTTCATGGTGCCGTTGAGAGTCTTCGCCACATCGCCGAAGGTCGGCGTCGGTGCCGGTTCAGCCGGAGGAACCACCTTCCCGGACGCTTCCGCGATTGCGTCATACATCTCGCAGGCGGCTTCAGCTGCGCCTTCGCTGTATTTAGTTACAACCGCACTCACGTAATCGAGCAGGTTCACATGGCCTTCATGGGACTCAATCTCATGAGTCTGAATATACTGGCTGATCAGATCCGCTGCCTTACTATTGACCCGTCTGAGTCTATCCAGATATTCCTGCCATGATTTATCCGAAATTATCATTCTTCAAGCTCCAATAGCACCTGTTGCCCTCTTGCCCGCTGCTCCTGGGCTTTGATTCTCCGGATGTCAGCCTGGTCGAAACCGATCATCTCAAGGAAGACGTCCGTGTTTGCGAAATTCTCACGAGCCGATGCGATCTTGATCGCCGCATCAGCTGTAACAGCCACAGACGGCATTGCCGGATTCTGGAAATGAGCAATAATAGATTTCTGCTCATCCGGGATCGCTTCCATCGTGGTATTGTTCGCAATAGCAATGGCCATCAATGCGATCGTCCTGAGCGCGTTGCCGTTGCCGGTGTTCAGCTGCTCGGCCATGCCGATAAGCGTCTGTGACTGTGCCAGAATCGCGTCGGAAGAGGTCGGATTGGCGTCGTTCACAACGCCGGTGTCCGTCACTGTTAAGCCCGAGGCCGCTGAAAACTGCGTCGACAGCACTCTCAGCATCTCAACATGTGGGGCGAGCGTACCCTGCGGCAGCTGCCCGAATACTGGGTTCGTCCCGGTCTCCGGATTGGCCGTCGAAGCGATCAGACTTCCGACATAAGTCCTAAACTTATCATTGATGAGCTTGTCATACTGAGCATCCGTCACACCGAGAATGTACTTCTGCGGTGATGTGGAGAACTCAAGCCCGATCGTAGCGTTTGCGATCGTTCTGACGTAGCCCTGGATAAGTCTCCGGATCGGCTCTTTGATTCTGGATCTCCCGAACGGCTTTGAACTCGTCGCATTCCAGATCAGCGGTTCCATGAGCGGCCTGCCCATCTTGTGCGGATGTCTCTTAGCCACCCACTGATTCTCATCAACCCATGTCAGCACATAAACAGCGTCATCCGTGTAGAGGTTGATAATTGTCGGGATCTGGATGTTATCAATATCGTCCGTCCTGGTATCAATAACAGCAAATCCGCAGTCAATACGTCCCTTTTCCCCGTTCCAGATAGCGGCAGCCGTCTGCGGAGAATGGAACCTGATCTTGCACCCGATCGCCGGATCTGACGAGAGCGTCGCAAAAGAGCAGCCGTATTTCAGCTCGTCACGGCACGTCTTCTGGTATTCCGCGATCAGCTGGTTCCCGACAACAATCTGGTTCAGCTGGTCAACATCCGCGCCGTTCTCATCGACGAATCCGTCAAACATACTCCGGGCGGCAAGCACATCGACCGTCTTAGCTCCCCAGGCGCAGCCGATTTCCAGGTTTCTGAGCGTCTTCGGCAACGCCAGGCCGAGATTGACCTCGCCGAGAGGAATCCTGCCCTCGTAGTAGCGGTCCTTTTCCGCGTTTTTGATGCTGTGGTAATCATAAACACGGATAAGGTCCATGAGCTTCTTCTGTTCAGTTTCTCCCAAACCCTCAATGCTTGAAGGTGTCAGTTTGAAATCCATTAACCGATCCTCATGACCCTCGACGGGTCTCTTTTGCTTGTTTTTGCTCCCCAGTAGGCCAGCGCGGCCGCTTCGATCGGAGTGCTGTTATCGCCTCCGAACACCCAACCGCCCGCCAACGGTCTTTTCGTTGCCGTGACAGCGCTCTCACGGAGCATGTCCTGCTGTTTGTACCATGTGATTGATTGTTCGTTAAGCGCGTCCGTCATCATGCTCACAGCCGCGATCAAATCTCTATATGATGGCCTGATAACCGAGTTCTTAGCCTTCCACGTCCCAGAGATCCTTTCGGTCAGAACGTCAACGCCATTCTTGCCGTCGATAACAACGCAGGAAGCTTTGGTGTACCTCTCATTCAGCCAGTTGGCCAGCCATTGAAGTCCCTGTCCCGTCGGACGTCTGTCGATCAGGGAGATCCTCGGCAAGCCGTCTGTCGGAATTACCGCTCCACATAGACTCACGTCAGATCCGTCTGGTGAGAACTTGATACCATAAGCCGTTTTACCTTCCGGTTTTAGATCTTCCGAAGCACAGGCATCCCATGCCGCCATCGGGATCGCATAATCAATCCGCTTTTCTGCTGTCGGACTCCACCAGCCCAGGCGCTCACGGGCAAAGCCGTCGAGGCTCATCGTGTCATATTCGTTCTCGATGGTCTTTTCTGCTATTCTGTATCCCATCGCCGGGTTAGTGCTATACGCCATGTCGATAGCGGTTTCCTTATCCGGGATGTCATCAATCAGGCTCGTGGAATCAATTCCCCACTCTAACCACCAAAAAGCAACTTCATTGGCATGAGCCTCGTCGTGCATCTTCTTGAATACGGTTCCGTTGCATGTCGGTCCAGGTGGCGTCCCGATATAGATCTGCTGCGGCATCCGCTCTGTGTCTTTCACATCGGCAGACGCGGAAACTGTCGGAAGCATGGCCTCCTGTTCGTCCGCAGTCATCTCCTGAGCCTCGTCGATGATGATTACTGAGTATGTCCCACCTCGCGATCCGCTGTTCGTGCGTGTTGCGAACTCAATACAACCGCCTTTTTGTAATTTGCCGTTTTCATCACGCCAGTCGTTGAAGTATATCCCCTCATATCCACGCGAATGGCTGATATGCTTCACATCAGCTGCGAAGTCAGGATATCGTTCAGGGCTCTCAAACAAATCGCAGAGGGCTATGAACATTTTTTTGGTCGTCGTGCTGTGATGAGCAGAATACAATACGTCTCTATGTTCGAAATCGCCCATATAGGCGGCATAAAAACGAGCTGCATAACTCTTACCGTTTTGGCGCGGTTTCGATATACCAAGCGTCAACGCTGCAGGAGATCCGTCTGCATTTCTGGCAAGCATCAGCTCAAGCTCGTGTTCCTGAGACGGATAAAACGTCGCGCCGCCGTCTTCCGAGAACATATCGGCAACTTCCTGCCCATATGAGTAAGCATATTCGCCGGCGACCTCAAACGTCGGTCTTTGTCTGCCTGTTTTCATGCTTCATCTTGAGGCGATCGTGCTTTGATACTTTTATTGTGCTCGGATCTGGCAGCGCTTCCAGTTCCGACATCACTTCCATGAGGCGTTTTGAGTTCGACGCCATGTCGCGCCCGCTGTCACAATTCTGAATTGTCTCCGCAAGCTTATCCCGTAGGGCGATCAACGTCGCCCGCTTGTCGCCGCTCTTCGCGGCAGTTATGAGGTCTGTCACGTCCAAACCTCCTCTCTTTATACCGTGATTACCTATGTGGAAATTGATATCCGGCGTGTATGACCCT
>Ga0310690_10003331_pt1 | contig 24283 bp, 16 predicted proteins | sample AusTroGonzalo_MG_2_FD_207661 | JGI IMG/M metagenome (GOLD analysis project Ga0310690, IMG submission 207661) | Bovine rumen microbial communities from tropical cattle in Woodstock, Queensland, Australia - Gonzalo_04 (v2) (version 2) | ecosystem: Host-associated > Mammals > Digestive system >... | reverse complement strand
CGGTGTTGTCTATGCTGAATGCGGCGAAGAGCGACTTTTCGGCGGCGCGCTTCGCCTCGATTACCGACTTGTTATCCTTGGTCACGAGGCGCTGCACACGATCGTATTCCAGGTGGGTCACCAGGTTGATGTTCGCGGTGCTGCGACCGTCCAGGTTCGTGAGGGCACGGAGCTTGATAGTTGCCGCGCTATTCTCGCCCGTAACCTCGTTGCGGTAGAAACCGTCTGCCACAAGGTATGCGTAGGAACTCTTGAGTTTCACCGTTCTTATATTGAAGGATCCATCCTGATTTTCGATCTTGCCGCCAAAGGTCTTACCCGTCTGCTTGAGGGACTTGCCATTCTCGAGTTCGTACGCAGTAACGTCCGTACCGGATACAAACGGGCCCTTCTGGCTCACGCCGCTCAAGTCCACGTTATCAAGGGGCACGGCACAGGTGGAATCCGTAGAATCGCATTCCGCAGGCATGTCCACGTAACCCGTCAAGTCCATCGTGAACGTCTCAGAACCGCAGGCAATTGTCGCAGTGAGTGCGGTAGACTCCTGAATCTTACAGCCGGTACCGTCTGCGCCATCCTTGCCATTCGTGCCATTGGTACCGTTCGTGCCGTTATCGCCCTTGTCGCCCTTTGCACCAGTATCACCCTTGTCGCCTTTCTCGCCGGTATCGCCTTTTTCGCCAGGAGCGCCGTCCTTACCGTCGGCACCCTTTTCGCCATTACGGACCTTGCCAATAGATTCCCCGTTACAGAAAATCTCGAAGCCAGAATCATCGGAGAGGCTCGTAGCGGAACATACGTTGTCGCCCACGCTCACCGTGTTCGCGCTAAGGGTCTGCCATTCCTTGCCATCGCAGCCGAGGAACTCGTGAGTTTCCGAGACAAACGCCGTCTGACCGGCGATATCCTTGGTGCATTCGGGAAGGTCCTTGCTCGCTTCCACCACGCCCACATTCGCATTGATTTCGGTAACATCGTCACCACATGCCACGAGCGAGAAGGCAATGGACCCTATCGCCACAATGTGGCCGCCAAAGGCTATTTTAGAAAGCAGCTTCATGAGCATTCTCCATTTTCATTATCCATTACAAATGTAATAAAATAAACACACTCATACATAATTTTGCTAAATTTGGGCGCATGCCCTTCTACCCGGACGAAGTCATTCAGCAGCTGAAGTCGCAAGCAGACATTTCGCTTGTGATCCAGCAGTTCTTGCCGCTGAAGCGCACGGGTACAAACCGCTACGTGGGCGTATGCCCCTTCCACGACGACCATTCCCCCTCCATGACCGTAAACCCCACTCTCGGCATCTACAAATGCTTTGCGTGCGGTGCCGGTGGGGACGTGTTCAAGTTCGTCAAGGAACACGAGAAAATCGATTTTAACGGTGCGGTGGAATGGGTCGCGAACTTCGTAGGTTTCGCTCTCCCCAAATTCGCCTCCAAGGAAAATGCCGAGGTCACCGAAGAACGCGGCATGGTCCGCAAGCTGAACGAACTCGCCTGCGAATGGTTCGAGCAGCAGCTATCGCTCAGCCACAAGGCACTCGAATACCTCGCCAAGCGAAACATCAGCGAAAAAACACGCAAGGAATTCCGCATCGGCTACGCCCCGGACGGGCGCGAGGGATTCATCGCACACGCCGCGAAGAACGGTTTTTCGCCCCGCGACTGCGTGAAGGCGGGACTTGCCACCGAAAAGCAGAACGGCGGAATCTCGGACAAGTTCCGCGACCGCCTGATGATCGCCATCCAGAACCAGTCCGGCGTGGTGGTCGCATTCGGCGGGCGCGACCTCGCCCCCAAACAGGAAGGCTTCGACCGCCCGAAATACATGAACAGCCCCGATACGGCGCTGTACAACAAGAGCGAAATCCTCTTCGGGCTCAACCACAGCCGTGCCGCCATCGCAAAAGAGAACGCGGTCATTATCGTCGAGGGCTATTTCGACCTTATCAGCCTTTACCAGAGCGGCGTGCAGAACGTGGTCGCCGCATCGGGAACGGCACTTACCGAAATCCACGCGAACATCCTCTCCCGCTACGCAAAGACCGCCTACCTCGTGTTCGACGGCGACGGCGCCGGGCGCAAGGCGACACTCCGCACGATAGAAATTGTGCTCCCCAAGGGAATCGTCCCGAGAATCTTTGCGCTCTCCAGGCCCGACGGCACCAAGATCGACCCGGACAACTTCGTGAATGAGCAGGGCGGCGAGGCCTTCCGCGAACAACTGAAGAACGCCGAGGACTGGCTCAGCTACCTTTCGCGCAACAACAACCTCCAGAGCATAGAAGACCGCGCGAAGTTCGTCACCTACGTAAAGTCCGTCGTCAAGAGCATCCAGGACAGGGAACTCCAGAACCAGTACGTGAAGCTCATCGCCGAACGTTTCGATACCTCACGGTCGCTAGAGGGCATCCAGGGAATACGCCCGCAAAAGAAAATCCCGACCAGTGCAGCACCCGCGCAACAGGCCGCACCGGAAAATATCCCGGATGGCTACGAGAACATGGCGGGCGCAACGGAACAAGAACCACAGCGTGTCCCGTGGGAAATCCTCTCGAAGGTCGAAATCCGGTTCGCAAACCTGCTCGTGAACAACCCCACCCTGCTGGACCGCGCCTGCGAATACTTCGACATCGAGCTTGCTGCCAGCGGAATCCAGTTCTTCGAATCCTCGCTCATCGAGGAATTCGTGAATACGCTCATCGCAAGCTACTCCGAGACGGGGCACTTTTCTCCCCAGACACTCTACGAGCAGCTTTCGCCACTACTGCAGCAGTTCATGGAGGCCCTGCCCGAGGAATCGTGGACTCCCCCGAAGGAAATCTACGAGTTCTACGAAAGCCTCATGGTCCTGAACACCAGGCTCTGCGACCGTTACCGCAAGAGCATTGCGCTCGACACGCCCGAAGGCGTGCAAAAGAGGCTCGACCTAAACAAGTTCATGCAGAACATGGAAAAACTTGAATCGCAGTACAGAAACGGCAAGGTTTCCATAGACGCACTTGCCGACCAGCTTATACGAAGCAAAAGACCTTTACTCAATATTCTAGCCGCCACGCAAGGATAGCACAATGTTATCAATCAAAGACCTCAAAGCAAGCATCGAAGACGGAACACAGATCCTCAAGGGTATCAACCTCGAGGTAAAACCGGGCGAAGTCCACGCCATCATGGGCCCCAACGGGTCGGGCAAGAGCACGCTCTCGAAGGTCATTATGGGCCACCCCGCCTACCACGTGGACGGCGGTTCCGTGGAACTCGACGGCAAGAACCTGCTCGAGATGGACATAAACGACCGCGCGAACTCGGGGCTGTTCATCAGCACGCAGTACCCCACGGAAATTCCGGGCGTGAACAACGTGGAATTCCTGAAGATGGCGCTCAACAGCAAGCGCGCCTACCTAGGGTTGCCCGAGATAAACGACGGCGACTTCAAGAAACTTTGCGAAGAGAAGATGCAACTGCTCGAGATGGACGCACGCTACCGCGAGCGCGGCGTAAACGACGGCATGAGCGGCGGCGAGAAGAAGCGTAACGAAATCCTCCAGATGGCGATTCTCGACCCGAAGGTGAGTTTCCTCGACGAGACGGATTCCGGCCTCGACATCGACGCGCTCCGCATCGTGGCTAACGGAATCAACCACATCATGAGCCCCGAAAAGGCGGTAATCCTGGTGACGCATTACCAGCGCCTGCTCGACTACATCAAGCCCACCTACGTGCACGTGCTGCGCCACGGCAAGATTATCCTCTCCGGCGGGCCGGAACTCGCCCTCAAGCTCGAAGAACAGGGCTACGACTGGATCGAGGAGAAATAATGGACGCCGTAACCCGCATAAAGCAGCTGGGAATGCCCCGCAGGAACAACGAACTGTGGACGTTCTTCCCTGTGGCAAAGATTCCCGCGATTGAATATGGTTCCGGGGACGCCGCGACCAATACAGCAACGGATGCCGCGACCTGCGACGAGGACTTTTCCGCCGAAACGGATTTTGCCGCCCTCCTGCCCATAGCGCAGAACGCCCGCCCGATGGTCCAGAATATCGCCGACGGTACCGAAGAGATGGCGATGCTCAAGTGCAACAACGACTTCGGGCATACTGTACTGAATATCGGCAAGAGCGCCCGTGCCAGCCTGGAAATCCTCGACAACAAGGTGCAGCACCCCATCTGCGCAGAACGTTTCGACATAAACGTGGACGAAGGCGCCGACGTGGAGATATTCTTCGCGAACCCCGCAAACGACCTGCCGCTCACCTTCAGGCATTTCCGCATTACGCAAGCGGCAAACTCGACGGTACGTTTTTCCGCCATTGAGCGCGGGAACGGCATTACCCGCGTGAGCATAGATGCCCTGCTGAACGCTCCCGGAGCGCAATTCGAGGCACGCACCCTGAACATGCTAGGCGGCACCTCCGAAAGCCACCACAGGCTCCACATTTACCACAACGCGCCCGAAACCACGAGCGTACAGCTTTCCCGCAACCTGCTCGACGGCAGTTCCCGTGCCAGCTATGACGGCAGCGTCATCGTGGGGAACGGCTGCACCAAGGCTTTCTCGAGCCAGCTCGTGAACACCATCCTCCTCTCTGAAGACTCTAGCGTTTCCGTGAAGCCCGTGCTGAAAATCTACCACGACGACGTGGAATGCACGCACGGCAATACCGTGGGCGAACTTGATGCAGAACAGATGTTCTACCTGGTGAGCCGCGGAATTTCCGAAAAAAACGCACGCAAGATGCTCATGAACGCTTTTGCGTTCGACACCTTCGCACCCCTGCCGGAAGGCCCCGCCAAGAAGCGCCTGCTGCAGGAACTCCGCTAAGGATTATGCGAGTGTATTGATGAGGTAGAGGGTGACGCCCATGAAGGCGACCATGAAGTTTGCGAAGAACAAACCAGAAGAAAGATCCTTGAGAATTTGTGCTTTCATTTGCTACATCCCTTTTCCAATCCTCGCATAATATAGAATAGAATATTCCAATTTCAAAGTAAGCAAAATCACACTGCGATATCGCTCACATCATACTGCACAACGCTTTGCGATGCGAGACGAATCCCCCCGAAAATTTTTTGCGCGTCACAAAAATAACAGAAAGCGTTCGGGGGACTTTATTACAAACTACTTATCTTCGATCTTGACGATGGGCTCGTCCATCATCTTCTCGGCAATGACTTCGGGCGTCTCTTCGGCAATCGCGGCATTAGATTCCTCGGGCATCCACGGCTTGTCGAGGCTCTTTTCCCAAGAAACCGTGGGGGCTGAGACAGCCTCGTGCGAGGTATCCACCACGGGCAGGCCAAGCAGTTCGCGGGCGCGGTTCAGGGCAGCGTCAATGTTGCCCAACGCATTCTCTTCACCGAGTTGTTTGAGCACGCCGGCACGAGTCAAAGCCACCACGGGCTGGGCATGCACGCCACTGAGCAACAGTTGCGTTCCTTCGCGGTTGCAGCGGTTGAGCAAGTCCTCAATCATCTGGATACCGGCAGCATCGATGCTCGAAACGCTACGCATGCGCAAAATGAGAATCTTCGGCTTGTCCGAGATGCGGGCCATCGTGTCCTTGAACTTGTCGACCGCGCCGAAGAACAGCGAACCGGCAAGTTCGTAAACCACCACGCCCTTCGGCACCTGGCGGCTGAGCTCGTTGTGCGCGGCCTCCTCGTCGTCTTCCCTGAGGGCCTCGGTCACGGATTCCACTTCGGCCACATCGCTCATGCGCTTGATAAACAGCACCGCGGCCAGCAACACACCCACTTCAATCGCAACCGTGAGGTCGATAATCACGGTGAGGAAGAAGGCCACGAGCATCACGATGACATCGCTCTTGGGGGCCTTGAACATCTTGATGAAGCTCCGGTAGCCGCACATGTTGAACGCCACCTGGAAAAGTACGGCCGCGAGGGCCGCCATCGGGATCATTTCGGCATACTTTCCGAGCACGAGCATGATGAGCAACAGCACCACCGCATGCACCAGGCCCGAAATCGGGCTCACCGCACCGTTACGGATGTTGGTCGCCGTACGGGCAATTGCGCCCGTCGCCGGGATACCGCCAAAAATCGGGGAAAGGATGTTCGCCACGCCCTGGCCGAAGAGTTCGGTGTTGGAGCGGTGCTTGGTGGAGGTCATACCGTCAGCCACCACAGCGGAAAGCAGCGACTCGATAGCACCCAGAATCGCAATCGTCAAAGCCGGCTGGAACACCTTCTGCATCATCTCGATGCTTATGTTGGGCAGGTGCGGCACCGGGAACCCGGTCGGGATATGGTTCTTCATGCCGATGGTCACCACGCCGTGGCCCGTAATCGGGTCGTCCCAGCCAAGCACCTTCACCATGACCGTAGCGACAACAATCGCCACCAGCGAGCCCGGAACCTTCGTGGTAATCTTCGGCCACAAAATGCACACGGCAAGCGCCACCAAGCCCACAATCACGGCATACATGTTCACCGTATCCATGGAGGAGGCGTACAGCTTGATTTTCCCGATGGCATCGGCCGGGTCTTTGGCCAAGAAGCGAAGCCCGAAGAAGTTCGGGACCTGGCCCAGCGCGATGATGATGGCTATACCCGCGGTAAAGCCCACCGTCACGGGGAACGGGATGAACTTGATGATGGCACCGAACTTCGCAAGCCCGAAAATAATGAGCAAAATACCAGCAAGGAGCGTTGCGGAAGCCAGGCCGTCGTAGCCGTACTGGCTCACGATACCGTAGACAATCACGATGAAGGCACCCGTAGGGCCGCCAATCTGGAAACGGGAGCCACCCAGCAGGGAAATCGCAAAACCCGCTATAATCGCGGTGTAGAGGCCCTGTTCCGGACCCACGCCCGAAGCGATGGCGAAAGCGATGGCCAGCGGGAGCGCCAAGATGCCCACGATAAGGCCCGACATGAGGTCGCTCACGAAATTCTTCTTGGTGTAGCCCCTGCGCAAGACCCTCACGGATTCGGGGGTAACGGTCGCTTTTACGCCCACGAGGAAGCTTTGAAGGGTTTCCTTGGCGTGAATATTAGTCATCTGGCACTCCGTGCTTAAAGAACGGGCCAAATTTAGAAAACTTTACAATCCCCGTTAAGGGTGCAAGAAAAAAATAATTTGCGGCAATTCCGCCCCCAGGGGCGGCGACAGCGAACCTAGCGGCTGTTCAGGTACTCGAGCACCTTGTTGGTAAGGTCGTTCTCTTTTTTCCAGAACAAAACAGAGCCCGTGGCGCGGTCCACGACCATGTCGTAACCTTCCTGCAGGGCAATCTCGTTTACCGCCTTGCGGATAAGCTGGATAATGGGGGCGCTCACCTTCTCGTTCTGGGTGATGAGCTCGCCCTTACGGCCATAAACGCGGTCGATAAACGTCTTGAGTTCGGTATCCTTCTTGTTGTACTCGGCCTCGAGTTCGCGCTTCTTCTCGTCGCTGAGCATCAGCAGCTGCTTGTCGAGCTTTTCCTTGATGGCCGAAAGTTCCTTCTGCAGCAGGTTAGCCTGCTGTTCCCACTTAGCCACCTGGCGGTCGTACTCTTCCTGAGCCTTCTTCGTGCCCTTGTAGCCGTCGAAGATGAGCTTGGAATCCACATGGGCGATGCGCAGGCCGTCTTCGGCAAAGGCGGTGCACGCAAACGCCATCATGAAAACGAGTAGAAACTTGCGAACCATAGAACCTCCCGATTCCTTAGAATCCCTGACCTATGACAAAGTTGAATTCCATGTCACCCACGTTGGTGCGCTGCAGGCCGGTGTAAGTCTCGCCCACATCGAGCGGCCAGGCAAAGTCAAACCCGATAATGCCAAGCATCGGCACCACTACGCGGAAGCCGAAACCGATATCCTTCTTGAGGCTTGTCGGATCCCATTCGCTGAGCGGGTTCCTGCTCGGCTTGGCCACCTTCGTCTTGGGGTCATAGCGTTCACCGAACACGTTACCCGCGTCGAAGAAGAACGGCAACAGGTAGAACGTCTGCGGCACCACGCCCAGCTGGAGTTCGGCACCCATGTACTGGTAGCTGCGGCCCAGACGGCGGTAACCGATGGAGCCCGAGCTGTAACCGCGCATCGTGCCCTCGTAGCCCATCACGCCACCCATCGTGTAGAGCGTGCGATACTGCAACTGGTCGCCGAAGATGACGCCGTACTCGTTGGTAAGCGCAATTGCAAGGCGGTCGCGGAACAGCGGGAACCACCACTTGATGGTGAGCTCGGTCTTGATAAACTCGAAGTCACTGAACAGGGTGCCGTCTGCCACTTGGATATCGAGCACATAGCGCGAGCCTTCCGTGGGGAACTGCGGCAGGTTCTTGTCGTCGCGCAGCAGGCGGAAGTTGATGGCCGATTCGATACCGGTGTAAACCACGTAGCTGTCGTCGATGTTGGGGCCCTGCTTGTTCATGAGCCAGCTGTAACCGACCTGCCCGTAGAAGTAGTCATCGGGCCACTTGAGGCGCTTACCCACGTACACGCTTCCGCCGTAACGGGTAATGTTGGGGTCGCCGTAGTCTTCCATGTTCCACCAGGTGTAGCTCAGGCTTGCCCCCAGCGTAATCGGCTTGTCCAAAAGCCAGGGTTCCTGGAAGCTGATGGAGGCGCTCTTCTTGTCGGCACCGTATTCCACGCTCAGGCTTGCCGCCTGGCCGTCACCCATACAGCAGTTCGGTATGGAAATGCTCGCCGTACCCACGAGGCCATCGCTCTCGCTGTACGACACGCCCAGGCTGAACTGGCCCGTGCCCGCTTCCTTCTCCTGCACGGTGAAGTCGAGATCCACTTCCTGCTCGCCATAGACCTTGATATCAGGCAAAACCATGTCGAAGTAGTTGAGCTGCATGATTTCACGGAAACTGCGTTCCAATGCGGACTGGCGGTAGGTATCGCCCGGGTACAGGCGCACTTCGCGGCGGATGACCTTCTCGTTGGTCTTGGTGTTGCCGTGGATATACACCTTGTGGATGCTTGCGGGCAGGCCTTCGCGCATGCGGTACGTGAGGTTCACAATGGAATCGTTCTCGAACGTGCGTTCTTCCTCGTACTGCGCAAACAGGTAGCCGTCCTCGCGGTAAACCTCGATCAAGGCCTTGCGGGAGGCATCGTAGAGGTACTGGTCGAACACAGCACCGCTATCCAGGCGGAAGGCATAGTTCAACACCTTGTCGTTCAAGACCTCGTTGCCCGAGAAATGCACGTTGCCCATGTAGTAGCGGCGGCCTTCCACCATGCCAATGTGAATGCAGATGGCGCTCGAAGTGTGGATGTTGTCGTACTTGTTGAGGAGCGGGAACATGTCCTCGATCATGTAGCGCACGAGCAGCTTTTCCTCGTATTCCGAGGGCTTCTTGATTTTCTTGAGCGAATCGATTTTCGGGTTGTTGAACTTGCGGCCATCCACAATCTTGAGCCATTCCTTGCGGGCATCCTCGTAGCGGATAATGTCGTTCAGCAACTTGAGGGCGTCTTCCTCTTCCTTGACCTGCGGGAGCGGTCGTGTGACATAGCCGTGGTGGGCAGAAGCCTCCCTCGTGCGGCGGAAGAAGTTCGAGACCTGCATGGTAGGCTTGCCAGCCATCTTGTAGACCGCGGTAGCCGGGTCGCCCATCGCGCGGTTCAACTGGTCGTAGAGCGGCTCCAGCCTCTCGCCCACCGGCACCATGCGCCCCAGGTAGAACAGGCAGCTGGAATCGGGCAGGTATTCGGCGCGGTATTCGGTAAGTTCCGCATCCAGGTAACCGAAATGGCGGATAGCGTTAAGCACCGTATCGCGGTCGGCCTCGAAAACGCTTTCCTTGAATTCGCCGCCGCCGTACCACTGGTCCACCTTCGTGAGCATGTGGTCGGTAATGTCTATCGCGGGCACGTTTTCGTTACCCGTAATCTCGATGCGGCGCACCTTCACCTTCTCGCCCTCGCGGATAATGAAGGTCACCATGTTCTTGTTGTCGTCCACCGGGGTTTCGCGGTAGCCGACCTCGGCCAGCAAAAAGCCTTCGGAATGGTAGTAGTCGATCATCGCCTGGCGGTCACGTTCCAGCTGGCTCTTGCTGTACACCTGCCCCGGAATCAGGCGCATCTTGAGGCGCAAGTCATCTTCCGAGACCTCGTCGTTACCGTCAATCACCGCCGTGTCAAGAGCAGGCAGTTCCTTAATCTTGAATATGAGGTCCACCTCGGTACTGTTGTCAATGTAATCGACCCAGGCGGAAACATCGTCGAAAAGCCCCGACTTGTAGAGGGCGGACACCGCCTCCTGGACCTTATCCGAAAGAACCGTTGGGGAATACGACTGGCCGTCACGAATACCTATGCGGCTCAAAACCGCACGCTCGTCCATATTTACATTGCCCTCGACCTTGACCTTACGGACCGTATTTTCGGCCATATAGTCGACAGGCATCTGGGACATATCCAAAAGCTGAGCCTGAACAAGCGCGACAAGCACAAACACGAAAAAAATCAAACGCGGGTACAGAATAAACCTACCTATACTGTTTTTTAGACAAAATTTCTGCCCAAAAATACAAAAAAAACGGCAATCAGCCCACAAACTGGACCGAAAAAAGAGGCAAAAAGGAACATCCCAAAACAATCGGGCCGTTTTACACTTTTTGTCAAAAGAAAAGGAAATCTTTTTTTTGCAAAAAAAATCTGCCGCCCCCCGATTTTTCACAAAGAAAAAAAGATAAATTCTACTCTGTAATTTTTTAACCGCGGTCAAAAAGACCGACAACTGAGGATTATATGCGCTCAACCGCCTGGAACGACGAAGAAAACAAGGTCCTGCCCGAAATGGCGCTGGACTTCATGCCCGAAGAAAAATTGCGCGACCTGCAACTGCAGCGTATGCGCGCCACCGTGAAGCTTGCCTACGAGAAAGTCCCGCTCTTCCGTGAACGCATGGACGAGAAGGGCCTCAAGCCCGAAGACATCAAGAGTCTCAAGGACGTTGCCAAGCTCCCCTTCACCATGAAGAAGGACCTGCGCGACACCTACCCGTACGGCCTGTTCGCCGTCGATCTGAGCGAAGTCGTGCGCCTGCACGCAAGTTCGGGCACCACCGGCAAGCCCATCGTGGTCGGCTACACCAAGGAAGACATGGACGTTTGGGCCCAGGTCGTTAAGCGCGGCCTCCTCGCCTGCGGGTTCAGGAGCACCGACATTGTGCAGAACTTCTACGGCTACGGCCTGTTTACCGGCGGTCTTGGCATCCACGGCGGCTTTGAAGCTCTCGGCGCAACCGTCATCCCCATCAGCGGCGGCAATACTGAACGCCAGGTGATGCTCATGAAGGACTTCGGCGTTACCGCAGTGGGCGGAACCCCGAGTTACTTTGTACGTATTATCGACGTTGCCGAAAAGATGGGCGTCGACATCCGTGACCTCAAAGTGAAGCGCGGCATCTTCGGTGCTGAACCCTGGAGCGACGGCATGCGCGACTACATCGAAGAAAAGACCGGCATCAAGGCGTATGACATTTACGGCCTTTCCGAAATCGTGGGCCCGGGCGTGGGCTGCGAATGCGAGTGCCGCGACGGCATCCACATCTTCGAAGACCACTTCTACCCCGAAATCGTCGACCCCGAAACTCTTGAACCGCTGCCGGACGGCGAAGAGGGCGAACTCGTGCTTTCTACGCTCAGCAAGAAGGCCATGCCCATCATCCGCTACCGCACCCGCGACATTACCGCCATCGAGAAGACCAAGTGCAAGTGCGGCCGTACCATCCGCCGTATCCGCCGCATCGGCCGCCGTAGCGACGACATGATTATCATGCGTGGCGTGAACGTGTTCCCGAGCCAGATCGAGACGGCCCTCCTCCGCGCGGAGAAAGCCCTGCCGCACTACCAGATCGTGCTCGACACCAAGAACAACATGGACACGCTCGAGGTGAAGGTGGAAGTTTCCCGCGACATGGTGAGCGACTCCATGAGCGACATGGAACAGCTGAACAAGAAGTTCAAGCACTCCATCGAGCAGATCCTCGGCATTTCCGTGATCGTTACGCTGTGCGAACCCGATTCGCTGCCGCGTAGCGAAGGCAAGGCCAAGAGAGTTATCGACAACAGGAAGAAGATGTAAGGAGGCAAAACATGAAGATTCCGCAAGTATCCGTTTTCGTTTCTAACCGTCCGGGCCGTCTCCAGGCCGTGTGCAAGTCCCTCGCCGACGCGGGCGTGAACCTGCTTTCGCTCACGCTTGCCGACTCGGGCGAGTTCGGGCTCATCCGCCTTATCGTCAGTGACCCCGAAAAGGCAGTGGACGTGCTCGCCAAGGCGGGCCTCAGCTCCACCATCACCGACGTGGTGGCATGCCCCGTGAACGCCGCCATCGGTGGCCTCGCCGAACTGCTCAGCACTGCGGTTGGCACCCAGCAGATTGACTACATGTACGCCTACCCCTCCACCCTGAACGGCAGCAACATCATGATTCTGCGCTTCCAGGACACGGACAAGGCGATTGAAGCCCTGAAGGCAACGAACTTCAAGGCCATCAGCAAGGAAGAACTCCTCGGGTAAAACGACATCTCTCTAACGGGAAATAAAACTGAAGGTCTCGAAAGTAATTTCGAGACCTTGTTTTTTGAAGTGATTAATCGATTAAATCACTGATTAATCAGTTGTGGGAGGAGTCCATTTGTCTAGGATACAACGGACTGGCCGGTAGTCATAAGGACCGTTTTCTTTTGTATCAAATTCAGTTCCAGAGTAGTAATTAAATCTCATAATATAAACATCACCTGTACCGTCACTATACTTTGTAGAGGATGTCCAGAAGTATGCGCTATAGCCTTTCTCACTAAGTCCACTTATCCCATAAGTATAATAATAGCCATCTGGGTATGCCGAGAAGCCAGATTCATTCGTGCCATTTCTACCGCCATCCCAACCGGTTGTTGATTTGAGTGCAGCCGCAGTAGTATGGTCAATCAACGTTTGCCACTCGGCCTTTGTCGGCACATGCCAACCTGTAGGACAAACATTTTCTCTCAACACATAATAATTGTAATAGCGAACACCATCCTTAACAAGGCTGTAGGAGATAGGCGCATCAGGCGTTTCGCGATTGAGATTTTCCGCCATCCAAAGTTGCGTTCCAATGACCACTGTCGCATAGACATTTCCATCGGAATCCCGAAGTATTCCTCTATCCTTTTCTTCAGCAGAAACCCAACCATTCGGCGTACACTCCTTGAAGCCATTATTCGTTTCATAGATATGGTAATGAATGTAGTTTACGCAGCCTCTCCCCTCAAGTTCCTCCGCATAGGAAAGCTCCCTAAAAGAGCCTCTGTCGCATACATATTTTCTACCAGCATTCACACGACCATTTAAAAATTCACCATGACCATAGTCAGGGTCATATTGTACACATTTCTCTCGCATCTCCTTGGTATCGTTGTATATGGCAGGAGCCGGCACCCACATGCGAACGGTATCACCAAGCGACTGGGGCGTACACACATAATATAGATCCTCATATTTGAATCCCGTCGTGTCCCCTTCATTTTCTTGCAAGCACGCAGAGCCGCCTTCGCTAGCATAAAACCTTGCAAAGATGCTATCCAATGCCGTACCATACCGCCATTTATTGTCCTCGTAGACATACGTATTTTCTGGGTTCAACCTTCCATTACGAACTTGGCCCTCACTCCAAATACTAATAGCCCAGCCCAAGGTATCCACCATAATGCCATACGGCACCACCCAATTCTTGTCAGATTCATTGCGGACATAGCATATATATTTCACGCCATCAGAACCATAAATATATGTGCCATTGAGGCCGTCTACGCAACCCTTGCCAACAAGAACATCCATCTTCTGGTTATAACTTTTTGTCCAGTTGCCATTTTCATAGACATATAACAAACTCGTGTTACCCCTTCCCCAAGCGGTGTCGCCAACGCTATGCGAGTAGAGTCCAAGCCCGTTCGTATCTATTTCGATATTCTGAGCCTTTCGCCAGGTATATTCGACCTTAAACGTATCGACAACCGTACTGAAATCGTTTGAACAGGTATACCACTCGATTCCAACCGGCTTGACATGACCCTTCTGATTTTCAGTGCAGGCTTCGGCACAAGAGTATTCCATATCCGTCGCGGGTCTCCAGTAACTTTCTTCCTTTACATAATACAGGTTCTTATTAACTTTGCCTTCCTGATAATCACCGGAAGTTCCTTCAAGGCCGTAGGTATCCTTTTCGTAGTTGGTCGCCTCGCGCCACTCCGTAGGCACGGCAACACCTTCAACGCGCGTGCTCAAATCGTCAACGCACTTGTACCACTTGCCTTTAACCGATGTGCCGACATTACCCACCTTAGCGCGGGTACAGGGACCGAGATTAGCGTCATCATCCAAATCCGTTCCGTAGCGCCACACATAATTGCCATTTCCTGAGGTATCTTCATAAACATAGTAGTGCGACTTGTTCACGTTGCCATTTTTTACAATGGGATCATCGCCAGCGGGTACGCCGAAACCTGCCGTGTCGGCTTCGGCCGTTGTCGCCTTGCGCCATGCCGTGGGAACGGTCGCCAACGCAAGAGCATCGTCGTTCACGTCGCAGATATACCATGTGGTATCGCGCATCACAATCGCACTGTCGGTCATGCCCTTGTTGGCGTCGGCGCAACTGGCATCCAGGCGAGAATCCAGACTTGTTCCATGACGCCATTTGCCATCTTCAAACACGTAAACGTTCAGCGTATCAATGGAGCCGCGCTTTGCCAGCCCCTCATTAGCGCCGCCAAAGGCGGCAATGTCCTTCTCGATGTCGGTAGCAAAACGCCAAGCGTACGAATCGCCGGAAGCCGCGCAAATCAGGCGTTCCAAGCTGCTGTCGCCTTCGGTGTAAACGGAATCGTTCGCAGCGTAGTATGCAGAATTCGTGTTCTTCGTGGCGAAGATGCGGCCAACGCTATCCCCGGTACAGACGGGCACGCCAAGTTCGGTCATCCAGAAATTCGTCACGTGGCCTTCGAACGCCGGAGCCTTGCTTGTGCTCAGGCCCCAGCCCTCCACGTTCGCGCGGATAGTAGCAAGACGGCCTTCAAGATTCGCCTTCATTGCCCAGTCCGCAATCTGTGTTCGCTGTTGCTCGTTGTCCCACACGCCGTTGTCGCCCAAATCCACGCTGAGGGAGGCAAGCAAGGCCGTGAGTTCGGACTCGTCGCGGTCGCCCTGGAGCATTGCAGAAACAGCAAGCAAAGCCGCGTTGCCATCGCCTTCCTTAAGGATATTATAATCTTCGGCGAAACCCTTGAATCCCGTGTTGTCGATGTCGAACGCAGCGAAAAGAGATTTTTCCGCAGCACGCTTCGCCTCGATTACGGACTTATTATCCTTGGTCACGAGACGCTGTACGCGGTCGTATTCCAGGTGGGTCACCAGGTTGATGTTCGCTGTAGAACGGCCATCCAGGTTCGTGAGGGCTCGCAGCTTGATGGTGGCAGCGCTGTTCCTGCCCGTCACCTCGTTGCGGTAGAAGCCGTCTGCCACAAGGTAGGCATAGGAACTCTTGAGCTTGACTGTCCTGATGTTGAAGGAACCGTCCTGGTTCTCAATCTTGCCGCCGAACGTCTTGCCGGTCTGCTTGAGCGACTTACCGTTCTCCAATTCATACGCCGTGACATCCGTACCGGATACAAACGGACCCTTCTGGCTCACGCCGCTGAGTTCCACGTCGTCCATGGGGGTACAATCTTCATCATCAGGGTCACATTCTTCAGAAGCGTTTGCGGAGCCCGTGAGGTCCATCGTGAAGGTTTCCGACCCGCAGGCAATTGTCGCAGTGAGTGCGGTAGACTCCTGAATCTTACAGCCGGTACCGTCTGCGCCATCCTTGCCATTCGTGCCATTGGTACCGTTCGTGCCGTTATCGCCCTTGTCGCCCTTTGCACCAGTATCACCCTTGTCGCCTTTCTCGCCGGTATCGCCTTTTTCGCCAGGAGCGCCGTCCTTACCGTCGGCACCCTTTTCACCGTCCTTGCCATTTTTTACCGTGCCGATGGATTCCCCGTTACAGAAAATCTCGAAGCCCGTGCCGTCGGAAAGACTCGTGGAGGTACACACGTTGTCGCCCACGCTTATGGTGCTTGCGCTGAGCAACTGCCATTCCTTGCCGTCGCAGCCCAGGAATTCGTGAGTTTCCGAGACAAACGCCGTCTGGCCGGCAATGTCCTTGGTGCATTCGGGAAGGTCCTTGCTCGTTTCCACCGCGCCTACATTGGCATTGACGGTGACCTGTTCGGTAATGTCATCGCCGCAGGCTGCGAGGAGAAGCGGGAACAAGCAAGCTATTCTGGAGAGGTTCTTCATAAAGAAATCCTTGTTACACTATTCAGGACAAATTTAAAAAAGCGAGAGGGCAAAGATCCCCGCTCGGAGGCGGAGATGACAAATTAAGAACAGAATTGACGATCTGGATCCTAGCTCGCCTTCGGCTCAGGATGACGATTCTCGGGGAGACAAGGCTTTCATTTCACGGTATAAATCGTGAGGGTCTTGCTGTATTCATAGCCGACAACGAGAAGCGCCTGGCCGGTAATCGGGCTCTTGTCCGCAGGAATGAAGAGGATGCCTTCCGGGCCGCGGTCCAGCGGATCCAGGTAGTAATCGACCACCATGGGGCCGATGCGTTCGCCCTTCTTGGGCGCCTTGATGTACTTTGCGGGCTGCACCTCGGTCACGTCGACAACCATAATCCCGCTGGTGCGTTCCAGCCCGACAAAAGCATAGCGCTTGTAGCCGACCTCGCCCACCGTCACGTTCTCGGGTTCGCAGCCCTTGTCTCCGCTCCGCTTGTCCATCTTGGCCTTGCCCTTCTTGGCGTTCCAGTTGAAATACTCCGGCGCAGTTCTCGCCAAAACATGTTCGAACATGTCGTAAGTATCCCAGACAAGCGTTCCCTTGTCGCCATCAAAAATACTCATGGAGCGCGTGCCGAAAATGTACATGTGCTTGCACGCGGTACTCTTGTTGCGTTCCCCGTCGCAGGTGCGTTCCAGGTTGCTCACGCTCAAATCCTTCAGTTCGTTCAACAGCGAATCCGTAAACACTGGACGGTAGAGCCTGTTCTGTTCCGCAAGCATCATCGGGGTCGTCACGTCGGTCCAGGCCTTGTAATCGTTGACGGGCGCGCCTTCGTTGGCCGTAAGCACGTAATGCCTGTCGCCGACCGTAAAAGACGCGATGCCGTCGGGCTGGCGTAGCCCCCGCAGCGGGTACTTTTTCATTTCAATCGCACCATTGCTTACCGCATCAATCGTGGCCGTGCTCGAGTAGTCCACGTATCCGAGCGGGAAAACGTTCTTCACCTTGCGGGCCGCCACATCCAACTTTGCAACGGCGTTGTTCTCCTGCAGGCTCACCCAGGCCCACCTGGAGTCTTCCGAAACCGTAATGTATTCGGGCTCCAGCGACTTCACGAACCCCTGCACGCCGGGAGCGCGTACGCCGGCCTTTTTGAGCGCATTCGTATCGAGATGGTCAAAGCGCGCCACCGCAAGTTCCGCATTTTTCCAGAGTTCGGCCTCGCCCGCCTTCGTTACAGACAAAATAGCAATGCCGCCCTCGGGGTCTTCCGAGAAATCCAGGCTCGGCGAGCCCTCGCAGGCCACCAGCAGGTTCTTGCCATCGGGCGTAAACTTGATCATGTCGGGCTGGCTGCACACCCTATGCAGGCCGACAACCTCGAGGCTGTCCGTATAGTGCATCACCTGCACCTGGCCGTCGCGCCATTCCTCGTCTTCGAGCATGGAGACCGCCACAAGGTCACCGTGGACCGTCACACTGGAAGCATTCCCGGGAATTTCCTTTTCGGCAATCTTCTTAGGCATGCCCGGATTGGAGAGGTCCACCACCTCGACAACCTTCGCGTCGCCCACCACGAACAGCACGTTCTTGCCGGGCATAAAGTCCGAAATCTCGGCGGTCTTCATCGGGAGAGTCGCCAACGGGGCAAGCACGCCGCCCATCTGGAACGGACCTGCGGGCGCAGCGTTCTGCTTGGCAAAACAAAAGCCTGTCGCAAGAAGCAGGCTAAAAAAAACAACGGCTTTATTTTTCACGCAGGAGCCTCAAATCAGTTCTTCATGATTAGCCACATTACCAAAAGTCCAATCGCAAGCCCGCCCAAGAAAGACGAACTCGTCATCGTCATGGCCTTTTTCCTTTCGTCGTCGGCCCTTTCCTTGTTCTTCTCGCTCACCCCGATGGAAACGCTCAGCGCCTGCGCACAGACCTCGTTGTTCTGCTTCATGGTCTGGTAGCTCTGTTCCCAGTTGGCGCACTTGGCCTCTTCCACCACAATCGACTTGCGGAGAGAATCCTTTTCCACCGCGCAGAGGCTGTCGCGCACCTGCATCACGCTATCGCGCACGGCAAGTTCTTCGCGGAACTCGGTAACGCTCACCTGCTCCACGGGAGCCGCTTTCGTCGGTTCAGGCTGAACGGCGGTGGAATCGGTACCGGCAAATGCCAGGGCGACAAGGAACAATATCGCTGCAATAAACTTCATACTGGAGGATTACCTGGGCAACACGGCCATCTTCTGCCACTTGCCGTTAGAATTTTTCACGTAGTACACGCCCGGCGCGAGATTCTTGGAGTTCTTGACGACAGAGCCGTCGAGGGAACGGACCTGCAACACGCGGGCAGGGGCGTTCTCGGCCTGCACGGCAACAAGACGTGTCTTGCCATCGGAGGAACTGGACTGCGGGTCGGTGAGCGAAGAAGACGTTTCGGCACCAGCGCTGTTACCGCCTGCGGAGGAGGAACTACCGTTACCCGCAGAAGAAGAACTGCCCGCGACGCTCGTGGAAGTGCCCGGCGCTGCAGAAGAAGAACTGCCGCCGTCCTGCGACGAGCTGGAAGCAGGCGTACCGCTCGAGGAACTGCCCACGACGCTCGAGGAGGAAACATCTATGCTATGCGAGGAAGACGTGCCCGGATTCTGCCCGGACGACGTTCCCGACGGCACAGAAGAACTCGAGACAGGCGGTGCAGACGATGACGAAACAACCGGCGGTTCGCTCGAAGAAGATTCCGGTTCGGGCAACTTGCGCGAATCAGAAAGCACTACCTTCACAGTTTGCACGCGGACATACGGGTTACGGATTTCTTTCCCCGGATGAGTCAAGTCCAGATTTTTACGAGCTACATTGTAGGCTCTCAGAGAATCGTTACTCGTAGCGCTAGAGAACCTTTTTCCAGTCACTGCATACGTCTTGCCATCAATAATTGAGTCAAACACGAACTCGTAAGCAAAGCCCACATACCACCATTCAAAGGCAAACTCGAAGGTTTTGGAAATAAGAAGATGGTTTGCAGTAAAGGCATCATTTTCAGGAAGCTTGTCCTGGACAAAGGCTAGCAGGTTGTAGGTATTCGAGGAATCATAGCCATCCAATTTGAAATTGTGAATGTCATAGATATATGTCGCAAAATTATCCTTTTCCCTTTCGACCCACTGCTTGCTATTGTTCCATGTAGCGTACTTGTATACCGTCCCCAGTGTCTGGCGACAAGCGGTCTTTATCGACAGCGGAATAGAATCCTTGAAAGAATTCGCACCGATGTTCAGCGTCTTGTACGAATCGTGCCGCTTGTTGGTCGTGGAGTCTTCCGCCCATGTCGTGGGGCTGCCGTACCAGTTGGACTCGTCAATGTAGGCGGGCACAATATCGATTTCCGCATTGTCCCTCAGCGAAAGCGAATCGCAGACGTTGCGTATGGGAGTGTCTTCGCCCGCAAAGGTAACGGACGCGAGGGCGAAAATCGCCAATGCAACCAGTTTTTTCATAATTCCTCCCTGACTATACCTCGAAATATATCAATTTTACACCTGCGCAAGTATGCGCTTCCAGCCGTCATCGGGAATCTGGGCGCCCATAACCTGCACCACCTCGTTAGAGACGACGCTCCCGAGCTTTCCGGCGCGTTCCATGTCCCAGCCGTTCATGTAGCCGTACAGGAATCCCGATGCCCACAGGTCGCCGGCGCCCGTCGTGTCGATAGCCTTCGCAGGGCCCGCCTGCACATGCACCGTCTTGCCGTCCTTGGCAATCAGGGCGCCGCGCTTGCCGATTTTCACCACGGCAACCTTCGCCTTCTGTGCGAGCACGTCGAGTGCGGCTTCTTCCTTAACGCCCGCGTATGCGTAAGCCTCGTCTTCGTTCGCGATAATGATGTCGATCATCTTTTCGGCAAAGAGTTCGTTGAACAGCTTGCGGCAGGCTTCCACCACACCAAAACTGCTGAAGTCGAGCGCCGTTTCTACACCCAGGCTGCGAGCGAGCGTGAACGACTTCTTGAAGCAATCCGCATTGAATGCGCGGTAGCCTTCCGCATAGAGCAGGCCCACGCCGTCATAGAGCGCCGGCACAAAGTCGTCGCTTGCAAGGAAGTCCGATGCCCCGAGGTAAGTCCACATGGAGCGCTGGGCATCGGGCGTCACGGCGCTGAACACACAACCCGTCGCAGCATCGCTCAACCCGAGTTTCGATTCCACGCCGTTCTTTTCGAGATGCGCACGGAAAATGTTCCCGAGTTCGTCGTTACCGATCTTTGAAATAAACGCGGCCTTGCCCCCCAAACGCGAAAGCCCGACCATCGTATTGCAGGTAGAGCCGCCCGGCACACGCAGCGGGTTCTTGAGCGCCACAAGGAACTTTTCCATCTGCGGCCAGTCCACCATGTTCATGCCGCCCTTCTGCACGCCCTGCGATTCAATCCAAGCATCATCCACATTTGCGAGAATATCCACGAGGGCTGCGCCCATGCCTAAAACTTTCTTCATGACAAACCTCTTTAAAAAAAGCCTCTTAAAAGCCGCCCCGGCGGCGGCGCAGTTTTTCGCCCGCCTTCAGCAGGAACTGTCGTTCAGAATCCGTCAGCGAGTTGATTCCCTCGCTGTTCACCTTTTTCAAGATTTCGTCCATGCGCTTCTGCTCATCGACGTAAAAGACTTCGCCTTCCAGCGGTTCGTCGCTGCGGGAACTTGCGCGCTCGTTTGTGCCCGACCCGGAATCTTCGTGACGGCCACCGTCGTGCACACGGAATTTCGGGCGTTGTGCATTGCGCCTGACACGTTCGAAGAATTCCCCGACGCCCGCACCGCCGCCGTTCTGCAAGACGCGCTCGTAAAAATACATGTAGAGGAATCCGCCCACGACACCCCCCAGGTGTGCAAAGTGCGCGATACCGTCGCTCGAATGCGCCATCAGCACGTCTATACCCACCATGAACCACATCGCGTACTTGATGCGCATCGGGAAAAAGAAGAACATGAGCAGCGTGCGGTTCGGGAAGAACTTGTAGTAGGCCACAAATATGCCCATCAAGGCACCCGAGGCACCGATAATCGGAGCTCCCGTAAGCCCGAGCAGATACATCGCAAGGCTGAACACCGCCGCGAAAATCCCGCAGAAGAAGTACATTCCCATAAAGTGCTTCGCACCCATCATGTCGGCAACGTCGCAACCGAACATCCAGAGCATGAGCATGTTGAACAAGAAATGCCAGAAGTCCACATGCACGAACATGTAGGTGACAAAGCGCCACGCCTGCTGCGGAGCGAACGGCCAGAAGGCACCCAGATAGGCAATGTAGTCGCGGACATTCCCGTCGCCAAGGCCTGGCAGATTCAGGTGCAAGCCAAGCATGGTGCCGCCGACAAACGCAATCCCGAAAACAACCGCATTGACAATCAGCAGGACACGAAGGAATTTAGGTAGGAATTGGAACGGTCTCATAATTATTTCTTCAGCAACGTAGGTACAATTTCTTCGGGTACGTACTTCGCGAGCAACTTGCGGCCTTCTTCGTCACGCGCGATGCCCGCCTTCAAAAGTTCGCGCACCACAGTGCTGCTCACCATCAGGTGTTCGGGCGCACTCGAAAGGAAAACCGTCTCGCATTCGGGGCAAAGCACCTTGTTGTTCCAGGCAACCGTCTGCTCGTATTCCACGTCTGCAGCACCGCGGATGCCGCGCACCAGGAACTTCGCGCCGACGCGCTTCGCGAAATCGACCGTCAGGCCGTCGAAACTGTCCACCTTCACGTTCGGGATATTTTCGACCGCCTTGCGCACCATATCGACACGGGCACTCTCGTCAAGAAGGTACTTCTTGGATGCATTCACCGCAAGCAGCACATACAACTCGTCGAACAGCGCGGAGGCGCGCTTCACGATATCCAGGTGGCCTACGGTAAACGGGTCGAACGACCCCGCGAATACGGCAATTTTCTGCATGCCATAAATATAGAAATTTAGCAGGCCCGCTTTTCAGCAAGGCATAAACAAATCCTTTATTACAGAGTGGAACTGCACTGGCCTAAAGACCCGATTTTTTGAATTAGGAATTCACCTGTGGTTCCCGCAGAGCCTTCAAACTTCAGCTTGATTGCGGCGACCTTCTTTACGACATCTTCTATAGAAGGTGCGAGCCAATCACGTTCACGTGTTTTAAATTTCGACCAAGGAAAGTCAATTGTAGTCACAAACTTTGACTCGGGTACGGAAGCGCGATATTTTTCGTATGCCGTTATTGTCGCCTCGTCTTCAATGCCGAGTTCAATAGAGAAAGCAATGGTAGACTGGAAGGTAAGACATATCCCGCCCCATGCGGATACATCTACTCCCTCCTGATCCACGCTCCAGACATTGAAACCAATCCCCGCATATGGTTGATATGGTGGGTCGTAGTCATCGCCAAATGAAACGGAGGCCCTAATGCCCATATAATACTCAACAAGAGGTCCATAAAAGTTACCGTCCTCGCGCTCCTCTACATCCGAAGGGAAGATAAACTTAGAAGAACCTCCAACATCACGGTCACTGAAGTCGTACCAATACCCCGCATTTTCATCCGGCGACCCGGTTTCAACTTGACCTTCCATATCAATGGTTCCATCCCAAAGGAAAGTCCTGTTAACCGTTTTCCCGCTGGAACTGGTTGGTGACACACTCGACGAAGACTTCACCGACGAGCTGGATACTTTTTCCGAAGAACTAGAAACCTTCTCCGAACTCGACGATGCCGGCTCATCCCTGACACAGCGCACCGACCTATAGTCGTTCTTGTAATAGAAAGTCAGCCCCGCAGCAACCGTGCTAGAAGAAGCATATGCGCAATAGCCGTAATCGTCCCCATAATCTACAGAAGACCAATAATAAGCGTATTGCGGCTTACTCCAATCTCCACCTTCCGCAAATGAGCCTTCGCTACTCCGCCGTCCAGACGGAAGGGCCGAAAATCCATAGTCGTCGGTCCCTTTTACAACAGCGTGTTTCCAACCAGACGTATTCCGAAGGATTAAGCCAGCATTATGCACGCCCCCTACATAACCAATCAACTCGTTCCATTCTGCCGTATCGGGCAAGTGCCATCCCTTTGGGCAAATATCTTGAGCCATCGACCAATCATAAAAACGGCCATACCTATCGCAGTGGTCAAAAGAATTATTGTAACAGTAGCTCTTTTGACATTCGTAGTTAAGATTCTGCGCCATCCATACCTGTTTGCCAATAACCACAGTCTTGTACACCTGGTCATCGCGAGAATCAGTAAAACTTCCAAAAACGATACTTGAAGACGATATCGGCACCGAGCTAGAAGACGACTCAATACTTGTCATGTAGGCTTCATCTTCGACGCAACGAACAGGGTACGCCGACGCAACGGAATTCGTGAACAAAGCCGCTTTCGATGCATCATAAGCAAATGCTACGGCATAAGCCAACTTTTCACTTGTCGTCGATGTCCAGAAAAAGGAATGGCTTTCCCCATATTGATATGTTCCTATTTCGTCCAGCATTCCTGTCGGAACAACAGAAAAACCAAATATGTCCTCTCCTCCACCATCATTCAGCCAACCTTCCGGTGACTTGAGCATTTCACCAGCCAATTGATACCCACCCGCCCTAAGAATTAAAATCTGGCTTTCTTCCCAACTGGGCAAATGCCAGCCCTCAGGGCAGATTCCTCGCACGGGCCAAACGGCCGAACATTTCGAGTTGTTGCCACATCCTCTCGCATTTTTGCTAAACTCGCCCGCGCTATCCATCGCAGCGCTCCAGTAGTACAGCCTTCCATTCTTTCCGCAATTTTCAAGAGAATCGTTGTAACAAAAACTGTATTCCGTCTCGTATTTCAAGTTTTCCGCCATCCAGGTCTGTTCCCCAATCTTCACCGTCTTGTAGACCAGGCGATCACGTTTATCGACAAGCTTTCCATAAGAAACTTTATTTTTTTTCGATGACGAACTGGAACCAAGAAATTCCTCTCT
>Ga0310690_10003330_pt1 | contig 24285 bp, 17 predicted proteins | sample AusTroGonzalo_MG_2_FD_207661 | JGI IMG/M metagenome (GOLD analysis project Ga0310690, IMG submission 207661) | Bovine rumen microbial communities from tropical cattle in Woodstock, Queensland, Australia - Gonzalo_04 (v2) (version 2) | ecosystem: Host-associated > Mammals > Digestive system >... | reverse complement strand
TGGGAGGTGCTGGTACGCCAGAGAACAGCTGTCGGAAGATTGGATGCATGCTCCAGCCCTGAAAGCTACAGGTTCTCGGATATGGTTGCCAAGATCAAGGCGTTCCCCGGCGGAACATTCCAGCGCAAGGTTTACAACCACCTCAGGGAAGGCGTGAACGGCACCAAGATATCGGCCGATGACCTGGCATTCCTTATTGATTACCTGACCGGTTACAAGATCCTGGCAGGATTCAACGTCAACATGGATACCATCAGGCTGTCAGTAGGCCAGACCCAGAAGCTCAACGTAGCTCCTTATCCGCAGGAAGCTGAGTGGACAACCATCTCATTCAAGACCACCAGCAAGGCTGTCGCCACCGTATCATCCGATGGTACCGTTACTGCAAAAGGCGGCGGTAAGGCATATATCGTGGCCGATGTTGACGGCATTGAGAAATACATCCCCGTCATCGTACCAATCACTGAGGAGAATGTCCCGGGTTATTCAATCCTGGACGCTTCAGTAAGCAGTTACCTGACCGATACCCATTACAGTGCCGATGACTACACGACATCAACCATAGAGAACTATCTGACCGGAACCGGCCGTAAGGACCGCATCCAGCCCATCACCTTCAAGTGGATACCGTATGCTGATGCAACAGGCCAGCGTCTGCTCGTGAGCAAGACTCCCGGCTTTGAGCTGTACGATGAGTATACCGTAGGCGACAAGGACTCAACACAGACAATCTCAGACCTGCTGCCCGATCAGTTCTACTACTATAAGATCGTAGCTACATTCGGCGGCATGACTGACACTGTAGTCTCATCCGCTTTCAAGACATCAGGTACCGTAAGTATGGTTTACCTCAAGAAATCATACAACATCCGTGACATGGGCGGCTGGACCGGCATGAACGGCCATAAGGTAAAGTACGGCGTGCTGTACCGCGGCTCACGCCTTAAGGATGGCACAAAGGTTATCAGCAACGAGGACATCAAGGACCTGCTGCGTCTGGGACTGTCGGCCGAGCTTGACCTGCGCAGCGATGAGGAGACCACCTCCAGCACATCGGCCCTGAACAGGGATTATGACTATGAGAGAATCGCTGATGCAGCCCAGGCACTGGGTGCAAACGTAACCAGCAGCGATGCCTACATAAAGGCTCTGAGCGCTGTAATAGGCTGGCTCAAGGCTGACAACAAGGTCTATATGGGCAGTCTCAAGGGTGCCGAGCGTATGGGAACCCTGGCATTCCTCATCAACGGCCTGCTCGGAGTGGACGAGGAGAGCCTCTGCAAGGACTATGAGCTGTCATCATTCTCAGGTGAGAAGAACGCCGCAGTCTGCAAGCGCAATGAGGGTGACTTCCCGGCCATGGTAGCCGCAATCAAGGGTCTTAACGGCAGCACTCTGCAGGAGAAGATATACCGTTACTTCAGCGAGGGCATATACGGTCTCACCGGCAGTGCATCAATCTCAAAGGCCGATTTGAACTGGTTCATCAGCTACATGCTGGGTTGCCCCGTATCAGAGGTTGAGGCCAGTCCCATGACCAGACTGGATAGCGTCAAGGCTCCCGTGATTACCGGCAAGATCTACAACCTGCTTGGCCAGGAGGTGGAGAATCCGGGTCCCGGAATCTACATCATGAACGGTAAGAAGTTTATCATCAAGTGAGAACCTTTTTTTAATAACCTGATTACGCCAATGAGCTTATGAGAAAATTGTACATCCTCGTTATAGTATCCCTGTTTGCGGGATATGCATATTCTCAGGATCCTCAGTGTCTGGAGAACGACATCATTCACAGGTATATGAACGAGTTCAGCTATGACACCATCCCGGATTACGACGTCTCTTATGTCATGGATTATTTCAATGAGGGCAAGACCGCCGGTTACAGGATGGATGCTCCCAAGCCAGTGAGCCTGTCATGGACGCTGAATCCCGGAGCTGTGGCCCAGAGGGTTGAAGTCAGTGAGAAGTCAGACTATTCAGACGCATGGGTCTATAACGCCAGGAACGACACCGCAGGATATGATGTATATAACCTCATTCCCGGCAAGAAATACTATTACAGGGTCATCTCCACTGACTCCGGCTCAAATGAGAGCGTAGTCAAGGAGGGTGAATTCAACACCTCAGGCGAGCTCCGTATGATTCTGGCCGAGGGCGCCTGGAATATCCGTGACATGGGTGGCTGGACCTCAACCCTTACCGGTCAGCCTGTGGCATACGGCAAGATCTACCGCGGCGGCCAGCTCAAGGCCAAAGGCAAAGACTCCATACTGCTTAGCAATGAAGGCATAGAGTTCATGCGTATGATAGGCATCAGGGCCGAACTTGACCTGCGCAGCAGCGACCAGGTACCGTCAAGCGTATCGGCACTGGCCAGGAAGGACGGCAACAACCAGTATGACGTGGACTTCAATATCATCCCGGAGGCTGTGAACGCACGTATGTACCACTTCCAGAACAACGATGCCAATATCCGTGAACTGCAGTGGATCATCAATGAGCTCAAGCAGAACAAGCCCGTATTCTTCCATTGCCAGAATGGTGCAGACCGTACCGGAACGCTGGGATTCCTGATTGGTGCGCTGCTGGGCGTATCGGAGGGTAACCTGGCCAAGGATTATGAGCTGACCACCTTCTGTGAGGAAGCCGCAGCCGCTTATGACCCCACAGAGGTTGGTTTTGCCCGTCTCAGGAACTATACCGGCAAGAAGGGATCCCCTCTGGGCAGCAGTGAGGACAACAAGGAGTATATGTTTGCCGAGCTGGCCAACACTATGAAATCCGTATCACCCGCCAACGGCACATATCATGAGAAGATCTACAATTTCTTCCGCACCGGCATAAGCGGCACCAAGATATCGGCATCGGACCTCTCATGGTTCATAAAGGAGATGACCGGTTACTCAGTGCTTGCAGGCATGACTACGGGCGTAGATACCTTGAGACTGGCTGTGGGCGCTACACATCAGTTCAACGTATCGCCGCTTCCGGCCGACGCTCCGCATGCGGCAGTGACATACAAGACCACCAGCAGTAAGGTGGCCACAGTGTCTGCCAACGGTAAGGTTACGGCAACCGGCCCCGGTAAAGCCTATATCATAGTCACCATGGGCGGTGACGGCAACAGGGAAGGAATTGAGAAATTAATCCCCGTCATAGTACCCATCACTGCTGATAACGTTCCCGGCTATTCGGTCCTGGATGATGCAGTGAGCAGTTACCTGACCGATACCCATTACAGTGCCGATGACTACACGACCTCAACCATAGCCAATTATTTGTCTGGAACCGCCAGAAAGGACCGCTCTCAGCCCGTCACCTTCAAGTGGATGGTATATCCCGGTGCCACAGGCCAGCATCTGCTCCTGAGCAGTACTCCCGGATTCGAGAGCTATGATGAGATTGTCAAGGAAGACGCTGATTCCACCCACACGGTATCCGGCCTTCTTCCTGACCAGCTCTATTACTACAAGATAGTGGCAACTTTCAACGGCAGGACCGATACGCTGGTATCATCGGCATTCAAGACCACGGGTGTGGTAAACATGGTCTATCTCAAGAAATCCTATAACATCCGTGACCTGGGAGGCTGGACAGGCATGAACGGCCATAAGGTAAAGTACGGCGTACTGTACCGCGGCTCACGCCTGAAGGACGGCACAAAGGTAATAAGCAATGAAGATGTCAAGGACCTGTTGCGTCTGGGCCTGACAGCCGAACTTGACCTGCGCAGCGATGAGGAGACCACCTCCAGCACATCGGCCCTGAACAGGGATTATGACTACGAGCGTATAGCTGATGCGGCACAGGCTCTGGGTGCAAACGTAACCAGCAGTGACGCCTACATAAAGGCTCTGAGCGCCGTGATAGGCTGGCTTAAGGATGACAACAAGGTCTATATGGGCAGCTCTATGGGTGCCGAGCGTATGGGAACTCTGGTATTCCTTATCAACGGTCTGCTTGGAGTTGATGAGGAGGACCTGTGCAAGGACTATGAGCTGTCATCGTTCTCGGGCGATAAGAACGCCGGTGTATACAAACGCAGCGAGGGTGACTTCCCGGCTATGGTAGCCGCCATCAAGGGTCTTAACGGCAACACGCTGCAGGAGAAGATCTACCGTTACTTCAGCGAGGGCATATACGGTCTCACCGGCAGTGCATCAATCTCCAAGGCCGATTTGAACTGGTTCATCAGCTATATGCTGGGTTGCCCGGCATCAGAGGTTGAGAGCAGCCCCATGACCAGGCTGGAGAGCGTCAAGGCTCCCGTGATTACCGGCAAGATCTACAACCTGCTTGGACAGGAGGTGGAGAATCCGGGTCCCGGAATCTACATCATGAACGGAAAGAAATTCATTATCAGATAATCATTTAATCATTAACCCTAAATAATTAACTAACATGAAACGTGTAAAATTTGTTTCTTTACTGAGTCTGTCACTCTTGATGAGTGCTGTAGTTTTGTTCTCTGCCTGCGGTTCATCAGGCGCTGCCAAGAAGCCCAAAGGCATTGTTCTGCAGGAGGGTGACCGTGCCGTTCTGACCAACGCCAACGGCTATACCACAATCGAGTTCCCCGCTGAGCTGAACGGTGAGGACGTGGCTCTTTATGATACTGACCTGCTGGGCTACCTGCTCAAATCAAACGCTCCTATTTCAACCAGCGGCAGTGAGTACGATGCTTATCGTATTTACTACTATCTGCACAACTCAAAGGAGTGGCTGCATCAGGGAATCTATGAGAATCCTTATGAGATGACAGTAAGCAAGATTAAGAGCGTTAAGATTGCCAACTACCGCATGCGCCTGAGAGAGTTTGCAGATCAGATGCCTTATCTCACCAACTCAAAGGAGAAGAAGAGTGATTCAGGTTTCCAGAATGAGATTCAGTTCGGCGAGAACTACTATCTCTTCATCGACATCACCATGCGTGACTGATCTGATTGAGTTCACAAAAAAACAGCGGCGAGTTTTTCGCCGCTGTTTTTTATTTATCTACAAGCATGAAAGAGAGTTGCCCGGAGGCACAGACCTCATCATTCACGTAGGCCGTGGCGTTTACCTGAAGGAACAGGCCACGGCAGTTTCCCATGGTGGACTTGACCACCACCTTGTCGCCCGGACGGACCGTACGCTTGAACCGCACCTTGTCCATGCCGGCGTAGAGAGCCATCCTGTACTGCAGCTTGTCTTGGAACAGCAGCACGCTGCCCTGTGCCATGATCTCACACAGTATCACTCCCGGGACGATGGGATTGCCCGGAAAGTGTCCGTGAGTGTAGTAGGGGTCTTCAGGGATTGTGTATTCAGACACAACACCGTCGGCCGTAAGCTCTGAACAGTCCACAAGGAGCATGGGCTCCCTGTGGGGCAGAATCTGCATGAGTTGTTCCTTATCCATTGTACTTGCGCAGCGCTACTGCGGCATTATGTCCGCCAAACCCAAGGGAGCAGGAGAGAGCGTAGTCAGCCTGCACCTTGCGGGCAGTGTTGGGTATATAATCAAGGTCACATTCCGGATCAGGCTCCTTGTAGCCGATGGTAGGAGGCAGTACGCCGCTCTCCAATGCTATGGCCGATGCAATCAGCTCAACTGCACCTGTGGCGCCCAGCATGTGCCCGTGCATGGACTTGGTGGAGCTTATCATCACTTTGCGGGCCTGCTCATCGCCAAGTGCAATCTTGATGGCCTTGGTCTCACAGGCGTCATTCATGTGGGTTCCTGTGCCGTGCGCGTTGATGTAGAGCAGCTTGTCAGCGGTGTAACCGGCCTCACTGAGAGCCTGGCTCAGGGATGCGGCTGTGGTGGTGCCGTCGGGGCGGGGAGCGGTGTAGTGGTATGCGTCGCAGGTGTTGCCGTAACCGCAAACCTCGGCAATGATATGGGCACCGCGCTTTACGGCGTGCTCATACTCCTCAAGCACCAGGATTCCGGCGCCCTCGGCCATCACGAATCCGCCGCGACGTGCATCAAAGGGCAGGCAGGCCTCTGCGGGGTCCTGAGCTGTGGTAAGCGCCTTCATGTTGGCAAATCCGCCAATGGCCAGCTCGTTCACGGCAGCCTCGGCACCGCCGGTTATGATGGCATCGGCCTGACCGTACTTGATGGCACGGAAAGCCTCACCCACGGCGTGCGTGCTGGTGGCGCAGGCCGATACTACCGGCAGGCAGGGACCCTGTGCGTTGAACTTTATGGCAATGTTGCCTGCACCCAGGTTACCTATCATCTCGGGGATGAACAGCGGTGATACTCGCTTAGCACCCTCATCCTTCATTACTATGGTCTGGTCAATGAAAGTCTGCATGCCGCCTATTCCGGAACCTACGTAGCATCCCAGACGGCCTGGCTCAATGTTTTCACCGGCCTTGAGACCGCTCTGATTCATAGCCTGCAGTGCGGCGCAAATGCCAAACTGACTGAAGCGGTCACTGCGGCGCACACTGCCAGGATCCATTCCAAGCTCAGTAGGCTTGAAATCCTTGACCTGACCGGCCACGTGAACCGTGAGCTCACCGAATCGGTCCAGACCTTCAATCTGTGAGATACCGCACTTGCCGTTCTCCAGACTCTCCTTAAACTCGCTTATATTCTTACCTATACAAGTGATGACACCCATACCGGTTATTACTACTCTTTTTGTGTCCATATCGTTATAGATTTATTTATACATGAAACGGCGTATGCTGCCTTTAGGAGTCTTCACAAAAGGCTCAAATTTGAGTTCAAAACCATCCACGTGAGAGTAGGCGGGTATATCCTGATTCAGCTTGGTGATGTTGCCCGCCATAATGGCGTTCAGGGCGTCGTTATCCATTCCGCTGGCGCCTACCTGATCCAGGTTGGGAACTACCAGTGCGGTAAGGTGACCCTTGCGGTCAACTATGATTGACTCCTGTACATAGGGCAGAGCGTTCAGAACCACTTCAATCTCCTCGGGGAATATGTTCTGACCGTTGGCAGACAGCAGCATGTTCTTGCATCGGCCCGCCAGGAAAACGGTGTTGTCCTTATCCTTGGTGCCCATATCGCCGGTGTGGAACCAGCCGTCCTTGTCAATGACCTCGGCAGTAGCCTCGGGGTTCTTGTAGTAGCCGATAAATACGCAGTCACCTTTTATGATAACCTCACCGGGAATGTGCTCGGGATCATCGGAGTCAATGCGGCACTCAATGCCTTCAGATACGATCTCACCAACTGACTTCATCTTGTACTTGCCCTTCTCGCCGATGGATATGGTGGGGCAGGCCTCGGTCATGCCGTAACCGGTCACAAAGGGTATCTGCAGCTTCTGAGCCATCAGGTCCTCCAGGTCAAACGCCATGGCGGCGCCACCGGTAACCAGCAGCTCAATGTTGGGACCGAACGCTGACATGAATATGGTGCGCAGGGCATTGCAGTAGTCCTGGTTGTTCTTGTAATCACCCAGCTTCTGCTTGCCTGACTTGCTGCTTACAAACTCGCCTATGGTGTTGTCAAGCATCTTGACCAGAATGAGCGGAACGGCAAAGAATACGTTAGGCTTGACCTCGGCCAGGGCGGGCTTCAGGTAAGAAGGTACGGGCGGCAGACCCAGTATATAAAGGTGCATGCCCAGGCAGAGCGGCTCTATTGCATCGTACATCATGCCGAATATGTGTGCAAACGGCAGCACGCTCAGGTAAGTCTGTCCCTCACGGTAGGGGAAATGGCGCGGAATCAGGAAAACGTTCACGCTGAAGTTACGTACCGTAAGCATCACGCCCTTGGGGTTACCTGTGGAGCCCGATGTGTAGTTCAGGGCGCAAAGCTCATCGGCGTCACGGTCATCGTAACCCTTGAAGTCCTCCAGGCTAAGGCCGTTGGGATGTGCATCGGCCATTAACTGCTCACGCTTGCTGTATACGGCAGCGAATGTGCCGCGGCTTGCCAGCAGCTCACCGGTGTGAACGTCGATGGCTGCCAACAGAGCCGGCATCTGGTCAAAATCCATCTTGTCCATCAGGCGGCGCTCGGTGTAGAGCAGCACGCTGTCAGAGTGGTTAACCAGACTCATGGTATCTGTGGGTGTATATCCGTCAAACAACTGGACGCCTACGTATCCGCCGGTCATGATGCCCATAAAGGTCTTGATCCAGCCTGCGCAGCTCTTGGCGTTGAGGGCAATTTTGGCGCCTTTCTCAATTCCGGCTGCTTTCCAGAGAAGCTGGTCCTGCTCAATCTGAGCGGCCAGCTGACCGTATGTTGCTGAACTGTGATGGAAATCATCAAGCGCTGCGTCGTTCCAGTGCTTGCGTACTGTTGATTCAAATTTCTTGATAAATGTTACGTCGTACATAATTATTGGAAGTTTAATTGTGCCTTAGCCGGGCAACCCGGCCCCGGGCGTGTTAAATACGGCGCAAAAATAACCCTTCGGGACAGCCCGAAGGGTCAAAAAAATTATTTTGTGGTGAATCAGAGCCTCGGTGTGGCGAAAAAGAGCCAAAAGGGGTCTGACCCCAATTGGCTTATTTTACTACGACTTTGCGGCCGTTGATGATGTAGAGACCGCTTTCAAGCGATGAAATGGCCTGGTCCATGGATTCAAATGTACCCAGGTCTACACCCACTATGGAATATACCTTCACCGCGCTTGCAGACGCTGCAACCTGAGGTACGCCGTAGGTTGACACGTCAAATCCTGTATCGGCAATGAGAGAAGAAATATCATAATCCCATTTTACGGCTTTGTCCTGATTGTAGGTGAGTCCGTTGGGATGTGACTGGGCAAACGTAAGCCCCTCTACTACGTCATTCTTGCCCAGCAGCAGCCAGTCCTCATTCTCGGCACCCGATTTTGCGAGTTCGTTAAGGGCTCCGGTAATGGGATCGTTCCAGGTTACATCTACACCGTACCACTGTCCGTCATTCATCTTGACCTCATTCCACATGTGGCTCTCAGGGGTTACGTAAGGGTTATATTTGGCGTCGCCGATGGCAAGCATGCACGGTATGTTTATCTTGTCCAGCAACACCTTGAGCGCACGTGCATAACCCTCGCATACAGGGGCCGAATCACCGGTAGTACCACGCAAGGCGCTTATCGGACTCCATACCAATGCCGGCGAAGTTTGCGGGTCATAGTTTGAAGCGTAAGAGTTGTGCTCGGTCAGCCATTTATTCAGGTAGCGCAGCTGCACGTATCGGGTGGAGTTGGGCAAATCCTCAAGTATGTTGTCAACCAGCGCTTTGTATTCAGTTATGCCCGCCTTCACGGCACTGGCTGTCCTGAACGGTTCGATGCGGAAGTCATAAGGCTTGTCGTCAACAGTGCCTTTAATGACAAAGTAGGCGTTATACTTTATGTCCACATAGTCGCGTCCTTTCTCTCTCAGATAATTCCACTGATAGGAATAATCTCCGCACCAGACGTAGCTGTTGCTGAGCCAGAAAGCCTGAGGATTGTCATAATCCATACACATCATTGCGTACGGAAAGAAAGTATCCATCTCATCTTCCATCTTTTTAACCTCATCGGCCACAGCCTGCATGGCAAACTCCCTTTTTGCGTTGGGATCAGTGTAATCCACATCGACCGGGAACGTGTATTCAACCCTCTTGTGCCATACAGTCAAAGGGACAAAGTAATAATCCTCCCAGAAGTCAGTGTTCTGCTTGGTTCCGGACTTATGGTCAACCAGATAGTTGGTCTTGCCGCTGAGCGCTTCCTCAACCTTAGTAGTATAAGTGTTGTAGAAATTGACAAAATAGGCAGGCATGTTCTTGATGCGGTCAATCCAGCGTATGTCGTCAGGCGCGGGCGTACCCATGCGCACGGCACTCCTGGACGGAGAGTCCATGACAGGCTCCCACTGCAATGACTTGGCAAACTCCCTTATGTCAACGGTGTGGGTGGGGCGTACCACGACCTCACTGACCGTCTGGGCCCAGAGAATGGTAGAAAAGGACAGCAAACATGCAGCAGCGAACAATTTAATCAGTCTGGTCATATGGAGTTTTTTTACTTGTTAAGAGCATCGGCAGAAGCCATGTAGCGGGCGAGGTCTTCCTCAGAGACGTGGAAGTCCTGGAGCTCACCGCTGATGTACTGGTCATAGGCCGACATGTCAACGAATCCGTGGCCGGAGAGGTTGAAGAGGATGGTCTTCTGCTCGCCGGTCTCCTTGCACTTCATAGCCTCGCGGATGGTAGCAGCGATGGCGTGGCAAGACTCGGGAGCGGGGATGATACCCTCAGTCTGGGCAAACAGTACACCAGCCTTGAATGACTCGGTCTGCTCAATGTCAACAGCCTCCATGTAGCCGTCCTTCATGAGCTGAGAGAGCACTACACCTGCACCGTGGTAACGCAGACCGCCGGCGTGGATGGTAGCGGGCTTGAAGGTGTGGCCCAGAGTGTACATAGGAAGCAGCGGGGTCATACCGCTCTCATCACCAAAGTCATACTCGAACTTACCGCGTGTGAGCTTGGGACATGAAGCAGGCTCGGCTGCGATGAAACGGGTATTCTTCTTACCGGCAATTTTATGACGCATGAACGGCAGAGCCAGACCGCAGAAGTTTGAACCGCCACCAAAGCAGGCAATCACGATATCGGGATACTCACCGGTCATAGCCATCTGCTTCTCAGCCTCAAGGCCGATGACAGTCTGGTGCAGGCATACGTGGTTGAGCACTGAGCCCAGGGCGTACTTGCAGTTGGGAGTTGAAACTGCCAGCTCGATAGCCTCACTGATGGCGCAACCCAGTGAACCCTGATCGTTGGGGTTAGCGGTAAGGATGTCCTTGCCGGCGCGGGTTGACATAGAGGGTGAAGGAGTGATGGCAGCACCGAATGTCTGCATGATTGAACGGCGGTAAGGCTTCTGGTTGTAGCTGGCCTTTACCATATATACTGCGCAGTCAATTCCGAATTTCTTGGTAGCGTAGCTAAGAGCACCACCCCACTGGCCGGCACCGGTCTCGGTGGTAAGGTTGGTAATGCCCTGCTTCTTGGCATAGTAGGCCTGGGCAATGGCAGAGTTCAGCTTATGTGAACCGGCGGGTGATACGCTCTCGTTCTTGAAATATATGTGTGCGGGAGTACCCAGAGCCTCCTCGAGGTCGTATGCACGTACCAGCGGGGTGCAACGGTATGCAGCGTACTGCTGGCGTATCTCATCGGGTATCTCAATCCACTCATCCTTCTGGTTGAGCTCCTGGTTGGCGCACTCCTCCACAAAGATAGGATAGAGGTCCTCAGGCTTAAGGGGCTGACGTGTTCCAGGGTGCAGGAAAGGCAGGGGTTTGTTAGGCATGATGGCTTGTACGTTGAACCAAGCTGTTGGAATCTCACTTTCCGGAAGCAGATACTTTTTCTGTCTCATAATTGTTTAGTCGTTAGTGGTATTTTGTATTAAATTGATATTCAAAACGTGCAAATGTACAAAATATATTTAAACCATTTGGAAAGTGGCGTATCAAATGAATGATGAAATCATATTCCCTGCGTACCGCATTGCTTGCCATACTCGCCCTCACGGTGAGTACGGTGTGTCATGCCCAGTGGGACGAGCCGTTCATAAACAGCTACGATGAACCGTTCGTGGTTGACCAGAATGAGCCGCACTATGAGTACCGCCTGGAAACCGGTGGAGCTTCATGGGACATAGGCAAGGCAGGAGTAGGGTACGGATCCATACTGTTTGAGAGCAATCCTACCGGTGCCCGCGTCTTTGTGGACGATATCTACCAGGGCGTCACCCCTCTTCTTATAGACAATGTACCTGACGGCACTTACGATGCCCGTTTTGAGTATAACGGATACATCAACTATTACGTAACCGTAAACGTGGCCGCCCGCCTGCAGTCACACGTTACAGCCGGACTGCAGCCCCGCAACAAACTCTTCTTTGACAAACGCGAGGCCTATACCACCGTGGTTTATGAGTACAGCAAGCTTAACGCCAACAACTGGGGCGTAGGCAACTCATGGGGCTTCTACGTGCGTAACTTCAACTTTGAGCAGTCCACCATAGTGCATATAGGCGTGCTCAACACCGTGGCGTTTGAGGGCGCCCTGGGTTACGGATTCATGTTCGGCCACTTTAACCGATTCAGGATTACGCCTCAGATAGGATATTCAGGCGTGTGGTTTGACAACGTAGGCAACGCCAAGAGTTACTGGAGCGGATATATGCGCGGCGCAGTCAACTTCAAGGCCGCATTCACTGAGCAGTACGCCTTCTCAGTCTCCCTTTTATATGACAAAACCGGCCCTGGAATCAGAGCCGGCGTATTGTTCTTTGTCAACTGATCATTTGCTTGATATCTCTGTGGGGAGATTCTTCAGATTGTCATCCATCCACTGCCAGCGCTGCAGGAACGCTGTCTTCATGTTGTTGATGGCTTCATCGAACGACAGGTACCAGTCTCCGTTCTGTTTGTAGTTCTGGTACTTGTCTATTGATCCTCCGGTAACGGTCCAAATTTTTTCATTGTAGCTTTCTGATACGCGAATCTTATCGGCCATCTCGTCTATGTAGGCGGGCAGACCCTCCTTCCATACGTCCTTGTACTTGTTCCAGCGCTCCACGAGACGGACCTTGAACTGAGGATCATACTTGACCAGATCGGCAAAATAGTACTTGTTGCTGCCCTTGTTGTCCATCTTGAGCAGTTCCCACCGGGTGAGGCGCGGGCTGGTAGAATACGGGTCTCCGCTGGTTCCGTCACCCTTGAGCGTAAAGGTATGGTAGTCAAAGTCCCAGCACGGGCCAAAACATATCACGCCGGCCGAGTCCATATACAGGAACGCGCTGTGAGGACCGTTTTCAGGCCATGTGTTGTAGGAGTCATGGTTCATGGTGATCTCCTGGATAAGGGCGTAGTCAATGGCGCGGTCCATATCCAGATACTGCTGCCAGTTGCTGTTGCGGTTGTTCTTGAGACCGTAAATGGCATCCTCCATGTTGTTTACCCAGTTGACCATATACACGTAGGCAGGCGATGACTTGGTAATCTGCGCCTCATCCGGATCCTTGAAAATATAAGGCAGATGATAGCGGTTGCCGGCACCGCTGCTCCAGAATCCTATATCCTCACCCTTGTCGGCCCTGTCATCAGATACGTAATCCAGGAAGGCGTCAATCTCCATGAAGAAACCGCCGTTGGCCGGCTCGTCCAGATTGGGGTCATGTATGTCAATGCGGTGGTTGTCAATCCTGGCCTGCTCGCAGAGGTAGTAGTTACCCTTGTGCTTGCCGTTCCATACCAGCTCCACAAACTGTCCGTTGATGGTGTATGGCATATCGGTATGGCGTGACAGCCAGAATGCGGCGTCGTTACGCATCAGGGTGCGGTCCTTGTAGTTGGCCAGCAGAATCCAGCGCTTGCTCTTGTGCATGCCCAGAATCTTGGCCGATTCATCCAGCTTTATGCCGAACGGCTTCTTGTTGGTCTCGGTCCAGGTACCGTTACCGCGGCCCTTAAGATGCATGGTGCCTTCATAATCGACAGTGCCGTCAGGATTCTCGATACGCATGTTTATGGCTCCTATGGACCATGTATCCCTGCGGAACTGATCCATCTCCCTGGGGCTGGGGGTGGTGATCCTTACAACCGGCAGGCCCGTGTTGGTAAGCTTTATGATGTAATCCTGATGGATGTCATATTTCCAGACAGAGACGGTAAACGGCTTGCGGGCGTCCAGGATGTTGGTCTTGCCCGTCTCCAGCAGGCTGTCACCCACGGTAACCCTGTCGCCGTCATGGACAAACAGGAATTCGGCCTGCGAGAAGTCTGTCACCGTAGGCAGGCAGTATGAGTAAGTCTTGGTCTTGCTGTTATAATCCATCTTGTTGCTGCCTATGGTCCTTACGAATGACATCGATGCCGATACCTTCTCAATCCTTACCGGAGTTGACAGCATCGTGGTGTCGGGGTGCTCTACGCGAACTCTCAGGTCAAACTGAGTCAGTGATGCGTCCTTGATGTCTATCTTAAGCATCCAGCAGCTGTCTACGGACTGGAACTCCTTGCTGCCCAGAGCTATCACCAAGGGATCGTAGCCGTCTATGTCAGTAAGCGACATGTCTATGGTGTTGTCAAACAACAGGTTCCACGGCTCGGTCCTGAAACGTACCGTAGCCTTTCCATATTCAAGGAAACCGCATATCGAGTCAGATACAATCTTCAGTGATAGGTAACCCAGGTCAGGCTTGGGAATAATCTTCAGCGCTACCGGCTGTGTGATCAGCGTGGTATCCGGGTCTGATACCTTAAGGGCAATCAGGTCACCCGTAGTCATGGGATACCTTATGTTGATGTCCACCTCACAGATGCCGCCGCCTGCCATGGTAACAGACTTAATATCTGCATACTCGCACTTGAATCCCTTTGCGTCAATCACCGTAATGCTGTCCAAAGGCAGTTTCTTCAGGAGAGTCATAGGCGTGGTGCGAACCTGGAACGTTGCCAGGGCGCCCTCCTTGAATGCCAGGGTATCCTTGGTCACGTTCTCAATGGATTTCTTTACCTTATGCAGTACTATCGGGGCCGAACGCCATACGGTGTCAGCCAGGCAGTCAGTCACCTTTACGTGTACGGCATCACCGTCCCTTACACCCTTGAATATATGGACGGGCAGACTCCAGATGCTGTCTCTGCCCAGTTTGGGCGGCAGCTGCAACCTTGCGTATGCATAATCAGCGTCATTGTTGTCCTTGATCTCTATCTCCAAGCTGTCCCTTTTGGTAAAGAGATTGTAGGGGAGTGTCCTGAACTGCAGCACAAGTGAGTCACCGGCGGTAACCGTCACCGTATCAGGTGCGTAAGACTCAATGAAGAACTGGTAAACAGGGCCTGCGGGGACAACGAAATCAGGTTTCTCGTTTTCGCACGATACGACTGCAGCTGCCATCAGTGCGGCGGCAAACAGCCCTTTTATTCTTGAAAGTACGGATCTTCTCATAGCGGTCGCAAATTTACAATTTTTAATACAAACCATCATCACTTATTTTTAAAAAAGTGAATGAGGTTACAATTAGTGGCTAAAATTGTAATGAGGTTACTGTGAAAATGTGTATATTTGTAAAAATTTTCCATTCCCAATATATGAAAGGATTTATCAAGAACATAACTGACTGGTATTTCACTAAAAAGGCTATTCCGTACTGGTGCATCCTGTTGCTTGACTGTTTCCTGGTATTCATAAACGGATACATTGCCCTCTACCTTACACGTGAGAAAGCGTTCCATGACGTGGCCGTGCTTCAGGCTAACACATGGGGTCTTCTCATCAACGTAGTCATCTACGCCATATCCTTCAAGATATTCCATACCTATCACGGCATTGTGCGTTACTCCACATTCCATGATCTGGTAAACATATCGTCATCCACCACATCGGCCGCCATATTCTCTTACGGAATAAGCAAGCTGCTGCGCTATATGGAGGTGTCAAAAGTGGCGCTACCCAACTTCTACGGTGAGTTCATCATCCTGGTGGGCGTCACGCTGGCCATGTTCATAGTGCGTGTGGCCGTAAAGTTCATGTTTGAGCTATCCAGGACAGACTCCCGCACCACCAACATATTCATATACGGTGTGCTTGAGGGCGGCGTGAGCCTGGCCAAGAGTATATTCAACCAGGATGTCAAGAAATTCACCCTTAAGGGATTCGTAAGCCCCACCGGTGACTTTGTGGGACAGCGCCTGCTGGGCGTGAGGGTTTATCCTGAGAACCTGAACCTGGTCAAGATCATGCAGGACAACGATATCCACGCCATAATGGTCAGCCCGTTGCAGACAGACCATTTCCGTGAGAAACAGGAGCTTATCTCAGCACTGACTGATGCCGATATCAAGATAATGGTCATGAACCAGAGCGAGGAGTGGGACGGCAAGTCTCCCCTTAGCCATGAGCGCATGCGTGACATCGAGATTGAGGACCTTCTGCCGCGTGAGAAGATAGACGTGGATATGGACGCCATAGGTCAGAACCTGCGCCGCAAACGCATACTCATAACCGGTGCCGCAGGCTCCATAGGCAGTGAGATGGTGCGCCAGATTGCCAAGTACAACCCGGCCGAGATGGTGCTCATTGACCAGGCAGAGACACCCATGCACGATGTGCGTCTCTATATGGCCGACCATCATCCCAAGATCAAGTGCTACACCATTGTAGGCAGCATAACCAACCGCAAGTTCATGGAGATAATCTTTGAGAGCCACAAGCCTGATTACGTGCTCCATGCAGCCGCCTACAAGCACGTGCCCATGATGGAGGACAACCCCGCCATGGCCGTTCAGAACAATATAGAAGGTACGCGCGTGATTGCAGACCTGGCTGTCAAGTACAACACCTCCAAGTTTGTGATGATATCTACCGATAAGGCCGTGAACCCCACCAACGTGATGGGCTGCTCCAAGCGTATCTGTGAGATCTACTGCCAGTCACTCAACCAGGCCATCGTGGACGGAAAGGTCAAGGGTGTAACCCAGTTCGTGACCACACGTTTTGGTAACGTGCTTGGATCCAACGGCAGCGTGATACCTATCTTCCGTGAGCAGATCAAGAACGGCGGCCCCATCACGGTTACAGACCCCGAGATGGTGCGTTTCTTCATGCTCATACCTGAGGCCTGCAAGCTGGTGCTTGAGGCCGGAACCATGGGTAAGGGCGGTGAGATATACGTCTTTGACATGGGTAAACCGGTCAAGATTGTGAATCTGGCCAAGCGCATGATAAAGCTTAGCGGTGCCAAGAACATAGACATAGTCTTTACCGGACTGCGTGACGGTGAGAAGCTGTATGAGGAGGTTCTTGCCACGTCTGAGAACACCCTGCCTACAGACCATCCCAAGATCATGATAGCCAAGGTGCGTGAATATGACTACGATACCGCTGTTGAAAATGAGGAGCGTCTGCTCAAGACATCATACTCGTTTGATGACATGGCCATCGTGAAGATCATGAAGGAGATAGTGCCGGAGTTCAAGAGCAACAACTCAAAATACGAAGTACTGGACAAATGAAACGTTCAATTATCATAACCGGCGGAGCAGGGTTCATAGGTAGCCATGTGGTCCGCCTTTTTGTCAACAAATACCCCGAATATAATATCATAAATCTTGACAAATTGACTTATGCGGGCAACCTGGATAACCTCAAGGATATTGAGAACAGGCCCAACTATAAGTTTGTCAGGATGGATATCTGTGACTTTGATGGCGTGCTTAAGCTGATGCAGGATGAGCATGTGGATGGAATCATTCATCTGGCGGCCGAGAGCCATGTGGACCGCTCCATCAAGGATCCCTTCACATTCGCCCAGACCAACGTCATGGGTACTTTAAGCTTGCTGCAGGCTGCAAAGACATATTGGGATGGTGATTGGGAAGGAAAGAGATTCTACCACATCAGTACTGATGAAGTCTACGGTGCCCTCGAGATGACTAACCCTGAGGGGATTAAGCCTCCGTTTACCACAAAGGCTTCCAGCGGTGAGCACCACCTGGCTTATGGAAGCAAGTTTTTTACAGAAGACCTTAAGTACCAGCCACACAGTCCGTACAGTGCCAGCAAGGCCAGCAGCGACCACTTTGTACGCGCATTCCACGATACATACGGGATGCCAACAATAGTGACTAACTGCTCAAATAACTACGGACCTTACCAGTTCCCTGAGAAGCTTATTCCGCTGTTCATCAACAATATCCGCCACCGCAAGCCGCTGCCCGTATACGGCAAGGGCGAGAACGTGCGTGACTGGCTCTTTGTTGAGGACCATGCCCGCGCAATAGACCTTATCTTCCATAAGGGGACCATAGCAGAGACTTATAACATAGGTGGCTTTAATGAGTGGAAAAATATTGACATTATCAAGGTCTTGATCAACACCGTTGACCGTCTGCTTGGCAGACCCGAAGGAGCTGATATGGACCTTATCACATACGTAACTGACCGCGCCGGCCATGACCTGCGTTACGCCATTGACTCCACCAAACTTCAGCGTGAACTGGGGTGGGAGCCAAGCCTCCAGTTTGAGGAGGGAATAGAGAAGACCGTACGCTGGTATCTGGACCATCAGGAGTGGGTTGACAACGTAACCAGCGGCGAGTATCAGAAGTATTACGAGCAGATGTACGCCAACAGGTAAAAAGGGGCGGTTTCCTTGCCATTAGATTAGCGGCGCGGGAGAGTGTTGAAAACTTTTTCGCGCCGCTTTTTTATTTTTATTAACAAAGCTTTGCTTTGTCCCGTTTTTGCGCTACTTTTGCAACATATGCATAAAATGCATAGGGTTTTGTTCATTTCCACGTTTTGCCGGTTGATTTTCTGGGACTGGCAAAGGCGAAGCCATTCTTTCTTTAAATCATGATATCCGTTTCCAAGACTTCTGACTCAATTGAACCTTCATTGATCCGGAGTATCTTCAACCTGGCTAAGACCATGGATGATGTGGTTGATTTTACTCTGGGCGACCCTGACATACAGCCAGCGCAGGCCATCAAGGATGCTGCCTGCAGTGCCATTCAGCAGGGCAAGACAAGATATTCACAGAATGCAGGACTCATTGACCTGCGCCAGACCATAGCCCGCTATTATGAGCGCCGTGAAGGACTCAAGTATGATCCGGCGACTGAGGTGATGGTCAGCGTAGGTGCCATGGAGGGCCTCTACCTGGCGTTTCTGGCTCTGCTTGACGAGGGCGATGAGGTGATAATACCCGCTCCCTATTACGTCAACTACGTCCAGATGGTGCAGATGTGCCACGCCATACCAGTGGTGGTAGACAATCCGGGAGCTGAAGAACTGAGTTTCAGCATCGCAGACGTTGAGGCTGCCGTAACACCCAGGACCAAGGCCATAGTGATAAACACCCCGTCCAACCCGTCAGGGCGCATAATACCGCAGGATAAGCTTGAGGCTCTGGCTACAATAGCAATCAAACACAACCTGGTTGTAATAGCTGATGAGGTCTACAAGTGTCTGATTTATGACGGCAAGCCGTTCCACAGCATAGTCAGGATAGACGGAATGCGTGAGCGTACGCTGCTCATTAACAGCCTGTCCAAAGAGTTCTGCATGACAGGATACCGCCTGGGTTACGCCACAGGTCCGGCAGAGCTGATAGCCGCCATGACCAAGCTGCAGGAGAACGTGGCCGCATGTGCGCCGCTGCCGTCACAGTATGCCGGCATAGAGGCACTGAGCGGCAAGGCGGATTACTCAGCACAGATGGTTGAGATATTTACTAAGCGCCGCAACCTGCTTTACGACGGACTTAAGGAGATCCCCCAGATAAGACCCATTCTCCCTGATGCAACCTTCTACATGATGGTTGACATATCAGCCACGGGCATGACTTCACTTGAGTTTGCCCATTCGCTGCTCAGTGAAGCCCGTGTAGCGGTGGTGCCGGGCGTGGCTTACGGCAAGAGCTGTGACAGATATGTGCGCATAGCCTTTACCGTGGATACGGAGCGCATCAGCGAGGGAATCAGACGTATCAAAGCTTATTTCAGCAAGTCATGAAGAGAGTCCTGATGCTGGGAGGCAGTATCTACCAGACATACGCCATCAAAGCCGCCAGGGATATGGGGCACTATGTGATAACGTGTGATTACCTGCCCTCCAATCCCGGACACAAGTTTGCTCATGAGTACTATAACGTAAGCACAACCGATAAGGAGGCCGTGCTTGACCTGGCCCGCCGTCTCAAGGTTGACGGAGTGGTGGCATACGCATCAGACCCGGCCGCACCTACCGCCGCATACGTATGTGAGCAACTGGGCCTGCCTACCAGCCCATATAAGTCAGTTGAGATACTCTCCAAGAAGCATTTGTTCCGCAAGTACCTCTCTGAGCACGGATTCAATGTACCAAAGGCCCGTAGCTACCGCACGTATGAGGAGGCGCTGGCAGACATAGACCAGTTCAACCTGCCGGTAATGGTCAAGCCGGTTGACTCATCAGGCAGTAAGGGCATCAACAAGCTTACTGACAAGTCACAGTTAAAGGCGTTTGTAGCCGATGCGCTTTCATACTCGCGTGACAAGATATTCCTGATAGAGGAGTTCATAGTCAAAGCCGGACCACAGATATCAGGTGATGCCTTCTCAGTAGATGGCCGCCTGGTGTTCCACTGCCTGGGCAATGAGTTCTACAGCACCAAGGTTGACAAGGATTTCGCCCCGCTGGGCGAGTGTTGGCCTACGGTAATGCCACAATCGGTCATTGACACATTGGAACAGGACCTGCAGAGGCTCATCACATCGCTGGGAATGCGCTCAACGGCATACAACGTAGAGGCCATCTACGCAACAGACGGCAAGGTGTACATCCTGGAGTTGGGAGCCCGCAGCGGAGGCAGTCTTATCCCGCAGGTCACTGCTCTTGCCACTGGCGTGGATATGGTGCCTTACGTAATCAAGGCTGCACTTGGTGAGGACTGCAGTGACCTTAAGATGGCTCCCGTACGCGGATTCTGGTCCAACTATATGGCCCATGCCAATGAGACCGGATCTTACGCCGGCATTGAAATGGATCCGGAGTTCATGCGCAACAACTTTGTGGACTACGTGACTGATACCCAAGTGGGAGATCCGGTACACAAGTACCGTGATGCCCAGGACTGCGTGGGAGAGCTCATACTCAAATATGACAGCGCAGAGCAGATGCGTGACATCATTGACAATATGGACCGCTACGTGCGTATCAAGGTAAACCGCGATGGAGTTCAGGATTGAGAATCTGGATCAGAGTAGGGTACTGCAGATACTGTCAGAGACTGATGCCCTGTTTGACCCGCCGCTCTCATCGGTGGTAAAGCTGGATGAGTACAGCGTAAAGCTGTCATCAAAAGCGCACTTTGCCCTGGCACACCAAGCCGGCAGACTGGCAGGCGTAATAGCATTCTACCTGAATGATGATGCCAGTCAGATATATATGCCGTACGTGGTAGTTTATCCTCAGTTCCGTAACCAGCATGTGGCAACAGACCTGTTGGAGTATGTAATCCGCAGCAACCCCGGATATGCAACAGTGGCCCTTGAAGTGGTCAAAACCAACACTGCAGCGTTAAACCTGTACAAGAAACTAAGTTTTGAGGTGATTGAGGATAGGGACCACACCTATCTCATGCGCCGTTCAACCAGATAACAACAAAAACAAGATATGAAAGGAATCGTATTGGCCGGAGGTAGCGGTACCAGGCTGTATCCTATCACCAAGGGCGTAAGCAAGCAGATGCTGCCCATCTTTGACAAGCCCATGATATATTATCCCATAAGCGTGCTTATGCTGGCCGGGATACGTGAGATACTCATAATCTCAACCCCGCATGACCTGCCGGGATTTAAGCGCCTGCTTGGTGACGGCTCTGACTACGGCGTACGCTTTGAGTATGCCGAGCAGCCCAGTCCAGATGGTCTGGCACAGGCATTCATCATAGGCCGTGAGTTCATAGGCAATGACTGCGCCTGCCTGGTGCTGGGTGACAACATATTCTACGGCAACGGCTTTACCGCAATGCTCAAGAATGCAGTAAAAGAAGCCGAGGACAATAACAAGGCTACAGTATTTGGCTACTGGGTCAGTGACCCCGAGCGTTACGGCGTGGCAGAGTTTGATGCTGATGGCAATTGCCTTAGCATTGAGGAGAAGCCTGCCAAACCCAAGAGCAACTACGCTGTAGTGGGATTGTATTTCTATCCCAACAAGGTTGTGGATGTGGCTGCTCATATCAAGCCTTCTGCTCGTGGTGAGTTGGAGATTACTACTGTAAACCAGGAATTCTTGAAGGGTGGTGAGCTGAAAGTTCAGACTCTGAGTCGCGGCTTTGCCTGGCTGGATACTGGTACTCATGACAGTCTTAGTGAGGCTAGTACATTTGTGGAGGTGATAGAAAAACGTACGGGTCTTAAGATTGCTTGCTTGGAGGGCATAGCCTACAGCCGTGGTTGGATTACCGCTGACAAAATGAGAGAGCTTGCCCAACCCATGCTCAAGAACCAGTACGGGCAGTATTTGCTGAAATTGATAGAAAATCCTGGAAAGTGAAAGTAATAGAAACCCCGATTAAGGGAGCATTAATAATAGAGCCCCGCGTTTTCAATGACGCCCGTGGCTACTTCTTCGAGTCATTCTCGCAGCGTGACTTTGATTCACTGGTTGCGCCGCTGATAGGCCATAGCGTACAGTTTGTGCAGGATAACGAATCCATGTCAAGCTATGGTGTGATGCGTGGATTACATTTCCAGCGTCCACCGTTTACACAGAGCAAATTGCTGCGTTGCGTCAAAGGCGCAGTGCTGGATGTTGCAGTAGATATCCGCAAGGGTAGTCCTACTTATGGCCAACACGTGGTAGTGGAGCTTAGTGAGGATAACAAGCGTCAGTTCTTTATTGACAAGGGCTTTGCCCACGGCTTTGCAGTACTCAGTGAGACTGCTGTATTCCAGTACAAATGCGATGAGTTCTATCATCCAGAGGCTGATGGTGGGATTAGTATCCTGGATAGTAGTCTGGGCATAGACTGGCGTATTCCCGTAGAGAAAGCAATATTGAGCGAGAAGGATACCAAGCATCCTTTACTCAAAGATTTTGAAACCCCGTTTACGCTATGACGATATTAGTTACAGGAGGAAATGGTCAATTGGGCAATGAGATGCGAATTGTTTCTCAAGGCTCCAAGGACCGCTATATATTCACTGATGTTGTAGAACAGGAGGGTAGTCAGACCACCATTCTTGACATAACCAATCTTGAGGCTATACGTAAGATTGTACGTGAGAATGATGTTCAGGTGATTGTGAACTGCGCTGCCTATACTAATGTTGATGGCGCAGAGAGCAATCAGGAGCTAGCCGAGCTTCTCAACGCCAAAGCCCCGGAGAACCTGGCTGTTTCTATGAAAGAGGTAGGGGGATTACTGGTACATATCAGTACAGATTACGTCTTTGGAAAGGAGCCGTACAACACCCCATGCAAGGAAGACCAAAAGGGAACGCCCACAGGTGTTTATGGCTTGACAAAACTGCATGGCGAGCAAAACATAATGGCTTCCGGTTGCAACTACATAATCATCCGTACAGCCTGGCTCTACAGCGAGTTTGGTAAGAACTTTGTCCGCACCATGCTCAACCTGACAGCCACACGCCCGGAACTGAAAGTAGTCTTCGACCAAGTAGGAACCCCCACATACGCCTACGACCTGGCAGAGGCTATAGTAACTATCCTAAAGAAGCCACAAACAGGCATCTATCACTTTAGTAATGAAGGAGTCTGCAGTTGGTATGACTTTACCAAGATGATAGCCCAAATGGCAGGTAATACAGAGTGTGATATCCAGCCATGCCACAGCGACGAGTTTCCCAGTCCCGTAAAAAGGCCTGCGTTCTCAGTCCTAGATAAGACCAAGATCAAGCAGACGTTCGGAATAACTATACCTTACTGGGTTGATTCACTCAGTAAGTGTATCACAAAATACACTAACAAATAAAGTTACACGTTTTGCGGTCGAAATTTTCGACCACAAAATGATAAAAACGAACTTCAAAACACACGAAAAACATATAACAATTAGTAAAATGAAAACCACAGAACAAATTGTAAGGTCAAGAGTTCAACCCTTTTTGACTCTTGACTACATTCAAACAGAACATGAAAACAAATGGTTTGACGTTAAATCTGCTCTTGTACGTCCATCAGATTTATCGCCGCTTATTTCTGCATTTGCAAATGCAGAAGGAGGAACTATTGTCATTGGTGTAAATGATAAAACAAGAGCGATAGAAGGTATAAATGGCTGTAGTGAAAAGAAAATCTCCGATTTCATAAGTGCTGCAAAAGATTGTTGTAAGCCCATGCCTAAGTGTAAAGAGGAGTTTCTAGAGGTAAAGAATCAAAAAGGCGTTGATGATAGATTATTACTATTACACATAGATACGTGCCCCGAACAGGTTATTAGAACTACAAGCGATTCGACTTATCTAAGAATAGGAGATAAAACAAAGGAACTAAAAGGAGAAGATCTGAGAAATCTTGAATATAGCAAGGGCTTTAGAAATTTTGAAGAAGAATGCACCATGGATGCTACCATGGATGATCTTGATCAGGGTCTTTTAAGTATGTATCAAACAATATTGCATGCTGAAAAAGATACTTTTGAACAGATACTAAGTGCCCGTGGCTTAATTAGAAATATTAAGGGAGAAAAGCGCCTTACCAATGCTGCAGTTCTACTATTTGCTAAGAATATTCAACAGTTTTATCCAAATTGTCGTGTCCGTTTCATTCGTTATGATGGAACATATCCC
>Ga0310690_10003329_pt1 | contig 24286 bp, 23 predicted proteins | sample AusTroGonzalo_MG_2_FD_207661 | JGI IMG/M metagenome (GOLD analysis project Ga0310690, IMG submission 207661) | Bovine rumen microbial communities from tropical cattle in Woodstock, Queensland, Australia - Gonzalo_04 (v2) (version 2) | ecosystem: Host-associated > Mammals > Digestive system >... | reverse complement strand
GACTGCGGAAGAAGTCCTCGAAATGGCGCTGAAGCAGTATGTTGACGCCCTCCGACTGAGGGATGGCAGCGAGCCGGCGCTCCAGTTCCTCCAGCAGGGCGTCCACACCGCTCCGCGCTGCCGCGCTGCCGGACTTGACGCCGCCGGAAACAAAAGCCGGAACACGCTTTTCCTGCCTCACGGCGGCTTTGCGCAGGAAACTGCTGCCACAGGCGGCGTTCATTTCCGGTGCGCAGCACTCACTCCGGTCCTCCGACCCAGCGTCCTCCTCCGGCTCATCGTAGTCCACCGACAGGCTGTACTTTGCCGCCCCGAACACGTAGTCCGCAGGCGGCTCGGGCAGGCAGCCTCTCTCGTGCCTGTAGAGCGCCTCCGCATATTGCACAACGGCCGCTACCGTATCTTCGTCAGAGCAGCCGGTGATGTCCGCCTCCAAAAAGGTGTAGCCGTCGTTGCTGTCCGTGTCAATGCGCGCAGCCAGCGTCCTCCTGCCGGCGGCGGACTGCAGCAGACCGCCGCTGTCCGCTGTCAGGGCTTGAAGCCGCAGCCTGTCCTGAGCGCTGATGTCAGGCCGCAAGGCGAGAAACGCCGACAGGCTGTCCGCCGACACCTCCAGAGCGCAGAACATGTAGCCGGCATCAGGGCATGCCTCGCCGATGGCCGACCGGATGCAGCTTTCCGCGTCTTCCTGCGCGCCGCGGCAGGCCAGCGCAGGGCCGACATAGTAGATGACATCCGAGGGAAGGTTGTAGGCCTCGCTCTGATAGCGGGTGATGCGCGTGTTAAGCATGGTGCGGTGTGTGTGTTATTGTTCCGATGACTCTTTTTCCTTCATTATCGCGGCGTACAGCTCCGGGAAGCGTGCCTCCAGCGAAACCGGTCGGCCGTTCTCCAGAAAGCAGTGGGTTGACGAGGCCGTGCACACCACCCTGCCGCCCGCCGTCATGGTGTAGGCGAACTGCACTTTGAGCGTGCTGACGGAAGCAATGCGCAGACGGATTTCAATCACGTCCTTGAACGTAGTCGGCTGCCTGTAGGTGCACTGCACTTCCATGACCGGCGACACCACGCCCTCCGCCTCCATGCGCTCGAAGCCGTAGCCGGCCTGGTCCATCCAGTCCACACGCGCCTCCTCCATGAAACGGATATAGTTGGAATGATGGGTGATACCCATTCGGTCGCACTCGTAGTACTTGACAATATGACGATACGGTTCCATAGAAAGCAGAACGGTTTATATGATTGCACTCACGGACGCTCCCACACCTGGTTGCGGCCGAAGATACCACGTTTGTCAAGACTTCCACGCAGTACCAGCCTGCCATTGCTGAGATGGATGCCTGCATAATAAGTCTTGCCCGTCTGCGGATCAAGGACACGGCCGCCGGAAAGCCTGCCGTCCTCCTCCTTCATTTCGCGGATAATAACAAGCCCCTCAAGCGGCTTGTCCTTGTCCTCCCCCTTGCATTCGGTGCAGAGCAGTCCGGCAGGACCCACCTTCATCCTGGAGATTCTGCCGTAATAGAGTCCGTCAGCCGCCTTGTAAAGCGTCACAACGGCCATCTTCTGTCCTGTTTTCTCATCCACCGTCGCCCAGTCACCCAACATGGCGGACACCTGCGCGAAGGACAAGGAGACAGTGCCCAGAAAGAAAAGAAAAAGAAAAAAGCGTCTTTTCATAAATAAAAACAATTAGCGGTTATTCATCATAATGCCGTTTGAACCAGCGTATCTGCACGAAAAGCATTATTGCAGCCGTGAGGGCCGAGAGCGTGTCGCTGACCGGCATTGTCCACCACACCCCCATGATAGGCTCCGGCTCAAAGCACACCGGCAGCATGAAGGCCAGCGGAATAAGATATAGCACCTGCCGCGTCAGGCTGAGGAAGATGGCTTTGCCCGCCATGCCGATGCTCGTGAAGAAGTTGCCTGTCACCATCTGGAAACCCACTATGAGCATCGCACAGGCGACAATACGCATCGGCACTATCGACGCTGCTACCAGCGCATCGTCGTGGGTGAACATCCTTACCATCCACTCAGGGCACACCTCGGCGAGAAGGAACACCGTCCCCATCACTATGGTGGCGCAGGCGGAAGTCAGCTCGAAAGCCCGCAGCATGCGCCGGTACTGCTTTGCGCCGTAGTTGTAACCCACAATCGGCTGCATCCCCTGGTTAAGGCCCATCACTATCATGGCAAACACGAAGGTGAAGCGGTTGATGACCCCGTAGGTGGCCAGCGCCATATCCCCGCCGAAACGCTTGAGCTGGTTGTTGATGATGACCACTACAAAGCAATGCGCAATATTCATCAGGAACGGCGAGGCGCCTATGACCAGGGCACGCAATGTGATGCCGCGGTCGAGCTTCCAGATGCCGCGATGAAAATGCAGCAGCTCGTCGGGATTGCAGAACACGACAAACTGCAGTGCAACAGCCACAAACTGCGAGATGATGGTGGCAAGTGCGGCACCGCGTACACCCATGCCGAGAGAGAAGATGAATATGGGGTCGAGTATTATGTTCACCGTTACCGCCACAATGGTCGCGCTCATTGAGAACTTCGGGTGCCCCATGGAGCGCAGCACGCTGTTCAGGCCGAAATAGATGTGAGTCAGGATGTTACCGTAAAGGATGATTTCCATGTAGTCGCGGGCATAGACAATCGTGTCGTCGCTCGCGCCGAAAGCAAGCAGGATGGGGTCGAGCCATACCAGCCCCGCCACCATCACCAAAGCGCCGAGAATGACGTTCAGGACAATGACGTTGCCGAGCACGCGGCTTGCCGACTCATATCTCTCCTCGCCGAGGAAGATGGCAACAAGCGTCGCCGCACCCACTCCCACAAGGCTCCCGAAAGCCGCGCATATATCCATGAACGGCTTGGCCACCGTCAGCCCCGAAAGCGCCATCGGCCCGCAGCCGTGACCGATGAAGATGCTGTCGGCTATGTTGTAAAGCGATGCCGCCGTCATGGCAATGATAGCAGGCGTGGCATACTTGAAAAGCAGCCCTCTTATCGGCTGGGTGCCGAGTTCTATGGCTTTGACTGTCGCCATTCTTATGAGTCAAGCTGACGGCAGATGTCCTCAAAATAACGCGCTGCGGGATGCCCCTGCTGCAAGGCAATAGGCAGTCCGTTGTCGCCCGCCTCGCGGATGGACTGAACCAGCGGAATCTGCCCGAGCAAAGGGATGCCCAGACGCCCGGCCAACTGCATGCCGCCGTCTCTGCCGAAAATATAATACCTGTTCTGCGGCAGTTCGGCAGGCGTGAACCAAGCCATGTTCTCAACGAGACCGAGAACCGGAATATTGACTTTCTCGTTGCGGAACATCTCAACGCCCTTCTCAGCATCTGCCAGTGCCACCGGCTGCGGTGTAGTCACCACAATGGCGCCCGTGAGCGGAAGGGTCTGTATGAGCGTGAGATGGATGTCGCTGGTCCCCGGCGGCATGTCAATGAGGAAATAGTCGAGCGCCCCCCAATGCGCGTCCTGCACCAGCTGCCTGACTGCGTTGCTTGCCATTCCGCCGCGCCAGATGACGGCCTTGTCAGCCTCCACAAAGAAACCGATGCTGAGCATCTTGACGCCGTATTGCTCAACAGGCTCTATCAGCGTGCGTCCGTCCTCTTCCACGGACACGGGGCGCGCCGCTTCCACGTTGAACATCTTCGGGATGCTCGGGCCGTGGATATCAGCATCCAGCAGTCCCACTCTGTAACCGGCTTTGGCAAGTGCCACCGCCATGTTGGCGGCCACCGTCGATTTGCCGACACCGCCTTTACCCGAGTGGACGGCAATGACCTGCTTCGCGTCAATGACGGGCTTCTCGGCGTTCTGAGGCTTGATGTGCGCCTGCCTGAACTTGGTGTGTATGTTGACCGCAATGTTCTGGTTTATATATGTCTTCAGGGCTGTTTCGGCGGCTCGGAGGACGGAACGGAGAAACGGGTCGTTGTCTTTGTCGAAGATGAGGGAAAAAGAGACCTCCATGCCGGAGATGCGGATGTCGTCCTCGAGCATGCCGCCCTCGATGAGGTCCTTGCCCGTGCCTGGATAGCGGACGTGGCGTAGTGCGTCTGTTATTTGCTGCGGATACATGAATCGATAGTCTTATATTCCTTCGCTATTTGTGCTGCGAGTGCGGCATTGTTCAGAACCAGCTGTATGTTGGTGTCCAATGAGCCGCCTTGTGTTAACTCCTTAATCTTCGCAAGCAGGAATGGCGTGAGCCGTTTGCCGTTGATGCCTGCCCGCTCCGCTTCCTTCAAAGCCTGGTTTATCGCGCCGTTTATTACCTCCGGCGGCATTGAGTACTGCTCCGGCACCGGATTGGCCACCAGCATTCCGCCTTGCAGTCCGAGCTGCTGCTTTGTGCTGAACACTTCCGCTATCTGCTGCGGCGTGTCAAGCCTGCAGTCCACACGGAAGCCCGATGTGCGCGTATAGAAAGCCGGCAGTTCCTCGGTCTGATAACCGATGACGGGCACCCCCTTCGTCTCCAGATACTCGAGCGTCAGGCCGAGGTCGAGTATGGATTTCGGGCCTGCGCATACCACCATCACCGGTGTCATCGCCAGTTCCTCGAGGTCGGCGGATATGTCCATGGTCTTTTCTGCGCCCCGATGCACGCCGCCGATGCCGCCGGTCGCGAAGACCCTGATGCCCGCCATGGCAGCGACAATCATGGTGGTGGCGACGGTGGTCGCTCCATCCTCTTTTCGTGCCACTACTACGGGCAGGTCGCGGCGGGAGGTCTTGACAACCTGCGTGCCCCTTCTGCCGAGCAGTTCGATGTCTTCGTGTGTGCAGCCGGCTTTCAGGCGGCCTCCTATGACAGCTATCGTGGCCGGCACCGCACCGTTCCGGCGGACTGCTTCTTCAACGCGGAGGGCTGTCTCCACGTTCTGCGGATAAGGCATGCCGTGCGATATGATTGTCGATTCCAAGGCCACCACAGGGCGGTTGTCCGCAAGCGCCCTGCTTACTTCAGGCGAGATGGAAAGAAAAGGGTTGTGTGTCGTGTTCATGTTCAGTGTGCTTCAAGCCAGTTGCTGCCCACTCCGCATTCCGCGATGAGAGGGACAGCCAGTCGTGTAACGTCCTGCATTTCGGAGACTACAAGGTTCTTTACCTCTTCAACGCAGTCGGCAGGAACATTGAAGTTCAGTTCGTCATGCACCTGCATTATCATCTGCAGGTCATTGCGCTGCATCTGTTTCAGGCGGCGGTGGATACGTACCATCGCGATTTTGATTATGTCGGCCGCTGTGCCCTGAATGGGGGCGTTGACGGCATTGCGCTCGGCAAAGGACCTGACAACGGAGTTGCTGCTGTGGATGTCCGGCAGATAGCGCCTGCGGCCGAAAAGGGTCTCCACAAACCCCTGCTCGCGGGCGGTGTTCTTCTGCTTCTCGATAAAGTCAACCACTCCCGGGAAGGCCTTGAAATAGCCGTCAATCAGGTCTTTGGCCTCCTGCCGTGAGCAGTCCAGCTGTTGCGAGAGCCCGAAAGCGGAAATGCCATATATGATGCCGAAGTTGGCGGTCTTGGCGCGTCGGCGCTCGTCTTTGGTGATGCCGGCTATGTCCTTGCCGAATATCTTCGCTGCGGTGGCGGCGTGTATGTCCTGCCCCTGCATGAAAGCCTCAATGAGGTGCGGGTCCTGCGAGAAATGCGCCATCAGCCGCAGTTCGATCTGCGAATAGTCCGCGCTGAGGAAGAGGCAGCCTTCGTCCGGAATGACGGCGCGGCGTATCAGCCGGCCGCGCTCGGTGCGGACGGGCAGGTTCTGCAGGTTCGGATTGCTGGAAGACAGTCTGCCTGTAGCCGTAACCGTCTGGTTGTAAGTGGTGTGTATCTTGCCTGTCGCCGGATTGATATAGGACGGCAGGGTGGAGATATACGTGGAAATCAGTTTCTTGAGTTCGCGCTGCTCCAATATCCTGCCCACCACCTTATGCTTCTCTTTCAGGGCCGTCAGCACTTCCTCGGAGGTCGAGTACCTGCCGTTCCTGCCGCGTCTGGCTTTGGGGTCGAGGTGCAGATGGTCGAACAGCACTTCGCCTACCTGTGCAGGGGAGTTGATGTTGAAGGTCTCTCCGGCAAGGTCGTATATCTCCTGCTCCAAAGCCTCCAATTCGCGTGTAAGGCTTGTTTCCGCCTCTTTCAGCAGCGCTGTGTCAACCCTTACACCGGCTTGCTCCATGTCACGCAGCACTTCCGTGAGAGGCAGCTCCACTTCGTTGTACAGGCGCCACAGGGCTGCATCGGCTTTCAGCGCATCCCAGTCCGGCATCTTGTACGGATTGAACGCCAGTTCCGGATTGAGGAGGTATGAACAGAGGCGGTTCTCAATAGTGTCGTATGCAGGCTTGTCCGCCGTTGCCGCCGTGTTGATGCTGTCGGCTGCAAACAGGTCGAGGGTCATTTCCTGCGGCTTGCTGTTCCTGGCGGGAGCAGGCTCCTCCGGTCGCTGCTTGAGCAGTGAGTTGAACTCAAGTTGCCGGTACAGTGGCGTTAGCGCTTCCCAGTTCTTGTCGTCCCTGAAAACAAAATCTTCCGGACGCCATGTCACCGGCACGTCTGTCCGTATCGTGGCAAGGAACTTCGAGAAGCGTATCTCCTCCGTCTGCGACTCCACTTTGGTCTTTAGCGCGCCTTTCAGCTGTGCGGTGTTCTCAAGCAGGTTCTCCACCGAGCCGAATTGCGATATCAGTTGCACGGCTGTTTTCTCGCCGACCCCCTTGCAGCCCGGGATATTGTCGCTTGCGTCGCCCATAAGAGCCAGCAGGTCTATCACTTGCAGAGGGTTGGAAAGTCCGTATTTGTCGCATACTTCTTTCGGTCCCATCTGTTCGAAGCCTCCTGTGTGGCGCGGGCGGTATTGGTGTATGCGGTCGCTTACCAGTTGTCCGTAGTCTTTGTCGGGTGTGGCCATGAAGACTTCCGTACCGCTGTCTGCCGCCTGCACCGACAGCGTCCCTATCACATCGTCCGCCTCAAAGCCTTTCGCCTCAACCACAGGTATGCGCATGGCTGCAAGGATCTCCTTTATAGTCGGCACCGCCTTGCGTATGTCTTCCGGAGTCTCTTCCCGTTGCGCCTTGTACTGCTCGTAGGCTTCGTGCCTGAATGTGGGTCCGTGAGGGTCGAAGGCAACCGCAATATGTGTCGGCTTGACACGCTTGATAAGGTCTTCAAGGGTAATCACAAAACCGAACACGGCGCTGGTGTTCTCGCCTTTGGAGTTGATGCGCGGCGCACGTATAAACGCATAATACGCGCGGTAAATCATTGCGTATGCATCTATTAGCAAAAGACGGTTCATGGTCAGACTGCAAAATATAAGTTACCAATCAACGGGCTGCAGACCGTGCTGCGTCAGATAGGCGTTGGCTTTTGAGAAGTGTCCGCAGCCTATGAAACCCTTGAATGCGCTCAACGGGCTCGGGTGCGGGGCTGTCAGCACAAGGTTCTTCTGCCGGTCGATGAACTGCCCTTTGCGCTGCGCGTAACTCCCCCAGAGCATATACACTATGTTCTGTCTGCGGTTGTTAAGTTCGCGTATTGCCGCATCGGTCAGCTCCTCCCAGCCTTTGTTCTGGTGTGAGCCGGGCTTGTGCGCTTCCACTGTCAGTGTGGCGTTCAGCAGCAGCACCCCTTGCTGCGCCCAGCGTGTCAGGTTGCCTGAAGCCAGTGCCTGTTTGCCGAGGTCGCGCTGTATCTCTTTGTAGATGTTGTCCAGCGACGGCGGGATACGCACCCCGTCATTCACCGAGAAGCATAATCCGTGCGCCTGTCCGGTGTCGTGATACGGGTCCTGCCCGATAATCACCACGCGCACCTTGTCAAAGGGGCATGAGTCGAATGCGTTGAATATCAGTGCTGCAGGAGGAAAACATTGTTTAGTTGTATATTCGCGGCGGACAAACGAAGTAAGCAGCTCAAAATAAGGCTTGTCAAACTCCGGCTGCAAGACTTCTTTCCATGTATGGTCAATGCGGACTTCCATCAGTCGATAATCAGCATCGCGTCTCCGTAATCGCCGAACCTGTATCCTTCTTCCACTGCGACTTCGTAGGCATGCATCACTTGTTCGTAGCCTCCGAAAGCGGCTACCATCATGAGTTGCGACGACTGGCTGCCATAAAGATTGACAAAGAAAGTATCCGCCACCGTGAAATCGTAAGGCGGGAAAATAAACTTATTAGTCCATCCCTCATAAACTTTCAACTGTCCCTCTGTACCTGCAACATGTTCCAATGCGCGCATTATCTCTGTCCCTACAGCGCAGATATGCTTTTCTGCGGCATGTGCTTTATTTACGGCATCAACAAGCTCTTTGCGGACAAAAATCTGCTCGGAGTCCATCTTATGCTTGGTCAAATCCTCCACGTCAATGGACTTGAAATTACCCAACGACATGTGAGAAGTAAGATACTGACGTTCTATACCGCGAATTTCCATCCGCTTGAGGAGCTGCTTGGAGAAATGAAGGCATGCCGCCGGAGCTGCCACTGCACCCACTTTGTCAGCAAAAATGCTCTGATAACGATCATGGTCCATCTCTTCCACCGGATAGTCAGGGAAACGCTCTTCGTACTGCTGTTGCCATTCAGGCGGCAAAGGCCGCTGGATATACTTTGGCAGAGGAGTTGTTCCCTTCTCATAAAGACGGTCCACAAACTCCGAATTGTCATAGTCAGTAAGGAAACGGATGGTCCGTCCACGCGATGTGGTGTTGTCAATCACCTCCGCCACAATGGTATTCTCCTCATCCAGGAAGAGTTTGTTGCCAATACGAATCTTGCGGGCAGGATCGACAAGCACATCCCAATAACGCAGTTCGTGATTGAGTTCGCGCAAGAGAAAAATCTCGATATTGGCCATCGTCTTCTCCTTCTGCGCATACAACCTGGCGGGAAAGACTTTCGTATCGTTAAAGACAAAGAGATCTTCCTCATCAAAAAACTCGGGGATATCCTTGACCGTCTTATGCTCCAAGTCACCTGTCCTCCTGTGCAACACCAACATACGGGCATCTTCAGGATAAGCTGTCGGGAACTGAGCAATCTGCTCAACAGGAAGTTTGAATCTGAATTGACTAAGTTTCATATTATTGTATATCTATATTTCGTTGTTTGTGCAAGGCGGAAGGTTTCGAACCATTGTCTCAAAACGTTCAAAATTAAAACAATCCTCCACCCTGATGTCCCCCACTCTGGTTCGACGCAAAGCTATAAGATGAGCGCCGCTACGGAGTTTGAGACCGATGTCACGAGCCAAAGCACGGATATAAGTCCCTTTGGAACACACGACACGAATCTGCAACTGCATCACATCGGGACGGAACTCCATGATTTCCATCTCATCAATTACCAGACGTTTTGGTTTGAGGTCCGCTTCCTGCCCCTTGCGCGCCAGTTTATAGGCCCGTTTGCCATCCACCTTGACTGCAGAGAACATCGGTGGCACCTGCCACTGCTCACCAAGGAACGAAGGAATCACCTCGTCCAGTAAAGCGCGCGTAATATGCGCCGTCGGATAAGAGGCATCCACCGGATGCTCCAAGTCGAAACTCGGAGTGGTAGCACCAAGTTGCAAGGTGGCAACATATTCTTTTACATGGTTCTGCAGTTGGTCTATCTCGCGGGTCTTCCGTCCTGTGCAAACCACCACGACACCTGTTGCAAGCGGATCCAATGTGCCGGTATGCCCCACTTTGAGCCTGCGAACGCCCAACTGATGACAAAGCAACCAACGTACCTTGCCAACCACATCGAAACTCGTCCAACGGTACGGTTTGTCAAAGCCTATGATTTCACCCTCAACAAAGTCCATAGACAATAGCAAATATGCCGACTACAAGACAATAAACAGCGAAATACACCAGTTTCTGACGACGCACTATATCAAGCATAAAACGGCATGCCAGACATCCAGAAACAAAAGCCGCCACAAAACCGACCGCCAACGGCAGCCATCCGATAACAGGAACAGGCTCCTTGCCCAAAAGAATATCAAGCATACTCAAGAAAGCCTCGCCAAGAATCGGGATTAGCACCATGAGGAACGAAAAACGCGCCACACTCTCCTTGCGGACCCCACAGAGAAGGCCTGTGGCAATCGTTGTACCGCTGCGACTCAAACCAGGAAGCACGGCAAGCGCCTGCGCACAGCCGATAACAACCGCATCACGATACGTGACCTCATGGCCAACCGACTGTTTTCTGGCAGTCAAAAACTCGCTAAGAAAAAGCAAAAGTGCCGTCATACAAAGACAAACGCCGACCAACAACAATCCGCTGCCAAACAACGACTCCACCTTATCCTGAAAGAAAACCCCTATGATAAAAACCGGAATCATGCTGACCAGAATCTTGGCAACATAATCCTTTTCTTCATTCCACAACAACGTGGAAAACGAACCACGGAACAAACGAACCACCTCCCTCCACAACACACAGATGGTGGCCAGTACCGTAGCCGCATGCACGACCACAGCAAAAGCAAGATTCTCCTCACCTGCCGTACCGAGCAACGCCTGCCCAATCTCCAAATGACCGGAAGAAGAAACCGGCAAGAACTCCGTGAGTCCCTGCACAATGCCAAGAATAAGCGCCTGCCACCAATTCATTTGCGTTTGTCTTTATCGTGTTTGCCTTTATACAGAACAGCCACCACCATGAGGACAAAGCCCAATAAGGCAATCATGGGGCCGAGAGTAATCCGGCGGAACGAAAAAATCTCCGGATTGTACGTGTCCGTTCCGCTGGGAGCACCCACCATCAATGCAAAGCCCAACACTATTACAAGAAATGCACCTGCAAGCAATAGAGCATTCCGTTTCGGAAGGTTATATCTCATACATGCGATCAATTTTCATATGCACATAACGTCCTGTGGCAATAAAGGACGCCAAACCAGTAATCACAATACCGCTCAACATCACCACCGCTGCAAGACATGCTATTTCTGGCCATGCAAAGGGGAACAGGACAATCCCTAAACGGGAACGTCCATACCACAAGGCAAAGACGAGCACCACAGTGGTCAGCAGGCCAGCCTCCAGCCCCATGACCATCGAACGGCGGATAAAAGGTTTGCAAATCACCCAGCGCGTGGCTCCGACAAGACGCATCGTATTAATCAGGAAGCGCTTGGAATAAACCTGAAGCCGCACCGTATTCACAATAAGAACCCATGCCACCATAAGCAACACCAGCGCAACACCCAGCAGAATAACACTGACTTCGCCGATGTGCCGGTCTAACGCACGCACAATGTCCTCCTGATAAACCACCTTGTCCACATAAGGCAAATCCTGAAACTGGCTATGGATAATCGCAATACTGTCAGCACAAGCATAGTCGGCCTTCAAACGGACTTCATACGCATCTGTCAGCGGATTGAAACCCAGGAAACGTGTCGGATCCTCTCCCAGAGTACGAATATGCTCTTCCAAAGCCTCCTGACGGGAAATAAAACGGTAGGACTGGCAAAAAGGCACCACCTCCAGAATACTTTTCATCCGCGACACAGAGCCAGCATCGGCATCAGAAGTCATGACCACAGTCAGCGTCAGATTCTCCTTCACCCGAGTCATCAAACTATGAGCCCCCATCAGAACGACACACTCCAAACCAATCAGAAAAAGAACCATCGCCACACTGACAGTGGTGGTCAGATACATATTAAAGAAACGATGCTTCTTCATGGCGGTACTTCTTTACAATGAAAAGAGACTGTCTGACAAATAGAGTATAGGCAGTCTCTTTTCCTTATTATTGTCTATCCAATTAGTATTCCCACAGGTCCTGCTCGAAATTCAACATTTCCGTCTCTATACGACTCTGCTCTTTTTTGGCGGGTTCCTCCTCTTTTGCGTAGTCAAGAATCATGCGATTATACATGTTTCCCTCACCAACCAAATAGGAAGTGAAAAGACGTTTCTGGAAGAAATCATCAAACGTGACACGCTTGGTCTCATTCTGATAAGGGATAATATAGTTTTTGGCCAAATAGGGACGCAAGTCCTTATAGAGAATCCAAAAACGAATCGACTGACGCAGGAACTCCATCGGCTCCTTTGAGACAGCCATATCCGGCTGCATCGGAGCAATAGCAATAATCTGACGATGCAAACGCGAGGTATGACGGTCGAAGAAGATAACCTCCTGCACCAGATACTTCACCTGATTCTTGATAAAATTATTATAACGGTCAAAATTGAGTACAATTTTACCCGCTACAGAATCGTAATTAACGAGAAAAGTCTCATCGTCCTGCGTATCATATTCACCTTCCGAGTCATTGGCAATGAAATATTCACCCTCACGGAATTTCTGCGGTCTAACGCGAGTCAATTCGTTGAAGGAAGGTTTGAAATTACGCGGATCCTTATCGTAAATAGGCATCGAATCCTGCACCGCCTCAAGAATCAGGCGGAAAAGGCTTTTGTAGGTCGGGTCATCCGGATTGACAGGAAAATACAACTGATAGTTCTGCTTGTAACGCAAGTCAATGATACGATAAATCATACGCGACCACACCACGTCATCCTTACGGTGCGCCACCGTGACAAGCGTATCAGCAGAAGCATCCAGTTCCTCCGTCTCCAGACGCACCGTACCGTTCTCATCAAAGAAAGAGAGAACCTGTTGCTGAGCCTGCAAAGAGACAAGAGCCATCAAGATGATACCGACTATTAAACCAATTCGTTTCATAATATGCGTGTTAAGTGTTTTTATATTACTTGACAGTAAGCGCGATGGTATTCAGCAAGCGGTCAACCCCGTCAGGTCCAACGGCATGAATAGAGTTGAAGATGACATCCTCACCACTACGGAGACTTTTGATAAGATTTTTCTGCTCCTCTGTCAGTTTCCCCGACTTAGATTCTAACAACTTACCTCCAGCACGCAACGTAAAAGTACGAATGCGGAAATCAAGGTCAAGAATACCATCCTCACCATAACTTGCCTCAATCATGGCATCGGAGGCCATCATCTGCTTTTTAGCCAAAGCCCCCTGATCAGCCGACACTCCACCCGTGACAAAGAATGCACTCGGTTTGGGAAGCGTCTTGACACGATAAGTCCGAGAACCCATTGACTGCAATTTGCCATCCAACTCTGCTTTCACATTCACAGTCACCTGCTTCGCATTGTCACCGGGCTTAATAATCCAAAGTCCACCCTTTCGCGACAATGCGGCTCCCTGTACATCCACTTTCAGCTTGTCGTTACTAATTCCCGGAACAGAGATGTCAAATTTGTTCTCAAAGCCACGATACATGATGTTCATTTCTGTGTTGGAGATAGTAACAGACGGTTCGCCTACCGTGTATTCACTTTGGAAAGGAAGGAATTCCTTCTCGCCCGAAGGATTAGTATAAACAATTTGTCCACTAAACTTATGAGAACCAGTTCCTCTTGCAACCACTTCATAGATTCCGTCTGCGCCTATTTTCTGTCCATTGACCATATATTCAGGTGTTTGCGTAGAGTCTATGGCCGCCATGATTATGCGCGCACTATACTTGCCTCCTTCTATCACATAGTCCGATTTCGGAATCACGTATGCGTTCATTTTGTTTACACGCAGGTCGCCGGCATCCGTCTGACTTTCAAGCCACATCACGATATTGTTCTCTTCCGTACGAATATCGTTCTGTATTTTGGTCAGCATCGTTATGGTTGCGCAGACCGGCATCTCATGGAACAAAGAGTTCTCCCATGTCACATTCTCTTTCTGCTCGTCATCATAACGGTCATCCACATTGAATGTAAAGGCCAACTCATTCTTTTTTACACCATCGGAGATGTTATCCAAGAACGTGCGATAAGCAATAAGACGCTCCTTAAGGATTGCACCGTTTCCTTCGTTTAAGCCAAACTGTGAAGGAACATTCGTATCATCCTGCTTCTTCATCTGGCGCACGGTGGCGTTGGTTTCAATAACCTCCTTCGTCTTTTTATCAACGGCTCCGCCGGACATACGAACAAGTTCGTCCTTGCAATACTGGATATAATTGAACAGGCTGTCCGACTGCGCTTTCACCTGCTGTGCCCGGCTATACCATTCACGGGTTTTGTCGGGATTGTCATTCATCGCCGCATTGAACTTCGCATACAGAACGCTGTTGCTGTTCTCCACGGAGTTGATGGTTGCGTGCAAACTGTCGTCCACCTGCATATATCCGTTCAAAATGGCAGCACTGACGTTCAGGGCCAACATGGCTGTCAGCACCAGATACATCATACCTATCATCTTTTGTCTCGGGGTTTCCGGACAATTCTTTGCTCCACCCATAGTGTTGTTTTATTAACTATTAAAAGTGTTGAGTTTGAAATATCTACAGAAACACGCCATTTTATGCAAGGGCATTGAGCATGTTACCGTAAATCTTGTTGAGGTCAGCCACCTGAGCGGCAAGTTTCCTGGCTCCGTCTTCGTATGCAACGCAGTTCTTGGAAGCCTCAGTTACAGAAGCCTGCATTTTATCCAACCCTGCCGAAACGGTATTCATACGGTCAGTAGCCGCCTGCATAGACTCGTTCTGAGCCTTGGCGGCATTGAGTTGGAGCTCATAGATGGAATTGAGTGAACCAAGTTTCGTTCCGATTGCCTCTACCTGCTGCTGATACTGCTTGGTGCCTTCAGCGACACTCTGCATACCGGCTGTAACACTGGCATAAGCGGCACCCAATTCATCGCTCTGACGGCCAACCGTACTTACCGAACTGATGAACTTGCCAGTGGCTTCCACCGCTTCATCCATACGCTCACCCAATTTGGCAGTCGAAGTCGCAACCTTGCCCAGTTCTGTCAATTGCACCGCTGTTTTCGCGAGATTGGTGATTCCGCCTTTCAGCGCTTCCATATCACTTTCAGAAAGCGAAGCCATACTGGTGTTGCCCGTGCTACTGCCCCCTGCACTGCCACTTCCGAGCAACGTGGGTTTCGGACGGGTGGACAGTTCATCCAACAAATCCGGATCTGCGCCATACCCCATCAACTGCGGGAAGACCTGCTCCCAATGGAAATCCACATGCGGTTTATCAAGACAGCCGATGGCAAACAACACAGCCTCCGTACACATACCGGTCATCAGCACAGGACCTGCACCAGGGAAGTGCATAATCTTGAACAATGCTCCGATAATTACGACGGATGCACCCAGACAGTAAACCATGTTTACGACTTTCTTACCCGTGTAAGACTCGTACCAATGCATGAACCCGCTTTGCTTTTTCTGTGACATAATACAAAAGTTTTTTAATTTTTTAATTTATATTTTTTCAATTCAACATTTATCTCCTCCTATCAATCGCCAATGAACGAGCGAACGCAACGGAAACCAATATAAGCACGGCTCTCGTACTGATATTCATACGTGCGCACACCACATTGCAGATAGTAATAAATATCTTTCCAACTGCCGCCCTTCACAACCTTGCACTTGAGGACATCAGGATCCTCTTTGCGAGCCATGTAGTCGAAATTGGAGTTGATATCATTTACATAAGTATTAGTGGAAGGATTAAAAGCAGTGGACGTCCACTCAGCCACATTGCCGGCCATATCGAAGAGACCGAAGTCATTGGGACGGTACTGCGCAACCCGCATAGTCATTGTACCAGTGTCATCATTGTAAGCGCCACGATAGGGCTTGAAGTTGGCAAGGAAACAGCCTTTTCCATCGCGGGCATAGTTGCCACCCCAAGGATACATGGCCATCTTGCGGCCTCCGCGCGCAGCATACTCCCACTCGGCTTCAGTCGGAAGACGGTAGATATGAGAAGCGACTGTGGAATGCGTCTCATAGTACTGAGTACGCCAATGGCAGAATGCATGTGCCTGCTCCCAGGTGATCCCCACTACAGGATATTCAGAATAACCGATGAAATTGAAATATCCACGCATCATCGGGTCATTATAGGCGAATTGGAAATCGCGAATCCAAATCATAGTGTCGGGATAGATGCTGATAATTTTGTGAGTCAACAGGTCTTTGGGTTCCTGCAACGGCCGCACAATAGTGGTGTCGCGTATCCAACCTTCCTCATCCACCCAGAAACTATCCACACGCGCTCTTGCCGACTTCGGATACTTGCCTTTAGCCACATCGAATTTGTTATACGGCAAACGAGCCTGATCGTAGTTAAGCCAACTGTACCGGTAGTGCAAATCAATTGTACGCAGAGTCTTGCCGTCGGAATAGAACATCGGGGCGAGTGCCTCCTGCACTTCCTCATCCTTACTGTTCCACGGAATGCGTTTTTTCCAGTTGATGGTGAAATTCTCCTCATCAAAATCACCGTCACGTGGCACAATCGCATATTCCTGCATATCGGCCTCAACAAGACGTGTATAAGCAATAGAGTCACGTACCCAATAGACGAACTGCTTATACTCGTTGTTGGTGATTTCAGTTTCATCCATCCAGAAAGCGTTCACCGTTGCCATGAGCGGGTTGTCAGGCTGTCCGAAAATAGACGACTGCGTGTTCTCCCCCATCATAAAGGATCCCTTTTTGATAAACACCATGCCATAAGGATTCGCTTCTTTGAAGTTTCCCGGCTTGATGACACCCACCAACTCGCCGGAGGGGCCTCCGCATGCGACCATAACGAGAGCCATGGTCATGATGGGTAAAATCTTGTTCAGTTTCATACGCTTATATATTGGTATATATTTCCTAATTTATTTATTCCGTTACACTCTGGCATTTACCATGCCAGCCATTTATTTTCCATTGCCAGACGCCACATCAGAGATAACGGACACTCTTGTAGCGGTTTGTACGTTTCGGCTTCAAGATACCGAATCCGTAGGCCAGATAAATCTCATGCGAGCCGTAAGTTCCGCGTATCAAGCGGTTGGCAGGCAGTTCGTAGGTATAGCCCAGCTGCAATCCATTGATGATATCCATCCCGAGCAGGACATTCACACTCCCTGCGAGCCGATATCCGGCTCCAAACCTATAGCGCTCTTTCACCTCCGCAAGCATGGTAAGATTGACATCCCAAGAGACAAAATCGGTCATCACCATCATGCTCGGCCGGAGCGTCCAATTCCTGTTTTTCAGGCGCCAATTGTAGCCCCCTGCGAGGTAGAGTGTCCCGACCAGTGTGAAGAATGTCCTGTCACTCCAGCTGATAGCGGGACGGGTTACGTGGCTGTAACTGGCCGACGCCCACCAAACCGGCGAAACGTAATAAAGGCCGACGCCCATATCAAACCCCATTCCCGTAACCCCGTTGCTACCTGTCGCCTGCGGCAATGCCTCGTCGTTCCCTTTGTGGTATCCGTCCGCACCAAGCGCCTCAATGGAATCAAGGTTCGCCTTTTCTGCCTTGAAACTGAGATTCGCCAATCCCAAATCCACTCCGGCACAGAGGAAGCCGTTTCCGAGTTTATGGCGGTATGCGTACTGCACATGGAAGGACTGGTTGCTGAAAAGTCCGTACATGTCATTCAGGAAACGAACACCCGCCGCATGCTGCGTTTTGGCTATCATGAAAGGCGACGAAAAGGTGAAATAGGTGGTCATCGGCATGTCCGTAATCCCTGTAAACTGAATGCGGTGCATACCAGCAACCTTCATCAGTCCGCCGTCACCCGCCGCTGCGGGATTGTAAGTGCTTTGCAGAAACATATATTGTCCTGTCTGCGGATCCGTCTGCGCCACAATTACCAGCAGCGGGCAGAGCACGAGACAAGCCAGAACAACATATCGTTTCACATTTTCAGTTTTATATTTTCCACTTTCGGAGCCTCCCGTAAGAGATTCCGCTACTTGCCGTACCGTCAATATTCCTCCTCGTCAAAAAAGAAATCCTCCTTGGTCGGATAATCGGGCCAGATGTCCTCTATACTTTCGTACACTTCATCCTCGTCCTCTATTTCCTGAAGATTCTCAATAACCTCCATCGGCGCGCCGATGCGGTTGGCATAATCAAGCAACTCGTCCTTGGTGGCGGGCCACGGTGCATCTTCTATTTTCGAAGCCAGTTCCAGCGTCCAATACATGACAAGATACGCGTTTTTAAGTTAGTTTTTGGTACAGACAAGGCACTCCCTTTCGGAATTAGCGTGCAAAATTACAAAAATAAATCGGTTTCTCCAAGATATTTTTCACTTTTTCCAGAAAAAAAGTGATATTTTATCATTTTCCGCCTGTTTTAGCGCCAATACGAACCAGAAATCGCTCAACCGATTCACGAATTGCATTGCTTCGCTGTCAATCGGAGTACCCTGTTCCCGTGCGACGACCATCTGCCGTTCCAGACGACGTGTCACGGTGCGGCACACATGACAAAGCGCAACCGGCTCATTCCCTCCCGGAAGGATGAAAGCCTTGAGCGGCGGCTGCCCTGCCTGCATCTCATCAATCCATTCTTCCAACTGCCGCACATCGTCCAAACTGATCCATTCCCCCTCCGCTGCCGCCAGCATGGCCCCGAGATTGAACAGACGGTTCTGAATCCATTCGAGCTGCGGCTGTGTGCCATCGCCCGTTTTACTGCGCAACAGCCCCACGAAGCTGTTCAGTTCATCGGCCGTCCCATAGGTCTCCAGCCGGGGATCCGCCTTGCTGGTGCGACTTCCGTTAGCAAGAGTGGTCCGCCCCTTGTCACCCCCTTTAGTGTAGATTTTCATATAGTCATTGTTTTTCGTTTCTGTATTCCTACGGATAACGGAGCACATAGTGCCTCCGGAGATAGTCAGGGTCAAAAAAGACGACCCCCATGTGGAACAGATCCATCGTGCTGCTTACGCAGTCCTGTGCGGCAATCTCCTTCCACGCCGCCTCCATGCCCGGCGAACGGTGGATGTCATCCACCACAAAGACCGACTTCCTGTGCCGGTAGATAGACAAGGCCCGCCAGTAGCGGAGCGTTGCTTCGCGGGTATGGTTGGCGTCAATGAAAGCGAAATCAATACCGCCTCCGCTTCCGTTATTCGCGCGCGCGCATATATTATATAAGGAATCCTCCAGCGTAGCGTCAAGATTCCCCTCCACACATGTTATATTAGTTATACCGAGACTCTTCCAGTTACGCCTTGCGCAGTCCGCCAGCGAACGGCTTCCCTCGAACGTAAGCACCCTGTTGCCGGAAGAAGGAGCGGCCAAGTAAGCGGTTGTTATGCCGAGGCTTGTGCCCAACTCCACAATGTTCAGTCCATCCGGCCGTCCGCCGCTGAGAAAATGAACCCAACGGAACAGCAACTGGGCATTAACCGGCTTCTCAAGCGAGGTGCGCGCCACATCGGCTATCCGACGGACCGACGGACGACGGCTGCCCGTTCCGAAATCCTCCACCTCCACCGTCTCATCACTCTGTAACATCCGGAGACGGCAACGCTCGATGTCATCCCAGATATAATACCGGTGGTCATCATACATGAGCATGCGGACAAGATAGAATAGATAAGGAGAATGTATCCCCTCCCCTCCCGTGTTCCAAGCCTTCAGCCTGTGACTGAAGAAAGCGCCCGTATGGTACAGCAAATGTGCGTTTCGCGGTAGCGGCATGAACATGCGATTATTGAAAAACAGGACTGACTCGCGCCAATCCTTGTCATGGTATGTTGTGATCCATGCAGGATTCAAACCTGCAACCCCCACATCCGTAGTGTGGTACTCTATTCAGTTGAGCTAATGGACCGTCCGCTTCTTTTTCAAAAGCGGCTGCAAAGGTACTGCTTTTTTCTGAATCCTCCAAATTTTTTTTCTCTTTTTTCAATTATTTTTGTCTTTCCGACCTCAATTTGTATTGACCGATACAATTCATAACAGAATTTATGGTTTATTTCCCCTTTTATTATATAGATACGTCTGCATTGTAAAATCTATCACATGATGTGATTTTTTTTATTATTGTCTGATAAAAATTGTAACCGCCAGGCGAATCAAGAGAGGGCAGAATCTACAAAAAACAAGCTTTTTTTTCGGCTTTGCAGAAAATTTGGAAAAATTTAGCAGAGAGCAATAAATCAAAAAAAGTCTAAAAATTTGGAGGATTCAGAAAAAAGCAGTACCTTTACACTCGAAAACGTTTGCAATTCGCAAATGGCGGACATATTGTATATAACAAATTAAGAACAAAATACTATGAAAAAAGCATTATTGATGATTCTTGACGGATGGGGCATCGGTGAACCGACGGATGCCAACGCCATCTATTCAACCAACACGCCGCACTGGACGGCACTCCTGAACAATTACCCCCACAGTCAGCTCCAGGCAAGCGGCGAGAATGTCGGTCTGCCGGACGGACAGATGGGCAACTCCGAAGTGGGACACCTCAATATCGGTGCCGGACGAGTTGTGTATCAAGACCTTGTGAAAATTAACCATGCCATCAAAGACGGCTCTATCCTCCGCAATCCTGAAATGGTAGCAGCCTATGAGCGCACCCAAACAACCGGCAAGAACCTGCACATAATGGGGCTTGTGTCCGACGGCGGAGTACACTCGTCGCTGGAACACCTGTTCTGCCTTCTCGACATTGCTAAAGACTACGGCCTGCAGGGGCGCACTTTCGTCCACTGCTTCATGGACGGGCGTGACACCGACCCGCGCTCAGGACTCGGGTTCATCGACCGTCTGGAGGAACACATGACCCGCAGTTGCGGCGAAATAGCCTCAGTCCAGGGACGCTTTTATGCCATGGACCGCGACAAACGCTGGGAGCGCATCAAAGAAGCCTACGACTGCCTTGTGGAAGGCAAAGGGGCAGCGTTTGAAAACATGCACGAGGCGGTGCAGGCGTCATACGACGCGGACGTGACGGACGAGTTCATCAAACCCGTTGTACACACACGCAACGGCAAGCCGGTAGCCACCATCGGCGAAGGTGACACGGTTATCTTCTTCAACTACCGCAACGACCGCGCCCGCGAAATGACCGTTGTACTCACGCAGGAAGACAAACCCGAAGAAGGCATGCACACCATCGCCGATCTGCACTACTGCTGCATGACTCCCTACGACTCGTCATTCACAGGGCTGCATATCCTCTTCCCGAAAGAGAACGTGCAGAACACTATGGGCGAGATAGTTTCAAAAGCCGGATTAAGACAACTGCGCATAGCCGAAACGGAGAAGTTCGCGCATGTCACTTTCTTCTTCTCCGGCGGACGCGACACTGAGTTCGAAAACGAAGAGCGCATACTCATCCCATCACCCAAAGTGGCGACCTATGACCTGCAGCCGGAGATGTCGGCACCGGAAGTGGCGGCAGCTCTCTGCGACGCGATGGACACACAACGCTTCAACTATATAACTCTCAACTTCGCCAACGGCGACATGGTGGGACATACAGGTGTGTACAACTCCATACAGCAGGCGGTTGTGACAATCGACATCTGTGTGGACCGCGTAGTGAAATCGGCGCAGAAGAACGGTTACAACGTGATTGTTATTGCCGACCACGGCAATGCCGACAACGCTGTGAATCCGGACGGCACGCCCAATACGGCGCACAGCCTCAATCCTGTGCCTTTTGTCTATATCCCTGCCGACGGAAGGACTGAGGGCATCCGTTGTGAAGACGGTATCCTTGCTGATGTGGCGCCTTCGCTCTGCCATATCATGGGATTGCAGCAGCCTGCCGAAATGACCGGACACAACCTCATTCACAATGACTGAAATCAGAGGACGATATGCCGCTTCCCGGCCGTTGGTAAAAGTGTTACAATGGCTGGGGAGCATGGTGCTGCTCACTTGCGCGGTGCTGCCGGTCTGGTTCGCTTTGCCGGACACGCAGTCCACAGGTGCGCTCAAACTGCTCCAGGCTCTGCAGACGCTTTCCGTCTTCCTGCTTCCGCCGTTGCTGATGGCGTATCTGTGGAGTGATGCTCCCGCGCAATGGCTGCGCATGCAGCCCACTCCGTCGTTGAAGGTCACGTTGGCGGCGGTCGGTATCATGCTGCTTGCCATGCCGGGCATCAACCTGCTTGCGGACTTGAACAGCAGGCTTGTGCTTCCTGAGTTTCTCGCGCCGCTGGAGGAAGTGATGAAGCGGATGGAGGAGCAGGCGGCTGTAATCACGCTGCGTTTCATGCGGACAACCTCTCTGGCGGGACTTGCAGTCAATCTGTCGGTCATGGCGTTGCTGCCAGCCATAGGAGAGGAACTCACGTTCCGAGGAGTGCTGTTCAACCTCTTCTCGCCGAACCGCTCGTCTGAGGCGCGGGTTCCGCATGCCGCAATATGGGCGGTGGCTGTAATCTTCTCGCTGGTTCACATGCAGTTCTACGGCTTTGTGCCGCGCATGCTGCTCGGAGCCTTGTTCGGCTATGTCGTCTGCTGGACCGGCAGCTTGTGGACATCGGTCTGGATGCACTTCACCAACAACGCCGTTGCTGTCTTGGCTTATTTCGTCGTCTTCCGCAGTGGCCTCAACCCGGACACCCTGGAGACTTTCGGCACCGGCGACACGCTCTGGCTCGGCATATTCAGTGTTCTGACAACCGTCCTTGCAGTCCTTCTGTTCCGAAAGAAGACAAAACCGAACCAAAATATATAATAATCCTATAAACGAAATCGCTATGTCAAGATTGTCAGAATTGATTCTGTGCCTTGTCACCTGCACGGCGACCATGGTAAGTGCAGCCACCTACAAACCTGCCACCGTGCCGAACCCGAAAATATCCGGACAGGACTCATACGTGAGCAACCCCGACAGCATCCTTTCCGCAGACGATGTGGAGTATCTGAACCGGTGCTGCCGTATGCTGGAAGACAGCACGGAGGTGGAAATGGCGATAGTTGTCCTGGACAGCATAGGCGGATACACACCTTTTGATTTCGGCTACGAGCTGTTCCAGCGCTGGGGCATAGGCAAGGCGGGAAGGAACACCGGCGTGCTAATCACCTTTGCGCTCGCCTCACGGCAGGTGCAGATAAACACGGGCAGCGGCATCGAGGGCGTGCTGCCTGATGCGAGGTGCAGCCGGATAATACAGGAGGACATGATTCCGCGCTTCAAAATGGGCGACTACGGCGGCGGACTGTGCGCTGGAGCAACTGCCATATACACAATATGCACCAATGGCGACGCGCCCGAGGAGCTGCTCAACATGACCTCGGCGACCAACCGCGGGAAGTTCGCGAGTGCGGACAAGGACGAGATTTCTGACTGGACATTGTGGATTGCTATCTCCGTTTTAGTATTCCTGACACTGCTACCGTTCCTGCTCATCGTGCTGTATCAGCGCAAGACGCAATCGACAACTGACGAGATGGAACAGCGGAAGGGTTGTCTGACAAAGATGATTTGCGTCGCCATCGTCTTCCCGTTCATCATACCGACTGTCATTTGGTTCTGGCACCGCTCCAAGCGCTCGCGCTGTCCGAAGTGCGGAAAACAACGCTACAAAGTGGTCCTCAGCACCAAAACCGATGCGGCGGGCGGCGGAAGACTCCTGAATGAGACCTACCGCTGCTCCGCGTGCGGCTATGAACACCACGAGACAACAGTCATCCCCGTCTCCTCCTATTCCGGCGGCTACAGTGGCGATTATGATAGCGACGACAGCTACGACAGTTACGACAGCGACTCCTCCTCCGGCTCATGGGGAGGCGGTAGCAGTTCCGGCGGCGGCGCAGGCGGCAGTTGGTAATTGACAGAAGATTTCTGTGTCTTGATTTGTCACTTGTAGAGACGGTATGCATACCGTCTCTTAATGTTATACCCCCCACAGTAGCGGCATAATATGTTTTGGCGTTCAAAAAGGATGATGGCTGTTCCACACAAATCCGTCCGTCACGCCAATCAATGCATAATCCGCGAAGAAGGTACATTTCATCAGCTGTAAATCTTTAGAGATACTTTAGTGATTCATTAGAGATTCATTAGTGATTCATTAGTGATTCTTTAGTGATTCAGCGGATAGCACCAACAGAACTCCAACATCAAAATACATCCATACCATACATACACACGCCTGCGTGAACGAACAAGTCCGCGTAAACACCCGCACATACACGCTTGCAGAGACGGGATTCATCCCGTCTCTGCAAGACCATACCGCATTATACCGCACACTATAAACACAACACAACACCATAGAGCCATAACACGTTATGGCTCTATGGTTATTCTCTATGGGATTCTCTGTGCGGTCCTATGCCGCCCTGTGCGGCGGCCCGTCCTGTCATCACCGGAGCGGCTCTATGCCCTCAGCGGCGCAGGATTCAAGGCCCTCCCTCCGAGCCGGCGGATGCCGCATACCGGAGATGATTATACTTCGTCGTCGGTCC
>Ga0310690_10003328_pt1 | contig 24287 bp, 29 predicted proteins | sample AusTroGonzalo_MG_2_FD_207661 | JGI IMG/M metagenome (GOLD analysis project Ga0310690, IMG submission 207661) | Bovine rumen microbial communities from tropical cattle in Woodstock, Queensland, Australia - Gonzalo_04 (v2) (version 2) | ecosystem: Host-associated > Mammals > Digestive system >... | reverse complement strand
TCCTTTTATAGATAGAGTAAATTTCTAAATTCTCATTTTTCCCCTACTACCTGCGACCATCCCACGGGATAGTTAGGAGTTACGACAACTTAAAACCCCACGAAATGCCTAAAATAATTTTTACGGATATTCCGCTGCACGAAGAGGAGCCCGACCGCTGCATGGACTGCCCGCTGTTAGGGTTGATCCCAAAAGAGGAACGGCAATACGGGCGCCAACAGTCACACGTTTGCCTGGGCACTCGCGAGTCACTATCTGAGCGCATGATTAAGGCGCGGCGATCTGAGAAGGACGCCAAGCACAAACTCGACCGACCATGCACTGCTGCAAACCTTTGGCAAGTGTGGCAGGAGAAGGACCCGCTACCCGGAGTTATGCGAGTGCGAACTGTTGACTACAACCGTTACCGACTGGCCTACGTGCAGAGCGGGCAGATGGTAATCAAATTCAGAAAACCAAGAGACAAAAAGAAATAAGTTATGGCAAAACCAAAAACGGCGCACGCTTACGAACTGGAGTTGCGCCAAATGATAAAGCACCGAACCAATGCAGACATGGAGCCCTGGCTATTACCCCAAGTTAGGGCGACGGCTAAAAACCTTGTTATGCTCGATAGGATTCAGTCGGAGTTGGAAGACGAAGACACCGAACTTGTTAAGCCTGTACCCGGTTCGATGGGACAGATAAAATACGAGGTTAATCCACTGCTACCCTACTACGACAAACTACAGCGCACACTGCTTATGCAATTCGAGGCACTTGGTTTGAATTACAAGACCACACCATCGAAGGTTAAGGAAGACACGAAGAAGGGAGTGGACGAGGAAGATCCTATGGTACAATTCTATAAAAACATGAAATAATGGCAAAGCAAGATTTGACAATGAATGAGTTTATTATAGCTCAGTTGGAACAGCCGGTGATCACTACTCAGATAGACGAAGAGACCGGCAAGAAGGTAAGGCGTGCGGCAACCGACCCGCGCGACGGTCACGAACTAACGGCTAAAGAGGCGATAGCCATGAAGCTGTTGCAAAATGCCCTGAATGGCGACATCAAGGCTGCACAGTTTATCATGGAGCAGGAGCGGATAGCCAAACAAAACGAACTATTACAAAAAAAGCGTAAGTAACTATGGCAGAAGAGAAAATCATCGACATCGAGGAGTTGCAGCAAGATAAGCACAACTTCAACCAGGGCACCAAGAAGGGCAAGCGACTGATGGCTCGCTCACTTCAGGAGTTAGGCGCTGTACGTTCTATCCTGTTGGATAAGGACAACAACATCATCGCTGGTAACAAGACCCAGGAGGCAGCGATCAAGGCTGGCATCAAGAAGGTGCGCATCATCGAGACCACCGGCGACGAGCTGGTAGCCGTTAAGCGTACCGATGTGGATATTGACAGCGTGAAGGGTCGCGAGTTGGCACTGGTCGACAATCTGGCATCGCAGGTCAACCTGTCGCTCGACGAGGTTGAACTGTCAACCATGACGGCTGAGCTCAACGGTTTTGATCCTAACAACTGGGGCCTGGAGGTTAAGGGACTGACTGACCAACAGTTTGAGCAGGAGTTCAACAGTGTGACCAACGACGATGCAGAGTACCCCATCATCCCCAAGTACGATGAGAAGCACGAGCTGTTTATCATCATCTCGGACAACGAGGTAGATGCCAACTATCTGCGCGAAGTGCTCAACATGCAGAAGATGAAGAGCTACAAGAGCGGCAAAGTAACCAAGAGTAATGTAGTACACATAAAGGATGTAATCAATGAGCTTAAAAATCGTAATCCCCAGTCATAAGCGCCACGACTGCGTAATATCCAAACGCCTGGTCGTCGATCCTATTATCTGTGTGGCCGAGAGTCAGGCAGAGATATACAAGCGATTCAATCCTGAGTGCGAGATTGTTACCCATCCAGACGACGTGATAGGGCTGATACCCAAACGTAATTGGATGGCGAAGCACTTTGGCGAGTTGTTTATGCTCGACGACGATGTGATGCGTCTGGTTAAGTTATACATCGAACCAGGCGAAACCGCTGCCATCAAGGATAAGGTAAAGATTACCCGCTTGATCAATGAGCTCTACGAGATGGCCTGCATGATGGATGTCAATCTGTTTGGGTTCACCAACTGCACCACGCCCACCATGTTCTACGAGCATAAGTGGCTGCACCTGGGCAAGCAGATCACCGGCTGTGCCTACGGTGTGCGCTATAATCCTAATATCTGGTGGAACGAGGAGCTGAAACTGAAGGAAGACTTTTGGATCAGCTGTTACGTCAAGTACAAGGAGCGCAAGGTGCTTACCGATATGCGCTACAATTTCCAGCAGAAGGGCACGTTTGCCAGTGCCGGAGGCCTGGCGAGCATCCGCACCCAGGAGGAGGAACGGCGCAACATACTGGCCCTGAAGTATGCGTTTGGCGACGTGATCTCGCTGAAGAAGAAGGGCAACAACGGCCGCGACAAAACAATAGACAAAGTACAGTATAATATCTCAGCATCATTCCCAATATGAAGATTATCGTAACCGGCAGCGAGGGCTTTGTAGGTACAGCCCTTTGCAGCAAACTTGAAAAGAAGAAGGACATAGAGGTAGTAAGAATCGACCGCAAGTTAGGCATCGAGGCCGCGCAGATAGGCGACTATCTGAGCGGCGATGTTTATGCGGTGATCCACCTCGCAGCCCAAACCAGCGTATTCAACACCGACCTGCATCAGATAGAGCAGGACAACATCGCCACGTTTATCGAGGTGGTACAGCAGTGCAACAAGCACAACGTCCGTCTGGTCTATGCGTCGTCGAGCACAGCCAACCACGGCAACACCACATCGCTCTACGGACTGAGCAAGCGGTTCGACGAGGAGTTTGCCCTGCTCTATGCTAAAAGCGCAATAGGCGTAAGACTGCACAACGTCTACGGTCCCGATCCACGGCCGGGCACCCTACTCCACGTGTTAATGAACAATAGTCAGGTAACACTATTCAACGCCGGCGAGAACGTGCGCTGTTTCACTCACGTCGACGACGCCACCGACGGACTTATTGCAGCGTGCGGTTTTAAGGACTACAGGCGCAAGATAGTGAACGTAGTGAACTTAGAACACACCCGCGTAGCCGACTTTGCCGAGGAGGTACGCAAGTACAACAACGTCCAGCTGATCTACGACGACCAGTGCCGAGAGCGCGACAACGTGACTCAGGCAGTAGACCCAAAGGTATTCACCATCCCGCTGCCCTATCGCTCGTATCGCGAGGGATTAAAGCAGATTTTCGCCCCAAACGTTGGCATAGGTTAAACCTCGGTTAATTAGAGTTTAAAGGTCTGATTTTTCGTCATTTTTTACTATCTTTGTGGTATAAATAATAATTATAAGTACCTGTAAATGAGCGGGTTACGAGTATTAACAATTTAAATATCAAGTAATTATGACAATCAGAACAATTAACGGCTACGACTTTTTTGAAGTTAGCTCAGCAATGCAGAAGGCCATCCGTAGATCGGATGTGAAGGTGGCAGGGTATTTCGCCCTGGAGCTGTGGACAAGCGGCTACAGGGATTACGTCTGGAAACGTCTGTTCACCATCAGCGCCGAGGATTGCTACGGAGTTCTAACCCAGGAGATCGAAGCACTGTGGCAGGGCCACGAGTTAGTCAACAAGAACAGCAGCACCCCAAAGGGACGAATATTCGTCAGCAAGGCGGTGCTGCTTCTTTGCGATGCACGTAAGTGCCGTGATGCCGATCACCTTCAGAACTTTGTCTACGACGGAAAGATGATCGACGTAGAAGCCTGGATAGAGGACATCAGGAAGGAGCCTGTACCTATTCCTGAGTACACGTTTGATGTTCACACCCGTAAGGGTAAGAAGATGGGCCGAACCAAGGCCGAGTTCTTCCGGGAGGAGCTGAACGCTCTCCATCCCCGTCAGCTGGGACTGTTCGACGATCTGGTAGAGATGCACGACTTCGGAAATCACTAAACGTTGGCATCGGTTAAACCTCGGTTAAATAGAGTATAAACGCCTGAAATATCGTCATTTTTTACTATCTTTACAGTAGAAATAAAAATAAAAGTTTCACTAATAAAGTATAGGAATTATGAAGAAGATCAGAATTTATCAGTTGCCTGCTAATCATCCAGCAACGTTCATGGATTTGGAATTTGTCACCGAGAACGACATCATGCCAAAGCTGAGTGACTACAACAAGGTGTATGAGACTGAGGTTTATAATGAAGTTAGTCTGGAGGACCTATTCATTGCCTACAATATGGGTAAGCTCCCTTACCAGGGCCGCAGCCTGAGTGTAAGCGATGTGATCGAGACTGGAGGAAAGTTCTACTATTGCGACAGTTACAGCTGGGAGCAGGTGAATCTCTAAAAAAAAAGTAACGTTATGGCACAGGTTTATGTAGGAACGTACTCTAAGTACAACAATGGTAATCTCGATGGAGCATGGCTTGACCTCTCCAAGTTTGAAACTTATGCAGACTTTATGAAGGCCTGCCGGGAGTTGCACAAAGACGAGCGCGACCCTGAGTTTATGATCCAAGACGCTGAGGGCTTCCCCGATGGTCTGAGTTGCATGGAAAGCCTGAGTGAACAGGAGTTCAATGATGTTAAACTCGCCATGAAGGAAGAGCAGCAGGAGGCTGATGGCAAACCAGCCATCAACATCATCGACTACAATGACAAGAGTTTCGCAGTTGTGGGCGACACCAAGGCTGTGAAAGACCAGTTGAAGAAGATGGGTGGACGCTTCAATCCGAAGCTAAGTTGCGGAGCCGGGTGGATATTCGCAAACAAGAGCCGCGAAGCAGTTGAGCAGTTCATCCAGAGTGGCGAAGTTATTGCGGCTGTTACCGCTGATCGCAAACAGCAGACTTCCGGCGGTGACATATTCGTTGCATGGCTTGACGAGTACATCAAGGCCGGAGGCGATCCCAGTATCAAGAAGTACTGTGTGGGAGCCATAAAACTGCACGATCACTTCTATCTGTTGGATAAGCCGAGCATGAATACTCGCTTCTGCTTCCATGATGAAGGCCCTGACTATGAGTACTACAAGTATCTGCACAAAGAAGAGAAACGTCTTGCCGACTACTTCAAGTCAGAGAACCTGGCTCAGTTTGACAACAAGATCAAACGTATAGAGAAGGGTGAGGAGTTCAGCGAGGACAAGAGAGTCTGGTGGTACACTGGCGACTACGACAAGAATAAGCTGTACCTTCAGTTCTATAATGATCGTGACGAAACAATGACTCTTTGCACTGACGAAGAGAAGAAGATGATCCTGAAGGGGTTGAAGTTTGCTCGTGGTTGCTTCGAGAAAAGGCTTGACCAATACTTGAAGCGTTACGGCACTTCTAAGCTGCATACTTGGACTTACTGGGCAGACGCGTAAGAGCGTCACCCAGTAACCACCGGTTTAAAAAAAAGTATGGCAAAGATAGATTTAACCCAGTTAGGCAATGCTTTCGGAAAAGCATACATGCGCTATTATGATAATGGCGACGCCGACGACTACCAGGAGATGTACGACAAGGGCTGCAAGCTGTTAGCCGATCCCCAGATGGTCCCACTACTGAACGACTTTGCACGCCACCGCCACGACTACATCACCAGTGACCGCGAGGTGGCTGCATTTGCCAAGGCTTACACCATGTGCACCCAGCAGGTGAGTCCGGAGTCGGTGAAGGTCTACCACATACCAATGGACGACCACATGGCACAGCTGATCTTGACAGCACTGATGGACAAGGCCCACCAGCAGGGCATCAGTCAGGAGACCAAGCAGGACTACCTGACGGCCTACGGCGATTTGAAGGAAAGTATGTTGAACCAATAAATAGCACAGATATGAAACAGTTGATAAATATCATCCAGGAGGATTACAAGAAGGAAGGCTTCACCCGCCGCGACTACATCATCTACGGCATAGTTGCCCCGGCGCTACTGGTTATACTGTGTGCCATAGGCTAAACGTTGGCACAGGTTAAACCTCGGTTAAATAGAGTATAAAGGTCTGTAATCTCGCTAAATTTTGCTATCTTTACAGTAGAAATAAAATAAAAGTTTAATTCACTAAAAGATAGGATTATGGAAAAAGACATGATTACCCTCCAGGAGCTCTACAAGTTCATATGCGAACAGGAGCACATCAGCCACAAGTCATTGAGATTTGGACGAGTTGGAAAAGGTGGAGCCGTTTGTTACTATATCGGCACCAGAGTCGTATCAATTAAGATTGATCTTTATCGCATCTGCATCGGAGCTGCCTACGCTCTCTGTCATGAGGTAGCACACCAGATTCTCATTGAAAAGGATGGCAACGCCACTCACAACAAAGCCTTCAAGAAAGAAGAGAAGAGACTGGTAGAAGCCTATGCAAATTGTGCAATCGCTCGCAAACTGATTTTTTAACCCAGTAACAGCAAGGAACTATGGCAAAGAAGATTACAAAGAAGTTCGTCGGTGATTTCCTGACCAAAACCCGGGGAGAACTGAATTGGTGTGTGTTTTCGTTCGACAAGAATACAGGTCGCCGCGACCTGGCGCATGGTGGTTACAACTTCCTGAACGCCTTCGCAGTGATGACGGAGCAACTATCGAAAGGATTCGACGTGATCCTGACCAACAAGGAAGGCTGGGAGTTCAGCTGGAAGTTTGAGCACGAGAACCACCGCCGAGTGAACTACAACGAGATGAAACCGTATGAGCTGATCATTGACAGCTATTCGTACACGATACACAAGAAGTACATCTAAAACAGAAGTAACTATGAACGAGGGAAAGATTTACGTAAGTTTCCACGTTGGACGTGGCGGAAACTTCAACAACCCAGGGCACCTGAGTTTTCACGGCGAGGAGGACTTTCAACAGCTGATACAGCGTTGCTCAGATGTGTGCATAATAATCAGCGAGGACGCAAACGGGCAACCGCTGCCCGACGACGACTGGCAGCTGGTTGACACCGGGAGCAACGTTATACTACAGGGGCGCGACGAGATAGAGGCAATGACCGGGCGACTGGAATGGGACACCATTTACGACACGGACTACGTGACCACCGCAGACGACCTGAGCCAGAGCGAGGTCGATCTGATTTGGAAGGCCTACTGCAACGAGGAGTATATGAGCGACGACCTGAAGGATGCCATCTGCACCCGCATGGGCAAGTATCGCGCCCGGAGCATCAAGCAGTACCCCGGGAGTCTGGTGGTAGAAATCCAGGACGGCTCGATGACCATCGACGTAGACCAGCAGTACGGGCTTTTTACCCGCGACGAGTGGAAGGAAGACCTGGAGGACCGCGACTTCTGCCCGCTGTCGGTCGAAGAGATTCTTGATCGGATGGACTACTACGATGCCACCACCGAAACAGGCTTTTTCAGCAAGGAATAAGCCAAACGTTGGCACAGGTTAAATTTCGGTTAAATAGAGTATAAAGGCCTGAAATCTCGCTAATTTTTGCTATCTTTACAGTAGAAATAAAATAAAAGTTTAATTCACTAAAAGATAAGTAATTATGAAAGCAACTGAGATTTACAGAGTAGTGGTAATCGAGCCTAATTACGAGGCTATCACTCGCGGAACCTTCTGCCTGACAGCAGAGAGTCTTAACCAGGCAATTGCCAAGGAGATCGAGACCTACGAGAGTATCGGTTACACCACCGAAGACTACCAGCTCCACAAGTGGGCTGAGCGTCACCTGGCTGAAGGATGGAGAACAGTGACACACCTGAAGACTCTCACCAGAGTTACAGATTTCGGTATCAAAAAGCTCCACATCGGCTACACTACCTATCAGGCTCAATAAGGTGGGAGCAATCCCACCAATGTTTAACTCTATAAAAGAAAAAGGAACTATGGCATTTATCAGAATCACAGCGATCACACCAGGAGCTAAGGGCACCTGTAAGTATGACAGAACCTGTCTTGACATGGACTTTGCACGCGAATCGGGGCTACTGAAGTATTCGTACTGGTTGCACCATGTGAAGGTGGGCGACACGCTCATCGTCCCCTACAAGATGATAGACGAGATCAGGGAGAACGGCAAGGGAGTATTCGAGTTCAAACTGGAACACCCCAAGTATGCTAACCAAACGCTCTACAGCGACACCAACCCCTACGAGGTGGTAGAATGGAAGAGCGAGACATGCGTTGTACTGCGACCTATGGACACAGCCGACTACACCGGACCTATGGGCGAGCACTGCGACACCTACATCAGCCGACCAGACTGGCCCACCTTCACCGTGCGTGAACATAAGAACGGCGGACTGTATGAAGCGGGGACAAACTGCTGCCCGTACATCCTGGCGGAGAAACCGTACTACCGCCGCGATCCATCGTTCTAAAAAAAAAGTAAAGTTATGGCACTACAGAAAGAAACCGAGAAAAAGCTGAGCACAGTGTTTCAGTATCTCAAGAGAAATGGCGCAGACAATGTGGCCCAGTTGATAACCGAGATCATCCGAGCTGAATGCCGTACCAAGCGGAGCACCCACTTCGACCTGTACGACTACGCCGATAAGACTGGTCGCCGACACATGGAGGGCATCTACTACAACGACGGCAAACAGGTGGTATCAGACGGCCACCAGCTATTGGTACTAAACGAGAAATACGACGAGGACCTGGAGGGCAAGATCATCGACAAGAACGGCGAGGAATGTGCCGGAGTATATCCCAAATATATGATGGTGCTGCCCGAGACACTCGACGACTACGAGCCCACCGAGATAGACATCGAGAAGTTCTACAGCTGGATAGACGAGCGACGAGCTGCCTACCAGGTGGACAACTTCGGTAAAAAGACCAAGTGGAGCGACGAATGGTATGTGAAGATAGGCCACTGTCTGTTCAAGGCTTCACGCTTCCACCTGTTGATCAAGGCGGCCAAAGAGCTGGAGTCGCTTACCCTATATACCAAAGATTCGGAGCAGGGCGCTGTGGTAAAGAGCGATAAGGGCATATTTATGTCGATGCCCTGGCGCACCACTGACAGCGACGACGTGCTCGACCTGAACATAAAAAGTGAAACCGAAAAAGCAGAAGAGAAATGAACGAGAAGGGAAACTTTAAACTGAGATTTTTCAGCAACCACCGCGAGCTTGGGCCATTTGTATGGCCTGAGCTCAATGGGGTAACACGTGAGTGGGCCGAGGCTGTCACACTGGGTGTCTGCATCGGCATGCGAGCCAAGTACAAGCATCCCAGGGTGGAGCTGTACCAAGTGACTGACGAGGGCGAAACGCTGGTGCGCGAGCAAAGGTAAACCCAGAACGCAAATGCAGCTGATAGTTACATCGGGTACAAGCAACCGCGCAACTGTTACCAAGCAGTTTGCCGGTTGTTTCCTAATGATTAATATTTAACATTTTATTAAACCAAAAAAATTTTTTTCTAAATGTCATTAAAGTTAAAAGTAAAGAAGACGCTCCTGAAGCGCAAAGTAGACGGTGCAACCGTTAATGGTTTTTATGGTCGTGTGATCACCAACGGCACAAAGTCGTTCGAAGACATCGTTAAGTCGTCGACCCACGGTTCGACCCTGGATTATCGCGAGGCTGAGCTGGCTTGCAAGATGATGATCGACGGCATAGCCGACGCCATCAAGCAGGGATTCATCGTTGACCTGGGTGTGCTTGGTAAACTGTACCCAGCCGTGAATGGCAAGTGGGACCAGGATGCCGACAACCTGAGTCTGGCCGACATGAAGCCGAAGGTGAACTACAAGGCCGGTGACGACATCAGTGCAGCCATCAAGGGCGCACAGCTGAGCTGGACCACCGAGCAGGAGACCGACGAGAACACCGTGAAGGACGACGACCAGCCGGCAGGCGGCGATGGTGGAAACACCAACACCGGCGGCAACGGTGGTAGTCAGGGCGGCGACCTGGAGCCATAAGGACTGAGGGGCATCGGAAACGGTGTCCCTCGCATTTTTTTACAACAAAGATAATATAGAACTATGACCCCACAGGAGAAGGAACAAGCGCTGGCGGTGCTGGCGCAAAGATTGGACGAACAGAGGGCGCAGTTGGCCGCTATCGAGCCGCGACTACTGGAGTATTTCGAGGGATTGGCCAATGAGCCCGATGTGCACAATGGTTACGAGATACTTTGCGGCGTAAAATTATTGCGGCTGATGCGCACCTACGAGGTTGACACAGACGAGGTGCAGAAGACGATCCACGTGTTTGAGGGCAACTGGAGCCGCGACGCTAAGGGTATCTGGCGACACCAGTCGGGCGGAGTCAGGCAGCCCGGACGACAAGGCCCCGAGGTTTATCGTTTCGAGCCATTCCAGGTGTTCGTGTTCACAGCCGTGTATGGTGTTAAAGGATGGATAGACACCGAGCTGACCACAGCCGACCGCTATCCCACCCAGACCGAGCGAGTGACCGACGACAATCGTATCGAGGACCTGCGCCGTATGTGCGTGCGCTTCATCTGCTTTATGCCTCGTAAGACCAACAAGACGGGACTGGCTGCACTCATCGGCTGCCACGACTTTATGCTGGGCGACGACGATGCGATGGCCGTGTGCTGTGCCAACTCGCAGGATCAGTCGAAAATCTTATATAAACGACTGCAACAGTTAATCGGACAGTTCGACCCCCAGGGCCGACGCATACGCAGCACCGCCACCGAAACCAACTGGCGACCGGGCCAAATGCGATCGGCATCGGCCTACGCCATGAGTGCCGGCGGCAAGACCAAAGATGGACTCTTCGCCTCGCTCTGTCTGGCCGACGAGTACGGCAGCGCAGGATATACCAACGGCAACAGCGACATGGGCAATCTGGTAAAGGTAATCGAGAGCTCTATGGGTCCGCGACGCGAGGGGTTGACATTCATCACCACCACTGCCGGTAACATCCAACAGGGCCCATTTGTGGAGCTACTCGACGCCACTCGCATAGGACTGATGATGGAGCTGAAATACGACACAGGCGAGGAGGTGCCATCGGTAGCCAACGACCGCTGGATGTGTCTGCTGCTTCAGCCCGACGACTGGGAGACCGACGAAGACGTGATATTCACTGAGCGCAATCTGCGACGCAAGGTCAATCCTATGCTCGGCAAAATCGTACAGCACGCCTTCTACGAGCAAGCCATCGCCGACTCGATGCTTGATCCCATCACCAAGCAGGAAACCATCACCAAGCTGTTCAACGTTTATCGCACTCATACAGCTACCGAGTGGATCAAGCCTGAAGTGGTGCGGGCACTACAGAACGAGCTGACCATCGACGCCTACACCAAGCAGGGCGGGTGGGTGATATTCACTGGGCTGGACTTCTCGCAGGGCGACGACCTACACACCGCCGGCTATCTGGCAGCACGCAAGCACCACTCGGGCCACGGCTACGAGCTGTTTGCTGACTTTGATGCCTGGATTAAGCAGGACGTGCTGGAGCGATCGTCGATACGTCCGCTGTATGAGGAATGGATTCAGAAGGGGTGGCTCCACGTCAGCCCCGGCGCCGTGTTCCAGCCATCGCTATTCGTGAAGCGGTTCGACGAGCTGCTATCGAAGGGCTGTCAGTTCCAGTACTTCGGCTACGACCCCTATCAGAGCAAAGACCCGATAAACACGCTGAAGGCCTATCTACAGGAGAAAGGCGTGGCGCAGCCCGACAAGTACGTGATCCCCGTGTCGCAGAGGAATGCGTGGTTCAACGCGCCGACCGACGACCTGGCCCGCGCCATCAAGAGCCCGATACCATACATCACCTTCTCGGCCAATCCCATGTGGCCGTGGCTCTTCGGCAACTGCGTGCTGAGTATAGAGGGTAAGGACATGGACTTATCAAACAAGAAACCCGTAAAACGAAGCCAGTCAGACAGCTGCAAGGTCGATCCAATTCAGTGTATCACGATGGGCCTCGGGCTGATGACTCAGTATGAATCGCAGAATCATTAAATGCAACTGCGCTGCCAATTGGGGACAGGTACATGGCATCAGCCATCGGCCATGCCACGTACCTGTCCCCTTGGCAGCGCCATTGGCAGCGAACGACAGCAAGAGTAATTAATTAAAAACAATAGGAACTATGATTACAGAGAAGGTTAAGGTGTTCGCCAAGACCGTTGAGGACACGGCGGCGGCACAGATTAAAGAGATGAGTGAGTGCGATGCCTACAAGGATTGCACGGTGAGAATTATGCCCGACTGCCACGCGGGAGCGGGGTGCACCATCGGCACGGTGATTGCTCTGGGCGGGCGCATCGTGCCTAACACGGTGGGCGTCGACATCGGCTGCGGCATGCTGGTGGTATGCCTCGGAAGGAAGGACATCGACATGGAGCGGCTGGACGATGTGGTGAACAACGAGGTGCCGAGCGGATTCAACATCCACGAGCGGAGCCAGAGCGCAACGAAGTTGCCCGAAATGCTATACTGCCGCGAGGCGATAGACGTGGACATGGCGCTGCGCTCCATCGGTTCGCTGGGCGGTGGCAACCACTTCATCGAGGTGGACGTGAACGAGAAGGGCGACAAGTTTCTGGTGATTCACTCAGGCAGTCGCAACCTGGGCAAGCGTGTCTGCGAGTATTGGCAGAAGCGTGCGCTGGAGTATTGCAAGAAACTGGGCGTGAACGAGCAGGAAATCATCGCCCGACTGAAAGCCGAGGGCCGTCAGCGCGAGATAGCGCAAGCCATCCGCGAGGCGAAGGAAAACGCGCCCAAGCTGAACAAAGACTTGACATTCATCGAGAACGACGATGCCGCGCATTATCTATTCGACATGCACATCAGTCAGCACTACGCAATGGAAAACCGCCAGAAGATGGCCGAGATCATCTGCAAGGCGATGGAGTGGAAACCCGTGCGCCAGTTTACTACCATTCACAACTACATCGACACCGAGCACAACATTCTGCGCAAGGGTGCTGTGAGTGCGCTGGCTGGCGAAGAGCTGATTATCCCGATGAACATGCGCGACGGCTCGCTCATCTGCATCGGTCGCGGCAATATCGACTGGCTCTACTCGGCACCCCACGGCGCAGGTCGTCTGATGAGTCGCAAGCAGTGCCTCGACACGCTGAAGATGGAGGACTTTGAGCGCGAGATGTCGGATGTATATTCTACCAGCGTATGCCGCGAGACCATCGACGAGAGTCCGATGGCCTACAAGCCAATGCAAGAGATACTGGATTGCATCGGCGGCACGGTGCAAGTGGTCGACATCATCAAGCCTATCTACAACTTCAAGGCCAAGACACCCGAGAAACCCGACTGGAAGGCTCAGAAGCATAAGGTAGTGAAATAATAACGAAACAAACAGTAACTATGATTATCGTAAAGACAACGAATGGCGATCGGTTTATCAACGAGGCCGAGACACTGCAAGTGAATCACAACCGCGACAAGGCTGAGGTGGAGGTGTGGCCCAGCCGCTGGGGCAACCAGCAACAGACGCCGCAGTACTACCTCATCGAGCATGTGGAGATGGTGGTGTATCTGAACGACAAACAGCCCGCGCAATGGACCGACGAGGGATCGGCGCTGGAGAAGCTGAAGGCCGAACTGAGTGACCAAGTAGAGAGCAACAGCGAAATGCGCGAGAATATGATAACACTGCAACAAGAGCGCGACGAGCTGGAGGAGAAACTGGCCCGCGCTCGATGCCAAGGGGACAGTCCCCAGGCAGACGGCTGCCAGGGTACAGTCCCCAAGGCATCGAAAAAGTTAGAATGGCACGCCATCAGTCCCATACTGGGCGACTGCACCCAGACGTTCGACGTGGTGGGCTGCGACGGAATGCCGTTCGCCGACTTCCTGATGCAAGCCATCCGCCACGACCGCTACGTCAGTCTTGACTTCAAGTGCAACGGTATGTATGTGTGGCGAGGCCGATACGACGACGAGCGCGTGAACCAGGACGACGCTGCCAAGATGCCCGCGGGCATTCAGGGCACCCGAGTGCAGAGCGCCCGATGCAATGGCGGTTGGGGCCAGATGAGCTACGATGTGGTGCTATATCCCTGCGAGGAACTGAAAAACAAAGAGTAAACCCTCGACCGAATTATGACCGAATTACGACCGGATTTTAATTAAAAACGACCAAAAAAGTATGAAGGACGAAAAAGCATACAAGGGTTGCGCGTGGTCGCTGATGGGACTGATAGCGCTGAGCATCGCTCTGAACGTGTGGCTGTTGACGCGCGAGCAGGTGGAGCCATCGGTGGTGGTGGAGCACGACACATTGTGGCGCGATACCACCATCTATAAGCCCGTGGCGGTGGATAGCCACAAGACGGGGGAAATCGTGTATATCAAAGTGCCCATCGTTGGCGCCGGCTGTCAGGCAGATGTCGGATGTCAGGGGACAGGGACATGGCAGGAGGCTGCCACGTACCCGTCCCCAGACATCCCGCTGACATCTGAGCGTCCGGACTCCATCAGCGTGGCGATACCCATCGAGCAGAAGCGATACGAAGATTCGCTATATACGGCGTGGGTGAGTGGCTATCGGCCGGCGCTGGACTCGATACGCATCTATCACCCGGAGATAGTGACCACCATCACCGAGACCATCGTGAAGCGGGCACCGCGACTGAGCGTCGGCCTGAGCGTAGGCCCCGGCATCTCTATCGACCGACAGCGCCACATGGGGATATACGTCGGCTTTACCGCCAACTATCGCCTGTGGCCCAAATAATAGTATTAATCTTTAAAATCGAACGAAAATGAAGAATTTAATCGCATTTGTTTGCCTTTGCGCCTACGTGATGGGTGCCATTGGCGGTTTTGGTTACGCACTGTATGGTGGCTCATGGCCCATCGCCATCGCCATTGTGATATTGGCAGTTATGGCATGGCCCACAGCCGTGAACCAGTGGCGCGTGCTCAACCCCGAGTAACTGGGACACTCTGAATACTGTTGATAATATTGCGAAAGCTCAAGCCGTGAGGCTTCACGATCCGCCCTGTGAAGGGCCGACACGAAGTGTAATGCAATGAATAAGATGTTTTTCATGACATGTTGAAAATGGAAGCCCGTGCCGGTTGGCGCGGGCTTTTTTTTTGTGCCCATCATTTTCGTGACCTCACGAAAAAGATAGTCACATTAATACCATTTTCGTGAGGTCACGAAAATGGTGGTGCGCTACTAAGTAAACCCCCGACACAAATACATACGAGATGTGTATGGCAGATAATGGCACGATAGAAATCAAAGGACTCGACGAACGCATCAAGCAACTCGGCGAAGCACAGACCAAAAACCCCATGATGCAGCGACGCATTCGTGAGGTAATAAAGCAGGTACTGGGCCGAGTGCGCAGCGAACTGCAAGGCGATGCTCAGCAGGGTCTACAGATGAAGAGTGACCCGCGCCAGGCATACAAGGCCGTGCGCTATGCCGTGTATAAGCGAATACTTGGCGGACAGGTGAACATACTGCAAAGCCGACGCGCCGGAGCTATGCGGCTATACGAACCGCCACGCACACTACAAGAGGGGCAGCGAGGCGGAAATCGACGCCGACGCACCCAGCGCACCACCGACCTAATGAGCTATCGTGGCAAGGATCGTGGATTCATCCTGCGATTTCTGAATGCAGGAACCACCGAGCGCAAGACGCGCTACGGAAGCCGTGGAGCGATAACGTCACGTAACTGGTTCGGCAACGCATCGCAGCGCCATCTGAACGAGGCCGCAGAGCAGATAGACCGCATGATAGAAGACGTGATTCGTGGAGTAATGTATTAAAACATCGACATATATGGCAGACGTAATAACCAGATTTAAACTCGAGACCACGCAGTTCGACTCGAAACTACGCGACACCGCCAAGGGGTTGCGCGAGATTTCGCACCAGGCATCGCTGGGCGGCAAGGACTTCGACAACTTCAGCAAGAAGGCCATTGAGAGTGCTCGCGCACTGGGCACAGTGCAGAGCGGTGCCACCAACACCAAAGACAAACTGCGCGACCTCGTTGGCTCATATAACGACGCGGCAAAAGCCTACAACGAACTGACCGACAAAGCCAAGCAGGGCGAGTTTGGTAAAGCAATGAGTCAGAGCCTTCAGCAGCTACAGCAGGAGATAAAGCGCACCAAGGAAGACCTCTATTCAATAGGCGACGCCACAAAGGGCGGCGGTGGTGGTATCGGCAGCAAGTTCACCGACATGCTATCGGTGGCCGGTGGTACACTGGTGGCACAGGGCGCGATGAAGTTGGCTGACGAGCTGAAGGCCACAGTGCAGCAGGGTTTAGAGTTGGCACGCGCTGGCGAGGGTATTCGCGCGGCATTCGACAAGCTAAACAATCCAGGACTACTCGCCAATCTGCGCGAGGCCACACACGGCACCGTGACCGATATAGAACTAATGAAGGCAGCGGTGAAGTTCAACGACTTCAAACTACCCGTCGAGGAATTGGGCACGATGTTGGCGTTTGCACAACAGAAGGCGAAAGATACTGGCCAATCGGTGGATTACATGGTGGAAAGTATCGTGACTGGACTCGGACGTAAGTCGGTGATGATTCTGGATAACCTCGGACTGAGTGCCGCTCAGATCAAAGAGAAAATGAAGGACGGCGGCGATATGACCAAGGCCGTGGGCGAGATAATCCGCGAGGAAATGGCAAAGGCCGGCGACTACGTGGAGACAGCAGCCGACCGAGCCGCACGTGCCGCAGCACAGACCAAGAACGAGATGGAGGAATTGGGCCGAGCAGCCATGCCCGTGGCCGAAGAGTTCGACAAGGCATGGAACACCATCAAGATAGGCGGCATGCAGCTGATAAACAAGGTGCTGGTGCCAATGGCCAACTCGCTGAAGTGGATACAAGAGACACTGGGCAGCACATCGACCGAACTATTCGAGAAAGCATGGAGCAAGGCTGGTGGCGAGGTGGGCTCGAATGTTGACGACAAAGGTAACTACATACGCCGACCTGCACAGAAGGGGGCAACGGGATTCGACTGGGACAAAGGTACATGGAAACCCGGCTACACGGGCGCCATCTACAACAGCGCCACAGGTCAGACCGAGCTTCCCGAGGTGACCGTGCAAGGCCACACCCCCACCAAGACCACCAGCACAGGCGGAGGTGGCGGAGGTAGCAACCGACAACAGATAAATATCACGTTCAATGCCGACAAAGCAGCCCTGGCCGGTGAGCATGGCACAGACACCATGCCATCGGTATGGGGAATGCTTGACGAAAAAGGTCGCAAGCAGGTAATCGACACTGGCGCGAAGGCATTCGACCTGGGCAAAGACATCACCGAGAAGGACCTGAAGAAACTGTTGGGCAAAGACAAGAAGGAGGACAAGAAGGACGAAAAAGTGATGGACAGCATGACCAAGCTGACCAGCGGTGTGACGGGCATCTTCAGCGGCATCGAGCAGATGGGCGTGGAGCTACCCGAGGGCATGAAGCTGGCGCTGAACGCCATCAACGGGCTGATGTCTATCGCCCAGAGCATCCTGATTGTGGTCGAGACCATCAAGGGACTGGAGGCCGTCGGGCTGTTCAAACTCGCTGGGGGTGGTATAGTGCCGCACGCTGCGGGTGGATATATGATAGGCGGTAATAGCTTCAGCGGCGACAACATCTATGCGGGCGGTGCATGGGTGAACAGCGGCGAGCTGGTGCTTAACAAGGCGCAGCAATCTACGCTTGCCACACAGTTGCAAGGTCAGGACCGACAGATGCACGTGGTGGGCGAGCTGAGCGGCGAGAAGATAATCCTGGTGGCCAATCGCACATTCAGACGCAAAGGTCAGGGCGAGATAGTAACATGGTAGCGCGAGGGATAATGAGGAAAATGTAAAAATGTAAGAATGTAAAAATTATAAGATTATGGCACTGAATGGTAATAAAGTTCTGATATACTTAAACGGCACGGCGATAGCCAGCTGCAAGAGTTGCGAGGTGCAGACCGACTGCGGAGTGATAGAGGTGGCCAGCGCCAGCGAGCAGGTGTGGCAGCAGTTCATTGCGGGCCGCAAGACGTGGGCAGCCACAGCCGGGTTCCTGATACTGGCCAACGCCGACGTGCAGAAGCTGCTACAGGTGGGGCAGACGGTGACGCTGAAATTCAAAGGTCGCGACGGAGCTGACACAACCGGCGTCAGCGGCACGGCCATCATACGGACCTGCCGAATAACGTCATCGCAGGGCAATCTGGTGCAAGGTTCATTCGCATTCCAAGGCACGGGAGCGCTGGCCGCACCCACCACATAGGTAAACCCCCGAGCCATTTCTGCGGATATATAGAAAGTACTTTTATATCAAGCAGAAATGGCCAAAAAATATTCAATCACATTCAAGAGCCTGCGGGCCGGCGTGGTATATACCCTGAGTATATACGACCCCGACTACGCAGGCGAAACCGTAACCCCACTGAAGCCAGCGGGCACACCATTCGTGACCGACGAGGACGACACCGACGACCTATTCACCCCCATACGCACACAGACGGGCTATCTGCGCATCGTGGACGACGGTAAGGACCTGAACGGCAACGCCTTCGACTGGAAGGAGCTGGTGCCGCAGACCGACACCGATCGCCCCGTGAAGCTGAGCCACATGGAGCCTAACCCCGACGCGGGCGAGGAGGGCGAGCCCGACGAGATAGAGGTGACGGACTGGTTGGGATTTATGCAGGCGCAGAACTTCAGCGGTCAGCTGTATCAGATGCCGCAAGAGCGCGAGCTGCCCGTGCAGTGCGCCATCAGCGCAATGATGGGACAATACGTGGACACCACCCAAACCGCCATCAAGAACTTTGCCTATTTGCTGAAGGCGGCTCTGGAGAGTGTGCCCAGCGAGGGCCGACCTACACACGTGGCCGTGCAGGGCGGAGCAGCAGCGCAGGCGTGGCTGCTGAAGCGACTGGACTGGCAGAACCTCATCGGCGAGGACGACGACGGGCAGGCCACCGCGCGATACGACTACTACACCTGCATGGAGGATATGTGCAACTATTGGGGACTGACCGCCCACACCTATCGCCACTGGCTGATACTGGAGACAGCCGACGACAGCGAGGCCGACACATGGCTAACGATGACCACTGAGGAACTGGCAACGATGGCCGGGGGCACAGCAGCCGGAACCACCGATGCCGAGTGGGACGTGAAGGCTCTGAGCGGAGACATCTTTGCCAGCGCACAGCTGGACGACACCCGCCTGCGCGGATACTCGAAAGTGGTGGTGAGCGCCGAGACGGGCGACGACGGCGAGGGACTCATCGACTATGCCACCGACCAGATGGTGGACGTGATGGACAAGAAAAACTACGGCCCCTCGATACAGGACGGCGACAAGTTTGTGTCATACACCGAGGACACGATGTCGTTCAGCTACGCATTCGAGTCGATGGCAGCTTACGAGGGTTATGGATCGTTCAACATTGCATCAATATCGCAACTGCGCAGCGGTTCGTACTCGAAAGTGCCCGTGATGCGCATAAAGAAGACCTACGCCGCAGCACAGCCCGCAGCCATCAGCATGGCATCGGTGTATGAGCACTGCTTCTTCAACGGATCGCTGAAGATAACGGGCGACACCTATCGACTGGCCACCAAGTACGAGAGCCAGGACGACGTGGTGAAGGAGATGGGCGGCGGTAGCGGCAACAAGACGATGGTGGTGGCGCTGGGCATAGGCGCAACGCGCCAGACGTGCAAGTGGTTCAACGGGCAGGACTGGCAGGACCAGTCGTGCACCTTCACCCTGAGCGTGGGCAACACCGACGGCACATTCTACGTGGTGCGCACGGTGAGCGGTGCCGTGTGGAAGAGCAACACCATCAGCCCACCCATCGGCGGTGTGGCCGGTCGCATATTCTTCGACATCTACGGCTCGACCGACGTGGACGAGCGCGACGGGCAGCGCAGCTTCGAGATAGCCGACTTCGGCATATCGTTCGGGCGCAGCGACATGACGTTCGACCAGCAGCACTGGTACACCGACCGCCGCAAGAGCGACCGCACATACAAGGCCAACAACGGCAACGCCAATGCCGAGGAGTACGACGTGAACGGCATCTACGGCAGCGACAATCGCATGTCGTATGGATTCGGCCTGCTGATGAATGCCGACAACACATATATGGGCAAGCTGGCCTACGGAGCGCTGAGTCTGTACCCCGAGCAGTGGCTGGCCAACCGCGTGGCTCAGTACTGGGAGCACTCGCGCCGACAGTTGCGCGTGGACCTGCGCACCGACCAGGTGGGCGAGATAACACCACAGCAGCACCTGGCCATCGACAGCAGCGAGATGTACCCCGCGTCCATCAGCCACGACTGGCGCAACGACGTGACCACCGTGATGGCCATCGAGGTTGATCCACTGCCCGAACCCGAAGAAGAATAAAAAGCACAACGAGATATGAGACTAAATCAAGAGAAAATAAGACGAATGGTGGGCGCCGGCAGTGGCAATGCCGGTGGTGGTGGCGTGGGCGACATCAGTCAGATGTTGGCCGGCTATGCCACCCAGGAGTGGACGTCGAAGAACTACCTGTCGATCGACTTCTTCAGCCGGCTGTTCACTGCCCACGGCACGGGCGAGACCACCGTGTCGCCCAACGATATGGAGAGCACCATCACCTCGATAGAGGCGATGTTCGGCTTCTGGACCCAGGAGTACATCAGCGCTCTGGGTCGCGGCAGCGGCGGTGGTGGCGGTGGCGCAGGCACCATCATCCCCGTGGATGAGAGCACCATCACGGCCGAGACCATATTCAACCGAGGCGACGCGCTGGCCATCAACGGCACCGTGTACCGCTGCACAGCCAGTGGCACCGATAACATGCCGCTGGGAATAGTAGTGCAAGACGGCACACCCGTATATCAGGACTACAAGAACCACCGCGCATGGGTAATCGGAGACAACGCACTGCAAGAGGGTTGGGAAGTGTGGCTCAACTCTGGGCTCGATTTTTATATAGAGTGGTACGGCGACCGACTGAGCCAGGCCGAGCGCGACATCCAGACACTATATACGCTCGTAGCATCTGGCGGAGGTGGCGGAGGTGGCGGCGGCAGCCTCGACCCTGCGATTATGTGGTCGCTGCTGTCGTCGGGAACATCGGAGCAGATAAACATCACCCACCTGACGGGAGCGCTGAACGGCTACGCCCTGCAATCGTGGGTGCAGACTTACGTGGGTCAGCAGGGATTCGTGACCGCCACCGCCCTCGCCACCGTGCTGGGCGACTATGCCACCAAAGCATGGGTGCAGAGTCAGGGCTATCTGACTGAGCACCAGAGTCTGGACGGATATGCCACCGAGCAATGGGTATCGGCCAACTTCAACAACTACGTGCTGCCCGTGGCATCGAGCACAGCCCGAGGCGGTGTGAAGATAGGCTATCAGACCAGCGCCACCAACCGCAACTACGCCGTGCAGCTATCGAGCGAGAAGATGTATGTGAACGTGCCTTGGGTTGATACAAACACATGGCGCGACTGCATAGACGCACTTGACAGCACAGCAACGGACAAGAGCCTGAGCGCCAACATGGGCCGAGTGCTGAACGAGACCTTCGACAACTATCTGCCGCTATCGGGCGGGACCATCACCGGCAATCTGACCGTCGAGGGACTATTGGCAGCCAGCAACCGCGTGAAGATAGGCGACATATACATCGGATACGACAGCGACCACAATGCGCTGGAGATATACAAGGAAGACACCACCGACCCCACCCACCCGCACATATCGGCCAACCTGTATGCGCTGGGTGGCATCAGCGCACTGGGCTACGGCCCCGGCGGTGGCGGTGGTGGCGGCACGGCGCTGAACCCCGTGGACGAGAGCACCATAACAGCGGCCACATACTTCCACCAGAACGACGTGATAGCGCTGAACGGCACCATCTACCGATGCACCTCGACCACCAACAATCTGCCCGTGAGCGTGGTGTTCCAAGGCAACAAGATACTGTACGACGAGTACAAGGGCCACCGCGCCTATGTGATAGCAAGCAGCGCCGTGCAGCAGGGATGGGAGGTATGGCTCAACTCGGGCCTCGATTATCACATCACCCTGCTCTACGACATGGCGAGCGCCAACCAACGAGCCGTGTACGACATAGAGCGTCGCATCGGCACCGATGGCGACCTGGCCACCAAGCAGTGGGTGCAGAGTCAGGGATACATCACCCAACTGCCCGACCTATCGCCATACGCCACCAAGCAGTGGGTGCAGAGTCAGGGCTATCTGACCCAGCATCAGTCGCTGGCCGGATATGCCACCGAGCAGTGGGTATCGCAGAACTTCAACAACTACAGCCTGCCCCTGGCAAGCAGCACCACGCGAGGCGGTGTGAAGGTGGGATATAGCGGCAGCGGCAAATACTACCCCGTGCAACTATCGAGCGAGAAGATGTTTGTGTATGTGCCCTGGACCGACACCACCTACAGCTTCAGCAATGCCGACGCAACGCTAAGCTGGAGCCAGCGCACCAAGATTGCAACGGTGGGCGGCACCGACATCTACGTGACAATGCCAGCCAACCCCGACACTAACACATGGCGACCGGTTCAGGATAATCTGACCAGCACATCGACCACCGACAGCCTATCGGCTAATCAGGGCCGACTGCTTGCCAACGGATCGGCACGCGACGACTCAAAGCTGCCACTGACGGGCGGCACCATGACGGGATTGCTGCGAGTGGCCACGGGTAAAGGTATCGAGGATGCCAGCGGCAACGGACTGCTGTGTTACAAGCCAACGGCATGGACGGGCGTGGACAACAGTCAGTGGGGCGTGGGCACCATCGACGTGCAAGGCGTCATCCGCTCATCTAACACCGCTCTGCTGCACTATCGCTACGGCGACAACAGCTACGAGATAATCGACGCCAAGGGCGGACAGAGCATCGCGGGCTCATTGCAGGTGGCCAACATCTATATAGGCCACACCAACGAGATAAACGGAGTGAACAGCGGAGTGCTGTATCTGCAAGCTCGCGGCACGGGCAACACCTACATCAACATCAACAGCGGCAACTGCGGCATAGGCGTGACCAGCGCCAGCTATAAGCTGCACGTGGGCGGTGTCATCTACTCGAGCGTGGGCGTCTACTCAGCCGGCTACGTCACCGCCCTATCCGACGAGCGCCACAAGCGCATAGAGGGCCGCGTGGGTCTGGAGGTGGAGAAGATAGCCCAGATGCCCGACGTGAAATTCACCTGGACCGACCGCGACGACCCCACACAATACGCCGGAACCATCGCGCAGCGCTGGGCCGAGATACTGCCGCAGGTGGTGCGCACCGCCAACGACCGCGACCACACCCTATCGATGGACTACGCCGCAGCCGCACTCATCAGCGCCATCTCCATCGCCCGCCGCGTGGTCGACCACGAGTCGCGCATCCGCACCCTCGAAAAGAAGTGCACCGCACTGGAGCAGGCCAACGCCTTCCTAAAGAACGCCTACGAACAATTGAAACTTAAAATAGCATAATGATATGAGTCAAAGCAACGGAATAATAACAGCCCCTGTGCCTATCCCCGACGATGTGAACGCCGTGCTGGGCACCAATTATACAGACTTGGACGACTTCTGCACCAGCGAGAAGATCAACAAGTTTGCCCGATATAAGCCCGTTAAATATCCAAAGATAGAGTACGTGACCGATGCTATGCGTCGCAGCGTGGGCCACGGCATTTCGCTACCCAATCCAATTACATCGAGCACAATGAACGGATCATCCATCATGTCAGCATGCGAGGAGGATTGGGGATATACACCCCCATCGGGCGGTGCTGCTGGTCCATTCCGTCTGGGCGACTTTGGTAATTGGGAGAACCGCCCGTCGCAAGGATACTATCATTATGCCGTGCCACCCATTCAGGTGAACTACCCCCGCGACGGATGGACATTCCTGCGCGGTAGCAATGCCAGCCGTACTCTGGTAGTGTCTATCGACCTCGATCCTGACGACTCGGCCATCAACCTTCAGAGTTACGATTTGACCGAGGGCACTATCAATCTGAACGAATGGACGCTGATTGCCTATGTGGACAGCCCATATCTGACCACTAAGATATTTGCCAGCGACGATCCTATTCTTGACAATGGCGAGATAGCAGGCAACACTATCGCCATCACCATCCCAAGTGGAACGGGTACCTACGACTGCGATATGTATATCTGCATGTATCGTTTCAACAACACCACCGGCAAATACGAATTTTTGCCGCTCCCAAAGCAGGGCGACTACAATCCACAGTACTACACCCTGCACGTGATTGATGACGCACAGCAGAGTGGTGGC
>Ga0310690_10003326_pt1 | contig 24302 bp, 19 predicted proteins | sample AusTroGonzalo_MG_2_FD_207661 | JGI IMG/M metagenome (GOLD analysis project Ga0310690, IMG submission 207661) | Bovine rumen microbial communities from tropical cattle in Woodstock, Queensland, Australia - Gonzalo_04 (v2) (version 2) | ecosystem: Host-associated > Mammals > Digestive system >... | reverse complement strand
TCCGATCTATGCATGTTCGTCCGTGATCAAAAACTCACCTCTGGCCAGCGCGTAACGCTGCGGCTACTGGAGGACTACAATCTGGACGGCGTGCACATCCCGGCCAATACCCACCTGGCCGCCATCTGCAAGATTGGCGACCGGCTGGAGCTGCAGGTCCGTTCGCTGGAGATGAACGGCCGCATCATCCCGCTGGCGCTGGATGCCTATGATACCGATGGACTGCAAGGCATCTACTGCCCGGAGACATCGGCCTCCAAGAACAGCCGCACGGCCACCAACGATGCCATCTCCACCGCCGGGACCACCTTCGGCGGACTGGTGGGAGACATCGCTTCCACCGTCATCCGGACAGGCGCCACCATTGCCAAAAGCGCTACCGGAGAGACGTCTGTTTCCGTCGTGAGCGGCTATGAGTTTTACCTTGTAAAGAGCGAAAGACGATGAAAACGAAACTTCTGATTGCCATCCTCCTGCTTGGGTGGCTATGCTCCGAAATCGCCTCTGCACAGGCCCCGGATACGCTTTATATCTCCACTACGCAGGTAGTCCACATCCGTTTCGGCTCAGAGCTGAAGTATGTCAACCTGGGCAACAAAGCCATCGTCGCGAAGATTGTCGACGGCAGCAAGGACTACGTGGCCGTCAAGGCCCGCGAGCCCTTTGACATCTGCACATCGATGAGTTGCCTTGAAAGCACCGGCGCCATGCACACCTTCCTGGTCGCGTACCGCGAACACCCTTCCCGGCTGGACGTCGATACGCGCGTTCCCGTACGCACTACCGGTTCCTCGGAGGTGCGACCTTCCGCACCGGACACGACTTTTTCTTTTTCATCTCAAACCTTTGAAGACATCGTTGCCATGAGGCAGGAACTCTATCACTTGGGAACGTGGGGGTATGACATCGACATCCAGTGCGAGAACATCTTCGTCAAGGACGATGTACTGTTCCTGCTGATTTCTCTGAACAACCATTCTGCGGTCAGCTACTCACTCACCGCACCCCGTTTTGCCATCGAGAGCAAGCGCAAGACCAAACGCGGCCTCCAGTACGAAAAGGCCGTTTTCCCCAGACAGTCTTACGGCTTGGGGACAATCCAGCCCGACGGCGTCGGCAAGCTGGTCTTCACCTTCGACAAGATTGCCCTCACCAAAGGCCAGGTCTTCCGGATATACTTCTATGAGAACAGCGGCAGCCGGAACTATACGCTAACGCTCAATGTCTCAGATATAAATAAAGCACGCAGATTATGAACCGCGTCCTTAACATGCTTGAGGAGGTGATGGTGAAGGTCGAACAACTTGAGATTGCCTTCATCATCTTCTCCGTTATAGCCCTGCTCTACCTCGGAGCCGTCCTGTACATCATCTGCAACCTGATAGAAACCCGTCATGATTTGCGCAATCTACAGGAAAGCCTTATCGACGGACACAACAAACTGGCCAGCCGCCTGCTGGAGCAGGATCGGAACTTAAATCGTGTCCGTCGCCGCCGGCGCTAACAACTTCCGCCTTACCTGCAAGGTGGGTGTCGACGCCGGTATGTTGCCGGGAAGCGCCGTGAAGCAAGCGCTGGAGAGAGTGGAAAAAAGATTATAGAACTAGAAATCGTTAGATTCTTTTATTTGATCCTGCAGATCTCCCCACATTGAGAATGAATTCAGTCTATAGTTCTCCCGGCTTCCTTTGGGAATAAGGATTACTGCTTTGAATGAAGGTTTCCCCGGATTTGGAAAGCCCCATTCAAGTTTAGGTGGATCTGGAGAAAGGAAAACAATTTCCTTTAAAGACGAATAATTAAAAGCATCATTCCCAATGCGTTTAACAGAACTGGGTATTACCAGACGCTCTAGTTTTGAGGCGCACTCAAACTGTTTGAAAGGTATACAATCAACATCGTCTTTGATCTTAGCTGAGACCAAATGGCATTTATAATACTGAACAACCTTCTGCTTGATTGCTTTATTCCTTTTCAAGTCATTTAGCTTACTTTCTAACTTGTTGATTTCCTTCACAATGGGTTGCGCAGTTTCAATTTCGCTTTGGCATGGTTCAGTATGTTCGTCATCATCTGCTTCCGACAAATACATGTTTTCTTCATCAAATACAGGTTCGTCCAGGCAGGTTTCGAAGAAGAGAGCATGATCTAGTAATTCTTTATCCTTTTCCTGCTCATAGGTCCATGTATTTCGGGCAAGACAAAGGCGCCGCCGAAGTGCCGTTATTTCCTTGAAAGCCTCTAAACCGAGCTCACTTATTTCATCGATGGTTTCAACTATTGTCCTTGCCGGATATAACCATTCTTTATCATACTCCAAAGGAGGAATATTATATGCGCCAAGGCCAAAGCGCATATTGTTGTAAAAAGAGTGAGTATACGTTCCATCTGGCAGCTCGTATTTTACTACCAGCGTATGTTTGATGCTTGAGCCGCATACCTCGAATTCCCTAACCTTGATACCATGTCTTTCATAATAAGCCGGTTCTCCTTGGGCATTAACAATAGTCGCTTTATATAATGAGCCGTAAGACCAGACCTCATACACAAATTCACGATAATAGAAATAATTGGTCGGCTGTTTGAGAGCAGCGTTTGTGTTCCACATTTGGGTTTTGAGGTCGTCTTGTACACGATGGTAGTACGTCCCACCCTTTTGATATAAAAGCGTGTCACTCATAGTATTAATTGTTAGACAGTCTGCAAAAAGTCTGGTATATCGTTGAATTCAATAATGGCGTTGAGCCTTCCTTGCTGATTATTTTGACACTTTCAGGATTGACGGGGATATAATATGTATTCTTCCCCGTCTTCGTGGGTTTAAAGAGGTGAAGCTCGCCTTTGATTCCACACTCTTCCAACCCCTTCATGACTTTGGTTTTGATAGGACGGAATGTGGATGAGAGCGTTATATCCGGAAAGTGCTCGTCCCGGTTGCTGACCAAATGATAGGCCTCAATGAATTGCGCTTGAATCTTTTTACTCTTCTCCCGGTCATATTCAAAATCGATTCCCCTTTGAGAACTGGCGGAACCACATAGCAACAGCAAATAGAAAGCTGCTTCACGCCCATTGATCAGGACAGGATACTTAGCGTTACCTTTGCAAATCTCTACTGAGAATTTCTTCCCGGGCTCCGACTTGTCCATAACAGGGTTAAGACCGGCTCGCACGTAAATCCTGACCTCCCATGGCTCAACTTTATCTGATGCCATTACATCCAGAAGTGCCTTATGGAAACCTCCATACAGGAAATCCTTGGAACGGTCTGTATGACGATTGACAAGGACAGTATAAGGGTTTTGACGCCTATTTAATTCTTCTATAAACGATATAAGCTGCCCCTTTATGTCGTCCATATCGACATCAAAGCATAGATAGTTTGCATAACCCTTTCCGCTAACTACACTATTGGGCAATCTAATCAGCCAAGACGGTCGCTGAATCGTGATGTCCATCTGAAGCTTGCCATTCAAAACCTGGAGATAGAAATACCGTGAATCCATATCCTGCAGGGACATCACTTTGCTCACAAGAGCGCTTTCACTCAAAGTGGGGTTTACGATGGATAGAAGCCTCTTTAGGTCTTCTCCCTTCTTCATGACCTTGAAATCCATCGCGACCTTGGGCACATAGATGAGCTCGAATCCTGCCATTTCAACTATCCTGCTTATCTCATCATAGTTTCGGTCAAGATCATTCTTTTTAGGGTTGTATGTCGAGTCAACAAAAAGAATCTGAGATGAAAGGATTGGGCGATTCTTTAGAGGCATAGATAGAATCCTACCTTTACCTGCATTCTCGATCTCAATGGAACAGATCAATAACGCTTCCTCGCGACAACACTCTCCATCTTTAAGCGCACAGCTTTCCATCAATTTGACAATCCGGTCTCTGACTTGCGGTTTCTGGATAGCCACGTAAGCGGCAGCATCGGCCAGAGACATCGCGTAGCTCTCAATGTGATTCTCCTTTGTGAGTCCATAGGCTTTCGCCGCTTCCTCCAGGACCTCCATTTCGTCTACTGATATAACATTATCAGACTTTACAAGATCCGTAAGAATCCTGCAGACACTTTTCTTAAGTTCTATACTGGCCATGTGAAGAATGATTATCGCAACAAAATTACAAAAATGCCATAGCAAAACAAAATTCGAATGCAAAACATTGTTTATTTCGATACAATTATTTGCTACAAATAGCTTATTTTCAGCACGTTCTATGTGAAACCGAAAAATCGCAATTTTTCTTTTGTTGTTCCGAATGATTTCTTTTGTTTTCCTTTCTTCAGACCTTTGCAGCAGAAACAACGACGAACATTATGTGCAAGACCTTTTCATCATTCGAGCAGCTCGGCAACGTCATGAAGGATATGACGCGTGTCGATGCGACATTGTTTGACACCCTTTCTGACGACAACAGTCAAGAGGTTGACCGCAAACGTGCGCTAAAGGAACTGAGGTCTAAGGTTTCCTCCATCCTGAGGAACCTGGAGGCCAAAGATTATCTTTTCGGGACCGAAGACAAGTCTGTATACAACGACTATTGCAGAAACTTGGCGGCCTTCACACTCGCTGCTCCCTCCGATGATATCGTTACCCGCGTAATGCTTTCCCTTGAAATGCTTCTGGAGAATATGGCTCCGGACTACAAGACGGAATTAAGGACAGTGAAGAAAGCCATAAAGGAAGACGGAGCCAGCATCGATTCTTATGGCTATAATTGGGCCGACTTAAAGCTTCCCTTCTTCGCCAATGTCTTTGCACAGCGTTTTGTCGCGACCACCGTTTCGGTGGCAGCAAAACCTCACGTTGTCGTTGTTGAGAAGGAAGTAATCAAAGAGGTTGTGGTGGAGAAAGAGGTAGTCGTCGAGAAAGTCGTAGAAAAGCCCGTCATCATTGAGAAGGAGGTCGCTCCCAAGGAAGACCCCGATTACTTCGGTGTAGAAGACCACTACACCGAGTTCAAGTCGTCCTTCCTGGAAGCTCCGCAGAAGGCAAACTATACGAACCAGAAATTTGAAATTTGCCGGAAGATTTGCGCATTCCTTAATGCGGACGGCGGCAAAGTTTATATTGGCGTCAACCCGACGACCGGCAAGGCTTATCCGGTGAAGGAAGGCAACATTTATTATGGCGTCGCCCGTGATATGTTCTGGCACTTAAGGAGCACCACCTTTTGCCACGCCCCGATTAATGACCAGGAAACCTATCGCCGCTATATGAAGCGCGAAATCCATCGGATCTTCGATGCATGCAATGAGAATGTCTCCCTCTTCATCAACGAGTGCATCCATATTGAACCCACAAAGAATGAGAATGTGGTTGTAATAAATGTGATGCCCTCTCGTTACTGTGTCGTTTACCTCAATGGTATTGCCTATCAACGTGATGGTGAAGAATGCAAGGAAATGGATGAGGACCAGATTCTTATTCGGAAGCAGAATTTGAAGAGCATCAGCAAGGAGGTCCGTTTTGAAGAGGATTTGGCCAAGGCCATAAAGGGCAAAAAGCAAGTGGTACTATACGGATACTATTCGGCAAATAGCAACACCATCGGCGACCGGCATGTCGAGCCGTATGAGTTCGTTCGTAATCACGAGGCCATACTTTGTTATGATCTGGATAAAAGGGCTGTCCGTCAATTCAAGCTATCCCGCATTTCCAGCATTCGGGTCACGAAAGATTCCTGGAAGAACGAGGATAAGCACGTAGCAGCGAAGACAGATATCTTTGACTGGACCTATATGGGTGCCGAGTACCACATCTGCCTTGACATGACATTGAAGGCGATGTCTTTCTTTTGTGAGATGTTCGCCAATGTTAGCAAAGACCAATTTGAAGCCATTGGCGACGGCTTCTGGCGCATAGACACAAAAGTGTATTCACTTGAACCGGTCAGAGGGTTCGTCCTCTTCATGGCCAATGAGGTTGTCATCCAAGAAACAGAGGATACGGAACTGCTGCGCAAGCAGATTCGCGACTATGTGATGGAGTATGTAAGAATGTAAGACAATGAATAGCAATATGTACAATTTCAGTTACTTGATGGACTATTACCCTGAGTCCGTTAAAGCGCCTTCTGCCGAACAGGCAAAGGACAGAGACACTGTTCAGGCATTTATGACAGGCGACGTCTCCTCCGAACTTCTTACGCGTATTGAAAGCAAAGCAAGAGAGTTTGTCAATGACATGCACATCGACATGGTGTGCTTTGCTCCCGGAACGACTGGAGCCAAGACCATCCTTAGGTTTGGGGATATGGCGGAAAGGCTGTCCGCGTCACTCCCGTGTCCTGTGTTCCTGGATGGCGTAACCCTCAAATTTGACTCGGACCCGATAACACACACGCGTTATTACCAGTGTAATAAAGAACGCGTGAACAAGAAGAATGTCCTCCTTATTGGTGGAGTCTACACAACCGGCCAAGCCCTTCAGGAAGTTGGTGACCTGCTAACTGAAAATGGAGCTAAAAGCGTGTTTGGTCTCTTCGTCGCAAAGACCATTATATAAGTTTTGTAACCAGCTAATTCTTAACACAATAAATACAAATGGAAAATTCTGTCAACTTCCTTGAAATTGCGAAGTTCTGCAAGGACGAATTCGAGCAAAAGTGCGCGAAATCAAGCCATATGAGTGGCTATTCATTACTCTATGTGGCCTTATTTGAAGATGGGCAGATGAGGATATCAAAGACCCCGCATATTCTCTCTGGCGCAACGAAATGTTATCTGATTCATAAATGGAGCCAGCTGGCAGTGAGTTGCTGGTACGAAACATATAACGTACAAAGCATTAACGAGTTCGGAGAAGTAAATGAAGGAGAATTTGATGATGAGTATTCCTTTAGCATCTCAGCAGCCTCTTTCAATGTCTCCCCGCGAGTCTATCTCAAAAGAAGTGGGGACTCTCTCTATTCTGCGGAGCTCTGGGAATCTGGGATTTCTTCTGAAGCAGTACTAACCCGTGAGTTAAACTACATCTGGTCCCTTTCTAAGAAATGCAAAAAAGAGTGCCACTCTATGTTTGAGAGCCAACTCCTCTGCAAACTAGCACAAAAGGAGCAAAACATAAAGTCTCTAGAAGAGAAGCTTGAGTCATCTTCTGCGAAGGAACTGTATCTTCAGAGCGAAATCTCCGAATATCGCACCTTGCTGAACGACATCAAATCGGCACTGGAGAAATAATTTTACGATTTTGCTGTAAGAAGTCATAAGAAATAAGTATATATTTGTGCGGCCGAAAAGGCGAATAGTTCTTTGACATAGAGTTCTGGACACGGTTGAGTGTTAGACGGCGTCGCTAAACCGACTTTTTTCTAAGCGGATGGCGGGCTACCGCCATTAGTCATCAACCTCAATCTTTCACGCACCATGTCCCGGAACTTATCACCTTCAAGCGATTCATCAATCGGCAAAAACCTGCCGCTGTTCAACGATGACATCATCAGGTCAATATCTGATACTGTCCGTTATACATTAATGAAGAACGCCAGTTCCTGGGTGAAAAAGGGGTATATCGATGTGGACGACTTTGTTCAGAGTGCGAACCTGCACATCTTGAACAGGAGCGCCTCTTTCGATCCGTCCCACGGGACTCCATTCAAGGCCTGGGTTTGCGTCGTTGCAAGGAATTACACCATCAGCGAAGCCAAGAAGCTGAAACGGATAATTACTTCCAAAACGCGGTTTGACGTGATTGATGGGATGGACCTGGAAGACTTTTCGATTCTGGAACCGTTCCAGAAAATGGATGAGACTTCCGAATCCAAGAACCGGTTAGCCCTGCTTACCGCATTCCTCTCAACGCTGAACGAAAGTGACAAGCTTTTGCTCGAAATGATGAAAGATGGTTTATCGAAGGAAGATATGATGGAAATCACTCACAAGACCGGTGGCAACATCGACACTTGCAAGTCAAGGCTCCGTCAGAAAATCCTCCGGTATGTAAAGACCCTTTACAAGTAAATAAACCACGCACACATTAAGCCGTCGAGTTCCTTTTGGGGATTCGGCGGTTTTTTGTTGTTTATGGCCTAGATTTCAGAAAGATAATGTAAGAATCGCCATTGGGAGTGTATATACTATCGAAACCACAACGATTATATGTTATGGATAAGAACGATACTATTGTCACCAATATTGTGATTCAGGCGTTGAAGATGGATGACACAATAAAACGACAGGAAGTCATAATTGAGCAGCTCAAATCTGATAAAAACGAGCTTCTTGTCGTTATTGCCAGGATGAAGGAAATGCTATTTAAGTATGCTCCGGAATCAGTGAGACAATTGGAGTTATTCAACATCTAGATCTCTATTGTCTCTACAGTGCATTGTCCGTCATGGATTGACAAGACATTAAGTCCTGGATGGTGAGCCTCTTCAAATGGCTGTAAATCCTTATCAAAAGATGTACTAACGGATGGGGCCGTACAAAACAAGCAATTACCAATACGCTCGCTTGTTGCATAATGATTATGCCCAGACAATACGGCAATTACTTTTTCGGATGAGGCGATACAGTTCATGAATGCTTGTCTGTTCTCCAAAATTCTCCTATCTAGCCAACTCCCGGTTTCTGTTGCAGGATGGTGCATAAGGATGATCTTCTTCCGTTCTCCCTCTGCGATAAACCTCTTTATCCTGCCCAGTTCCCCATCTGACAGCACTCCGCGAGAACGATTCGTACCATCTTCTGCTACCGCCACAGTGTTAACAGAGATGAAATCTATCTCTTCTATGCTGAAAACCGGGTTATATTTAAACTTCGAGAAGACCGTTTCAAATATATTCTGGGCATTATCGTGATTCCCATTGATAATGAATACGGGGAATCTGAGATTGGCAAATGCTTTATCGGCCAGCAAACAGGATGACCGACATCCGTCATTTGATATGTCACCTGTAATAACAGTAAGATCAATGTCCTTGTAAGACTCGAGCAATGAGATCGCCCTCAAAAGATTCTCATATGGTTTCACCCCATAAATTTCATCCTTCGATGAATCAATATGAAGATCTGAGAGGTGTGCTATTTTCACGATGGGCCGGAATTAGGAGAGTTTGACAACTGAAACCGCCATATCGGCAATTCTCTCATCATGCGTTATCAGCAAGGTCGAGCGGGACCGCATCAGCTCAGTGATTACGTTCATTATAGAAGCGGCGGTCTTGGGATCTAACGATGCCGTAGCTTCGTCCAGGATGAGAATAGGCGCATCTTTGAGGAATGCACGGGCCAATGCAATCTGCTGTTTCTGCCCTCCGGAGAGACGAGACCCTCTATCACCGACGACTGTGTCATAACCCTCTGGCAAGGACATAATGAATTCGTGGATGCCAGATTTCTTTGCCGCTTCTTCGACATCTTTAACGGAGGCTTTATCGGCACCCAGAGCAATATTGTTGAAGACGGTGTCGTTGAACAGTACAGCATCCTGGGGAACGAATCCAATGACTTTCCTGATCGAAGCTGCCGAAACGGTCGTGATATCTTTCCCATATACCTTGATGCAGCCGGCCTGAGGAGTAAACAGTTTGATGGCGAGTTCGGCGGCTGTTGTTTTTCCAACACCTACGCTACCGACAATTGCAATGCTGCCTCCTTGCTCTAAAACAAATGAGAAATCCTCAAGTACTGGAGTGTCATCATCGTATGAATACGAGACATGCGAGAACTCTATAGCTGGAACATTCCGCTCAATCTCAACTGCCGCATTCCCATTCTGATCATCGGCAATCTGCCCATCTTCCATATTCAGGACCTTGTTGATTCTCTCCAAGGATGCAACTTGCTTTCTGATGCTATAAGACGCCTTCGCAATACCCCTCACGGGAGCAATGATGGAGTGGAAAATCAAAAGGAAATAGACGAACTCGGCACCGGATAAACGCGTTCCACCAGATAGGATACTATTCCCTCCAAACCAGAGGAGTAAGGCAAGAACGGTCGAAACCGTAAACCGGGTAACGGGTGAGGATAATGCAAGAACCCTGTTCAGCTTTCTGAATGTACGCTTGTTCTCCTCGTTTATCTCTTCAAAGCGTTCTGACGCTTGCTTTTCGGCGTTGAATGAGCGGATTACAGTAAGACCTCCTATCGTTTCCTCATATTGAGAAAGTATTGTGCCTCTTTCGCTCTGTCCCTTATGGGCGAGTCTCTTCAATGACCGCCCAATGACGATGACAATCAAGGCACAGAGCATCAAAAGAACAAGCGCAAACAGCGTCAACTTATGGGATATTGTAAAGAGCGTTATCAGGTATATGATGACAGGGATAGGGTGTTCTATCAACAAATCCAACGTATTGTTAACGCACCATTCAACTTCCAGCACATCATTGGTTGTTCTGGAGACAAGATCGCCACGGTTATCCTTACTCATTAAGCTTGCCGGGAAGTCGAGAATTTTATCGTATAGTTCTTTCCGAAGGTCACGCAAAATGCCCACTCTCATCGGAATCCGGAAGAACTCTGCAAGGAAGGAACAACCATTACAGAGAAGAGAGGTGACGACAATGAACAGCGCTATGATCATCAGCCCATACCCGGTCCCATGTTCGAGGGAAGCGCCCTGGAGGTAATATAGTGTATTATTCTTTACGAAATCGAAGAGATCTTGAAAGGAGGAACTTGCCGGGCTGTTCATTATCTGAATCGATTCCTCAGATATGCCAAACAGCATATTGATAATCGGAATGACAGCTGAAAACCCTACGATGCTGAATATCGAGCTTAACGCCATGAAAAGGATATTAAGGCCGATGCTTCCTTTGTATTTGGGGAAGAACCGACCTATCAGTCCCAGATAATTCATGCCGCCCTTCTTTGCCATATTACTCAGAATTTCAGCTGAAGTTTTATGCTCCACATACGTCCCAGAGAGTAGAACATGTAGACATCGTCAGGATTCACTTCCTTCGTTGCCGTTGAGACATTTGTCGGATTCCATGCTTTCTCGATATAGTGGCTGTCGAGAATATTGTTCACCTGCCCCGAAAGAGATGCTTCCATTCCCGCAATCTTGAACGAATAGCTGGCCCTGGCATCAAGAGAGCCGCCACAAGGTGCCTTCCATGGCTCACTGACAATGACTTCTTTCCCGATAGACAGATTGCTGCCAGACAGAGAATAGTAGGCATAATTCCGATCGAAGAAAGTGTAGCCACCTCCTATTTTGAATCCCTTAAATGGCTTGAATAACGCATCGATAGAAGCGGTTGTCTGTGCGGAGCCACCGACATGGATACCCTTCATATTGATGATCGCCCAGGCATGATCATCGGCGCCAGGCGTGGTAACACCACCGTCCATGTTGATAGCCTGGCCGGACAGGTTATATGCGTATCCCTTTACATTGTCGCTATCCCATCTCCAGTCACCAATCGAGAGCATTCCAGATAGTTCCATCCAGCGGAAAGGGCGGGTTGTAAATTCGACTTCAACACCAAGATGGCGGGAATTGACGCCCGTCATGTTCAAATAATACTGGCCGTTCAACTTTCCTCTCTTGGCCATAGCCTTATCGAGCCATTCAATGAAGTAGCCATTGACGGCCAGGTCGACATACTCATTGTGGAAGCCATATCCCAATTCTGCAGAAGCAGCCTTTTCGTTTGCGACACGTTCATTGATTTTGTGGGATGAGGTTGCTGACATAAAGACGCCCCCTTTGAATTTCGGTGCCCTGGAAACATAACCGAGGTTCGCATAGATATTATGGTTGTCGTTGATGTTGAAGTTGACACCAGCTTTTACGTTTCCTCCCCAGAATGTAGCTACGTCTGATTTGGCTTTATCTTCTGAGTAATAGAACCGGTCATATCTCCAGAACTGCGAATTGCTGAGAGCCCCGGCGATAAAAGCGCTGAATCTATCACCGACATACTCCAATTGCGCAAAGCCGCCTTCCTGAACAATATGGGAATCATAGTCTCGATATAAGATGTCGCCAATCCCCAGATGTGCTTGTTTCCATTCGTCTGTTGCAATCGGGTTGTTTTCACTCGACACGTCACTTCTGCCCGGGTCGATATAATAAGACCCTCCGAGCAAATCGTCTAAAGTGTTCTGATGCAAGCCCTTATAAGAGCGGATGTCTATTCCGGCCGTAAGATGGAGGCTTGAAAAATCCTGTTTATAAGTGGAGACCAATCCATACGTGCCATAATTGCCAATAGTATTGGACATTACGAGCAAGGAGCCCCGGTCGGAAGCAGCATTGATTCCCTCGATTTTGGAATAATCAAATGTGCCATCATTCGCACGGAACTTAGTGTTTAGTTTGCCATAATCGGCACTGTACCAGTCATACTCTGAATATGTATCTTCATCAGCAAGTCCGGAATGGGAATATCCTTTACCGAATGAGTAATATGCGCTGGTGCTCAAACTTGCCGACGTGTTAATCTGCCAAATGTGGCTAAGGAAAACCATCGCATTTGTAAAGTGTTCCAGGCCCTGTGATCGTCTTTGGCCATTGTTGTTGTATCCGAGTTCCGGATTGTATCTGGTCCAGTCTCCATTGACTTTATACAGCGAACGAACTCTTTCCCATTCTGTTTTTGTCAAGGCATCCTTACGGGAGTAATGTTCTTGCGTGGAGCCAAAGGCGGTGAGGCTGATCTGGTGGGATGCATTCAGTCGCTTGGACACATTTGCAAAGAAGTCGTAAACCTTAAACTCGCCACCATCAAAGTATCCGTTACCTGATGAGCGGCCACCTTGAAAGGTCATGGACCAGCCGTTCTTCGTCAAGCCAGTGCTAACAGCAAACCCCAGCTTCTGGAATCCGTCGTTACCCAGACCATAATTAACGAAACCGCCTCGATTTGTCTCTATGCCTTTTGTGACAATATTGATGGTACCGCCGACAGATGGTGATGCGACCTTTCCGGAGCCGATTCCTCGCTGCGATTGGATGACAGCAGCTGCGTCTGCCAGACTTGCCCAGTTTGACCAATAGACGATGCCATTTTCAGGGTCATTGACCGGGATACCGTTAATCATGACGGCAATATTGCTGTTGTCAAAACCTCTCATATAAATCTCCGAATCGGCCCATCCTCCTCCTTGGCGATTAGCGTGGACGCCAGGAGTGTGTTTGAGGATTTCTACAAGTTCCTGGTTCCCCAGATTCTCATTGATAATTGATGACGTGACTGCACTTACAGCAACGGGGGTTTTGCGGGGAAGGGCAATCTGGCCGACAACAAGGGCATCTTTCAAGAGATAGTTATCTGGCTGCATTTTGATAATGCCTACGTTGTCGCGTTCGGAAACATCAACCGTGACCGACTCAAATCCAAAGAAAGAGAGGACAATTGCCGAGGAACTATTTTTAACACTCATCGAGAAAGCCCCATTTGCGTCGCTAATTACTCCTGCAGTCCCTGAAGGGGTGCTAATTGCCACTCCGGCAAGAGGGAGAGAAGTAGAAGCATCTTCTACCGTTCCGGTTATGAGTCGTTCTTGTGCTTTGGCGCTGATTGCGAAAGAGATGATCGCTACAATAGCGCCCAGAGATTTTGCGAATATGCTTTTCTTCATGGTTGCTGTTTTGATTATAGATACGCCAACGAGACAATTTCTTACATCTGTTTTATCAATACAGGCTCTCTGCACCATCTGAGTGCTGCTTGAAATTCTTCAGCACGACGTCCTTGCTTGTATTGGCGTAACAGTATACGCAGAAATGGCGGCAAGTATTATACATTCCAATATCCTTGCTTATCATGCACCCACAAACCTTACGTTGACCTTTATCCTTGAGATTCTTCCTATCCAAGGGAATCTCTGGAATACCGCCGAACAAATCCGGCTCCGGGAGTTTTCCGGTATGAAGATAATATACTAACTCCTTGTCATCAGCAAAGAGTTTCTCCATCAACTCACCATCGATACAGCGGTTATGCTCTATGCCATATCTGTCCAGATCAATACTCTCTCCACAGGTGGCTAACGTCAGATTCCAGCCTTCTTCTTTCCAGTGTTCCCGAAGCTTGGCAAGCCCCTCGACCAATTCGGTCAAATATGAACCAGAGGGTTCAGCCGACTCAACAGTCTCACGAGTATAATAGGGCGTCTCTTTGATGAGGTTATTTTGGACCTTACGGTATGCTTTCACGTCGATAAAACTGAACACCAGTTTTTCCGTATAACCCTTCAACTGGTTTCCAACGTGGAAAACCTTCGTAAGTAGCTGCCTTGCCGTCAGGTTTGGCGTAACGATGAGGGGATCGAACCTCCAGATAACCTTCTCTTTACCGATGTTTTCAGAGAGTCGCTTAAAAACTTCAACGCGTTGGGCAACCGGACCGACATTAGGCTCAAAGCCTTCTTCGACGTAGTCATTCAGTGTTACCTGAAAATAGTAATGAATTCCCATCCGATCCAGTTCCGGCAGATGCTTTAGCATCGGCTCCGGATTCTTGGTCCAGAATACGACGACCTTCGTTTTCGCGAAGGATATGTACATTGGTTTTTGGTTGAAGGGGTTGTACCAAACGCAATACCCAGCACGCAACCGGTTCATGAACCAGTCTGCATAGAAAGCGGGGATGTCAGTGGAGCGGCTGGCGGAGACTATGACCGGAGAAAGCGCCTCAACACTTTCTCCGCCCCTAATCTTTATGACTAGCCTATCCGACATCAATTGTACATTCCTTTCAAGACGGTAACAATAGATTCAATGTCAACCTTGCTGTAAATTCTACGAACAGAGGGAGAAATATTGGGGCGTTCCAGTTTATTCCTAAGAAAGCGATGGAATGCTTTCAAACAATTTTCGTTATCGGTAGGCTTATTTTCGTAGTATGGTGGATTACCATAACTATTCATAAACCAGTTAAAGTCTTCTTTAACTTGTTCTATAATATCTTTATCTTTAGGAAGAAGGCCCAAAATAATATCCCACGCATAATCATCTCTATAGAAAAGGCGCTTCCCGCCAGATGAAATTTCCGCCTCAAGCTTCTCCCTTCTCGATTTAGATCTCGCCTCCATTTCCGATACTTGAAGTTCCTGAATACACTTCTTTATATTCTGGCGAACCCCTTTCCATGCTGTTTTAGCGACCACATCAGGAATAGCCTCAATCGCATTGTATAAACCAATTAAAGAGCTAGCACTCTCGCAAGCCTCTTTGACTTTAACTGGATAATATGCAAAGAACTCTTCCCGTGTTTTTTTGTTTTTCGCATCAGCATTCTCTATTATCGGAAATAGTATGCCATACACATGCTCATATCCCAAAGGAAGATCATCTCCATTGACATCGCTAGATTGTTCTGACTTAGCGCCATAATCGTCTGCTCCTTCCGTACTAGAGCCCAAATCATTTTGATCTGTGGACTGTGCGCCTCGTTCATCAAACGGATCAATGCCAGCACTTGTCCACAAATCGACTTCTTCTTCCCTTGCCACCTTTTCGCGAATCTCCGTTTTTGGTTGCTCCTTTTGCTCAAACCCAGGACCCGGTTGCTCCTCTTGTTCAGAAGGGCCCAAGCCCATAAACTCTGCAAGTTTATTAAAAACGCCCGTCTTCTTCCTTCTGACGGCAATCACATTAGCGCCAGTTTCTTTCTCGGCAACAGATATCGGTTTCTTCGAGAACAAAGCTAAGTACAACTGTGTTGCAAAGGACACCTTATCTTCTTTCGTAAGAGAAGAAACAAATGCGTTGAAATATGCCTGAGGAATGTTAGAGTAACCATAGAAAATGCCCCACAGGCCAAATGCAATCCTAGGGTCATTAATCTCATTGGACACCAGGAAACTCACCATTTTATCAATATCAGAGTCAGGCGTCCGCATAAAAGCCGCCAGTGCTTTTAATGCCTCAGAGGAAGTAGAATGGATATCGAAACTTGAAGCATGCTCCAGGTTATCTAACATCGCATTGATATAGTCTCTTTCGACTTGGTTCTCTGCTGTTTTTTCCGGGAAGAACGCGCTACCAGCGTCATAGATATAATCAATACGATTCGCACGGATGTCATTAGGCTTGTATCCATAACCGCTATACAAGTTGAACATGATTTCAACTTTTCGACGGGAGTCATCATTCAATGTGACATCATTACACTCAATAACATTGCGATCAACGCCGAGAACGAACAAGTCAGAAAGGGCCTGTGCAACACCAGCCCTCCGTGTTATCGAATCAGCATAAGACTGGAGATGACTAAAGATCTCTTCTTGAGTAGCATCGTCTTTTGCGGTCATCGCAAGTCTCACAAGCGAAAGAATATCGTTTTCCTTATATCGAGGATTTACGCGGTCGAACAAGTACTTATATAAATCGATGGACTTAAGGAAAGATATAATATCTTCGCTAGAAGAGTCCTTTAGCATAGAGGAGGCCTGAACAGAATCAAGGTACTCACGGACCCGACTATCTGCTTTCGCTTTTTTTACATCCAGGTCCTTTGAGATGGTATTAGCTTCCTGTGCAAGAGCAAAAATGGCTTCTTTAGATGAGGCTGAGTTTCGTTCTTTCGTCCCCATCGAATAAATCCCATTCTTAATGTCCTTAACCAAACGCTGTAGACGGGCAGACTCCTTCGTCATAGATAGACTAGCACCTATCATGTACGAAACAATAAACCCTTTAGCTTTGTTGACAACAATATCCTCTTTTATTGAAGATGATTCAGGTACCGCAAAATCGTTAATCTGGTTGAAGGCATCCGGGCCGAGCTTGACATATGCGTTTCTACTATCAAATACCTTTAATGCGCCCAATGCATCATATAAGCAATATTTTGCTTCAAGAATCGACTCTGCCTTGGACAGTGTTGCTCGTTTGTCTCCCTCGCTGTAAAAATAAAACACACTGGACAAAGGAGACAGATAGATAGTTTGACCCGTTTGATATACAGAGTAGCCGTTATTATCCTTGACTTTATTAAACATTCCAGGATAATTGGAATCATCAATCTCTATTACCATTGGCCTGTGTGCAACCTCATCTCGGTTAATGCTGAAATAGGGAAACACATCCGTGAGAAGAATAGAATTCGGCTTCATGAGAGACGCCTTATCGTAAAACAGCGAAATTCCAAACCTTCTCAGTTGATAGAAGGATGCCGGCGAAATCGATTCTGTGGAAACGATCGCGTCGAAATTCAATGTCGTGGTTGCAATATATAATTTCATGACGATGCCTATTATAACCTTCTACTTGAAGATGAGCCTCCGATGCTTGTGTCATAGAATTCAACAGGAACGGTCGCGAATAGTCCTGTCAACTGACCAGAATACATGATGTATAAATCCTCATAACTACGAGTCATTGCAACATAAGTATCCTTAACATAGCCATCAATACTACTATCACAACCTAACATAAAGACAGTTTGGAACTGAAGGCCCTTACTACTTTTGAAGGTCATGACCTTGGGATTACCCGAGTCAAACTTGATGTTTGACTTATCATTTAAATACACATCAATATTCTTCCCCCTGGATGTAAAATAGTCGGCAACAGCGCTAACCGTATTCTTATGATAACACAGTATACCAACGTCCTCAAGTCCCATATTATCGATTATCTCCATCGTTTTACGGCATTGCTCGTCAAAATCAGAGAACCTGAGTATCTTGGGCTTGTTACCCCCTTTCTTCAGGCACCGACCGACCAAGCGATCATCGTCGGTGTTCAGATACTGGGCAACTTTGGCGATAGATTCGGGAAGACGGTGGTTGAGAATTAGGTCATCCATTCTCTGACCAAGGATATCTTCCAACCTCCTCATGCTTAGAGTGGGATTGTTGTCAAATAAGAACTGCTTATAGAGACTTTGTGCTGAATCCCCGAAAACATATAAGTGACGACAATGACGAGCAAGTTCCTGAACAGCCTCCAGAGAAAAATCCTGAGCTTCGTCAACAATGATAAAATCATAGCTACCTCTAGCCCAATGCCATCCGACAACATCCCCATTCGCGTTTTTGTCGGGCGCAAAGCATTTCCCGTAGGTTGAGAAGTCAGATATATCCAAATGAAGCTGGTTAATGCCCGCTTTCATATAGGAGCCTAGTGTCTGGGTAAATACGATGAAGAGATAGGAATAACCCTGGTCTTTCAACTCTTTTGCCTTATGAATGGCAAGCACTGATTTACCACTTCCAGCACACCCTGTAACAATAAGAGGTCGGTCAATCCTTTTATCAAGGACCAACACCTGGTAGGCGTCCAACTCGGATTTCGAAAGAGCAAAACTCTGTAAAGGCATATCTATTAGTTATTAATTCAAGTTAAAAGCATCAGCGTCATCGGTACATCCACGAGACAAGCGGCATATTGCTTCGCCAGGTTCTTGAATAGTCTTTGACGGTGTCACGATATAGCGTTTTGCTTTGTTGTTAATCATAGTGTCACAAAAACCTTTCTTTGCAACTATCCTGTAACATACTTTACTCAAATCCTTCGATTTCTTACAGTGAGAAACGATAAATTCTTGCTGTATGAAGCACGGGCGGTCGCAGTCATTCTCATAAAAATGACATGACAACGGAAGAAGAGTTGAGTATTCTTGATTGCGTGAGATAAAACTATTGACTCCTTGATTTAAGATAAAGGGCATAAAGGTCTGCCCATCCACGTTGGTCGTCACATCAAGAAGAGAAAAGACACCACTATCCGAGAGTTTAGAGGCAAACCGCCTCAGACAGACTTCATAGACGTTATCTTCCCCAAAGACATGCTTGCCATGCAATTCACAACCCACTTTCGCTAACAAGATTACATCCAAGCTACCATCAGGGATGGCATTATCGGCATACTTTTTAAGGGTAGACTCACTCTCGATCTTCTCACAAAACTGCGTGAGAGAAATAACACGATTTGAAATTGTGCTGAACCTGTCAATCACATCCTTTTGGAGTGCCAGAGAATTCTGGTTTGCATCCAGAGCTATTAGAGTGATTCCTATGCTGGCCGGGAGGAACTTATCAATTGCTGTCAGCAAGCCCACAATATCGCCACCGGTCCCCGCACCGATACTAAAAATCGAAAGATGGCGCTTTGCTTCATACTTAGATCTGAATATTGGATTGGTCAGTAGATTCTCAAAGATAAGGAAGTGCTCCGCATAGCTGCGGGGGAAATACGTTCCCAGATATATCCTGGCTTCTTCCTCTGTCAAATCGTCATTATAAGCAAAACGCTTATATCTGGGATCATATGATGCTCCAAGTTTATCGTAAATGTAAGAGTCCAACCACGGTGCCAAAATAGTGGAGGAGTTGCGGAATATCAGTCCCGGTTCTGGGGCTCTTTCTTCTGAGTTACGCTTTATGGTTGGAATGCGCTCTCCAAAGGTCCACAACAAACAGTTCAAGCCCAAACTTACCTTGCGGTGAATGAAACTACTCAGCGCCTTAGCATTCTCCTCTGATGGTTCTGCAAGGACACGAATCAAATACCGCTCTGAAACATCGAAATCAACAGAAGGCATCGATTCAGTACAATCATAGATTGAATATGAAATGCCTGGCATGACGGCCTGTTGTATCAGCGCTATATAATTCGCCACCATCGGCGGCACATTATCGCAAGGAACAGCCTCTTTAAAATCTATCTCAACAGTAGTCTTTACTTCGGTAGAAGCCTCTTTAGCCTCGGGTGCAATGAAAGACTCTTCTGCTTGGTCCGGATCCAAATCAAGTTCGCCCTTTTGATCGGCATCAAACGGATCGGGTTCCTCTGAGAATTCAATTATCCCTTCCGTAGAATCGGAAAACTGCTTAAGTGCTGACGGATCATCCCAGACATCATTTAGGAAATCAACATCGGAGAATTCTTCCACTATAAACTCTTCATCCAAGACGATTCGCTCCGCAATCTTCCTCATGTCGACGGGAGTCAATTCCATATCTTTGTCGACAATGGACTCAATGGCGCCGAAAAACGCTGTGTTATCCGTCAGGTTCAGCCACGTTTGAATGTTTAAACGCAGCTTATTCTCTATTTCACTCTTATGGTTGAAAACGACGAGGGTTGTTATCTTTTGTGCTTGTTCATCAGTTAGCGCACCCGAAGCGGTAAGATTGCGGATGAAGGCGTTCCGATTCAACCGAGCTTGCTCAAGTGGCGTCTTTCCTCCCGACCCACCCTTAATCACAAATGGGCGGCCCTCCGATTCTCCTTTCCACTCATTGTTAGATACCGTTATCTTCCCACCGTAATTCTTGAATTCAATGAGAACGATGCCTTCCTTTTTGATCAAGAAGGCATCAAATTCCTTTTCGGCAAAATTAAAGTTGCCGACCATAATGCACAAAGATTTCCTGCCGCTACGTTTATCACCCGCTTCTGTCCTCTTTTTCAGTTCGGAGCACAGTGCTCTAAACTGCAGATTCTCCGCAGTGTTTTGGAACAGTTTGGGTCTGTACACAAGCAGGGGCATATTATTTATCTAGTGCTAAATATGCAAATTTATCGATTTTATTTCACATGGGAAACTGAATAGCCTTTTTTCTTTTCTGCCTGTAAGAAATCAAGGCTCCGGCGTATAATCTTTCAGCAAGTCAAAAGCCCCATGGAAAACATTTTTAACAGTGAATACGTAACCGTCATCCGCAAGAAGGGTGACGAGTACTACAGCGAGCAAATCGCTACCAAAAAGATGCTCCCCGGTTCCTCGATGAGCAATAAAGCCGTGAAGGCCAATGTGATTTCACGGCTCCGGAAAGACTCATCTGTAATCTTTGTTCTGGAAGCTAAGGGTGGGCTGTGCGAAGAGACGGCTGAGCATCACGGATTCGTCCTTACCTTGACACTGAAAGACGGGAAGCAAGCCGTTGGTCGGCTGTTGGTAACATACAATGGCAATCAGGCTTACGATATGACCTTTCTGGACGATCCGGAGGAAGACGAAGTATCTTACTGTAGGTCAGCCCCGGAAAAGTCCGTCCAGGCCGCAATCCGAGTACTTTGCAGCATCGATGCGGAAGATTTCAGTTTTGTTGATGACGCATGCCCTGGCTTCGTTGCAAGAGAGCCGGAGGAGGAAGTTGAGAGCATGACTGAGATTGAAGTGCTCCTCGTCGAAAATCACTATCAGGTTGAGCGCCTCTATACCATCGATTTTGCATCCCGGCCTTGTCTGTTCGTTCACGAGAACGAAGTCTTAATGTTGGCAGAGAACCACTTCTATGGCCACTTTTTTATTGAGATGAAGCGCATTTTTCAGGGAGCCCGTACCGAGATTGTCGCAAATGCGGTAAAAGAGGCAACCAAGAACTCTTGGGTTGATGGCTTCCAACACAAGGACGGTTCCTGGGCCTTCCGCACCCAGTTTTCCGATGACGTTTACAAGAGCAACTTCACAAGTTTGCTTGACGAAGCTATCGCCAACCTCCGTGCGGTCGTAGAAAAAGTAGAGGAACATGAGGGCGTCGGCGAAGAAGTGTTCAGCATTGACACAGAGCAGCGCTCTCTCTTTATTTACGAAGTCATTGACGCGTCCATTGCGCTGTCAAAGCTCCATATATAAATCATCTTCAGTAACTTTCACGCAAAATGAAAAGAATCTTAACCCTGATGTCAGCCATTCTGCTGACGGTTCTGAGCGGTAACGTGTACGCACAGAAGAACAAGACTGAAAACGACTACAACCTCAAGAAGGCCTACGAGGTCCTGCAGGAGGAGAATGACGAAGCCAAGGCCTTGGACCTGGTTAACAAGCAACTCCGGGAGACCCCGGATAACGTGGATGCCCTCGTGCTTCGCGTTCGCCTTCTGCGTCGCAAACACGAATACGGGCAGGCCCTCCAGGATATCAACCATGCCATCAAGGTCAACAAGCCCAAGAAAACGGAATGCCCGAATTCTTCCCTCTACTGGTGGAAGGGGTATATCTATCAGGACATGTTCGATGTGGACAATGCCGTGGCTGCCCTCAAGACAGCGTATGAACTGGCCCAGAAGGACAACAAGGAGAATCTCCAAAGCATAGCCTTTGACTATGCACAGATGTTATACTACCAGAAGAATCTGGATGCCGCTGATGTAATCTACCGTAAGATGCTGGCCGAAAACGAAGCAGATCAAGGTGCGATGGTAGGACTTGCCCGGAACATGATTGATCGGGAGCAATATAAGGAAGCCCTTGAGATTCTAGACAAGTGCCAGAAATTTGATGCTGATTACGCCGAAGTGTATCGCTTCAAATTGCAGGCATACGACAAACTGGGAGAAGTATCCAAAGCCATTGACGCCGGACTGGACTGGTTCGATAAAGACAATGATGCCAGCATGAGCGCCATTATCGAGGTGCTTAAAAAGCGTCCGAACTATGCCGAAGCCGGACTGAAATCAAGAGCAAAGAAGAGTGAGAACCCCATTGTCTGGAAGGCTTTCCTGTGCCAATTCTATGAAGAGACCCATAAGTATGCGGAGGCCGTTAAGGCATACGACGAGATGGAGGCTGAATTTGGCCATTATGACCAGATTAATGTTTACCGCAGCGACTGTTATAGTGAATTGGGGTTAAACGAAATGGCCATCGCTGACATCTCCAAAGTGATGGAGAAAGATGCCGACTGGGGCAATCTCTGTCGCCGCGGTGACTACTACCGTCTTGCGGGTGACATCGACGCTGCCATCGCCGATTTTACTGCCGCCATCGAAGATACTCCCGATGCCGGATACGCATACTACAAGCGCGGCTGGTGTTATGAGATGAAGGGCGAACGTAAGAAGGCGCTCGATGACTACAATATGGGACTTGAGATGACGGAAGACTACCCTTATCTCTATCTGATGCGTGGCGAGTTGCTCATGCTGGACGGGAATACCGCCGAAGCCACTGCCGACTTTGAAGTAGTCCTGCAGAAAGATACAGTTTCCACTGATGGCAGTTGCCGGCAATACGCCCTGCATTTCCTGGGACGTGACAAAGAGGCTGAGGAATGGATGGACAAGATCATCGCATCCGACCCTGAGAATGCCGGGCACTACTATGACAGGGCCTGCCTATACTCCAGGATGGGGCGACTCGAAGAGTCCGTTGCTGCACTTCGTGTATCTTTTGAGAAGGGTTACCGCAGTTTCTCCCACATATGTCTGGACGATGATATGGACGCCGTGCGCGACATGCCGGAGTTCAAGGCCTTAATTGAGGAGTACGAGGCGAAGCATGCCGCCTATCTGAAAGAATTTGAGCTTGCCATGCCTGAGAAAGATGAAACCATTACCGAGATTGCCGTCAAACGAAATCCGGGAGGGACTTTTGAGATTCCCTGCGACATCAACGGTCTGGCGCTCCAGATGATCTTCGACACCGGAGCTTCTGACGTCACAATCTCCTCCGTGGAAGCCAACTTTATGTTCAAAAACGGCTATCTCTCTGAGAAAGACATTAAGGGCAAGAAATACTACCAGATTGCCAACGGTCAAATCAGCGAAGGCACTACCATCACGCTCCGTGAGGTGAAGATCGGTGATGCCGTCCTGCACAATGTTGATGCATCCGTAGTCAAGAGCCAGAAAGCCCCACTTCTTCTTGGCCAAAGCGCAATGGAACGCTTCGGCACCATAACCATCGACAACGAAAACAATAGGCTTATTATCAAGCACTAAACTATGCTAACTCTGACCATTATTCTTGGAGTAGCCTGTGTGCTACTCTTGGTGATGCTGTCCTTTCAGGACAACAAAAACACAAAGCTTACGGTCGAAAACAGCCTTATGAAAGGCCGCATGGAGGCTCTGCAGGAGAGAATTGCCGAGAAGGAGCCCATCGCTCCACAAGAGCACCTAACTGCGGATGGGATAGAAGAGGCCATCAGACACGCAGGATATGTGCCTGACCGGAATGATAACTGGATTCGATTCATGGTCTCCGGCGAGCCGTTCTATGTGGAGATTGGAAGGCTTCCTTCCGTATTCGTCTTACGACAGTACGGTGTTGATACCAAGGAATGGGAAATGGACTTGCTCAAACATGCCGCCCATCTTATGTCCGATGAACTGATTATGGTAAAGGCCACCTTCGATGAGGACAAAGATGGTACTGGCCTTAGGTTCTTCGTTGCCGCACTTGATGCCAACAACGCCAGCTTCCAGGAGAATCTGACCAGGTACATCGGGATTATTGAAGATGGCCGACAGAAAATGCATGAGATATACGAGCAGCTGGTGAAGGAGAAGCGTGATGCTGCACTGACTGTCAATCCATTTATGCCCGCAAATCCGAGTGAAAACAAAGTAATGTCCTAACGGCACATAGGGCCCGCCTTCTATGAGGCGTGAAAGGTAGTCGGCGGGCCTGCCGTTTTTGTATGAGAAAGTTTA